>Ga0213866_10002533_pt1 | contig 12814 bp, 17 predicted proteins | sample PICome_11_FD_160079 | JGI IMG/M metagenome (GOLD analysis project Ga0213866, IMG submission 160079) | Coastal seawater microbial communities near Pivers Island, North Carolina, United States - PICO284 | ecosystem: Environmental > Aquatic > Marine > Coastal | place: USA: North Carolina... | reverse complement strand
GTTGATAAGCGATGGACAGCAGTGCCGATGCGGGGAAAGCGATTGCCTACCCTGCTCGGCATTTTTCTTTTGCCAACTCAATAACTGTGATAAGCACATCTGCAAACAGTGTGGTGCAGTCAACTCACATATAAAGGAATAACGATGAAGCCAAGGTGGTATCAGACAAAATCAGTTGATGCTTGGGAAGCAGAGGCAGGTAAAAAGCCGGATGAGCATCAGTTGCTTGTTCTTCCCACAGGTGCTGGGAAGACAGTGGTGATGGCCGATGTGATCAACCGAGCATTGTCGTGGGGACTCAGTGTCCTAGTGCTTGCTAGATCCCGAGAACTTGTGGATCAAAACAGAAACACCTTCGAGATGTGGTATCCAGAACATGCTGAGAAGACCGGATCGTATTGTGCTGGTCTAGGATGGCGTGATACAGATAAGCAGGTAATCTTTGCTAGCGTGCAGTCTGTGTTCAATAAGGGCCATGAGTTAGGCGAGCGCAGGCTTGTCATCATCGATGAGGCTCACCAGATCCCTGCTAACGAGAGCAGTCAGTATCAGACACTGATTAAGGCACTGCAAGAAAATAGTGACCGTGTGAAGATTCTAGGTCTCACAGCAAGCCCGTACAGGCTCGATGGTGGTGTCATCTTTGGCGAGGGTCAGCAGTTTGATTCTGTGGCTTACAACGTCCCCCTAAGCGTCCTGATTAATGAAGGATACATCACCAAACCACAGACATTGGATGTAACCAAGATTGACCTAAGCAACATCAAGAAGACAGCAGGTGACTTCAACAAAGCCGAGGTCGAGGTTAGGTTTCTTAGGCAACCACTTGCCAAGGAGATCCTCGACGCTGCCAATGCTAAGGATGCTAAAAGTGTTCTGGTCTTTGCATCGGGGGTAGCTCATGCTGAGACGCTCTGCGCACAACTGCGTGAACTCGGTGAGTTTCCTCATTGCATTACAGGAGATACGCTACCGATCCTCAGAAACGCCAGTATCGATGGTTTCGTTGCCAGACGCATTAGATTCCTCGTTAATGTCGAGTGCCTTACAACAGGCTTTGATGCCCCTTGCGTGGACATGCTGGTGGTTGCTCGGGCAACTTACTCTCCTGGCCTGTTTCTACAGATGGTCGGCAGAGGATTCCGTAAGTATGCCGGCAAAGACACATGCTGGATTCTCGATTACGGCCAGAACATTGAGCGTCATGGCCCTATCGACTCAGATACCTATGGCATCGACACAATAAAACCACCTAGCGATGGGACTGGTGAAGCACCCAAGCGTGTCTGTCCTGCATGTTTCCAGATCAACCTTGCAGCAGCAAAGATGTGTTCCAGATGCGACTTAGAGTTCCCGAGGAAGCCTCAAGACTTCGTAGCCTCACGAGAAGCTATTCTCGGTCAAGAAGCATGGCTTGATGTGATTCACACAAGCTACACGAGGCACAAGTCTAAAGACAAATACAAGCCGGATACTTTGCGTGTCACCTACAAGTGCCACTGTGAAAACAGTCCGATGAACAAGCGTTATGTCTCGGAATGGATCTGCATCGAGCATACCGGATTTGGACGCAGGAAAGCTGAGGAGTGGATCTCTTGCGTGACCGACCAAGAGAAGCCTCGGATGATCGATGACATGCTGGATCTGATACAGCAGGTGGGAATTGCTCAGACTAAGAGAGTCTTGGTCAAAAAAGACGGAAAATACGATAGGGTGTTAGCTCGTGAACACGGTGAAAAGCCTGAAATTGTGTATTCCTACGATAAAAAAGAGCCTTTCTTCTAACGCTGTAAAATATTGAAATCCACCCTGATACCCCCTAGGGGCTCCGAGTCGCTCTCCAACTCGTTGAACATGCCCTAGGGGGTAAGATCGATCTGCTTGGTGGTGGGGCCAGCATAGCCGAGTTCTTCGGCGTGCTGGTTTTTTACAGTAAAAGGGAATCAATGTTTTTATCGAGTGGTCAGAAACGAACAGCCCGTGCGATTGCTCGTGACCGCTGGAATTTGGTCAACCGAGACTTCGGTTCCAAAAGCATTGAAGAACGCAAGCGGATCGCGATTGAGCAGGTTGAAGAAGACCTGTTCCACATGCGCCGTGGCCCGATTGGAAACAAGAAAGGCTTCGGTAGCGTCTTCACCTCCATCATTATCAGTCTGATGATCCGACTTGCTATGAAGTGGATCGAGCGTTGGGCAGAGAAAAAGCTTTTGGAGGTCATTGATGAAATCTAACAAGGCTGCGCAGACCATCGTTGGGGCTCTGGTCATCTGGACCGTCTTCAAGCTATGGTCAGCAGGGTATTTCAGTCCTGCTGAGGACTCAGAAGGATTTTCCAACACTGACTTATGGTTGGCAGTTGGGTCGGCAGTACTGAGCTTTGTTCAGCTTGTCGGTTTAATAAGCATCAGTATTGCACTCAAGTTACTCCCTGCCTTCGAGACGATGGCTAATTGGGCTGCTGGTCAGATCAAAAGTCTGATCGAAAAAGCCAAGGAGTCAATCAGCAAGGACAAGAAAGAGGAAGGATCTTGGGACTGGCGACCTCTTGCGATGGTCATCTTGTCCTATTTACTCTGGTCTGGTGGTCAACTAGGTGTTATTTGGGAACGTGTCAAAGATGCTGTCCCTGATGCCATCGAGGTGATATCAGACAAACCGATTGGGATTCTATTTTCCGTTGATAAGTCAACCTCAATCGGTGATCAGTGGCTCACGGCAAACAGTGTGCTAACTGAGCAACTACTTGAAAGTAAAGGTGTTGAAAGACGACTGCTATCCAGTGATCAAGATGCTGGGAGTAGTGAGCCGTGGGTCTTCGAGGCAGTCGAGAAAGCTCCTGATGGTGCTAACTCGATGATCCTCTACTACGAAGATGGCCGGACGGTGACTCGGAAGATGCCTGAAGATTTCGATGAGTTGCAGAGGATTGCAAATGCCTGGTAAAGGCTTGGTGCTTCGTGATTACAAAGAGCATCCAGAGTTTTCAGGGTTTGCTCAGTATCAATCGAGATACCCAAGGTCAGAATGGGCATCCCGTGTTGATCATCTCAATGAACACAAAGCACAAGCAATCCATTGGCATCAGAAGTATTGCAAGATCCATAGCCAGAAGTCCACGAGTTTATGTTGGATGTATGGATGTGTAGCAGGAGTCGAAAACAGGCTTGCAGCGTCAGGTACACCAGTCGAGTTAAATCCCTATGCAACAGCTTACAAGTACCGAGGAACAGATCGTCGAGGCGGTTTCGGCCTTGAGGCAGCAAAGGTTATTAACAGCATCGGAATTCCAAGAAAGTCAGTTCTGCCAGAGTTCCGAAAAACAAGATCATGGGATCGAGACGTTTCCAGAGATGCAGGAAGACACAAGATTGCAGAGTTCTATGAGATCGGGAAGAACGACCTCGACGCTGCGATATCGGCGTTGCTCGACGGTTACCCCTGCACTTTTGCTATCTCTTCTTGGAGTCATCTCGTGCTTGGAGTTGGTGTTACTCGTGGCAGAAATGATTGGGGAGTGATCTTTGCTAACAGTTGGGGTACACGATACAAGCGTGGGGGCATAGGGGACGGATACGGAATCCTATGGGGCAGGGAAGCCATCCCCTACGAAGCTATCGTGATTAAACATGCAGAAGCTAGGAGTGAGGTATGACTTGGATGATCATTATTCTCATTGCATTACTTTTATTCCCAGCCTCTAGCGAACATTTAAAAATCAAGCGTCCATTACCACCAATCCAAATCGTTGAGCCGATTGAAGATATTGTTATTGATGAGGTGATCAAAGATGAGCCAATCGAACAAGTGCAAGATGAAAAGAAAAGCAGGAGACTGCTTCCGAGACTCTTGCGAAAAACTAGAAAACATTAAGGCCGAAGCACAACAGAGAATCCTTGCGTCACTCGGTGATGGCTCTTGTGATTTCTGCAAAAAGTTTATTGAGAAGAACAAATACGATGATTGAACTCCTAGCAAACATAGACCCAACAACGATTACTCTGTTATCGGGTGTAGTAACAGCCTGCATTTCAGCTATCGGCGTGCAATACAAAACTAACATGGGTCATTTCCAAAAAATAGAAAGCAAACTTGATGACTGCGAGTCTGACCGGGCTCGATTGTGGTCTGTTATCGCGACTCAATGCGGCAAAGACGTTAGCGAACTAAAAGGAGATAAGTAATGAGCTACTCATACATCGTCGACATTAAACCACTGCAAGATGCTGGTGTATCAAACGCAGATATTGCACAGCACCTAAGTAATCGTACTGCACAAGCCATGCAGTCTGCTGAGTCTGTATATGAACTGCAAAACACTGGTGCAGTCATCAACTCACCGGTGCTAATCTCTCAGAGGACGGGAACGCTTATCGACTACTGGCAGGGACTTCCAGTAGGACAAGAGAAAGACTTGATCGCTTTCTTCTTGTCTACCTTGTTTGATGGTAACCCAGTGCAGACTAATGAGTATCCACGAAGCACTCAGTTTGCACTTGCTGAACTCAACATGACTCCTGATCTTCAGTTAGTTGCTGAAAGCCTCGTGAACCTTGCCGGAGGTCGTCCTGACCAAGGGACCACCGAAGCCGATGTGCTTGCATCACAGGCAGCATACGAACAAGAGCAAGATGAGATTGCTGAACGCGAGCGTATCGATGCAGAAGTGCAAGCACTCAATGAGCGTTACATCATCCAATACAACAGCCAGATTGCTCCACTGATCGACAGCAAAGAGACGGATGAGCTTGTATGGCAGGCAGGTATACAAGCTATGGCTGATAACTTCATCCCTGCGGAGTAAGGCATGACAGCACTAAACTCAGCGATCTTGTTCAACAATAGCACAGGGTCAGACACTACAGCCAGCGGTTCTTCTGCCGGTGCTAACGTGTATGGATCAGGTGCATCGACTACGTCTGCCTCTGCGGTCGTTACAGGTATCACGACAACAGGAGTTCAAGCTGGTGATCTCCTCTGGGTGCAAAGTTCTAGCGGTCGTCAATTTAGTGTGATTGCTTCAGTTGACAGCGGAACACAGGTTACCTGTGACGACACGTTTGCTAACACTGAGTCATCGCGTACTTGGGCGATTGGTGGCAAGCGTGCTACGTTGGCGGGAAGTAAAAGATTGTTCGATGACGGATCTGGAGGTGACGCAAAATCGGGTCACGTTCTTGAGCTAGAAGATGGTCATGCTGAGTCGATAAGTTCTAGTTTCAACCTGCGAGTTGCTGGATCAGCAACAGAAATGTTTACTATCAGGGGAGCTTCTGGATCAACCACAAAGCCGAAGATTACTGTGACAGCTAACACTTCATGTTTCAATCTGATTGCGAGCTACAATCGCATTGAGAATATTGAGATCCAAAATTCGTTCGGCAATAAAACTTTTGCGCACGGCATTTATGCAAACTACACATCTCCGAGAAACATCCAAATTGTCGATGTAAAAATGGATGATGCGACCAACTATTTGCAGTTTGGCGCTTACATACTGGGTTCAGCAAGTGGAGACATTCACATATCCAACTGCTCTATCGGCAACTGCGGTAACACTGGAATATATTTTAGGTCATGCAGCGGCAATCAGACGGTAACGGGCAGTCGGATATTCAACTGCACAAATTCTGGCATACTTCAGATTATTAACGCAAGCAGTTGCTTAGTCTCAAACAGTGTGTTTTATGGAAATGCAAATGCAGTTGCGATAACTGACGGCAAATTTCATTCACAGGGTAGCATCTACTACAACAACACAGGTGATGGCGTTGCGTACACTGGAAACGATCCATTCACTTTGACTGACAATGTTTTCGTTTCAAACGGTGCGTATGGGGTTGATGCAGGTTCGTCACCATCCGAGTCTATGTTCTTTATTGACCGAAATGCTTTTTATGCAAATGGCACTGCGGACTTTAACGGTAGCCTTAGCCAGCATACTAACTCCATCACCCTAACCGCCGACCCCTTCGTAGATGCCGCAAGCGGTGACTTCAACCTAAACGCTGACAGTGGCGGCGGTGCTACTCTTAGATCCACTAACTATACGATTGGGGGCTAGGTAGATGGCTTTCACCGAAAAGTATGTAACCGTATCTGGCGGTGGTCTGCACGATGGATCGTCGGAAGCTAATGCGTGGACGTTGGCGGAGGCGCATACAAATGCCGTTGCTGGAGAAAGATTGAACATTAAAGCTGGAACCTACACAAACTCTTCGATTCTCAATTCATGGCCGTCAGCGACAAACAGTTCGCCATTTTCAATGAGAGGATATAAGTCAACTATCGGTGACTTAGATGATAAACCAACATCTCAATTAGTTGACGGAACTGATAGACCTTTGATTGATTCTGTTAGTTCAAATTACTTAATTTTCAATTTGAGCTATTACCTCATAGAAAACATTTCTTTCAAGTCGTCTACTAACAGACCGGCGTTATATTCAGACGGTTCCAAACACGTTTACAACCGTTGCAAGTTTATAGCGGATTCAGGAGCAACATTAGACTTTACACCTTGCGTAAGAGTCGCAAACAATTCTCATTCTGTCTTTTATCTTTGTCATTTTGATGGAAACGGTGGATATCGCACACAGTCGATTGATAAAAGCAGGCAATTCATTGGTTGTTTATTTGAGGAATTGAAAACTATCCAAGCAACCGAGTTTGCGTTTTTTCAAAATTCAGTCTTTCGAGACTTTAGTTCAAACTGTCTGTCATTGGGACCATACGGTTTCCATAACATACATGGAAATACGTTTTACGACATTTCGGGAAATGCGATAGAAATTAGAACTGGCTCAACCCCTAGTATTGGTTCGTTCCTGATACATAACAATATTTTTCATAGTGTTGGCGGAAACGCACTACACTCAGTCGGAAACTATTTCGACTTCTTTGCCGACAACAACTTGTTCTACAATATTACTGGAAGTAACTACTCAAATACTTTCAATCTAAACCGCAACGCTATATCTGAATCGAGTGATCCCTTTGTCGATGCAGCAGGAGGGGACTATTCACTTGTGTCCTCTAGCGGTGGATACGGGAAAGCACAACCTAATCCGTTTGAAGGATTAGATGCAGATAGCAGGCGTGATGTGGGTGCCATCCAACACGCAGACCCAGCATCCGGCGGCGGCGGTTCCTCCTCCACCCCAACAGCAGGCACACAGGTTTACCCGTTCCGCCAATGGGTAGAGGACGACTTTGGTAGCGGCGGCGGCGGCGGCGCAACCATTCACCCACTGTACGCGAATTAGGAGAGGTGGGAGATGCCGACTGGACTAGGTGATGAAAAACTGTGGCTTTGTCCTTCGTTAGATGATAGTGCCGATGACATATCCGGCAACGGAAACCACGGGACTTACATCGCCGGAGCTAGCACAGTTTCTGATGTTTCAAATGGAGGCACTCGGGCGTATAGCTTTAACGGCACTACCCAAATGCTAGATGTTGCAAGTCCACCATCTATCACGGGATCATCTGCAAGTATTTCCTACTGGTGTAAGTCGAACGATACAGCAAGTTGGAGAAGTCCCGGCGGTTATGTGACCGCAGGATTCGATGACTATAGACTGACTTTTAGAAAACTAAACACAGGCAATGTTCAGGCTTACGCAAGGTATTCCACTGGTGGTATACGAGCAACTTCGTCGTACAGTCTATCAAATTTTACATTTACGGACTGGACACATTATGCGGTCGTAGCTGATGGAGGTGATGTCTATTTTTATGTTAATGGAACATTAGCTGTAACTGGGTCTGGAGGTTCCGGCAACTTAGGTCTTGGGTCAACTTTCACGCTGGGATCGCAAGACCTAAGATCAGGAGGTAGTTGGTGGAACGGCTACATCGACGATTGCAGAGTCTTCGACCGAGCCTTAACCACCTCCGAGATAACAGCACTGGCAAGCAAGCGTGGGTATGAAGTGCCTGCCGTATCAACCGTCTATCATCCTTTTGCAGCATTAAATCATCCACTCGCACAATAGGTAACGAAAGTGGCACAAGAACAAACTGCCTATGAAGGCGATTCAATTAAAGTCCTCGTCAATGTCATCGGGTCATCCGGCACTCATGAGGCTGCAACCATTGATACGACAACGACTAGGCTAGACGGATTCAGTACCGTTCCAACGGTCAATACAATAGCAACGGGAATCTATGAGGTAGTCTTTGCTTCTGTCACTCCTGCTCCGGCAGAAGGTGATAGACTCATTGCAAAGATCAACGGCACTGTGACATCAACCAGTACGGCTTGGAGTGAATACGGCATCCCCGTCAAGATCGTTGCAGACGAGCGTGGAACTGACTCAGTTGTAGTACCAACATCAGACATCACAGCAATCAAAGCAAAGACAGATCAGCTTGCGTTCACTGTGGCTAATCAGGTCGATGCTAACAGCCTGACAGGCGGGACATCTCCTGCTGACATCTATACCTACTTCACGACAGGTACAAACGAGGATGTGTTCAAGGCAGACACAAGCACACTTGCAACGTCTGCTGCACTGTCTGGCGTAGAGTCAAAGATTGACACGATTGATACGAATGTCGATTCAATCCTAGTCGATACGGGAACCGATATCCCTGCAAGTATCTCGGCACTCAATAACTTTGATCCGGCAACTGATCAAGTCATCGTTTCTACAAACAATGACAAGACCGGCTATGCACTAAGCAGTGCCGCCAATGATGCTATCGGTGCAGCGTTCCTTGCATATACGCTTACGAAGGGATCACCAGGTACTATCGAGCGTGCTTTCTGGCAGAGCTTGAAAGCTTCTCAGCTAGCGGACGGAGAAGTATCTGGTACACCAACGGCCAGTGCATTTGATACTAACCTTACGGCTGTGAGTGGTGCTTACGACCATCTGCTATTGCTGTTCACATCGGGATCTCTTGCGGGTGAAGCTAGGCCGATTGATTCTTATAGTGCAACTAATGGCCGGATTACTTTGCAGGAAGCATTGACTGCTGCTCCAAGTAGTGCAGACGAGTTCATCATTGTTCCTGACCATAGTCATCCTGTGTCGGAGATCGTGGAAGGTGTTTGGGATGAATCTCAGACAGGACATACAACTGCTGGCACGTTCGGATACTACATTGATGCACAGATCAGTGGTGTAAGTAGTGGCGGTGGAGACGCTTCAGAAGCCAACCAGACGACGATCATTAGTCACCTGACTGATATCAAGGGTGGCACGTTCAGTGGCTCTACAGACAGCCTAGAGGCTATTAGAGATCGAGGTGATGCTGCTTGGACAACAGGTGGTACATCAGGATCTGGTCTGTATCAAGTGACGGTGACCGTTGAGGATGCAAGCAACAATGCACTTCAAGGTGCTAGGATAGCAGTGGACGGAACAAATCTGATCCTTACCACTCCTAGCAATGGTACAGTCACATTCAACCTCGATAGCGGAGTATACTTACTGACTTGCTCGCCTCCAGCCGGTTACGATACGCCAACCGACTTGGTAGCCAGTGTCAGTGCATCCGATATATCAGTAGAATTTACATTAACCCCGACATCATCAGCATCATGTGATGTTCCTTGGATAGGTTGACGAAAAAGGGGTATGGGGGTACTTTTACACGCATAGGAACTTCGCTACCTAGCATCGGGCCATTGGCGGATCGACTCCCAGTCATTAAGTTGGCTGGGAGTTTTTTATTGGTAGATAGGATGTCAGTATGCACAAGCTTTGTCCGAGAGGTCATGCTTATCTTGGTGAACGATGCCCTGCTTGTTACAACACAGCATCTCGTGGATATGATCACAGATGGCGTAGACTTAGCGAAGACTATCGAATTAGAAATCCACTCTGTGAAGACTGCGATGCTCATGGCCGAACAACTCCTGCGTCTGAAGTGCATCACATCATCCCGATTAACGAAGATCCTAGCAAACGACTAGACGTTAATAATATCGTTGCACTCTGCAAGCAATGCCACGATCTGAGGCATAAGAAAGGCTCAAGCTAGCCAGCATCTTTTTTCAAAAGATCGACTTCTAAAAAAATTGTCAAACACGAACCCCTTACTAGGGTTTTTGAGTTTCTGAGGCGATCCAAAAAATGAGCCTGGTCGTGCGCAGGCCAAAAAAAGGTGTGCAAGCCTCGTCATATCGTAAGTTTACGATATGTCATATATCGCGAAGTTACGACATTTCATGCCAAAATCGACTAGGGCATGATCGGGACCAATAGGCAAGAAGTGCCGAGAAGAATAGTTATCGACTAGGGGTAATTGTGTCGATATCGTGCTTACATGGGCCGATCAGTCTTGGCCCGTTTTCGACACGTTTTAAGAAGGTTTTAGCGATGAACGCAATCAAGCACGAGTTAGAGGTGAAGGCGATACAACTCTCTGGTCAACATTTGAAAAGAGCTATTGAGAACACCCAAAACTTTAAATGCCTAGAGGACTGTTTTGAGTATTTTCGTAGCGAACTCTTTTGGTGGACCCTAGAAGACTATGGGTGTGAAGACCTCGGGAATACTGCTTGTCTGCTTTTTATCGAATCTTTTAATGATCAATTCGAAACTAACTTCGGGGAATAGAAAGTGAAGTTAGCACTAATCGTTTTGATCGTCCCACCTATTGTTGGTGGAATTGTTCTCGGCCTATTTATCGACTCTTTGATTTGGGGACCGCTGTAATGCTGTTAGTTTTTGTTGTGTCGTTTTTCGTAACTAGTATTTTGATTGAGGTGTTGAGATGATCATTCACAAGCATGGATACACGTTAAAAATCGTGAACCGTAACCTAGTCGTCGTTAAGGGCGGCAAATTAGGCGATCAATGGCACCGGGTAAGAACCTTACTCGGCAAGGGGGATCAAAACCCCAAGACCAAGAAGAACCGGGTAACTACCTTCGGCCTAACAATGGCCCCACACACAATAGCGGGCGTTGGGACTGTGTGCGCTATGGCAAGAACCTGCAAGGTTCGCGGGGTATGCCTCACGCATACGGGTCAAGGCGATATGCCCAACGTTATGCTGCCGAGAATAGCAAAAACAGTGGTTTTCCGTTTGGCTCCCGAGTGGTTCTTCCAAAAGTTGGATAGGGAATTAAACGCAAAACGTAGACACACAAACGGGATTCTAGGATTCCGTGGCAATATGTTAACGGATATTCCGTGGGAAAATCACGGTCTACCCGATAGGCATGCCGGGACGCTTTTCTATGACTATACAAAGCTCCCGAATCGTGCCGGTTGGATACGCGAAAATTATTACGTTACGTTCTCATATGATGGAACTAACATGCCCGAAGCGTTACGGGTCTTGGAATCGGGTAACAACGTTGCCGTCGTATTCTACGAAGACACGCCGGGTCCAAAATGCGGTAAGGCTGCGCATAGACAATCACTACCGGCCTATTGGCAAGGGTATCCGGTAATTGACGGTGGTGTGACCGATTGGCGTCCAGAGGACCCGCGAGGGGTAGTGGTAGGTTTGCGATTGCTTGCCAAGTCTTGGAACAATCGGAATGCGGCTATCAATAGCGGATTCGCTCAATTGGTTAGCGATGGTTTAGCAATTGATGAAGACAGTCTTGAATATTGGATGGGGGCGGTTTAATGAATGAATTTGCAATCAGTGAGGCCAATACAGTGTATTGGGAAACCGATAATGACGGCTCAGCCGTTTACGTTATATCCAAGCATCCTGAAGGCTGGACAATGCGTGTCGATGCGCCAACCGAAATCGATGGAAATTGGCTTACAATGGCTCAGCGTAAGCAATGGGCAAAAGATAAGGTAAAGAAGGCTAGATTATTGATTTGGGCAGGGGGTGAAGCATGAACGACGCGAAAATCAAAAACACCGGATTCTACGACGAACACGGCTGTGCAAAAGCGGTTTTGTTATATGAAGGCGACCGCGTAAAGATTGAAAGAAAACTTGAAGGTTTGTTTTTATGCCAGGCGACTTGTAGGAACTCTAATCGAAAAGTGATTGCAGAAGTAGAAACGGAGAACCTGCAATTTCAAGGGGGTGAAGTATGATTGCTGTATTGTGCGACAAAAACGGGAACACCTTGTGCGGGTCCGATGGTTGTTTTTATCCAGATGGAAGGCTCAAACTGTCAAACAAAATTAAGAAGGCTGCGCAGTATCGAGAACGGTACAAGAGGCACTTTCGGCACAAGTATGATTTCTGGACCCATGTTATGTTCGTTAGGTCAATTCGCGAATTGCCCAACACCGGCGAGAAGTGTTCGATTGCAAAGTACCCTCTGTTTCAAGGGGGTGAAGTATGAACAACCCACCAAGAATCCCACCACCACCACCGAACTGTTATCCATCGTGTCAACGGCATACCCGTACGGCGGAGATCGTGCGCTCGGGTATTATCTATGCGGGCATATTAGGTGGCATCATTTGCGGGGCAATCATAGCGGCCGCTATTAGTTAGCATCGATCTACACAATCTGAATAACAATTAGCCTAGGTTAATAGCCTAGGCTTTCTTTTTGCCTATTCCGTAACCTAGTCCACACTGGGCAGGGTATAGCGTCCATTATAAGGGGTCTATAAGGCCTTCTCTGCCACTTTCTGCAATCAAGCTACCAACCTAGCCACTCTCTATTAAGATGTCATATAGGGGTACTGTGCACCCTCACAATCGATATCAATAAAACGCTGGGCAAACGATAGGCAAAAACAGAATCGATTGAATAGATCGATCGGCAAAAACAAAAAGCAGAGAATTCTAGAATTATTTTTGTGGGGCAAATTCTGCCATTAAGTATATCGTAAGTTTACGATATATCGATATCGATAGGTCCCGTTTTGTAG
>Ga0213866_10002531_pt1 | contig 12825 bp, 10 predicted proteins | sample PICome_11_FD_160079 | JGI IMG/M metagenome (GOLD analysis project Ga0213866, IMG submission 160079) | Coastal seawater microbial communities near Pivers Island, North Carolina, United States - PICO284 | ecosystem: Environmental > Aquatic > Marine > Coastal | place: USA: North Carolina... | reverse complement strand
GTTTGTATCTAGTGTCGTTCTCATAGTCATCACTTCCATAATTTACACCACCAAATTCCTTTACCTGAAATAGATAATCAGGAACCCCGTAACACTTGAAAAGAGCTCTTATTGACGATTCTGTGCCTGATGTTTTTAGTATATATGGTAAATTATTTAAAATTCTCCTCCATATTGTGTTTCTATTTTCTTCGAATTTTTTGCTGACTGATAGTTCATCTACCTCTCTTCCATAAAAATTTACTCCAAATGAATTCATTACAAACCAAACAAGTTGGTTTGGTACTCCCTTTGAAAAAGAGTTTCTAATATATTGCATATTTGACATTGCTTCAATGTAAACCAAAAGGATATCAAATTGCTCACCAATCATATTTAAAAAATTAATAAAATCTTCATTTTCGTATGTTCTTACTAAAAACTCTGGTATACTGTTTGCAAGTGAGTCGTCATTATGCTTATCATATAAATTTGCACTCTTTGCATTTGTTTCGTACCAAACATATCCCTCTGTTTTTTTAAACTCATTTATATTTTCAGGAATAAGTTGTGGTGGTGTAAACGGTGAGTCTTTTTTATATGAATCCTCTAGAAAAACTTTTTGAAAATTCGATGACTGATCTGTAAACCCAGAATTATTATCAGCATTTGCAACAAAACCCGAGTTTAAATTTGAAGTTGATGAATATATGTACTCTGTACCCCCCTCCTTAAATAATTTCCACTTTTCTACGGAACTTTCAAATATAATCTTCCAACGACCATCCTTGTCGTTTCTGAAAACTTTATTTACGTCAAATTTCATTGATGCAAATAATTTATAGTTCCCGTTTGCCACAAATAAATTTCCAGTAAATCCACTTAAATTAAATGAAGTTTCTCTTGGCCATGATTTGTTACTCTCCTCATAATATAGGAATTTTTCGTAAGAAGTAAACGACTTTACCAACTCGGAGTGTTTAAGATTTAATTTAGTAATATCTTCCCTCTCCATTATCATAATAGAATTCTTTGCAACAGACTCATCTATTGTACCGAGTGAAACTTCCTTATTCAACTTATCAATTTCAAAATATAAATTATCTAATTTATATTGTATTTTTGAAATTTTTGTTAATTTTAATATAAAATTATCAAGTCTTGTTCTGGCAGATGAAAATTTTACAAAATTTTTAAAGTCGGAATAGTTTATATGGAGGTCATCTATGTCCTGACCAGTTGTGTTAAAAAAGTTCTCGGCAGCCGACAAATCATCTTTTATTAAACCATCATCACCTTTAAGGGTATACTTCTTTGTTGTCTCTTTTGTCACTTTTGTTGTTATATCGGGTCCTCTTAGTTTAAAAGTTGGGACTTCGTCAATATCTCTTAAAGATATATTACGAACTATATCATCAGAGTGACTTATGTTAGATATATAAAATTCTGAGTTTAAATCTATAAATTCAGGTAGTGGTTCTATTGTCTTAATCAATAAAGTATCATTTATGTTATCTAGGTTTGTATCTTCAGTAAAACTATCATAAATTAAAATTGGTATAGATATACCGTTGCCGAAATTTATAACATTGGTTAGATACTTATCGAACCTATCATAAAAAATAGAATCAAGAATTGATTCATCAAACATTTGAATGAGCATATACTTGTAAAATATTTTTATGTCATCATTAGATTCTTGTGTAAACCTACTAAAGTTATTTAAAATATAGTCAACTGATTTTACAAAATCAGAATAAATATCTTCCTTGGATACGGTCTGATTATATTGTGATAATATTAAATTAAAATAATACACTTTTAATTGTTCGTATAGACCATCAAGTTCCTTGAGGAGAGAGATTTCCGTTAGACCAAATGAATCTGTAACTTTTGATACATAAAGATCGTAGTCGGATGTTTTACTCTTGATTTCTTCGTTTGATTTTACATTTTCAAATGAAATATTTTTCAAAACTTTATCAAGTTTATTAGTAATATGTGCAACCAAAACTCTTTTTCTTAAAAAATTATTATACTCAAAGTTAAAGGATACATCATTTGGATTTCTAGAATTTTTTAAAGAAGAAGTTATTGCTTTTATCTCTGTACGAGATGGTGATATTTCTTTTATCTTTAATTTAGTTGAATTTTCATAAGAACCAACCACATCTGTTCTAAATGAAATTCTGACTTTGTAATTTCCCTGTGTAATTCCAAGTTCTTCAAGCTCATGCCTCGGTGATATTATAATATCTCCTTTTTTGTTTTTTAAATATAATGAGTTTAGGTAAGAAATATTTAAAGAGGATGATTCCCCATCAAGATTTTTATAGTTTATGGTTTTATTTGTATAGTCTGGTAATGCTTCTACTAATTTCCATCCAAATATTTCACCACGACTAGAATAAACAGAAAATTCTATAACATCTTTTGAGTTTTTTCCAAAGTCAGTTTTTACCAATTCTTGATCTTTTATGTCAGAAAAAACTTCATTTGATACAACGGCTCCACGAATTGTATTTGTGTTTTCGTCTTCATTGGACGGATACATATGGGGAATGAATGTTTTCATTTATCTTGGTTCGTCTAAAAAAGGAATTGGGTTATAGTCAGTTGTTGAAGTATTTTCTTGAGAAAGGGGAGAAAATGGAAATGCGTCAGAAAAGTCTTCAGGATTATTTCCTTCTCCGTTTTTGATTCTCATATCTATAATTAAATTTTTTGTTGCTAAGTAATTTTGTTGAGCATCTTCTTTGAATTTTATATTTTTCTGGCTTTCTACTTCTAGTATCTTAGTGAGTTCTTCAAGTTGATTATTAAGTATATTTTCTTGATTTTGGTGGGCATTATTAATATCCGTTACATCATCCTCTATTGACAGATTTTCAGATTTATCATCTGATTTTACTAAATCTGAAAATTCTGTGAATTTTGTCTCGTAATTCTGTTCTATTTTGTCTTTGGAAAACTCAGTCTTTACCTGTCTTATTGTTATAAAACAATTTTCAACTGTGTCTGAATCAGTCTTTATAATTTGATTTCCAGTTGAGTCAATGTTTTCTTTATGCTCCCCTCCTTCTACAAATTCACTTAATTCAGATTGATCAATTTCATATCTTGTTATATAAACTGGATATTTTTTACTCATATTGTCAAATTACCTTAAATATACGATTATCTATATGAACATCACTATAACTCTCATTTTCTGTTTTAATTAAAAATTTATACATCCTCCCAAGGTTACACACATTAAAGTCAAATGTAAAAAAATGACCCTTTGAGTCACAACTCACTTGTGTGGAACTTGAGTAGTCTATTATTATTTCTTCAGTCTCAGCATCAATTACAGAATAATACATTTTTTGGTTAGTATAGTTTTCTAAACCAAACCTCATTCTGTTTTCAAATTTTTTCACAGGATATTGTTCACGCACACCAACATTTATTCTTACTATTGAAGAATTATCATATTCTTTTTTTATTTGTTTTATTTTCGGCAATACTTCATCTACGTTTAAACGTCTAAGATTTTCATCACAATCTTCAGTTGTGCTAGTTGTGGAATTTAAATCAATAGAATCAGAATTAATTGATCCGGAGTTAATAGAACCCGAGTTAAGTGATCCAGAGTTAATAGAACCCGAGTTAAGTGATCCAGAGTTAAGTGATCCAGAGTTAAGTGATCCAGAGTTAATAGAACCCGAGTTGAGTGATCCAGAGTTAATAGAACCCGTGTTGAGTGATCCAGAGTTAATAGAACCGGAATTAAAATGTGTATTTTCAGGTATTAATTCATTGCAAGGATTGAAGAGATAGTCCTCGATATGTAACTCAAGGTAAGGTTCGTAAATTGTATTAGTATTTTTTGCAAAAAACTTTACAGATGATTTGTGAATAGTAATGTCATTTTTTAATTTTAGTAAAAGTCCGTAATTTGGAATTGTATTATTCAACCACAATTGAAATACATCTGTTATGTTTACTTTTAAATCTGTTGCAACATTGACAAACTTAACAGTTTTATCAAATTTAATCAAATCATTAGTATCTGTTGTAATTTCCGTCAACCACGATCCACCTCCAGAAATTATTTCATTTTGATGTTCATTTCCCCATACTAAATTTTCTTTTTTAAATTTCCATGATGATCCTGGATAATTATTCTCGGTGTCAATAAATCTTCCCGAACCAGCATCCCAATCTTCTGCTATTGGAAATATTTCTATTTCAAAGTTATCTCCGAGTTCTGTTTTCTCAATTATTTTCAAATTTAAATAAACATTTGTAGGAAGTTTTGCGTAAGAATTTACACTATTGATATCAAACTTTATTAATATTCTGGCAATATCAGGTCCTGAAGTTAAATCTGCACCACTTCTGAGTTCACAAATTTCATCAGCACCTGTATTAAGTAACTCATTTAAACTATATATTGTATTATTTTTTTCTGATCGTATAAATTTTATCATTATATAACCCTCCCTGATATATCTTTGTCTGGAAATTTTAACTCAAAAATTGAAGGATCTTTAGACGGAAATATTGTTTTACCCACAGTTGCAGATGATATATCATATTCGTTTTCAGAATAATCTCCATCTTTTATTGTTAAATTTACAACATCTACTGATATTACTGACTTTACTCCTGATATTTTAGATAACTCCAACTCTATTTCACCAAGTTCAATTGGTTGCATTATTGATAAATTTTCTATTTCAAACAATTCTGAAATTTTATTTATACAAGATACCAACACCTCTTTTTTATTGGAATTATGAAATACTGAAATCTCGAAATTAATTCCAAAATTTATGATAAATGCATTTGTAATATTCAACCCATCTGTTAAGATTCTGTATTTTTCCAAATAGTTTTTTAGATTGTTTAAAACCAAGTCACTTGGAGTTATTAGTTTTTTATTATTATCATACGAAAGAACATACATATTAATTGCAAATGGATTATTTAGTTCACCATATACTATGTTCATTCCATCTGGTGTAATTTTTACATCGTTTGAATTTAAGTTTGTTTTAAATATACTTTTTTGAGACTCAATGTCAAGTATCCCATCTTTTGAAACATATGCCTTTGCAAGACTTCCAAACTTTGATGGCATTGACAATGCTCTTATTACATAATCGTCACGTGTCACTGTTCTGTGTTGAGCTGCGAAATTTGCCATTCCATTTTGTCTTATTTCCTCATCCGTCTCCGCACCTTTTCCTCCCGTTGCAGGTGATGGATTGTTTACATTTATACTTGACTTAACTGTATCGAAAATACTTCGTTCATTTAAATCGAGATATTCAGATGAATCAGAAAAATTTATATTTACAATTGTATTTAGTGAGTTTGCGTTTACATTTGATTCAACACCACCACCAACATAATACTTTATTGTTAGTGTTGTATTACCAGGTGCACTTCCATAACTATTTGATTTTAAAAAGTTGGATGGATCGTATGCTGTTTCAAAATTAGAACCTGTAATGTTTTTTGTTTTTCCAACATTATTTAAATTTGGTATTATAATTTCATCATCAAACTTATCTGTACCCGCACCAAATTCTAAAGTGGTTGTATTGTCGGGATTTACTATTGTCGTAAACCGTCTTGATGTTCTTATGTATCTTAATATATACGAAGCATCTTCGGCACTATTTGAGTTAGACATTGGATTGTTTTTTGCGTCATTCATGTCTTCTATTAAAATCGTATCCTGTGCTAAGTAAGGTACTTCGTAATAGATGTTTCCTGACGAATCTTTTACAGATAAAATTTCTATCACATTTGTTTCTGATAGTGTAGTCTCAAAAAATTCACTTGGTTCTCCGACCACTACATTTTTTGTTACAAGGGTACCAGAACTTGCTAGTACATTTTTTTTCAATAAATAAAATGTAGGTTGACCAGTTTCATCTCTGTCATAAACCCTTATTTCTCTTTCTGAGTCTTTTGTATTTTGACCAAAGTTTACTGAATTTAGTGTCCTGAAGGTTGTTCCTTGTCCGTCCGATGATGAAACTTCCATTCCTGGTTGAATATTAAGTGCGTATTTGAAGTCAGGTATATTTTCACCATTTTGATCTATTTTAGAAGGAATTAGTTGAAATACCTCAAGTTCAGTAAGTGAAGCAGTTGAGGTTTTTACCTTGTATCCCAAATAGTTCGCTAAATTAATAATATTTTTTCTTTCAGATGCATATTGTATAAAACCCTCTTTGAATTGATGATCAATGTAATAAGATAACACATCCCCAACATAACTTGCCAGTTCTATAAACATCATACCTGTTGAATTTTCACTAAAGTCTTTATATGTTGAAGAAAAATAAGACTTTGCGTAATCAACTAAATTCTTCTTAAATGAATTAAAATCTTTTCCGGTATATGAAATATCTTTCTTACCGTTGTTTTTTAAATTGTTATATGCATTTTCCATTATTGTATAACCTCAAGTGTTAAAGTCTCACGTGTTTCGGGAATTGAATTTATTGAGAATTCAATATCAAGAATTGCGCGATTTGGGTAGTTCATATCATCTCTGCTTACACTCACATTTAATATTGAAATCTCGGGCATCCATTTTTCAGTTGCTTCAATCACAGCATCCTCAAATAAATTATCATATTGTTCATCTCCCGGATTAAATAATAAAAATCTAAGATCACTTCCATAAGTAGGCATCATGGGTCGTTCACCCTTTGCGGTCATTAAGAGCATTTTTAAATTAGTATGTATTCTTACAATATCGGAATGTGTCTGTTTAAAATATCCGTCATTCCCTCTAACATACGGCATTTCAATGCCTACTGGAATTTTATCTTGCATTAATTATAGTCCTTTTTTTTGTTTTGCCTTTTCATCAACCTTATTCATAAGTGCTGAGTAATCCCTCGTCAACGCAGAAGACACATGATCAGGTAGTGACTCAATACTTACCTCGTTACCTTGTAAGTCTGTCATTTTATTTTCATAAACACCGTTACCAACTCTACTTCCCTCCGATGGAATACCACCCGTTGTTTCATTTAACACTTTATTAAGTGCCTCATTATTACTAAACTTTTTAAGTTTTGGTTTTTGCGTTTTTGTACTCGTCTCAAGGATTTCTTTAGTCAGTTCGAGTGGATCCTGTGTCTTCGTTGACTGAGTTTTAGATTGCATTATTTCCGACAATACAATTGGTAATGATGCTTCTAATTCCTCCCTTACGGCAGTTTTAATAATTTTTACTAATTCTGATTTTTTCATTTTTGTAACCTTTCTATCCAGATATAAATATTCGCTCACTTAATAATGTTGGTGTTCTTGCTTTTAAAGCTGCAAGTGATCCTTGTTGAACCGGTGTACTTGTTGTCACATACGGGTCATAATGCACATGACTTGACAACCAATCGCATAAATCATCTAACCACCACTTTACACAATCTCCTTTTAGACTTGGGTGGTTTTTTGTTGTGTATGTACCGAGATGTACTGTTGGTGCTTCAATTGATGCATGAATGTCTGTTTTTACAACAAATCTTCTTTTAGAGTTCATAGTAATTTCGTCATCGGTTGTTACGAAAAATTTTCTTTTTGAGAATATTCCACACTCTTGTGTTTTTGCTGATATTAATACACGTTCAGAATTTATTACAATTTGATTTCCGTTTAATACGGATGGTAATTGTACTCCAAATATAATACCATTACTTTGTTGTTCAAGAACAAGATTTTCAGTTTTCTCAATTTCTGTATCAAATACTTCGTCAAATTTTTTTCCTGCATCTGATAGTGTTTTATTTACTTCATCGGTTTTTTTTAGATTTTCTAGATCATTTGGATGTAAAAGAGCAACTGCATTTAAATCGGCATCTTCTAGGATTGTTCCTTTAAGTTCCTCTTTTGTAATTGTCTCTCCTGTGAAATAAGATTTCACTTCTGTGTCACCCTCTTTTGCAGGCTCTCCACCAAATGGTTTTGTAGTTTTTATTTTTTTACCAATTTTAGTAACTTCATTTGTTTTATTATTTATCTTGTAAGTATCTTCAACTACATTTTGCTCATCATCAATATATGTATCATAAACTATTGTTTCATCATCTGTGTCATATTCAATTCCATTCTTAATTGGTTCGGTAATATTATGTGATCTTGGTATTTCTTCTTCACTTTTACTCTTTTCTTTTACCTTATCCTTTGAACTATTTTTTTCTGACTCAATGCCCATGTGTTCATTTACACTTTTTTTATCACCATCCTTTTGTGATATAGATGGTTTTGATTGTTGTTCAGACGCATCTCTGACCTGGGTCTCGATACTTTTTTGAGAAAATTCAGTATTTTCTACTTTTATGTCATTTTTTATATTTTTTGACTTTTTTTCACATGGATTTTCAGTTTGTGGGTGTGAAATTCCTGTACCAGTTTCATGTGAGTTTTTAAGAGGTGTATTGAGTTTTAGTGAACTATAATCTACACACATAGCACATTCAGCATATTCTGTACCCTCTCCTATCTCAATCCACGATCCTACAGGATATTGAGTTGGATTGTTAACATGAAGTTTGTCATCCCCCACAGATGCTTTCTTTGTTAAAGCATCAGCAATTTTTGGAGAGTTATCACCAGCAAAAACTACCTTCTCATCTGAATTTTCTTCATCGAAAGATATTCCAGGGGTGCTTGCTTTTATATCTACCCCACTTTGTACTATAACTGCTTCTTCAACTGATGGTGTTGGTTGTTGATTTACCTCACGATTTAATCCAGTTCTTGGGTCGAATTCTACATTAAATAAAGACTTTCCTTGATTTTGTATAGTCACTTCACCTTTTCCTAAGTTACAAGCATCACATTTCAGAGCATCTATATCACCCGCAATTGACTTAAATTGTTGATCAAATCCAAAGTCGTTTTTAGCATAGGTGTCATATGTACCGTTATCGATTAGTTGTTTACCTGCAAGTGCAGTTAGTTTTTTATTAGATAGTCCAGTTGGTAGATTATTTCGTAATGTGTCAATCGTATTAGAACCATACTCCATATTCTCTACCCAATCACATAGATTGAATAGACTTTGTGAAATATTTAAATCATTTATTCCAAATGATGAGAAATTGGGTTGAGTGAGAGCCATTAACTTATCAAAGATTGATTTTAGTCTCGCTATTAAACCCAGATCAATATTAAGCGATAAAAGTAAACCTAATGCTTCTTCTGTGTCAGATGAATATCCGCCAGGACCACCACGTTGTTTGTCTTTTAAGGATGCACATAACATTTTTAACCCGAATGCAGCCAATTTAAATATTTGAAACATTCCTGAATCACCTTCACCTATTCCTAGCATATCTCCATTTTTTGGTCCAATTCCAAGTGAACTTGCACCTATTAAAGAAGCACCAACTGCACTACTTTTTAAAAAAGAAGATGAATTATCCCTGCCACCTGATATTGAATTAATTAACCCCTCTTCAAATGTAGAATTTAGTGAAAAATTGCCCATGGCCATTGAGTTTATTAAGTGAGATTTTTTTTGAGAATCACTCATAGACAATTTTTGCTTATTACTCCCAGGTGTATCTATAAATTTCATTAAAGACGATGGTGATTTACCTCCTAGTTTTAAACCTACTTTATTCGAAGTGTTGGTATCAAGTGCCATCCCAAATGATGCACCAAGTGCACCTGCCATATTTCCACTCTTCCCAAAACCTAATATTTCGTCCGATATATTATTTTGGTTAGTTTGATTTTCGCAGGCTTTACAATTTGAGGTCGTGGTCATTTTAGTTTATTCTTTCTCCTGCTGGACGTGCTAGTCTTGTTGCTGTGTCTTGTCGTATGTAATTATTTCCTATTCCTACTTTACTTTTTCTTAATGTTTCAAGACCATTAAATGTTTTGTGTACACAACCACGTCTTGGGTAATTCACATTATCATATGTGTGGTTTATTGTTGGAACAAACTTAGAAACAGTTCTACCAGATGTAATTTGTATTGAACTACCGTCTTCGTTTACATTTTCTAAAATATTATATTGAAATTTTTGCTCGTCTTTATTTGTTTTCTTTTGACGATTTCGTATTAAAATCATGGGATTGCCCAAGTTGTCTTCATAAGACTCACCATATCCTAGTGAAGTTCCTACATCAATTTTAGGGTCATCTTCGTAGCATCCAAATCTTATGCTACTACCATGCCGACTTTGTAGTATTGTATCTCCTTCAAAATGCTTGAGGGGTCTAATTTTGTTATTTACTTTAAAATATCTTCCTAAATACCTACCACCCGAGGCATCGCCGTATTTATTTGTCTGTGGCCATAAGTCAGACTCATTTCTTGCTTTAAGTAAAGAACCGGGGCTTGTTTTATCATTCACTCCTTGTAATTTACCAAATCTCCATTCATGCTGAAAATCTGCACTATTATTTATGAAATTTCTTGAGTTAAGTCTCCTTGAGTAAAATAATCTGCCCATGTACTGTGAAACTACTACAACTTCGTTGACAAGTGGGTATTCAAACAGATTGGTTTCCATCGGTGTAATCCAATCTAGGTTCTCTATTGGTAGTTGTTGTTGACTATTTATCAACCTAACTTTTATCCTACCTATCCAAGAATAATCCAAATCAGGATTTGTTGCACTAGTATACTTTTTTGGCCAATTTGATGTCTCTGTTTTGGGTGGATTTGGATTTTGTGTAAAAACTGGATGAGTTTCATCTCGTATAACATCAATTACAACCGCAGCCTCAAGTTCGTAAAATAGATCAACATCCGGTTGAACCGTCAATGACTCTCGTTGGGTCGTTAGTTCACGACGTGCTATGTCATTTGTATTACTTTTACGATGAGTTTTTGTGTAAGCCATCTAATTTATCCTGTTTGTCTAAATTATCTATTTCCGATTGAATTTTTTTATCAACATCACTTACATCTTTTAATTCGCTCTTTACACTATTTAGCAGTTCTTCTTTTTCCGATGCAGATAATCCATATCCACCACCAGTAGATTCATCGCTGGATGATGAATTGTTTAATGCTCTCTGTAAGACTGCGGAGAGTTTAATTAGTTGATCGTCATTTTTAACAGATACATCTAGGTAGTCTTTTATCATTGGAGCAATAACAGTCGCACTCCCTGCATCTTTTATCATAGTCCTTAGATCTTTTATAAGTTGGTCTATTTGTTGTGCTTTACGTGTAGAATTAAAATAAATGTCCTTAGCAAGTGATGAAAAAGTCTTTCCTGCAAATATTTCTGCGTCATTGTCCATAAATATAAATATAAATATACATATTTTTTGAACTATTAACTAAGCATTATCTATCTTTACAAATCCAGTTTGGTTATATTCAATTTGTATCTTCTTCTGTAAGTCCTTCATTTTGTTGACAACTTTTGTAATATTTTGAGTCTTACAATTTGTCATTTCTCTGATATACAAGTAAAGTGCTTTCTTATTAAAGTTTTCTATTCTATCCGAGTTTCTAAATATTTCTAATACTGCGTAAGCTATTTGCAATTCATTTTGCTTTTTAAATATTTTCTCAATATTAACATCCCAAAACTCGATCATAAGTCTGAAAAATTCGCTTAATTCTTTTTTTGTTTGTGAACTCTGTGTTGTTGCGCTTAGAGCCATATCTACATTTGGTGATTCTTCGTCATCAACACTTACGTGCTTTTTAAATTTTCTATAGTTTCCATTATTATACAATATTAAAAAGTTTTTTGCAATTATACTAAAGTATGAAAATGCTTTTCCGTTGTCAGGTTTATATTTGTGTATGTTACTAACTAAATTACTTACTACTTCCTGTTGAACCTCTAGATGACTGCATTGAAAATATGAAAACTTAAAAGTATTGAGTATATTTTCCGCTAGTTTATCGAATGCAAATGAGATTCGTTCGTTGTATATTTTATTTCTTAAAACTTCATCTTCGGTATTGTTATATTCTATAATTGCGTTTTCTGCTTCTTTACCAAAGTATATTTTAGATTTTTTTCTTCGTTTTTTTACTGCCACCTTTATCCTTTTTATGTTTTATTTGTCATGATATCAACATCTTTTATTAATTCGGAGATATTTTCATACACAAATCCAACATCATCGTCTTTTTCAAAAAGTTCACGTTCATCCACCTCATTTATATCTGATTTAAGTTTTTTAATACGTACATCTATATAATCAACCCACGACTCGTAAATTTTTACTTTTTTATATAAGTTATAACAGATATATACGAGTAATAATACAACTAATATAATTGCGATTTGTGGGTAATATTCAGTAAAATATTGATACATAATGCTTTAATAATTACACAAATAATTTTATTTGTCAAATTTTAAATATATATAGTATTTTTTTAATTTTTTGAGTTATTGGATTTTTTTTCTTTTGTCTTATCATCTGTTGGTACATTTCCTATTGTACTTCCTGGTATATATCCATCCATTGTTTTGTATCTTTTTTTTGCAAACATACTTTCATCTGTTTCTTTAGTTTTATTGTATAAGTCCATTGATGTTTTTTTCCACGGAACATAGTATGGACCTTTGTTCTCTTCTTCGTTAGGGTCGGAGTTATCATACATAGCAGTCGTGATTACATTGTCTTCATCCGAATTTATTTTCCTCGGAGTCGGAGTTGGTTGTGGAGTTGGAGTTGGAGTCGGAGTTGGTTGTGGAGTCGGAGTCGGAGTTGGTTGTGGAGTTGGAGTCGGAGTCGGAGTCGGAGTTGGTTGTGGAGTCGGAGTTGGTTGTGGAGTCGGAGTCGGAGTCGGAGTTGGTTGTGGAGTCGGAGTCGGAGTCGGAGTTGGTTGTGGAGTTGGAG
>Ga0213866_10002530_pt1 | contig 12831 bp, 7 predicted proteins | sample PICome_11_FD_160079 | JGI IMG/M metagenome (GOLD analysis project Ga0213866, IMG submission 160079) | Coastal seawater microbial communities near Pivers Island, North Carolina, United States - PICO284 | ecosystem: Environmental > Aquatic > Marine > Coastal | place: USA: North Carolina... | reverse complement strand
AAAGACCTATCTAAATGAAGAGTTGGATAACCTTACTGTTTTTAGTGAGAAATTTGAAGATGATAATCCTAGAGATTCCACTTCTAATCCATTTTTATTAAAGACAGCCAATATTTATCTTGAAGACCTGAATTTTAGGCAAGTAAATGATAATGATCAAGTTCCGCTAGCTTTTGCAGCCAAAGGTGGCGGGGGTACACTTCAGAATTTTAAAATTGAAGGACCCAATGTTTCTGCTAATATCAGAGGATTGTATTTTGTTGATAACAGAGGAATAGAAATTACGAAACTAACAACCGATTTTAAATATACAAAAGCTCAAATGCAGTTTTATAATACCGTAATCAAAACGCCGTATTCTGAACTAAATGCAAAACTTGAGTTTAATTACAATAGAGACAATCTAAGTAAGTTTAACGAATTAGTGTCTTTAGATGCAACATTTGATAAAAGTTATCTCTCTGTACTAGATCTTAAAAAGTTGTATAATGAACTTAATGGAGATGATGTTTTACGATTTACGGGGAAAGTATCAGGGACTTTGAATAACCATTCTGTAACAGATTTAAAGCTTAATTCTGATCAGGGAATTACAGTGTACGGCGATATGAATTTTATCAACGCAGTAAGTCAGGAAGATTTCTTTTTTACAGGTGATCTTCTAAATGTTACTGCAGATTATTATAAGTTGAAAAACATTCTTCCCAATCTTTTAGGAAAAACATTACCCACAGAATTTCAACGTCTGGGTGAGTTTTCTCTTTCAGGATTTACCAAGGTAACACCCAAAGCAATTGAAGCTACTCTAGACATCGAATCAGAAATTGGAACTGTGATTGCAGATCTAGAGGTGACAGATTTTGACAATATAGATGAGGCAGCCTATAACGGTGAAATAGAAATGAATAAATTTCATATCGGAAAGTTTTTTAATGACCCTTTGTTAGGAACGATTTCTTTTGATGGTCAGGTAGATGGAAAAGGCTTTCGGATAGATAATATTAGTACCACATTGTTAGGAAAGGTTTCTGAAATTGAGTTTAAAGAATATGTATATAAAAATATTGATGTCAACGGGAAGTATGAAAATAATTTATTTAACGGGAAGTTAAGTGCAGATGATGAAAATTTGAAAGGAACTTTTGAAGGATTGGCTGATTTGTCAGAAGAAATCTACCAATTTGATTTTACAACCAACATCTCTTATGCAAATTTAAAAGCAATCAAACTCTATGATAGAGACAGTATTTCTCAATTAGAAGGTGTAATTGATCTTGATTTACGAGGGAATACTCTCAACAATATTATAGGAATAGCTAATTTTAAAAATGTAAAATACAAGAATCAAAAAGACGAATATTCGTTCAAGCAATTTTTAGTATTTTCTAACATTAAAGACGGGATCAAAGAGATTCGAATCGATTCAGAAGATATTATCAAAGGAGAATTGTCTGGAAACTTTCAATTTGAACAATTCTTACCCTTAGCACAAAATGCCCTAGGAAGTATTTATTCAAATTATACCCCATATAAAGTAGCTCCAAATCAATTTTTAAAATTTGATTTTAAGGTGTACAATCAGATAATCGATGTATTTTTTCCTGAGATATCGGTTGCACCTAACACGAATATTAAAGGGAATATCAATGCAGATGAAAATCTTCTTAAGCTCAGAGTAACTTCTCCGAAAATAGTTGCTTATGGAAATGTAGTAGATTCATTGGAATTGGATACAAACAACCAGCGTAAATTTTACGATACCAGTTTAAAAGCATCACGTTTGGAAACCTCTTTCTATAAGTTTTCTAATCTTTTGCTTTACAATAAGACCATTAATGATACGCTGTATTTTAAATCAACTTTCAAAGGGGGAGAATTAGGAAAAGAGAAATTTAATTTAGATTTTTTCTATACAATTAATGAGGAGAAAAAATCTGTGTTAGGCATCGAAGAGTCTAATTTTGATTATAAGAACAATGTCTGGGTTATCAAACCAGAACGAGAAATTAAGAACATTTTGACATTCGATTTAAAAAAGGATGAATATGTTTTTACTCCTTTCCGGTTAACATCAAACAACCAACAAGTCGAGTTTCAAGGTGTTGTTCGTGATAGCACCTACAAAGATTTAAAAGCAAGTTTCAAGAATGTTGCGCTTAGGAGCTTTCTGCCTGAGATTGACAGCTTGAAATTGAGAGGAAGATTAAGTGGTAGCATAGATTTTAAGCAGCAGGACGGATTGTACAGTCCAAAAGGGAACTTAAAGGTAGATAATTTTCATATCAACAATTTTAAGCAAGGAAATTTGGCTTTGAATGTTCAAGGAGAAAGTTCATACGAAAAATATAAAGTAAAGTTTACCTTGGATAGAGAGGAGGTAAAAAGTATAGATGCCGAAGGGACCATAGACTTCTCAAAAAATCGCCCCGAGATCGATTTAAAAGTGTCTATGGAAGAGTTTCAGTTAAACGCTTTCAGTCCTCTAGGAGAGGATGTCTTGTCAAGTGTTCGAGGAACTGCCTCTGGAGATTTTACCCTAAAAGGATTTTTGCGAAATCCTGATATGCAAGGAAGTTTGTTGTTGAAAAATGCAGGGCTCAAGTTTCCATATTTAAATGTCGATTATGATTTTGATGGCAATACTAGCATAGGATTGAATGGACAGTCATTTGAATTTGATAAGATCCAATTAAAGGATACTAAGCATCAAACTCAGGGAACACTTAACGGTTATATAGCACATCAAGATTTTGAAAAATGGGTGCTTAACTTAGATATTGATTCCAATAATCTGTTAGTGTTAGATACACAAGATTCTGAAGAAGCCCTGTATTACGGTACTGGATTCATTCAGGGAAATGCAAGTATTACGGGGTTAACAGAGAACATCTATATTGACGTGAATGCTAAGACAATGCCAAACACACTCTTTGTGATTCCATTGAAAGACATAGCCTCTGTAGAGACTTATCGTTTGATTCATTTCAAATCTGAAAAGAGAATTGAAGACTTACAAAAAGAATTAGCTATCGAGTCTACAAAAGGTGTGTCGCTCCGAATTAACTTAGAAGTAACAAAAGACGCTGAAGCTCAGGTAGTAATTGATGAGACGAATGGAAGTGAATTAAGAGGCAGTGGAACTGGAGATTTGGATATTGAAATTGACACTCGTGGAAAATTTACCATGGATGGTGATTTTACGATTGATAATGGGTTTTATAATTTTAAATATGGAGGAGTAATCAACAAACCATTTACCATTTTAAAGGGAGGAACGATATCTTGGAGTGGAAACCCTTATGAAGCAAATCTTAACGTTACTGCTGTATACACTACGAATGCTAATCCAGCAGTTCTCTTAGAGAATTTCAACACGAGTAGAAAAATTCCAGTAGATTTAGTAACAAGAATCTCAGGAAGTTTGTTCAATTCGAAACAAGAGTTTGATATTGAGATTCCTAATTCAAACTCAACCATAGCCTCTGAATTGGATTTTGTATTGAATGACAACGATGTGAATTCAAAAATGAGGCAATTCTTTTCACTATTAGCTGTAGGAAGCTTTGCTAACCCAAATAACAGTAACATAGATGGAAATCAATTACTTACAGGAACAACCTCAAATGCGTTTGGGGCAATCATATCGGACATCATTAGTAGTAACAGACTTCAGTTGGGAGTTAGCTATACCTCTGGTGGCGGTCAAAATCCTGAAGATGAATTGCTTGATGACACCGTAGATGTATCTGTAACTACTCAATTGAGTAAAAATATTATCGTAAATGGGAAAGTAGGAGTGCCTGTAGGGGCCCAAACACAATCAAGTGTAGTAGGAGAGGTAAAGGTGGAAATTTTGCTAAATGAATCTGGAAACTTTAGGGGAGTTATATTCAATCGACAGAATGAGATTCAATACTCCGCTCAGGAAGAAGGTTACACACAAGGAATAGGATTATCCTATCAAGTTAACTTCAATACGCTTTCAGAACTTCTTAAAAAAGTGGGTTTAAAGAAGAAAGATAAAAAGAAAGAGCCCGTCTCGAAGAAGAAAGACTCAACAGTATTGAGTAGACACAAAAATCTAGTTAACTTCAAAAAATCTCAGCAGTAGATCTTATTGAATCTTTTTCCAAACTTTAATTAATACCACTACTGAAATTAACGTCATGACTGTTAGCATAAGTGCTAAAAAAGTTTCTCCATAAATCCAATTCCCAGTAGCAAATAAGAAACTATAAATCCCCATTACTCCGAACAAGAAAGCTAAAATTTTACTTCCAATATTTTTAAATTTAGAATCTTCTCCAAAGATAAGTTTGTCAAATTTATCCAAGGTTTTCTTTTTGCTAGGTTTGGTAAATAGGGTAACAATAATCCAACCTATGGTGGTAAGAATTACACCAATAATCAATTGCCAGTAGCCTTCAATTTCAAAGAGAGGTGACTCTAATTTTGAGTTGATAAAAAAGACAATAGCAATCACAAAAGAGATAACCATGGCCGCTATTTCACTCCAAGGATTGATACGATGCCAAAACCATCTCATGATAAATAATAATCCTGTTCCCGCTCCAATTTGTAATAGAAGATCAAAAACTCCTTTGGCAGATTGAAGATACAATGAGAATATTGCTGAAACCAACATTAACAATACCACACTAATTTTACCAACAATTACCTTCTGTCTTTCAGTAGCATTTGGATTGATAAAACGTCCGTAAAAATCATTGACAACATAAGAACTTCCCCAATTCAACTGTGTAGAAATGGTGCTCATAAAAGCCGCTATTAAAGAGGTTAGTACAATTCCTAACAAACCAGCAGGGAGATAAGTCATCATGGCAGCATAGGCTACATCATGACCTTGCATTTCTGGAGTTAACCCAGGGAAAGTAGCATTGATGTCAGTTAAACTCGGAAAAATAACTAATGAAGCCAATCCCACGATAATCCATGGCCATGGACGTAAGGCATAGTGAGCAAAATTAAAGAATAATGTGGCCCATGTGGCATTTTTCTCGTTTTTAGCAGCTAACATACGTTGGGCAATATAACCACCGCCTCCTGGTTCAGCACATTGATACCAAGTACTCCACCATTGAACTGCAAAAGGAATGATAAATAAAGTAATTAACGCTTCTTTGTCTGAAAAATCGGGAAGCATTGCTAATTGACCGCTTACATTTTCATGTGTCAAAAGATTTGTTAATCCACCAATTTCAGGAAGATTTACGATATAAATTGTAGCCCAAACAGATCCAATCATTGCAATCAAAAACTGTACAAAGTCTGTAATTAGTACACCTTTTAACCCTCCAAGCGATGAGTAGATGACAACAATAATGGAAGAATATAATAGTGTTTCTGTTGGGGATAATCCTAATAAGATATTGGCAATTTTGGTGGCAGCCAGGCAAACACCAGCCATGGTAATAATATTAAAAATCACCCCTAAGTATAGTGCTCTGAAACCTCTTAAGAAACTGGCAGCTTTTCCTGAGTAACGAATTTCATAAAACTCAAGATCTGTTGTGATACCCGATTTCCTCCACAGTTTAGCATAGAAAAAAACAGTCAACATTCCAGTGAGCAAAAAAGCCCACCATACCCAATTACCAGAGACACCACTCTTTCGAACTAACTCTGTAACCAATCCAGGTGTATCTGCAGCAAAAGTGGTGGCCACCATTGAAACTCCTAAGAGCCACCATGGCATATTTCTACCTGATAGAAAATACTCCTTGGTATTCTTTCCAGATGTTCTAGAGACCCAAATCCCAATAAAAAGAGACAAAGCAAAGAACCCAATAATGATACTATAATCTATGACAGAAAGATTCATAAATGTAATTTTAGACCCCTAAAATAGTCAATCATTTTGAATCACTACAAGTTTCTCAAAAATAGTCATACCTGAGGCTTAATTGTGTATTTTTATATATCGAAAACTCGAAATCGATTTCGTTTTTTTTTTATTTTAAGTGACCAATATTGAGTATTTTTACATGAGAAAATTATGAGGAAAATTAAAAAAATAGCAGTGATGACTTCTGGAGGAGATGCTCCAGGGATGAATGCCGCAATCCGTTCTGTAGTAAGAACTTGTGCATATTACGATGTTGAAAGTGTGGGTATTTACCGAGGTTATCAGGGAATGATCGAAGGTGATTTTATTCCCCTGAATGCCAGAAGTGTGAAAGGAATCATTAACAAAGGAGGTACCTTTTTAAAATCTGCTCGTTCCAAAGAATTCATGACTCCTGAAGGGCGTAAAAAAGCCTATGAAAATTTGATCAAAAACAAGATTGACGGGGTGGTTCTTATTGGAGGAGATGGAACTTTTACTGGAGGGGTTGTTTTTAATAAAGAATTCGGATTTCCATTGATTGGTATTCCTGGAACAATTGATAACGATATTTTTGGAACCTCGCATACTTTAGGTTACGATACCGCTTTAAATACAACAGTTGAGGCTATTGATAAGATCCGTGATACAGCATCTTCTCACAATCGTTTATTCTTTATAGAGGTGATGGGACGTGATGCTGGCTTTATTGCCTTGAATGCTGGAGTGGGCGCAGGAGCTGAGGAAATATTAATACCTGAGGAAGATCTAGGACTTGAAAGACTCTTAGAATCTTTAGAAAGAAGTAGAAGAACAGGAAAATCTTCAAGTATTGTAGTGGTTGCTGAAGGTGATAAAACGGGTAAGAATGTGTTTGAGTTGGCAGAATATGTTGAGGAAAACTTACCTGAATACGATGTGCGTGTTTCTGTTCTTGGTCACATGCAAAGAGGAGGAAGCCCATCGTGTTTTGATAGAGTCTTAGCTTCAAGACTAGGGGTGAAAGCAGTAGAATTGTTGCTCGATAACAAAACAAACTTGATGGTAGGTCTAAAAGACAATAAAGTGGTTTCTACTGACTTAGAAGAAGCTATTAAAGGTGGTCACGAAATAAATAAAGAACTTTTACGAGTTTCCGACATCATGTCAACATAAAAATTAAAATAAGTAAAATAGATAGAATGATTAAAATAGGAATTAACGGATTTGGTAGAATAGGAAGATTAGCTTTCAGATCTGCAGTAAATAGAGACAATGTTCAAGTGGTTGCTATCAACGATTTATTGGATGTTGATTACTTAGCATACATGCTAAAATACGATTCAGTTCACGGTGAGTTTGATGGAGATGTTGAAGTAAAAGATGGGAAATTAATTGTTAACGGAAATGCAATCAGAATTACTGCGGAAAGAGATCCTGCAAATCTAAAATGGGATGAAGTAGCTGCTGATTTTGTAATCGAATCAACAGGATTCTTTTTGACTGAAGAAACTGCAGGAAAACACTTGGAAGCAGGAGCTAAGAAAGTAGTATTATCAGCACCTTCTAAAGATCATACTCCTATGTTTGTGATGGGAGTTAATAATACTGAATTAAAAGCAGACCAGAAAATCTTTTCAAATGCTTCTTGTACAACAAACTGTTTGGCACCAATCTCTAAGGTTTTGAATGATAATTTTGGTATTGTAGAAGGATTGATGACTACCGTACACGCTACAACTGCAACACAAAAAACAGTTGATGGACCTTCTGCGAAAGATTGGAGGGGAGGTAGAGCTGCACTTCACAACATTATTCCTTCTTCTACAGGTGCTGCAAAAGCAGTAGGGAAAGTGATTCCAGAATTGAATGGTAAATTAACTGGAATGGCGTTCCGTGTTCCAACGATGGATGTTTCTGTAGTAGATTTAACCGTAAAATTAGAAAAAGCTGCTACTTACGATGAGATTTGTGCAGCTATGAAATCGGCTTCTGAAAGCGGACCTATGAAAGGTGTGTTAGGATATACAGAAGAATTGTTAGTATCTCAAGATTTCGTAGGAGATCCAAGAACCTCGATTTTTGATGCAAAAGCAGGAATTGCCTTGAATGATAACTTCGTAAAAGTAGTTTCTTGGTACGATAATGAAATGGGATATTCAACAAAAATTGTTGATTTGATCGAATATGCAGCTACCTTGTAGTGCTACATGTATCAATATATAAAAACACCGCTCAAGAGCGGTGTTTTTATTTTAAAAGAATACTGGTAATTAGTTGGAGTTTCCACTGATTATCTTTATTTCTAAACAAATACACATTTTTATACGATGTGCTCTTGTCTTCTTTGAAGTAATGAGTAGTTTTCATAGTTGCATAAGCAAATTGGTCATAAACAGTGATGTGAAGGTTCTCGTTGATTATTTTAGTCAAAGAGGTTTTCCTGTTAGGATTCTTAAAAGGTGACAAAACTATTTCCTTTGTTAACTCATAACCATTGGGAGCTATAAGTTTCATATTGTCGGCATATATCTGATTAAGAATGATATAATCTCTTTTAACAAGTGCATTGTCTATTTGATGAATAAGATCTTTAATTTCATTTTCTGAAGTATGTAGCTGAGCATGTGCTACACTAACTCCACAAAGTAGAATCAAAGTAAGGATTAGAGTTTTATTTTTCATCATATTAAGGTTTTGTATGAATTATAACTAGTTATTTTAAGTAGATTTTACTTAATGACCAATGCAAAATAGGGAACGGATATTTCGTATTCATTGTTTTTTTAGTACTGCAATTCAAAAGGAGCTTACTTTTTTGGTTTTACTAGATTAATAACCTCATTTCGAATCGTTTTAAAAAGATTATGGGGGAGTTACAGAAGTGTTATAAGAGGTTTTTGTGTACATAAAAAATAAAATGAGTGTACAAAAGAGAAAAGTTCTCACTGTAGTTAGTATTGGTTCAATATTATTATAACAAGTATTGACTTAATATGGGGACAGAAATATCTGAGAAATTACTTCACTGCTATCATGCTAATTTCAACATTAACAAACTTGGGCAAGTTGGCAACTTCTACAGTTTCTCTTGCTGGAGCAGTTTCATCATTAAAATACGAACCATACACTTTGTTGATTTCTCCAAAATTATTCATATCTGAAATGAAAATGGATGTTTTCACAACATTTTCAAAAGTCATGCCTGCGGCATCTAGAACAGCTTTCATGTTTTCCATTACCAAGGTTGTTTCTTCTTGAATGGTTCCCAATTGTAACTCTCCTGTCTCAGGATTAATAGCGATCTGTCCTGAGGTGTACAAGGTGTTCCCTGATAAGACTGCCTGATTGTATGGACCTATAGGAGCAGGCGCGTAAGGTGTTTGGATTATTTTTTTCATGAGAATAAATTCAAAATATAATTTTTAAATGGTGTTAGTTGGTCAGTAGCTTCTAAAATTACAAAGATTAAGATTAGTAAACCAGTAATAATCATAGCATATGAAAAAATTATCTTAGCAATATTTTTAGCTAATACCACTATATAGTCATCACCTTCTTTAAGGTAATAAATAGTAACTTTATAAGGAGGTTTTCTGTTTGGAGGAATGCTGCTAGCAAAGTCTAATTTCTTAGTAATCTTATTTGCACGATTATCTCGAAAATTGACAATTAAACGGTAAACTGGAGAAGGAACATCATCAAAACTATCATCGGATGTTTCTTCCTCTATATCAATTACGATTCCTCTAGTTCTTTGACCATATTTTTTTGCCCTATAATCTCTATCTAAAGTATATAAGCCTATTCCAAAAATGATGAAGCCAAAAATAGCAAGAGGAATAATTTCAGAATAATCCATTTTAAAACAATACTCTATCTGGGGGTCTGTTTTTATCGTATTTTAGATCACTTAATACAGAAGATTTTACTCCTATAAAAAAGGTGTAAGACTGGTTCAATCCAAAAGGAACCCAATTGAAATTGAATCTCCAGCTATCTAAATCCCTAGAGAAGTTCATTCGAGTAAAGGTAAAACCTCCGTTGATCACATCGTATCCTGAAGAAAATCCCACTTTCCATTTTGGAGTTAATTCAACGTCTCCCCCAAACATCACAGAGTGTGATTGAATCCCTATATTTCTAAATCCATTGTTGGTATATGAAGCAGAATAAGCAAAATTGATTTTCCAAGGAATTTTTGCTCTGTATAGCTCCGTTTTTTTGTTTTTACTTTGGGTGTTGTTCTGTTGACTAGAGGGATCCACAGCAAATCGATTGGATGGATTAATTCCTTCTCCTAAAACGTCGGGAGTATCTTGGTTTCCATTTCCTGAATTGCTATCTCTCTTAGAGCTGTCCTTTTTGTCTTTGCTGAGATCTGTGCTAGAGATGGAATAATTGGCTGTAATATTGGCGGTTGCCAAACGAGGAAGTCCCTTGTTAAACTTGTTAATACTCCTCCCTGTGTTTTGATCTACTTGGTATGGATCAAAACTCGCGTTAATATTCAATGCCAGCTTATCTTTAAATAAGCGTGTTCCAGCAGTTGCTCTGATGTCAGACCACTTTAAACTATCTGCTGCGATGTTGTAAGAAGTGCTAAAATTTAAGTTGTTTAGAATGGTGATCTTTTCATCTTCTTCATCACTATCAGGATCTTTTGGGGCGACTTTTCCTTCTAAGACATTATTAATAGAAATTCCTATGGAGCTATTCAGTCCTGAAGCAGGTCTCCCATAAAGTCCTTGTTCGAATGGAGAATAGGTAGTGACATCTGTAGGGTCTGAACTTTGCTGAACTACCATATCATATCGATCAGCAAAATCAGGTCTATAGTTGAACGAAATGGAAGGTCTAATGGTATGGCGAATCGCTTTTAATCTTCCTTTTTTAAAATTAAAGGTTCCATAAATATTTGTGGTGAGGTTTAAGCTTGTACCATATTCTCGAAAGCTTCTAAAACCTTTGATGGTATCAGTGACAACAGTTCCAAAAGACCCATCGTTGTTTCGAATAGTAGGATCGTAGGTTCTGTTGATATAGTCGAAATTCCAAACCTCTCGATAGTTAATACTTGGTGATAAGGTAAAGTAATTGAATAATGTAATATTTGTGTTGGCATCTGCTCTGTGCTGAACACCCGACTTAGCTGTTTCAAACATTTTTGCTGTAAAGAATTCATCATCACTGGTGTTGATTCGATACTCGCCTTGCATGCTGTAGGTTAGACCAATGTTTTGAATTGGATTCTTTTTGACACCTCCTTTTCCTGCAAGCGGGTAAATACGATTCATATTTAATTGCAGAGAAGGCAATGTCATGGTAATGAGTTCGGTATTTGTATTCTGAGAATGAGTTGCAGTCACACTCATGTTAAAAGGTGTGCCCACAAAAGTCTTCTGATAAGATATAGAAGAATTGAATGTATTCGTTAGGAAATTAGAATTGTTAAATTCATTCAACGACTGTCTGAAATACTGACTACTACCAATATTTACGGATGCACTGAAATTAGAATTTGGACTCGCCTTTTGGTCTTGTCTGTGACTCCATCGAAAATTAAAATTAGAAGCTTCCGAAAAATCGTCAAAACCTCTTGTACTTTGTATGATTTTTTCAAAGCTCAAGCTCAAATTACCAGAAAACTTGTAGCGTTTATAATATTGAGAGGTGGTTCTAAACTCCCAACTTCCATTAGAAAAGACACCGCCTAACAATTCAAGATCGAGATAATCGTTGATCACAAAATAATATCCACCATTTTGAAATCCTAAACCTCTACCGCTTGTATTTGTTTGAATGGCAGGGAAAACAAAACCCGAAGTTCTTTTTTGACCTAAAGGGAAATAGGCAAATGGTAGAAATAGAGGAGTAGGAACATCGGCTATAACCAAATTACTAGGCCCTACGACAATTTTTTTATTTGGTACTACTTTGGCCTTTTTAACTCCAATGTAGTAGTCGGGATTGTCTTTTTCAGAAGTAGTAAATCTAATATTCCGCATGTAGATAGTAGAGTCATTCACCCGTTTGGCTTTATTACCCAAGACAAAAACACCCGGTTCTTGTTTGGTTTTAATTCCGTAAATGATTGCTTTTTTCGATTTAAAATTATAAATCATAGAATCTTGTTCAGACTCTTGGGCTCCTTGTTTAAAAACAGGTCTTTGAGTATAGCCAGTACTATCTTTGATTCCTTTGGCAAATAAGGTATTGTTCTTATAATTGATAATAATGATACCCGCTTTTAAATCAATATCAGTATAGGTTACATGTGCCTCATTATACAAAGTGACTGTTTTCTTCTTTTTATCAAAAAACTTAAAGTCTTTAGCGTTGTCAGTAACAATATCTGTGATAACTTCTTTAGGTTTGATAGAGTCCTTTTTTATGGTGTCCTTTGACTTTAAAAGTAAGCTATCTTTTTTTAGTAATTTGAGAGAATCTTTTTTCTTAGGAACAATAGTATCCTTAGAAACCTTAGGAATGGGTTTTACCTTAGGTTTAATATCTTGCGATTGTATTGAGACACAGCAAAATAAAAATAAAAACACAAGTATGTAGGACAGATTTGATTGCAATATTTTATTATGCTATTTTTGTGTCTAGGTAAAAATATGGTTCAATAATTGAAGCTCCAAATTTGAAACGTCAAAATTAGTTAAATTTTGTTGATACAACGCTTACGCAACTACAAATTTAGTACCAACTTAAACGGAAGTTTAGTTTGGCTCTTTTTTTTAACAACTTTTCTTGGTTCAGGATTATTGTATGCTCAAAAACAAAAGTATACAGTGGTGCTTGATGCTGGGCATGGTGGACACGATCCTGGGAATGTTGGTAATGGGTATCGTGAGAAGATTATTGCTTTAAAAGTGGTGAAAGCTGTAGGTGAACAACTAAAAAATAGAAAAGACATTAAGGTTGTTTATACAAGAGAGGGTGATGTTTTTGTTGATTTGTGGAAGAGAGGAGAAATTGCCAACAAAGTGAAGGCAGATTTA
>Ga0213866_10002528_pt1 | contig 12837 bp, 9 predicted proteins | sample PICome_11_FD_160079 | JGI IMG/M metagenome (GOLD analysis project Ga0213866, IMG submission 160079) | Coastal seawater microbial communities near Pivers Island, North Carolina, United States - PICO284 | ecosystem: Environmental > Aquatic > Marine > Coastal | place: USA: North Carolina... | reverse complement strand
TCCGGCACGATGCCTTTCGATGGTTGGGACCTATAGGGGGCGGATCCCAAACAAGATGAATCAATTACAGGGCGTCGTTGTCTTTTTCACCCGTACGGACACGGGTAACGCTCTGGAGTCCGTAGACAAACACCTTGCCGTCACCGACGTTGCCGGTGTTGGCGGCGCCGGTGATCGCGGCGACGGCCTTGTCCACGTCGTCGCTTTTGACGGCGACCTTCAGGAGGATCTTGGGCACAAAGCCCACGTCCATCCGTCCGCCACGGTACCTCTCGGTGTGGCCCTTCTGTCGTCCGAAGCCCTTGACCTCGAGTGCCGTACATCCGACGATGCCGACCTCGAAGAGCTTCGCCTTGACCGCGTCCAGCGCGGCGGGCTTGATGACTGCTTCGATCATATGCATGGGTGGTATTCCCTTAGTGTTGAGTTTGTTTAAGTAACTTTTGGATTAAGCCGTATGGTTGACCGGCTGTGACATCGGCACGTTGTGCCGCGTGAAAGCGTTCACGATCGCGAAGATTAGATCTCGCGGGCGTGGTAGCTCTTGATCATCGTGGTCTGGAAGTCCGGGTAAGCCGACATGTCGTGCTCGCCCAGGTCCAGGCCTTCGATTTCTTCGTGTTCGCTGACACGGATACCCAGGGTCACCTTCAGGATGCTGAAGAGGATCAGGGCGACAATGAACGCGAAACCAACACCAGCGAAGGCACCCAGGGTCTGGATGCCAAGGTTGCCGAAGTTACCTTCGAACGCGCCGGAGAAGGCCACAGCCATGGTGCCGTAGATGCCGCAGACACCGTGGACGGAGATCGCACCGACCGGGTCGTCGATCTTGATCTTGTCGAAGAACAGGACCGAGAAGTAGACCAGGATGCCGGGGATGATGCCGCAGATCACGAAGGCGCCGATCCAGGACGGGATGTCCGGGCCGGCGGTGATGCCGACCAGGCCGGCCAGGATGCCGTTGAGCATCATGGAGAGGTCCGGCTTGCCGCCGGCGATCCATGAAACCGCACCTGCTGCCAGACCGCCACCGCACGCGGCGAAGGTCGTGGTGACCAGGACGTACGAGACGCCAGGGGCAAAGGCGCTCAGCTCGGAGCCGCCGTTAAAGCCGAACCAGCCGAACCACAGCAGGAAGACGCCGATGGTTGCCAGCGGCATGCTGTGCCCGGGGATAGGCTGAACGGTGCCGTCCTTGGCGTATTTGCCAAGGCGTGGGCCTAACAAGAGTGCACCCGCCAGAGCACCGGCACCGCCAACAGCGTGCACCAGCGTTGAACCAGCGAAGTCAGCAAAGCCCTTGTCGTCGAGCCAGCCAGCACCCCATTCCCACGAACCGACCACGCAGTAGCCGAACGCGACGAACAGCGGGCAGAAGATCAGGAAGGGCAGCAGCTTGATACGCCCAGCGACCGCACCGGAAACGATGGTGCAGCAGGTCGCGGCGAACATGGCCTGGAAGAAGAAGTCCGTCCAGACGGTGTAGCCGGTGCTGTAGTCCGGGGTCAGGCCAGCGTAATCATAGCCTTCGCCGTAGTAGCCACCGCCACCCTGAATGCCCCAGCCAAAGGCGAACACATCAGCGACCATCCAGCCGTCGCCGGGATACATAATGATCCAGCCGCAGACGCCGTAGGTCACGATACCGATCATCACGATCGCCGTGTTCTTAAAGAGGATGTTTACCGTGTTCTTGGCACGGGTCAGGCCGGATTCGACCATCGCGAAGCCAAGGTGCATGATGAACACCAGCATGCCGGCGATCATGATCCAGAGGTTGTTGACGGTGAACATTTCCTCTGAGATTTCAGAGGTTTCCCAGTCGTAGCTGTAAGCCTCTTCTTCTGCGGCTTCTTCCGCCGGTGCGTCCTCGGAAGCGGTTTCTTCCGCGACCGGTTCGGCGGTGTCGTCCTGTGCCCAGGCCGGCGAAGGGGCGATAAATGACGCGAATAGCGCCAGCCCCAACATCAGCATGAGCAGGGATCGTCCGATCCCAAAACTTGTTCCTGGCATACGAGTGCTCCTGTCTTATAAGGCGAGCGTTTGCGAAACAGGCCGTCCGGCTCGCCACCCCACGGCCGGCCCGTCATTGATTTCCCAGCTGAACCAAAACAGTGCGGGCACGCGCCCGCGGGTCAGCCGGTCCTGAGATCTAAAGGTGTGTTGCGCTGTGCATGGGTCTCGTGGATTCCGTGCCAGGCTTCCTTGCCCGTCTCTTGCGCTGACCGATCCTTGGCCAGCGATACGTTCCCCGGTCGCTCAGTGCGGATAATCAAAAAGGAAAAAGATGGGCGCCCCGTAGGACGCCCACCTATCGCCCCCACGACCGCCGTGGGGGTGGCCTGCTTCAGTCTTTTGAGCGGGGAGGCGTCCGATGAGGCCGACTCGCTCGCAAGACTTGCATGCCTGACGTGGAGACTTATTTCAACCCCCGTGCCAGCCAGCATGCCCAGCTCTGTTTTTTGCGGACCTTCGGTGTGGATGACGGGGTCGGAGTGCCGTAAATGAATGATTTTCAACCGCTTACAAGCGAGCCGCGGGGAAAGAAATTTATGAAAAGAGTTTAGAAAAGTATCACTCGATCTCGAGCGTGCCTAAAAAACAGACACATGATTATGGTGTGCGCGCGATTTGAGCTATTGCCATCGGCTCGCGAATTCGTATTTGCGACCAGCCCAGTCGCGTTAGAATGCGGCTCTGCTTTCAATCAAAGGAGCCACGATGCGTCTGAACGCTCTACCCCTGTATCAGCCGGTTCTCCGCTGGGTGCTGTTGCTCGCGCTTGCCCTGGCACCCGCCTGGGCAAGCTCTGCCCAGCCCGGCACGGAGCCGACGCCCATCGAACCCGCCGAGCCCAAGGAAGCCGAAGAGCCCGCAGGCCCGATGTCGATTGAACTGGACCTCAATCGCCTCATCTTCGAAAACACCTCCACCGCGCAGCAGGACAAGGTCTGGCAGCTCACGGCTCAGCCGGGCCGACAGATCGCCTACATCCCGTTCAGGGTCAGCAACGTCAACCGCCTCAACTCCCTGTCGCGCTTCCCGATCTCGGTCCGCACCGGCCGGTTCATCGGCTTCGCGATCCCCGCGCCAAATAAAGATGGTGCGCAGCCGAATCATCTGAACTTCGACCAGATCATCCGCGCCGACGCAGACTCCTTTGGCCAACTCTTGTTCCCTCAGAAAGAAGACGATCCCTCCAATGACGCGCCTGCCGACGAGAGGGATGAAAAATTGAAAGAAGTCCCCGAGAATGCGCCCCGCCTCGCACGCGAGATCAAGCTGCACCCCGATGGCACGGTGCAGTGGGCGATGGACCGCAGCTTCCACGGCGCGACCCTGACCGCAGCAAGCGAAACGAATTTGTATCCCTACAAGCTCGACTCAGCGTTGCTTAGGGAGAAGCAGCCGGAACGCGCTGAGCGCCTAGCCCGCCAGGAGGGCGAGGACTCGCGAGCGTTTGCGCTGCGTAAGCGAGAACAACAACTGGCCGAGCGCGAGAAGCAGACCGCCTACCGCGAGCTGCGCGACAGCCTGCGCAATTTGCCCGAGCAGTTCCGTGAGCCCGCGCCCCCAGTCCTCTACGCGGTAATTGAAGTCCCTGCGGGCGACAGCCTGGCGCTGCTGGGCTCTTCGCCATTCCCCTGGACGCTGGACGAGAAGAACAAACAGCCTTTCTTGACACTCGCGCAGGGCGGCGCCTCGCTCGAGACCGCTGATGGACAGGAGGCCTACGCGACGATCGGGCGCCTGGCTGATGCGCACGCGCTAGACGCCCGCGCTGCTGCGATCGCCGCGACGCGCGGGAGCCTTACGGGAAAGATCAAAACCGATGACCCGGGCTACAAGCTTCTGACCAAGCTGTTGGCCTCCAAAGACGAAACGACCCGCCGAATCGCGCTCTACGGCGTCGCCCGCACCACGCCTCCGACCCTGGCCAGTGCCCAGCTCCTCGGCGTTGCCGCACAGACCGCGATGGGTGAGGAGCGGAAGGTCCTGAGCTTTAATTCCTTGGGCAAGATGTTCCAGACCCAATCGACAGAATCAGACAACACCGCGGCACTGATCGAACAGGTCAACCTCGTGATCGCCGACCCCGATGGCCCTGGCAGCACGCGTGTCATCGAGCAGGTGCTGCAATCCATTGGCAGTCGAACAGGCTCAGTACCGATGGATGACAAGTCGCTGCAAGTTATGATTGACCGGATCGATTTTTCCAAGGTGCCCGAGCAAGATGCGCATGGCGTCGCCGCCGCGGTGATCCGTCACGCCCCGACCAACCCGGTTGCAGCGGGTTGGCTGGACCACCATTACCTCCGCAGTAAAGACGCAGCCCGAATCGATGTCGCGTTGGATCAACTCGCACAGTTCGACCCCACGCCTGAAGAACCTGCTGAGGAGGGCGCATTCGTCGACTCGCAGTACAAGACCATCGCACTGGACTCTGCTGAACACGGCCTGCTTGCTTTGCTCTCCGATGCTGATGCACAGCACAGCGCCAAGGCGTGGGCGGCACTGGGGCGCTTCCATGTGGCCGTGAAGAAGGGCGACGCTCCTCCAGCCGCAGACCCGACACAGGCACAACCCGTCGACCCATCGCTCGCGGTGTTTGAGTCGGTGGTTGCTGCTGCGCTCGCGTTGGACCCCACGCCGCCAAGCCTTGTGAGTTTCCTCGAGCGCCAGCGTGAACAATCGATCCGCCAGGTTGCGCCTCAACGGATGATCGGCCTGCTGGTCGCCGCCGAGGGGGAAGCGATGCGTGCCGCCGCCGCCAGCGTGATCGCCAACCCCGAGTCCTACAACCAGGTGCTCACTGGGCTGGACTCCACCGACAAACTCCGCATCGTGACGATGCTGTACCGTGCCAAAGACCAGGAGCCACCTCTGATGGCTGGGCTGATTGCTGGCGGTACAGGGTCGAGTTGGTTCACCAACTTCATGAAAGAGAAGGGGGAGTTGCCCGTTCGAGCAGACTGGGCCGAGCAGTTCGCTTCCGGTGGCGATGGCCAATTACTTGGAAGCGCGAGCTCGGATGACACGGTTGTCGCCTCGGCCGCCGCCGCTGCGCTCGTCGTCGGTGCCGGCGGAACGGTCCAACAGGAGCAGTCTTTCGCTCAAAAAATCGTGCTGCTCGAGGCGCGGACGTCCGATCTGGTCAGCCAGGCCTGGGCGGACTATAAGAAGAAGATCCAGGCGGGCATCTATGAGAACGCGCAGGGCACGTATCGCCTGTCGGTGACGATCGCGAAGAAGGCCAAGACCGCGGTAGGGTTGCCCGGGGTCGAGTTGCAACCGGCCCCAGAAGCCGACCCCCCCAAGCGGATCGAGTTGGGCCTGGTGGACCTGCGTGCGGAGGGTACGAAGTTATCGCTGAGCGTCGAGGCCGTCACGCTGTCGCCTTCGCCCGATCGGCTGGCGATCCGCATCGACAAGCCCGCCTCGCTTAGGACCTTCAACAAGCCCGAACTCGCGAAGCTGCAGTTGGACAACCTAGGGCAGTCGCTGGAATTGCTGCCTCAGGAGGAAGGGGTCTGGTCGGGTGAGGTGCTGCTTCCGGACGGCCAAACCCTGGGTGTGATTCTCACGCCCGCGGGCTAAGCGAGGCATATGCTTTATAGGCACCGGGTCCTGTGAAGCGAAACGGCAGCGTGTCATGAGTGCCTCCTCCAATAACATCGAGATCCGGCGGGCAGCCGAGCGGGGCAGGACGCAGATCGGCTGGCTGGACAGCGCCCACTCGTTCTCGTTTGGGCATTACCACGATCCGCAGCGCCTCGGTTACCGATCGCTACGCGTCATCAACGACGATCAAATCGCCCCCGGCGCGGGCTTCGGCGAGCACAGCCACGACAACATGGAAATTATCTCGTGGATGCTTGACGGCGCGCTTCGCCACGGCGACTCGCTTGAGAACAGCCGTGAATTGCGTCCGGGTGAGGTTCAGGTCATGTCCGCGGGACCAGGCATCCGACACAGCGAGTTCAATGCCTCGCAGACCGACCGGGCGCACCTGATCCAGATCTGGATCCAGCCCAAATCCATGGGCATCGAGCCGCGTTATGATCAGAAGACGATCGATGCTGACGCTAGGCATAACGCCTTCGCGCCGATTGCATCGGGCGACCCGTTGCATGTTGAAGCCGGCGCTTTGCCGATCCATCAGGACGCCGCGGTGCTGGTCGCGGACATCGAGCCCGATGCGTCTGCGGCATACACGCTTGGCGAAGCTCGTGGGGCGTACGTCCACATCGCAACCGGCCGAGTCGAAATGGCGGGCGAGGTGTTGGAGGCCGGCGACGCTGCAGTCATCGAATCGCCCCGCGACATCGTTGTGAAAGGCATCGAGGCAGCGCAGGTCCTGCTGTTTGACCTCGCGTGATGGAGCAGGCCATCTCGCATGGGCCTACTGCCTACTCCCGATTCCCTACTCCCTGTATCAAAAACGGCGGGCCCGGCCGTGTCGCTTTCGCGGCGTGGCCGGGCCCGTCTCGTCATTCCGCCCAGGGCTTAAAGCCCCCCGCGGGTTCCGTGTGTTTTGTGCGCCTTAGCCGGCGGTCTTGACGTCGCGTGCCTTGGCCAGCAGATCGTCGCTGATCTCCGGCATCGGGAAGTGTTCCTTCAGGAACTCCTGGATCTGGTTGGACTCGGCGATGCGGAAGTAGACGACCTTGTCCAGGCGGTTGGTCGCGAACGTGACCGCTCGTGCGAGTCGGCGGCGCGATGCGGCCATGAGCAGCTCGCCGGTGGGCTCGAAACTGACGGGCAGGCACTCGAACTGCCAGGCTTGCCGTCGATTGATCATCCGAAGGGCGCGGTCGTCGAAGGACTGTTGCGTCAGGTCGATCGTCCCGGTGAAACGGTGGTACTGCTCGATCCACGCGTTTTCGATGGACTCGAGGGTGACCTCGAACATGCGCTCCGCGAGGACGCCGAAGGGCAGGTGCAGCTTCTTCTGGGCCTGCACGATCTCGAAGACCTGCTGTTCGGACAGCACACCCTGTTCGACAAGGATTTCGCCGATGCGGATGGGCTTGTTATCGGTTTGTTGAGGCAAGGCTGAAACTCCATCAGGCCGGTTGTTGCGGTGGCCTACTGGAGTGATCGGCGGAATTAAGGGGTGGGTTTACGCGTGATCTGGGATGATAAATCGCGGACGTTGGGGCGCTGGTCTGGGCCGATAGCTGAGTGCATTTGTAGCCATAAATCGCTTCCTCGCGTACGTGCGAGGAAGACCGGGGCCCCGGTTTGCTGGGCATGCGTGATGCGGTAGTGATCGCGTGTGTAAGAGAGCGATCAGTGAAGGATTCCGCACGGCTGCGCCGAACAGACTGCGACTGGAAATCGATTAGCCGCTTGAGTGGGGATAAAAAACGCCCGCACGGTGAGATGCGGGCGGCGGTGTTGGGCTGTGATGTTGTGGCCTTATTCCGCGGCGTCTTCGGCTGCTTCCTCTGCAGCCTCAGCGGCCTCTTCCGCGGCTTCGCCCGCCTCGGCTTCGAGCATGATGGCGCGGTCGATCTCGATGATGTTCAGCTTGAGCGCCCGGTCGTAGCTGGTCTTGCCGACGATGCCGACGAGCTGGTTGAGCATGGTCGCGACGTCCAGTTCATCGTTGGGCGCGACGTAGGCGAGGGTCCGGCCCGAGGGAGAGGCGTCGACGATGCGGTAGAGCAGCGGCAGCGAGTCGCCGTTGTACACGGTCGAGGGCATGAGTAGGCCGACGGCGGTGTAGCGCTTGGGCAGGGGTTCCAGATCTTCTTCCTTGGGCACGATGGTGCGGGCCTGGGTGGCCTGCTGGGCGGCCTTGGCGGCTTCCATCGTGTTGACGATCTGCTGGCGACGCTCGATCAGACGAAGGCGGACCTCGATGATCTGCTCATCGATGCTCGGCAGGTCGTAGGCCTGCAGGTTCTGGTATGCGGCGGCCATCTTGTCCAGCGGCTGCTTCTCAATGGGCAGGCTGAAGTAGGGCAGCACCTTCTGCTCAAGCGCTTGCAGCGCGTCGGAGCGTGCGGGCGTTTCGACTTCAACAGCAGGGGCCTTGGGCCAGCCGTCGGTCGACGGCGGGGCGGGGATCGGCTGCTCGGGTTTGTCGGTTGCGTCCGGGTCCTTGGTCAGGCCGTCGTTCGGGTCGCGGTGGTCCGGGATCTGAGAGACGGGGTCAGGGGTGTCCGTGCTATCAGGGGTGTCCGTGCTGTCCGGCGTATCGGTCGTGTCCGGGGTGTCCGTGGTCACTGGCGGGACGGGGGGCACGGGCGGGGTCGGCGTGTCGGTCGAATCGGGCTCATCCGTGGTATCCGGCTCGTCGGTGGAGTCGGGCTCGTCGTCGGAGCCGGCGGCTTCGAGGTCGGCGGCGGTGGCTTTACGCAGCGTGCCGGCGGGGATGAAGACGAAGGCGTCCTTGGGCGAGGAGATCTTGTAGAAGTTGCCTTCCTCGCCGAGGATGGTGACGGCGTCGCCTTTGGAGAGGGTGCCCTGCACGCGGTAGCTCTCGCCTGGGCCGCGGAGTGAGGCGGCTTTGAACTCGGTGCGGTCGGCGTTGATGGTGCCCTTTTCGCCGTCGCCCTGCGCATCTACGAAGGCCTTGGAGACGTAGCTGTGGATGTTCTGCGGGACGCGGACCTGGTACCAGGTCTGGTTGAAGAGCACCTTTTCGACGCGGGCCATGTCGCCCTTCTTGAGTTCGCCCACGACGTAGTACGCCCGGCCGGCGCCGGAGCGGACCTCGACCTTGGCCTCGGTGACGACTCCGATAAACGGCGCATCCTGTGCGGCGGCCGGGAAGGAGGCGAAGACCGCCAGGACGGCGGCGAGAAGAATGGACAGGGGGGTGCAGCGTGCAACGCGTTTCATGATCGGGCTCCCGAATGCATAGGAATTGGCCTTGATCGCATGGCCAGGGCTCATCTTACAGGACGTTGACCTTCCTGTGGGTTCAAATCGAACAGAACAAGGCGTAATCTGCCTGTTGGACGGTGTAACGAGCGATTGGTTCCGTGCGGGGTGATTCGGGCCGTCGGAGAAGTGCCTGTTGCGTTGGCCGTGCGCTGTTCACCGAACGGTACGATAGTGGTCTTGTGAGACGACCCCGCATCTGGACCTGGGCTGGAGTGATCGCGCTGGTAACGGCGTCGGTCGTGCTGATCGATCTCTACAGCGCTCCGGCACCTGCTGCCGCGGACGCGGGCAAATCCCTCACCGCCCCGATCCCCCCGACGCCAGCTGATCAGCGTGCGGGCAGTATCCGCAACCAGATCGGCTGGACCGTTGCAAAAAAGCGTCTGGGGATCGACATGCCGATGGGCAGAGGCATCCCCGTCGGCCAGGTCGAAAGTTCGTTCCAGGGCGGCTACATCGCGAACACGAATGACAAGGGCTTGCCGGGCACCGGATTCATCCCCGAGTCGGGACAGTCCAAGGCTTCGGGCCACGCCACGCAGGTCGCGAAAAATATCGCCGGCCCCGACGCCGCCGGCCAGGGCGTGCGCGCCGTCCACGCATGGACCGTCAGCGATTGGATGGGACCGGGCTTCCTGCGCACCACCACCGAAGATGCACCCAAAGACGACCACCCCGCGCGCGTGTTCAACCATTCGTGGATCGGCGGCGCTGCGCCGACGGCCCCGCTGATCCTCCGACGTGTCGACTACCTGGTCGATGCGCACGATGTGCTGGTTGTTTGCGGCGTAAACAATGAACCGGGCCAGATCCCTGCGCTGCTTGCCAGCGCGTACAACGTGATCAGCGTCGGCATCGCGTCGGGGCAGAACTCCGATGCCCTTACCGAGATCGAAGGCAAGGGCCGATGCAAGCCCGAACTCGTCGCGCCTGGGAACAAGACAAGCTGGACCACCGGCGTGGTCACCGGCGTCGTCGCGGCACTGCTCGAATCGGCTGATCGCCTGGTCGAAGCGGGCGACGAGAAGGACGAAGACGCGGCCCCTGGTGCCGAAGGCGAAGCAAAACCCGAGGAGAAACCCAACCGCAACAAAGACGCGGCGCGCAGCGAAGTGATCAAGGCGCTGTTGCTTGCCGGCGCGGATCGGCCCGAACGATGGTCGCCGCCCGAGGGCGAGCCGTTGGACCGCAAGTTCGGCGCGGGCATTGTCGACCTCGACCGCGCACTGGTTATGCTCGACGCGGGTCACGTCGCGCCCGACGCCCCGACTAGCCAGCGCTACGGCTGGTCGTTCGCGACCATCGAGCCCAAACAGGTCCGCCACTACGACTTCACTGTCGATACCGAGCAGGGCCAGGCCGGCTTCGCGCTCACCTGGCACCGCAAGGTCCTGGGCGGCAAGGCCCGGCTGAAAAACGCCGAGACCGGAGAAGAACGCATCATCTGGAACTCGGCGCAGTTCACCCCGAACCTCGACATGGGGCTCATCCGCGTCAACGCCGACGGCAGCGAGACACTCGTTGCCTCAAGCACCAGCGAGGTCGATAACGTTGAGCTGATCCACCTGACCACACTCGAGCCGGGCAACTACACGCTACGCGTCACCCGCAAGCACGACGACACCAAGCAGCCTTGGGACTACGCGATCGCCTGGCGGATCGAGGCGAAGACAGAATAAGTTTAGTGGTCACGCTTGCGCGTCAATCACCCTCCACCATCGGCGGGACGTTGCGTGGTTCCTCGATCGTTTCCTTGGGCAGCCGCATCGTGAACGCCAGCCCGATTACCGCGAGCAGGGTTGTGCCCGAGAAGATGATGAACATTTGAGGTAGCGAGTGCTCGGCCAATTCGCCGCCAAGGATGTTGCCGACGATGCGCGATGGGCCGAAGACCGTCATCGCGTAGAGGCCCTGGATCGATGAGCGGAAGTGGTCGCCGGCCAGCGCGTTCAGATAGATCGGCGGGACGACGTAGATCGCGACGACCGTTGAGCCGTGCAGGATCTGTGTCCACACGGCGACGTGCTGGTTGGGGAAGGCGCCTAATAACGCGAAGCGCACGACCATAAACCCGAGCCCGCCGACGATCAGCCACTTGAGCCCGAACTTCGCGGTCATCAAGCCCACCGCCGTCATCACGCCCAACTCGAGCACGACGCCGAGCATGGTGATCGGCCCGACCCACGACTCGGTGAAACCGACCGTCTTGGTCAGGTAGATCGAATAGAAGCCGTAATACGCGCTGTTGCCGACGTGCGCGACGAACAGGCAGATACAAAACAGCAGCGCCGACCCGCGAAAGAGTACACGCGCCGCGGCGAAGGTCGGGATGCGCGAGAGGGGGTTATCGCCATCGTTTATTTCTTTGAAGCGTGCCCGGCGTGCCTGACCCAGCCCGATGTGCGGCAGCGTTAGCGCGTTGAAGAGCCCGAGCACACACACCGCACCGCCCAGCCACAGCGCGATGGTGACGTCCGTTCCCTGGCCGATGAGGAAGTACAGGCCCGCCAGGGGGATCGCGAAGCCGATCGTGCCGAAGACCCGCACGCGGTGGTAGGGCGTTTCAGTTTGGCCCAAGCGCGTGGCTTCCTGATTCGCGGCGAAGACGAGCCCGTCCTGCAGTGCGGCGAGCGGCCAGAAGAAGAATGCGAAGACGGTGTGCGAAACGAGCAGCCCAACGAAGCTGTGGCTCATCGCCTGCCAGACGCAAGTGATCGCGGAGACGCCGAAGAGCACGGCCATGATCGACCGGCTCTGCAGTTTCGTGTCCGCCAATGCGGTCATGATCACCGGCGTGAGGATGATCGCCAGCCCGGTGGTGCTCAAGACGATGCCCGCCTGCGCGGTGCTGCCCAGGCGCTGCTCGAGCAGGACCGGCAGGTACGCAAGGATCGCGCCCATGGCGGCGAAGGTGATCAGGAACTGACGCGGCAGCGCTTGCATCGGCCAAGTGTAACGGGGCGGCGATGCGCTCGGCTTATCTCCGTGCAATTACCGCGAGCGCAGCTTGCTCAACAAACGGAGGATCTCGAGGTACAGCCAGACGAGCGTGACCAGCAGCGCGAAGCCGGCGTACCACTCCATGTACTTCGGTGCTCGGCCCTGCACGCCTTTCTCGATCAGGTCGAAGTCCAGCAGCAGGTTGAACGCCGCGATGCCCACGATCACCAGGCTGATGCCGATGCCGATCGGCCCGTTGCTATGCAGGTAGGGGATCGTGACGCCGAAGAACGAGAGGGCGAAGCTCGCGAGGTACACCAGGCAGACGGCGCCGGTCGCGGCGATGATGCCTGCCTGGAGTTTGGCGGTGACACGGATCACCCGCGTGCCGTAGAGCGTGAGCATCACCAGCAGGACGCCCATTGTTAGCGCGACGGCCTGGATCACGATGCCGGAGAAAGGCCCGGCTTGGCCGTTCGCGCTGCCATAGGTCGCTTCATAAAAAGCGGAGACCGCGCCCAGGAACAAGCCCTCGCAGACCGCGTAGAGCGGGGCCGAGACCGGCGAGCCCTTGGGGTTGAAAATCGTGATGATGCCGAGGATCAGCCCGCCGATCAATCCGCCGAGCAGCCAGGGCATCGCCTTGCCCGCGTCGAACGCGCCGCTGGCGGACATCGAGATGTCCCAAGTCACTGTTGCGGCGACGACGCAGATGCCCACGAGTGTGAGGGACTTGAAGACCGTGCTGCCCAGGGTCATGACCGAGCCGGTGTCGGCATAGCCTCCCGCTGGGTTGAAGGTGTCGTCGTTGAGTGCTGGATTGCCGCCCATCATGGTGGTGCTCCCGGGAAGGGTTGGTTGAAATTGTTGCAGGCCGCAATAGCCTATCGCGCTCAGCCCTGCATCGCTTCGGCGAGGAAGCCCTTGAACAGTCGTCGGTGTTCTTCCTCGTCGCCCTTGAGCGTGACGCAAAGGTCTTCGGTGACCGGGTCGATT
>Ga0213866_10002526_pt1 | contig 12845 bp, 9 predicted proteins | sample PICome_11_FD_160079 | JGI IMG/M metagenome (GOLD analysis project Ga0213866, IMG submission 160079) | Coastal seawater microbial communities near Pivers Island, North Carolina, United States - PICO284 | ecosystem: Environmental > Aquatic > Marine > Coastal | place: USA: North Carolina... | reverse complement strand
ACGGCGATCTCGATCTGGTCTTCGCGATCAATGGCGAGCAGAGCTACGCGCTCTTCAACGATGGCAATGGCAACTTCGGCAACGCGATCAACTTCGGCAGCGCATCAAGCCCCACGCGCGATGTAGCGCTCGCTGATTTCAATGCTGATGGATCGCTTGATATTCTGGTCGCCAACTACGGCGGTGAGAACGCGCTCTATCTCAACGATGGCAGCGGCGGATTCAGCTCGCGCACAGCCTTTGGGCCGGGGCGCGATTTGAGCACGGCGGTTACGTCGGCTGATCTCAACGGCGATGGATATCCGGAAATCATCGTCGCCAACGACGGCCAACCCAACATGATCATCATGAACGATGGCATGGGCGGCATCGCCGGCGTGAGCAGCTTCGGCACCGGCCTTGACGACACCCAAGATATCGCTGTGGGCGACGTCGACGGCGATGGCAGCTTGGACATTGTGCTCGCCAATCAGCTTCAGCCAGGCCGCTATTATCTGAACGACGGCAGCGGCGCATTCAGCGCTGAGCTTCAGTACGCGAGCTCGCTCAGCTTCGCCACGCAAGTCGCGGTCGGTGATCTCGACAACGATGGCCATCCGGAAATCGTGACTGCCAGCTTCAACGGCAACAACACGGTGTATTGGAACGATGGCGCAGGCGGATTCGGCGACATGCCCACGACGCTCGGCATGAACGAAGCAACCCAATCCGTAGCGCTGGCCGATATCAACGGCGACGGCTATCTCGACATCGCCTTCGGCAACGCTTACGGCCAGAACGTCATCTATGTGAACGATCAGATGGGCGGCTTCGAACAAACAACCGTCAACTTTGGCAACGGCAGCGACAACACCGTCAGCATCGGCGCGGCTGATCTCGACGGCGATGGCACGCTCGATCTCGTGCTCGCCAACGCGGGTGGTGTAAGCGTCGTCTCGCCCAACGCAAGCGCCATGAACAGTGCGCCGAGCATCACCAGCACCGCCCCCACCACCGCGACGGTAGGCGTGCTTTGGGAGTACACGGTGCAAGTCACCGGCACTCCAGCACCGAGTATCACCGCGAGCAACTTGCCACTTTGGTTGTCGCTTGACGCTGGCATCATCAGCGGCACGCCAAGCGCAAACGATTTAGGCGACACGACGCCCTTCCAAATCACTGCGGACAACGGCATCGGCATGACGGCTACGGAAACGGTGATGATCACCATCAGCCCAGCCGACAGCGCTCCGATGTTCACGAGCAGCCCGGTGCTCGTGGCCGCATTTGATCTGCCCTACGTCTACACCATCGAAGTCGCGGGCTTTCCCTCCCCCACCATCAGCATGTCGAACGCTCCGACTTGGCTCGCGCTGAATGGCAACGTGCTCAGCGGAACGCCGGCGCAATCCGACCTCGGCATGAGCATGGAGCTGACGCTCAGCGCAACCAACGGCATTGGCGTGGCGGCTGAGCAGAGCTTCGCGATCACGGTCGAAGAGGCGAGCGCGCCGCAGATCACCAGCAACGCTCCCCTCTCCGCGATCATCGGGCAGCCCTACACCGACACGATCGTGGCGACCGGAACGCCGCAACCAACGATCACTGCGACGGGCCTCCCAGCATGGCTAACGCTTAGCGGCAACACGCTCAGCGGCACGCCAAGCATGGCAGATCACGGCATGAGCGGCCTGATCAGTATCAGCGCAGACAACACCGTCGGCAGTGCTGCGACGCAAGACTTCGAGATCAACGTGCTCAGCGAAGACGAGCTCTCGCAGCCGCGCATCGCAGGCGCGCCCGCAACGGCTGCCTTTGTCGGGCAGGAGTATCGCACGACCGTTCAAGTAGCGGGCGCCCCCGCTCCTTCGATCGAAGTGAGTGGCTTGCCGAGCTGGTTGAGCTTTGATTCCGCGAGCAACGAAATCAGCGGCACGCCCAGCGCAGCAGACATCGGACTGAGTGACGTCATCACGATCACGCTGACGAACACGCTCAACCAGTCGAGCGACTTCCGCTACCAAGTGCAGGTGATCGCGCTGCCAGGAAGCTCCACGTCCGAGAGCACCTGCGCCCTCGGCACCCAAGGCAGCTCCCCCCTGCCTCTGTTCGCCCTGCTCTTAGCGGCGCTCAGCGCTGCCCTACTGCTGCGCAAACGCCAGCTGGCATAAGCAGCGCTGCACCATTCGCTCCCCACCAAACTCCCCGCCGGCCCTACAAGCCCGCGGGGAGTTTCTCGCGTTGGCGTTCTGCGATCGCAAAGCGCGGCTCCCGAGAACCTGGCGAAGCTTCCCTTGATCGCTGAAAGCTGACAGTGCTGCTGCGCACGCGCTGATCAATTTGCGGTGAACCCTATCGTGTGAGTTCCGTTTGAACGTGAAATGGAGGTGATTCTGCTCTGGCGTCGCGCGCTGCAGGTCGCTTGAGTTCGCGCGTTGGGAGCTGCCGTGCTGCGATCAATCATTTGCATTTGTGCTGCTCTTGCACTGATGGCATGCAGCAAAGACGCAGGGCTTGGGCTGTCCACTCCAAAAGATCCGGGCAGCAGCTCGACGACAAAGGAAGCCGACGAAGAGCCGCAAACTCAGAGCGAAGTGCTTGCCGAGCGCATTGATGCAGCGCTGCTTTGGCTTGCGCATCATCAGAGTGATAGCGGAGCGTGGGAGCCGCACAAGTTGGAGCAAGCCTCGCTGCGCTTGCGTGACGCTGAGCGCCCTGCGCGCTCGATCCAGAACGTCGATTTTGTTGAAGAGTTTGGCAGGGAAGAGCAGGTTGGCGATGAGCATTGCGCGATTGGTCTGACTGGACTTTCGCTACTCGCCTTCACCTCGCAAGGCCACACGCATTTGAGCGGTCCCTATCGGCAGACGATCAAGCGGGCACTCGATTGGATTCGCGAGCAGCAAGACATCGACGGCTGCTTCGGCCCCCGCGACGGCGACGAATACATCTACAACCATGCGATCTGCGCGAAGGCGATTTGCGATCTCTACGCTGCTACGAAGGACGTCGATCTCAAGGCATCGGCGCTCTTTGCGATCAGCTTCACCATTGAAGCGCAGAATCCTGGGCTGGGCTGGCGCTATGGGGTGAAGCCCGGCGACAACGACACGTCGATCACCTGCTGGGCGATCCTCGCGCTCGACAGCATCAAGCAGTCTGGGCTGAAGTTTAGGCTTCACGATGCTTACGAAGGCGCGAACAAGTGGGTAGACCTCTGCGTCGAAAAGGGCGATGACGGCTACATCACCTGCGGCTATCGCGGGCCTGGCATGCGCTGTGCGCGCCTCACTGCGAACGAGAACTACGACCGCAACGCGTGCATGAATGGGTGCGCGATCTTGATTCGTCTCCTCACCGATAACACCGACACTGATGATTCTCGCGTCACTTCGCTCCTTCCTTCCATCCTTCACGAGCTACCAACATGGCGCGTAGAGAATGACCGCGAGCCGCAACGCAGGATCGACATGTATTTCTGGTACTTCTGCACCCTCGCACTCTCAGAGGTTGGTGGCGACGCCTGGACACAATGGAGTGACGCCCTGATCGAACCAACCCTCCTCACCCACCAGCGCGGCTGGCACGCGAGCGACGTAGAACAATTCGGCGCGAGCATCACCAAGACTGGCGACGCTTCAGATGCCGGCTGCTGGCAGCTCGACGAGCACGGCAGTTGGGATCCCGTCGGCGCATGGGGAGTCATCGGCGGGCGCATCCACGCAACCGCCTTCAACGCGCTGACCCTGAGCATCTCGCTCGACAAGCTCGAAGCAGGCAGCAGCAAGGATTGAAATTCAGCGAACCGCGCGAACCGATCCAGCGCTTGTTCGTTTGAGGAAGCCTCAACCGCCGAACCGACAAGCAACGACTGGACCACCCCATGCGGATCACGCTCTGCTTCCTCTCGATCCTCGTCGCCCTCTGCGCTTGCTCGCAAGACGAGAACAACAACGCGATCACCGCCTTCGATGACTCCCTCGCAGCTGCCGAGCATGCAACGAGCACTGTAGCCGCAGGGCCAGTGATTGCAGCTCATCAAGGCGGCGAAGCCAGCGGAAGCGGTAGCGCTAATCCTAGCGTTCTCTCTGGTCCCTCCTTTAATGTAGCGGAAGCAGAGACTCGCATTGATGCAGCGCTGCTTTGGCTCGCGCACCACCAGAGTTCCAGCGGGAGCTGGGAGCCCGGTGATCTCTTGAAGAATTCTCTACGCAGCCAGCGTGCGGTGCAGGGATTTATCTCTACTGGCAACGTCGACTTCAAGCATGAGCTCGGCCCTGAGCAGATTGGCCGAGATGAACAAGTGACTGCATTGACTGGCCTCGCGCTGATCGCCTTCGCCGCCGAGGGGCACACGCACAAGGTTGGGCACTACGCTCAAACAGTTCGCCAAGGCGTGAAGTGGATTCTCGCGCATCAATGGGCCGACGGCTGCTTCGGCCCGCAAACCAACACGGCATTCACCTACGCGCACGCCTTCTGCACCTTCGCGCTGTGCGAGCTATTCGCCCAAAGTCGCGACAACCGCATCAGGCGCAGCGCGCAGCTCGGCGTTGACTTCATCCGCGAAGCGCAGAATCCCGGCATGGGCTGGCGCTTTGGGGTTAAGCCTGGCGACAACGACACCGACATCACGACGTGGATGATCCTGACGATGAAGAGCGCAGAAGTTGGAGGTCTCGACGTCCTATCGAAAGAAATGTTCAGCGGCGCCAACGCCTTTCTCGACTCAATGCTTACAACCGGCAGCGATGGAAGAGTCCGCACCAACTATCGCCGCTCACCAAGCGATCCGAAGGGCGCGCTCAGCGAGTTCCCCTCCTACCCGGCCCACGCCGCGACGATGAATGAAAACGCCCTTCTCATCCGTCACCTCACCCAGCACATTACCGACTTGAAAGATCCCCGCATTCAAGGCCTGCTTCACGACATGCTTGTGCCAGAGCCGAAGTGGAAAATCGTCAAAGATGCTCGCGGCGTCACCAATCACATCGACATGCAGAGCTGGCTCGTGCGCACGATGGCGCTCGCGCATGTCGGCGGCGCATCATGGAAAGAGTGGAGCAGCAAAGTGATTGACCCGGTGCTCCTCAGACACCAGCGCGGCTGGCATCCAGCAGACCTCAAGCACGTGAGCAACTCCGTGCAAGGCGGTGCGAGCGCAAGCCCCAACTGTTGGGAGCTCGACGAGCACGGGAGCTGGGATCCGGTCGGCGCGTGGGGCTACTTTGGTGGTCGCGTCTATTCAACTGCGCTCAATTCGATCACGCTCTCCATCGCGCTCGGCATGGAAGCCAAGTAGCGCACAGCAGCATCGGGCGGCTGTGATATGATGCGCGCAGGAGGTCACCATGCGTCGATTCGTACTCGCTCTTCCGTTGCTCTTACTCATCGCCACGGCGTGTTCGAGAGAGACTCCGCCGCCGCGCACGATGGTGCCTCCGCCGGAGCCAAGCCCGCCGCACTCGCAGGAGAGTTACGGCGATGTGCACGACCAGGTGTTGGGCGAGCGCGTTGATGCTGCGCTGCTTTGGCTTGCGCATCACCAAGCGCCTGCGGGGTATTGGGACGCTGACGGCTTCGCCGATCACTCTGTGCGCGCAGCTCGCATGGGCGATGAACTGAAGATCACCGGCAAGATCTTTTGCGTCGAGAACCTCGGCACTGAAGACGTTGGCGAGAGCGAAGTGGATGTTGGTCTGACTGGACTCGCCTTGCTCGCGTTCGCTGAAGCTGGTCAATCGCATCAAAAGGGCGCGCACAAAGATTGCGTGCGCAAGGCGATGGATTGGCTGATCGAGCTGCAAGATGGCGAGGGCGCGTTGGGCCCTAGAACCAATGACGCTTTCATCTATGGACACGCGTATGCCACCGCGGCGCTCTGCGAAGTCTACGCGCTAACGCAAGATAAAGAAGTACGGGCGCCAGCGCAGAAGGCCGTCGATTGGCTGGTCAAAGCTCAAAACCCTGGTCTCGGATGGCGCTACGGAATGCAGCCCGGCGACAATGATTCGAGCGTCACCGCCGACGCGATTCTGGCACTCCATGCAGCGGAGCGTGCGGGACTGAAATTCCCGCTTGAGGAAGTCTACAGCGGCGCGAACAAGTGGTTCGATCTCGTCATTTCAAAGGATTACGATGGGGACCTGATGGCGGGCTATCGCGGCCCCGGCATGCGCAACGCCAGACTCACTTCGACCGAGCAATACGACCGCAACGGGTGTATCAATGCTTGCGCGATCTTCACGCGCATTGCGACAGAGGAGGCATTGCCCAGCGATCGGCGGGAGATTGCTCCGCTATCGAAGCCCATGACCAAGGAGCTGCCTCAGTGGACGAACCCGAACGACCCTGCTCATCATGAAAGCAGCAACGACATGTACTACTGGTACATGGGCTCGCTCGCCCTCGCCTTGATTGGCGGGGACGCATGGGACAAGTGGGAGCAAGCGCTGAGCGAAGAGGTGCTGATCAAACATCAACGGGGCTTTCACATCCTCGACATCCGACGCTGCGGAACGCGCGTCACAAAGCTCGGCGATGCCGACGATGCCGGCTGTTGGCGACTCGATGAGCACGGCAGCTTTGATCCGATCGGCGCATGGGGCGGCGTCGGCGGCAGAATCTACTCGACGGCCCTCGGCGCACTGACTCTGCAATGCATGCTGGAACCATCGCAGTAGTTTGCTCACGAGCGCAGTTGGCGACACTGACCCAACTTCCTGGGTCCGCCTAGATTGGCGGTCTGAGATTGTTTGCAAGATTGAGGAAAGGCTGAGCTTTACATGCTCAGCCTTTTCGTATCACCTAGAACATCGTCGCTCTTAGCACTAAGCAGCAATTGCGCTGGCAATCTCGTCACGCACGCGCTCTGCAGCCTCTTCAGGTTTGTCCGCAAGCGTGATCGGGCGGCCGATCACCAACACGTTTGCGCCGTGACGCGCTGCCTCTGCGGGCGTCATAATGTGGCTCTGATCGTTTGAGTCAGCCCACTTTGGACGCAAGCCCTGCACAATCAGCAGGTTCTTCGGTCCAAACTCTTTGCGCAGCGAAGCGATGCTTTCAGGCAAACAGCTTATGCCGTGGCAACCCGCATCAATCGAGATCTTCGCAAGCCGATGCTCGTGCGCATGCATGCCATCGCCGATCCCTTGATCCGCTAAGTCAAGCGTTGTCAGGTTGCTCAAGCCGGTGATACCAATCAGGTGAATTCCCTGAAGCTGCTGCGTATCGGTTGCGGATGCGACAGCACTCGCCGCTGTGCGCAGCATCTCGAACCCGCCGGAAGCATGGACGCTTAAAAGCTGAGGGCGCAGAGGAAGCACCGCTTGCACCGCTCGCCCTACAGTGTAGGGGTTGTCGAGCAGCTTGAAATCGAGATAAAGAGGCTTGCCGATCGCGTTGACTTTGTGAATCCCTTCATAACCGTTGGCGTAGAAGAATTCGAGCCCGATCTTGAAGCCATCGACAAATGGAGCAACTCGTTCGGCGACATTGAACAGACGGAGCATGCTCTGCCCATCTAGCGCGCAGTACAAGCGCGCTTGGCCAAAGGGCCGGAAAACCTGGTTCATGGTACGCACCATTCCTGTCATTTCATGTTGCGAATGCTCACAGAGATTGCTGGTTTTGACGGGAATACGCTGCACTTCCTTGCGTAGTTCCGACACGACCTGCTCGCTCATGCTTTGCATTCTTGGTGTTGAGGTTGCCATCAACCCCTTGGTGTAATATTATTTTGATATGGCTGAGGTGTGATTTCTAGCCGTCTTTTGAGTTTTTGGCGTTTTTTTTGTTGTCCAGTCGGGCCGAAAAGCGCTCGAAAGTCAGAATTCGGCGCAGGCCAAATCTGCCCGCAGACTTCTCATTCCGAAAGCTAAACGACGACTTCCCGCCACGTTGTGTTGTTAACGCATCGGGCGGGAAGTCGGGATCGATCAGAATAAGACTCGCTCACTCCAGTGACGGGCTAGCGGGCTGCGCCGCTGCGAGCGGGGCGAGCGCCGCCGCGCTGTGCGGGGCCCTTGCGCTTTGCACCAACTTGACCAGCAGGACGTGCGGGGCCGCGGCGCTTTTGGCCACTTCCACCTTGCTGTGAATCGCCGCCACCTGAGGCTTTGCGATCCATCAGTTTCTCGCCTCGACGACGCGGACGCATAGTGTTGCCGCTGCCGCCTTCGCTGCGTTCCCCACCTTCGCCATCGCGACGCGCGCGACGTTGTTCGAGCGGGTTCTTGCTTGAGGCTTTGCCTGGCTTTGCGCCGGGCTTGTCGCCGCGACGTGGAGCGCTCTTACTCTTTGCGGGAGCTGCTTCGGCGTTGCTGCGATTGCCGTTGCTCTTGCGCTGCTTGCTCGGCTTGCCGCCTTGCGAGCGGGCTTCGCCTTCATCAGAGCGTCGATCATCTCCGAAGCCCTTGGCCTTGGCACGAACTGGACGTGCCGGGCGCTCGCTGCGCACAGGGCGGTCATCGCGAGCCGGACGCTCGTCGCGTTCGCCACGGGTCGGACGTTCATTGCGATCGCTGCGGGCTGGACGTTCATTCCGATCACCACGCGCGGGACGCTCATCGCGGTCGCTACCGCCGCCAAAGTTGCGCGGGCCGCGATCATCGCGTTGGCGCTGAGGCCTGGCGTTACGACTCTTGTTGCGACCACCGCCGCCGCGCCCGCCGCGACCGGTTGGCTTGAGGCGCTCAATGCCGGGATCGGCGAGCTCATGGCTGTCGTCCGTGGGAATCTCGTAACCCATCATGCGTTCGATGGCGGCGAGCTTTTCCGGCTCAGTCGCATCGCAGAAGGAAATCGCGATGCCTTCCTTACCAGCACGACCGGTGCGGCCAATGCGGTGGACGTGGCTTTCCGGATCGTCGCAAAGATCCATATTGAAAACGTGGCTGATGTTGTCGACATCGATTCCGCGCGCAGCGATGTCGGTTGCGACAAGCACCTGCAAGCGGCCTTGCGTGAAGGACTTGAGCGCGCGCTGGCGAGCGTTCTGCGACTTGTTACCGTGAATCGCATCGGCGCGGATGCCAGCTTTGTTCAGCTTGCGCGCAACGGCGTCAGCGCGGAACTTGGTGCGCGAAAAGACCAGACCGAGGTACACGTCTTCCGTCTTGATCAGGCTTTCGAGCAAGTCCTGCTTGTCGTTGCGATCGACGTAGATGAGACGCTGCACGATGTTGCCGCGCTCTTCTTCTTTGCGCTCGACTTCAACGCGAGTCGGATCGCGCAGCAATGATGCAGCGAGATTCTCGATTTCACGAGGCATGGTGGCCGAAAAGAGCAGGGTTTGGCGCTTTTCGGGCATCTGGCGCTCAAGCCTGCGCACGGCAGGAATGAAGCCCATGTCGAGCATGCGGTCCGCTTCATCGAGAATGAATGTCTCGATATCCCGCAGATCAATGTAGCCCTGCTGGATCAGGTCTTCAAGACGACCCGGCGTGGCAACCAGAATCTCTGGCTTACGCTTGACCGCTTGAATCTGGGTGCCCATGCCAACACCACCGAGCACGACGGCGGTACGAATCTTAAGGAAGCGACCGTAAGCGTGGAGCGCTTCGTTCACTTGCAACGCGAGTTCGCGGGTCGGCGTGATGATCAGAGCGCGGATTTGGCGCGGCCCGTCAACCGGATTGCTCAGCAGGCGGTGGAGCAAGGGCAGAGTGAAGGCCGCAGTCTTGCCAGTGCCTGTGGGAGCGAGTGCCAGCACGTCGTTGCCAGCCATCGCGGCGGGAATCGCCTTGGCCTGAACATCGGTGGGCGTGTCGTAACCTTCACGCTCAATAGCGCGAAGAATCTCGGCGTCGAGGCCGAGATCGGTGAATTTGATAGAGGTCATGTGTCTTTGTCGTCCTACGTCAGCAAACACGCACTCTATGGTGCGCTTGTCTCTCAAGCTTCGTTCCGCAACGTGCGGGGTGTGGGGTAGCACACCATCAAGTCCATGCCGAGTTCTTCAGCGGCACGGTCTCGTTTGGTGTGGCAAGCGCCTAGCGCAGGCCCGAGAGTTGACGCGGAGGATCGTCGGGGGAGATGTGAAGCGCCCGCAAAAGTACGGGCAGAGTCATCGCGGGCAAGTGTAGCGGTGTCAGGGAGTGTTGGCAATGGGAGAAGTGAAAAAGCGTTGGAATAGCGTCAGCGGCCCAATCAAGCTTCAATAGAGAAGGTAAAAGGAGAAACGCCGTGTCATTCGTAGCAACTCTTGAGGTCGCTCCGCGCATTCAGGTGGAACACTACGCCATCCGCAACATGCTCAGGCATGAAGCGCGGCTAATGCTGCAACGCGCTGGCATTTGCCTTGCCGCGACTATCATGATCCCCGTGATTTTGGCTCCATTGGGATTCATCTTGCCGGGCATCTACTTTTGTAGCGCTCTCTTCGCGCCAATCGCGCTTTGGAGAATCCTGGCAATACGCAAACGCTGGCGGGTTGAACTCTTTCTACCGAATGGCGAGGTCGAAGTGATGCGCGCGAGCGAAGAGCAATTCGGACCAAAGCTCGAACGAATCCACAAGATTGCTCCGGATGAAAATGCAGATTCAGATGAAGCCGAGGCTGCACTCGCACTCTCCTGCTTCTGGATCAGCTTCCCCCTCACCGCGATCCAAGACCTGCTCTATGCCGCGCGAATGCTGCTTGCGCCCGTCGACGAGCTCCACACGCTCTTCAAACGAGCGGCGGCGAAAGACGAGTCTGCACCGACTCTCAAGGAGCTACGCGAACTCAACGGCGCGCCGATCGGAGAAGCCATCCGCGCAGCAATCCTGCTTCCAGGAGTGAACCTAGTTGAGCGCAGCGAGGGCGTTGTCCTCACCATGAATCGCTCCGCAAAGCGCCGCGCGTGCGGGATGAGCGCAGAATAGCCTTTCCTTTGCAATCCACAATTCCGCGACCCGCGTGCTCCAAGCGCGTCTCGCCCAGCGCCTCGACGAGCGACTGATACACGTGCTGCGGCCTGTCTTCCGGCTGGTCGCCACACTTCGAATGCGCTTCGACCAGCAGCGCGAACTGCGATTCGTCGAGCTCCGCAAGAGCTTTGCGATACTTCTCCGGCCCCGTGTAGTTCAAGCGATTGGCCTGCTTGACCTGATTGTACTCGTCATCGAGCCCAAGCAACGTTCTTTCGTCCAGAGCCTTTTCCAGACAATCCATGAACTCCATCAGGAATCCGAGATGCAAGCGACCCCACTTCGGGCTGGTGTTCGCCAGAAACGTGAGCAGCGAGGGCTGAAGAGTGCGTCAATTGCTCGTTAAATTGAGCCTGCAAAGGCGGAGCGGAATGCCCTTCAATGATTCATTGAGAACAGAAAAGCGGGAATTCTCATTGACTCTCGTCATGCTTGCTGGTACTTGTATGCACTGCTCGCGAACGCTTGTGTTTCGCGGGTTTTGAAGGAAGAGATCATGAACGCTTTCGTCTCAAGCATCCCGAGTTCCTCCTCGCCGAGTGGCGAGTCGGTCGGGTAGTGTTTGAACTCTAAGTGAAGAGAGTGACGCGCCCGGCTAGGTATGAGCCGGGTGTTTTTGTTTTAGCGGCTTCATTTATGAAGTCTGTGGAAGGTACCGCTGTGTTGGACGGCAATCAGTCTTGAAAACTGTTGGCAGGTGAAAGCCTGGGGGTTCGACTCCTCTACCTTCCGCCATTTTGCTGATCTCGCGGGGATCAGCGCATCAACCGCTGGCGAGGGGGTGGTTTGAGGTGACTTCGTCGCGAGCCTGAGCGAACGCTTCGAGATCAAGGAGAGGGTGCGATTTTCGTCTGAAGGCGGGGCCAAAGTCCCGCTGAAGGCGGAAATCGTGCGCTCGACGCAGAGATCGAAGCGTGCAGCCAGGCGCAGCAGAAGTCACCTCAAACCTCCCCCGACTGGTAGCGCGCTGCGTTTGGGACGCAGAGATTCGGGGTTCGAATCCCCGGCGGTTGACCATTTTCGTGAGCTGCGGAGGCGTGGCAGAGTGGATATTGCAGGGTCCTGCTACGACTCGTGGGTTCGCCCACCGCTGGTTCGAATCCAGCCGCCTCCGCCAAGTCATTGCATCGCACTCGCGTTCATTGCTTCACCAAGAGCAAAGCCGGAGCGCATGACGCACTCCGGCTCGTCTCTATCCTTGTTGCTTGAGATGCTCCTGAAAGAGCGCTGAGGTCAAGCGGCTGATCGCCGTCTTCGCCTCGCGGCTCGGCACGATCTCGCCTTCCGCCTCGCGTTCGATGTCCGCGATCATCGCGGGGATCACCTCGCCGGTACGCTTGATGGTGCTTCGGCAATTTTAATGTAGCCGCTTGTCCAGCTTGAAGGCCGAATCCAGATGTCCTGACTCTTTGCACCTGCGCGATCCCCCACGACTGTCGGGACTCCGAGGCCCTGAGTGTCTTCAACGTCCAGGACGCTTCCTCGAATCCAATCTCCATGCACCTCGGCCACCCGAAGTGACAGTGCGTGTGTTCCACCTATATGATAGAAGTGTAGGATCGAACCGACCGCCGTATTCTTCGTAACCATGAGTTTAGCCGGAGTCTCCTGGTTCGGCGGATCGTCATTTGCGTCTGAACTCTCTGGAGTGCAAGCACACACGACAAAGAACAAAATCCCAAGCACAAGCAGAGACAGAAAACGCGTAGCAGTTTGTTGATGCTTCATAACCATGCTCCGTTCGTAGTGTAACTCCAAGCTGACTGCAATCACCCCTAGTTGACGGATGATTGGAAGAAAGTTGTCCACTCGTCGCCTCCCGTGCGCAGCAAGATTGCGCACTGCGTGCGTAGGTGAATCTCACGTCACCATTTCGCCAACGAGGCGAGAGGCGAGAGGCGAGAGGCGAGAGGCGAGAGGCGAGAGGCGAGAGGCGAGAGGCGAGAGGCGTAAAG
>Ga0213866_10002525_pt1 | contig 12851 bp, 14 predicted proteins | sample PICome_11_FD_160079 | JGI IMG/M metagenome (GOLD analysis project Ga0213866, IMG submission 160079) | Coastal seawater microbial communities near Pivers Island, North Carolina, United States - PICO284 | ecosystem: Environmental > Aquatic > Marine > Coastal | place: USA: North Carolina... | reverse complement strand
TGTTCGACTTGCCAGCGGCCGACGCCAGTTTTCCTCGTGAAGTTGCGCAGTTACTGGCTGTCGCCGGCGGGCTGTTCACCATCTGGCACCACCGCATCCTGGCCATGGCCGTGGAGGAGGGCTGCCCTACCCGACTGGTCAACACCGGCGGTTGCTACCCGTTTATACGACACCCCATGTACCTGGGTGACCTGGTTTTGTATCTCGGTCTGGCACTGTTGGTACCGGCCCTGGTGACGGCGGTTCTCGCCGCAGTGGGCGCGGTGGCGCTGATGCTGCAAGCGCGTGCAGAGGATCGCTATCTGGCCCGTCACTATGGCGACGCGTTTGACCGCTGGCGTCGCAACAGTGGACTGCTGCTCCCGGGCCTGGGCTGACAGCTCCCCCGCCTAGTCTTCAAACTTGGGGGCGCGGCCCTCGCGACGGGCAACGATGGCTTCTTCGAAATTTTTGGTGGTCATGCGCACAAACAACTGGGCATGGCCCTCGTGATTCATGTGGGTGTGCAGACTGCCCGCGTCGATGCCCGACCACAGCATCTGTTTACTGAGTTCCACGCCCAGCTGACTGAAACCGCTGATTCTCTCGGCGATTTCAAAGCAGCGATCTAGCAACTGCTCTTGCGCAACCACCTCGCTCACCATTCCGAAGGATTTCGCTTCCTGGGCGCTTACATCGCGGCCAGTCAGCATGATGTCGAAGGCCCGCGAGGTACCGATGGCTCGGGGCAGCAGGTAACTGAGACCCAACTCAGCAGAGGTCAGGCCATTGTTGATGCCGGCCGGCCTGAATATGGCCTGCTCAGAGACAACGCGAATGTCGGTGGCCATCGCCAGGCAGAAGCCGCCGCCGATCGCCGGCCCGTTAATCGCACCAATCACCGGTTGGTGCATATCGTGAATCGCCTTGATCACGTCTTCGAGAACTTTCATGGCACGCCGTGCAATGCCCGGTACAGTGAGGCCATCAAAAATATCCAGCCAGCCTGGATCTTCCAGATCAGCGCCGGAACAGAATCCATCGCCCGCGCCGGTGACGATAACCACCCGCGTGTCGTTGTCGAAGCTCACTGCCTCCAGCGCCTCCTTGAACGGCACCATGACATCGAAGGCCATGGCGTTCATACGCTCCGGCCGGTTCAGTGTGATCTGCGTGACGCCTGGCCGAGGCTGGTCTATCAATACAAAACTCATCATCGATCTCTTCTGCGCGGGTGAGCCTATACTCTAGGAAGGCTTCCCGGGGGGAGCCATGTCCTGGCGGGCCAGTTGCATTGCCGGCAATGTGCAGCGCCGAGGCGCCAACGATGAAAGGGGATAACACCATGAAGCCACATTACGCGCTGGCCGCAGGGCTGGTACTGACGACCGCGATGGCAGGATGCATGAAAGATGAAGAGCCTGGAGACGCCATTCCAGAGGGTTACAAAAAATCCATGGAAAAGGCGGAACAGGTCGAGAAGGAGATGCAGGATGCCGCCGAGGAGCGGATGAAAGACCTGGAAGGCGACGGCTGAAGGCGACTCCGGGGGATGCTGGGCAATGCCCTATCCATAGATTATATTGCGGTTCTGTGCATCATCCGTTCGAGTTGAGCAACACCCGTGAGCAGCCCGTCTGAATGGCCCTTACCCAATGAAGGCGTGCGCCTGCTAACGCCGGGTTTCATGCAGGAAAACCTGTCCCAACACCCGCTTACTCGCGACTGCTACCCCACTGCGCTTGGCTTCTATCCCAGTGCTGCAGGGCACCGCATGCGGCGCAGCCAGCATGATGACAACCTGCTGCTTTATTGCGTCGAAGGCGGGGGTCGCGTGCGCTGCCATGGCCAGGCCCATAAAGTCTCGGCAGGCGACCGAGTCCTGCTACCCCGCGGGGTAGCCCATTCCTATGCGGCGGACAAAGCCGCCCCCTGGACCATCTACTGGGTGCACTTTCTCGGCCGTTCCGCCGCGGCCTTCATTGACTACCTGGGTTATCGGCCGTCCCGCCCGGTCGTGCACAGCGGCGTAGGACCGGGGCTGGTAGCCGGGTTTAACCAACTGGTGTCGGTGCGGGAATCGGGCTACGGCAGCGCGGCATTTATCAATGCCTCGAATCAGCTGCGGCAACTGCTCACCCAGTTGGCGATGGAATCCGGCCAGCAACAGGCGTCGGAAACCAGCGCCCTGGACCTGGCCCAGGTGCAGGATTACATGCAGGAGAATCTCGACAGAAACCTGGAACTGGAAGAACTGGCAGCAGTTGCGCACCTGTCCAAGTATCACTTCAGCAGCCGCTACAAAGCGCTGACCGGTTACTCTCCGATCAAGCACTACCTGCACATGAAAATGCAGCACGCCTGCCAGCTGCTGGACCACACAGATCTCAGCATCAAGGCGGTGGCGGCCGCGCTTGGTTATAGCGACCCCCTGTACTTTTCCCGCCTGTTCAAAAAAACCCTGGGGCTGTCCCCCCGGGCCTATCGCAGTTCAGGCCGTCAATAGTCAGGCCGCTGTGCCCAGTCGCTCTGCCGGATCGATCTTGTTGTCGGAGCGTGTGAGGTGCTTCATCAGCAGCGCGCGCAGCCACTGGTGCGGAGCAGAGCGCGAAGTACGGGTATGGCGCATCAGCGACATCTTGCCGCGATTGGTGCTGTGGGTGTTGCGGATCATGCGCTGCAGTTCGGAAGGTAGCTCGCCGCCGGTAATCAGACCGCTGTAGAGGCCGCCCTCCTCAAAACCCGCATTGGCCACCAACAGTGCGTCGGTCTGGCTGAGAACGCCAACGGCCGAGGCAAACTGTGTGGTTTCCAGTGCAATGATTCTGTGCACACCGTACTGGCCCAGCACATCGTCAACCATGCTGGTGTTCTCCCGGGTCAGCCCGGGCAGGTAGAGCCGCACGTGGGGGAAGGCCAGAAAGTCCTGTAGGTCGATATCCTTGCCGATCAATGGATGATCAATGCGCATGTAGCAGCGTGGTGCCAGCGCCGAAATCGGTTCCGCCAGAATGTCCCGCTCTGTATCCAGCGCCACGAATGCTGCGAAGTCCGCCTCGCCTTTTTTCAGCTGGTCCTGGTAGTCGGGTGTGATCTCGGCGGTAATCACCTGGATATTGGGCGCCAGTGCGTACAGTTCCGCCATCAGGCCCGGCAGCAGCGCTTCGCTGAGAATCGGCGGCAGCAATAGCTTGAAGCAGCCCACATAGGTGGCGGGATCAAATTCGTCGCTGCCCAGCACTTGCTCTACCGACTCCAGCAGTGCAGGCAGTTCCTTGGCCAGGGCCTCGGCCCGGGGTGTGGGGATCAGGCCATGCGCGGTGCGGGTAAACAGTTCGTCTTCGAATGCATCCCGAAGCTTTTGTAAGGTCTTGCTCAGAGCCGGCTGAGACACCGAGAGCCGCTCGGCGGCACGGGTAACATTCCGCTCTTCCAGCAGGATTTGCAGGGCCACCAGCAAATTCAGGTCGGTGCGAACCAGTTTGCGCGAAATCATGTCTCACTCCCAGTCATAACTTTTAGTTATGACTGGGATGCTAGCAAATGGATTTTGGAAAAACACACTTTATTTTTGAAAAAGTCGCGTTAGATCAAACACCTGCAATCGGGGGTCTGCCCAACGGACCTCGCGGTTGGTTCTTAGCAGAATCTTCAGGCCTGCCCCGGCAACACAAATCGTTTAATATCGGGATTCCCAAAATCAGGAATCCAGACCGTGAACCTGCGCCTTGCAAGCCTTCTAAGCACCTTGCTCCTGATCGGAGCCTGCACATCCTCGCCACAGCCGGAGGGCGAACCACCCATCCAGGCCAGCGCGGTATCAGTAACCATGCCCGGCTTCACCGTTGACGCAGACACCACCCTGGCATGGCGATCAGACATTATTTGGGTAGACGACCCCGAGGGACGCTTCGAGCGTCGCGGCATGTTGCTGCAGAATGCCCTGCAGGAGGAGTTTGCCCGCAAGGGACTGGCGTTTCATGCCGACCCCGCCGCAGCGACCTATGACGTGGTGGCCATCGCCATGCTGGGCCCCGTATCGGGTCACCCCGAGGTAGAGGAAGTGTTTCGCCTCTACCCGGCGTTGCAGAAGTCCAGCGACGGCTACCGGCGCGGCAGCGTGGTAGTGGCCATTGCGCCTCGGGGAACCAAGAACATCGTATGGCGGGGCGCGCTGGAGATGTTCACAGACCCGCAGGCCATGCAGGAGGTCTCAGTCAGGGAGGCCCGCGTGCGCTGGGGCGCGCAGCAGCTGCTGGCCAGCATTCCAGCCGCCCGCTGACCGGACTTAGTGGCTGGTGTTTAACACCCCTGATACCATGATTACCGCTCTCACCAACGGACATATCCCTATGCGCGCTTCGTCTGCACTCGCTCTACTGGCCACCGCGATCCTCGTCGCAGCCTGCTCCGGCGTGGAAACCCGCCCGGCCGACACTGCGGCGTTTGAGGCTGGCAACTACACCTATTACAAGTGGCGCAGTGATCCGCTGAGCAACGCCGCAGGATCAACCGATCCGATTTATGCGATCGACCCAATCCTGCGTAAGGAAGTGAATGCCGAACTCGCCAGCAAAGGTTATGTACTGGACGCAGATCGGGCCCAGTTCAGCGTCGACTACATCTTCGCGCAGGGACTGCGTATGGGAGAGAAGGGCTCGGAGGCGAGTAACCTCTCCACCTATCCCGGCGTGATTCCCAATCGCAATGTTGATCAGGCCTCTGTGGACAACGCCTATGCTCTGGGCGGCGTTAAGGAAACCAGCAACATTGCGCTGCAGTTCAATGACGAGGCCCGGAAAGAGGAAGTGTGGCGCGTGATCGTGACCAAAATTGTGGAAAACACCAACACCGCCGAAAACCGCAAGCTGGAATCGAATGTTCGCGGCGCCGTCCGACAGGGACTACGGCCACTCCCCAGCGCCAACTAACGGTAACGCGCTAGCTGTCGTACACCGAGGGGTTCACACAGTGGGGCATTTGTGCCCCATCCAGCGCTGCAATCGCATTCTCTGCGGCGATGTCGGCCATCATCGTCCGGGTCTGCGTGGTTGCGCTGCCGATATGGGGCGCGAGCACAACGTTGGGCAGGTGCAGGAGTGGGTTGTCGTCCGGCACTGGCTCCTGTTCAAACACATCAATACCCGCTGCATAGAGATCGCCCCGGCTTAACGCATCGGCCAGGGCATGTTCATCAACCAGTCCTCCGCGCGCGGTGTTGACCAGAACAGCACCGGGTTTCATCTGCGCAATGCGACTGGCATCGAGCAACCCGCGGGTTTCTTCACTGAGCGCCACGTGGATGCTGACAAAGTCGCTTTGAGCCAGCAGCGCATCAAGGGAGACAGACTCAACGCCGGGCACCTCTTTCCGGGTTCGGTTCCAGGCCACCACCTTCATCCCAAAACCCGCCGCCCGACGCGCCACAGCCTGGCCGATCTCGCCAAGGCCAATGATGCCCAGGGTGGCGCCAGACACGTCTTTGCCCGTGAAGAAATCAGGGGACCACGCATTCTCTGCGCGCCAGTTTCCCTGGCGGATAAATCGGTCCGCCTCGCTCATGCGTCTGGCGGCCGCCAGCAATAGTCCAAAGGTTGCATCGGCAGTGGTCTCCACCAGTACGCCGGGGGTATGACCCACAGGAATGCCGCGACGGGTGGCAGCCGCCACGTCAATGTGATCCACCCCCACTGACATGCTGGAAATGAATTCCAGCGCCGGCATGGCGTCGATAAGCTCGGCAGAAATGCGGTCGGTGAGCAGGCACACCAATCCGGAGCAGCCCGGGAGTTCCTCCCGCAGTGCCTGCTGGGACAACAGGCCGGGGCCCACCCATACATTCACATCACTGCACTGCGCCAGGTGGTGTATGCGATCACCCGGTAATTGATGTGTTACCAATACCTTTTTCATGGCAAGTCCCTGCCCCTCACTAAATCCGCGCGCCACTTGAGAATCGACGGTTCGCAGCTATCCTTTATTCACAGTTTTTTGGCTATCCCCGATAACTGAAACGAGTGACTGCTCGATCCCCGCAAGGAGAAAACCGAATGAACAAGTTACTGCTTATTATCATTGCGATACTGCTGCCACCCCTGGCGGCGTTTCTGCAAGTTGGCGCAACCAAGCACCTATGGCTGAACATCATCCTGTGCTTGTTTGTATGGGTACCCGGCGTGTTACATGCCCTGTGGCTTGTATTGTCTGACGTCAAATCCTGAAATGATTAAGCAAAGAGTGTGCACTATGAGCGTGTCATTAAGATTAAGCCGAACCCTTTCACAAACGTGCCTGGCAGTCGCCTGCCTGGGCTTTGCGCTGGCTGGCCAGGCACAAGACTTCTCGCCAGAGAAGATTGAACGCGTTCTCGCCGACGCCCATGAAAAATTCAAGGGCGTAAAGGACGGCGCGAACGCCAACTATATTCCAGCGCTGGATGAGGTGGACTCGGAGTTATTCGGAATCTCCTTGGTTACCCCCGACGGCCGCGTGTACAACGTGGGCGACAGCAAGTACACCTTCTCTATCCAGTCCATCAGCAAGGCCTTCATCGCTGCCCGCGTCATCCAGGACCAAGGTACGGAGGCCATGCTGCAGCAAATCGGCGTGGACGCCACCGGGCAGCCGTTCAACTCCATCGAGGCCATCGAATCAATCGATGAGCGCTCCGTCAATCCACTGGTGAACGCTGGCGCCATGGCTGCTGTCAGCATGCTCGAGGCCGACTCACCCGAGAAAAAATGGTCCAAGATCATCGGCACCCTGGAAAGCTTTGCCGGACGTGACCTTGCAGTAATGGAGGACATTTACGAATCAGAAGCCGCAACCAACGATCGCAACCAGGCCATCGCGAAACTGCTGGAGGCCTATGGCAGGCTCTACGACGACGTGCCCAGCACGGTCGACCTGTACACCAGGCAGTGTTCAGTGGGTGTCACCTCCCACGACCTCGCCGTGATGGCGGGCACCCTGGCCGCCGGTGGTCGCAATCCCGTCACCGGCACCCAGGTCATCGACACCGACAAGGTACCCGAAGTCCTGGCAGTGATGGCCACGGCCGGTCTCTACGATGACTCGGGCATCTGGCTTTACAACGTCGGCCTCCCCGCCAAGAGCGGCGTGGGCGGCGGTATTGTTGCCGTGGCACCGGGTGAATATGGCATCGCCGCGTTCTCGCCGCGCCTGGACGCGGCCGGCAACAGTGTCCGGGCACAATTGGCCATAGAATACGTGGTAGAAAACCTGGGCGGAAACGTATTCGAGTAGCGCGGGTCAAACCCGCGGATTCTCATTTCTGCCGGGGAGGACTTTATGTCCGGCGAAGAAGCATCGCTTAACGGCGACCTGTCACAGCGCCTGGTTGTCGATACCGCCGCGATGGAGTGGACGCCCAGCCCGGGCGGCCACGTCCTGCGCAAACGGCTGCACCGGGTAGGCCCTCCTGAATCTGGCCAGGTAACCTCTGTTGTCCAGTACCAGCCTGGCGCGAGTTTTCCGGAACACAATCACCCGGAGGGTGAAGAGATCCTGGTGCTGGACGGCGTATTTTCCGATGAGCACGGCGATTGGCCGGCGGGCACCTACCTGTTAAATCCGGAGGGCTTCAGTCACGCGCCCCTCTCCCGAGAGGGCTGCCTGCTGTTTGTAAAGCTAAGACAATATCCCGGTACCGATCGTGAACACGTGGCGATACAAACCAACAGCCAGAGCTGGCGACCATCAGTACGCAAGACCGTCAGCTGGAAGAAGCTGTACGCGCAGGAACCCTACGCTGACTTTTCCCGCCTTGAGCTCTGGGAGTCACCCGGTGAAATGGGGCAGGTCAATTTCCCGCAGGGTGCAGAAATCCTGGTGCTTGAGGGGTCGTTCAGCGATGTAGATGGTCACTATCCAACCCACACCTGGCTGCGCATCCCACGGGGCGGCTCTATCGCCCCGATCAGTGACGCCCCCTGCGAGCTCTTTATCAAAGAGGGCGGCTTCAACTACATGCGCTAGACGGTGAGGCCACCGTCTACCACGATGATTTCACCGTTGGTGTAACTGGAGGCGTCTGACACCAGGTACAGCACGGTACCTGCCATCTCGTCCGGGTCAGCGTGACGACCCATGGGTATCTCTTTCATCGCCTCATTATAAATTTCCTCACTATCGAACAAGGCACCTGCAAACTTCGTCTTGGTGAGCCCGGGCAACAGGGCATTACAGCGAATGCCCAACGGCCCACACTCCTTGGCAAACACGCGGGTCATGTTGATGACCGCCGCCTTGGTAATGGAGTAGATGCCCTGGAAGGGGCCAGGTTGCAACCCGGCCACAGAGGCAGTGTTGACGATCACACCAGACCCCTGCTCCCGCATCAGCTTGCCAGCCTCGATAGACATAAAGAAATAGCCGCGAACATTAACCTCTACAGTCTTGTTGAAGGCACCCAGATCGGTGTCCAGCACATGACCAAAGTAGGGGTTGGTTGCCGCGTTGTTGACGCAGATGTCGAGGCGACCATGGGTCTCACGAATCTGGCTGAAGGTGGATTGAATGTCATCCATGTTGCCCACGTGACAAGCCATTGCCTCGGCGCTGCCACCATTGGCACAGATGGATTGCGCCACCGCGTCGCAGTCATCGAGCTTGCGACTGGAAACAATCACATGGGCGCCGTGTTCCGCCAGCAGTCTGACAATACTTTCACCAATACCGCGGCTGGCACCGCTTACGAAGGCAATCTTGCCGGACAGATCAAAGAGCGTACTCGCCATGACAACAGGTCCTCATCAGTGCAGGGAAAACGCCGAAGTCTACGCGCTCAGACTGGGGTTTGCACCTCGTGCAGCTCGCTGCTGTTCAATACAAACAGGGACCACAGCAGGTACAGCAGGATGACCGAGGCAGCGACAGCCCAGGCGGCCGAATAACCGAACAGCGCGAGGTTCATACCCGCTATCAGAGGGCCGGCAACACGCCCCCATGCCGCTGCTGAATGGGTGGTGCCCAGCATACGACCGCGCAGTGCGACGGGGGTACGGTGACTGGTGATAGCATTGAGCAGCGGCATGCACAGAGTGGCCCCGGTCATGGCGGTGAACGCGGCCGCCAACATCTGCACCATACCCTCGGCAAACACAGCGATCACCAGCCCGGCGAAGAACATGGCGACCACCAGGCGCAGGAAACGCAGCTCGCCCAGCAAGCGGACCAGCGGTCCCATCATTACACCCTGCACCACCGCCATGATGGCACCCTGGATGCCGAACACGATGCCGACCTCCCGGGCGCCCCAACCGAGTAGGTCTCCCAGCCACAAGGGCACCAGGTAGGTGACCGCGCTGACCCCGGAATTGTGCAGTAAGTATTGAAAAGCGAGCAGGCGATTGCCGGTGTCTCGCAGCATTTGCCAGGTGCCCAGCTTCGGTCCCTGTTGCTGGGCGCGATTGGCATTGCGCCGCGCCGGGCTCAGCGACTCATCGAGAAACAGCGCGGCTGCCAGCAGCGCAAGGATCGACACCGCGCCGGCCAGCATGCACGGCAACAGGAAACTGCCGTCGCTGCCCGAAAGCAATCCGCCCAGCATGGGCCCCAGTACCAGGCCCAGCCCGAAAGCCGCCCCGATCAGGCCCATACCGCGGGCGCGATTTTCTGCACTGGTGATGTCGGCCATCATCGCCGAGGCAACGCCGATGTTGCCCGCGACAAGACCGGCAAAAGCGCGGGCGGCAAAGATCATCCAAAGCTCATTGGCCAGGCCCAGCAGCACGTAGGCCAGCGCCGTGCCACCCATGCAGATCATCAATACCGGCTTGCGGCCGATGCGATCTGAAAGGCGGCCCCAGAACGGCCCACACAGGCCAGCGCAAGCGGCATAGGTCACAATGATCAGTGCGATGTCGAAGTTGTCGGCGCCCAGCTGCGGCGACAGAAACGGCAGGATGGGAATGATGATGCCGAAGCCAACCATGTCGATCAGCACCACGGCAAAGAGAATCGGCATGAGGGTCAGTCGGGGTGGGCGAGACGCAGAGGCAAACCCATATCAATCACCCTGCCAGCGGTGCACCTGTTCAATTTCCAATCCAAACAGGTCGAGTGCGCGACCTACGGTCTGGGTCACCATCTCATCCAGCGACTCGGGCCTGGCATAGAACGCAGGAACCGGTGGTGCAATCACCGCCCCCATTTCAGACAACTGGGTCATGCTGCGGAGGTGGCCGGTGTGCAGGGGTGTCTCCCGCACCATCAAAACCAATCGACGACGCTCCTTGAGAATAACATCGGCAGCGCGGGTGAGCAGCGTCGAGGTGACGCCGGTGTTTATCTCGCCCATGGTGCGGATGGAACACGGAGCGATCAGCATACCGCCGGTGAGGAATGAGCCGCTGGCGATACTGGCGCCAACATTGCGGATCGGGTGAACCTCACTGGCCAGCGCCTTGATGCTGGCCAGGTCCATGTCGAGCTCGTGATGCAGGGTGAGCTCTGCTGACTTGGTCATGACCAGGTGGGTTTCCACGCCGGCTGCGCGCAACAGTTCCAGCGCACGAACACCGTAAACGATGCCCGACGCACCGCTGATACCTACGATGATCCGCTGTGCCATGACGCAGTCTCCTGCCCGGGGACTGGCACTTTAGCAGCCCCCGGACAAGAATTCACCGCAGCAAGAAAGCGCTGCGGCCTAGAACTGCCATCGCAGCCCCAGCTCTACGGATCGACCCGCTTCCGGCGCAATGTCGCGCAGGAACGAGGTGCTCAGCCGAATTTCCTCATCCGAGATGTTATTAACCGCGAGGAACAGGGTCATCTCACTGCCGCCCACAACCAGGTCGTAGTCGGCACCGAGATCCCACTTGGTGTAACCCTCCGAGGGCTCTTCATTAGCGCCAGGTTTGTCCTGCTCATCGGCATCCACGACACGGGTCCACAGTTTCATGTTGTCGTTGGACCAGCTCAGGCGTGCGCCAAGGCGCAGTGGAGGCAAGCGGGGAATGTCGTCACCGCTGTCGAGCTCACCACGGATATAGTCTCCCCACAGGCCGCCGCGAAGCTCACCACCGGCAAAGCTGGCAAGACGGAAATCGCTGTCTACTTCCAGGCCGTAGAACTCTGCATCTTCCTGCGCGTAACGAAGCACCGGCGTCTCACCCACTTCCAGGCCCGTGTTCACCAGGTTGATGTAGTCTGAGAAGTCGTTGTAATAGGCCGTCACATCGATCCAGCTGCCATCGCCCAACCAGCGCAGGGACAGATCAGCGTTGTTGGATACCTCGGTATCCAGTTCGGTATCACCCAACTCGATAGACCCGGTGGCGGCATGCTCAACCCATTCGTCCGGGCCACTGTTGCCTGCATTGGAGTACAGCTCTTCCACCGCCGGGGCGCGCTCACTGCGCGACAATGCGGCGCCCAGCTGCCAGCCGTCAGTGACGTCCCACAGGGCAGACCCAGACACACTGAAGGAGCCAAAGTCTTCGCTGGAGCCAACACCTCGCGCGGGATCACGCTCAACCCAGTCATACCGCAAGCCGCCTTCAAAGGTCCAATCACCTGCGTGATAGTCCTCCACCAGGAACAGGCCCACTTCCGTGGAGTCTGTTTCAGGGATGTACGCCTCCTCGCCGATGGCACTGAACTCACCGGTGGATACTTGCAATCCGAATACACCGTGGAAGTTACCAACCTGGCGGTGAACCATTTCCAGCCGTCCCTCCCAGGTCTCGTTGCTGAATTCTGTGCCGACTTCGCCGCTACCTTCAATTTCAGCGTGTTCGTAGTCGGTATAGGTCAGGAAACCGCGAACAACGTCCAGGGCAGCGAATGGCTGATGAACGTGAACCACGGCGTCGTAGCGGGTTTGTTCAATATCGAGGCTGATGCCGCCCTCTTCCTCTTCTTCGCCGTGTTCCTCGCCTTCGTGCTCGTCCTCATGCTCGTCCTCGTGTTCATCCCCATGGTCTTCGTCGTGTTCGTCTTCATGCTCGTGAGCGCCACCCGGAATTCCATAGGTATTCTCGAGGCGATTTACTGCCAGCCCAAAGAAGCCATCGTCAAAGTGATACGCACCGCCCAGGGTGAAGCTTTTTGCTCGTCCACCCGTGTTGCCGATATAGCCATCGGTGGTTTCTTCCTCTTCATGCTCCTCGTGCTCCTCACCCTCGTGCTCTTCGTCGTCGTGATCATCGCTGTGCTCACGAGCCGCTTCGCCGGGAATCTCAAGATCGTTGTAATCGCGATAAAGGAAATCTGCGTGGAAAGCGAAACTGCCGCTGCCGCCCTCTACGCGACCCACGACATTATCGAGGTCAGAGGCGCTGTCATGACGGTACTCAACCGCTCCATCGACGCCGTCTATCTGACTGGTAGGAATTCGGTTGTCCAGCACGTTGACGACTCCGCCGATGGCGCCGCCGCCATACAGCAGGGTAGCCGGGCCGCGAAGCACTTCAATGCTGTCAGCGAGCAGTGGCTCGACAGACACCGCATGGTCACCAGACAATCCGGCCACGTCGGCGCTGGCGGTACCGTTTTGTAGCACTGTAACCCGGGGGCCCTGTTGTCCCCTGATCACGGGCTGGCCCACGCCGGGCCCGAAAGACGCATTCGCCAGGCCGGGGGTGTTTGACAGGGTCTCGCCGATCGTCGCTGACGCTTCCCGGCGAAGGTCGTCGCCGGACAACACCGTGACAGGTAACGCCGTTTCGGCAGTCTTCTTATGAATGGGAACAGATACCAGAACATGTTCCATTGGCAGCGTATCCGCTGCCGCGTTTGCACTGGCCACAGCCAGGGCAAGGGGCAATACTCGCTTCATTGCTTCTCTCCAGAAAATTTAAAGGGGGCTTTTTCAGGAGAGTTGCGGGGGGGTTCGGGGGTAGTAT
>Ga0213866_10002524_pt1 | contig 12858 bp, 5 predicted proteins | sample PICome_11_FD_160079 | JGI IMG/M metagenome (GOLD analysis project Ga0213866, IMG submission 160079) | Coastal seawater microbial communities near Pivers Island, North Carolina, United States - PICO284 | ecosystem: Environmental > Aquatic > Marine > Coastal | place: USA: North Carolina... | reverse complement strand
TTACAACATACCAATCAGTTGATGCAAGTAACTTATTTGCAGTTTCTTTGGTTTGATTGATATGAAGTGTTTTTAATCCAGTTTGAGTATATGGTTCTCCTTCTTCTGGTGTGATTGTTTCATCTTCCAGTTGTTTTGGAATTAGTTCTCCATCAGCATCATAACCCCAATAATATCTCTGGTCCCAAACTCTATCATTAGATGCTTGTTCGGTAATACCAATTGCTGCTCTTTGTTCAGGAGAAGCTAATCTCAACCAATTCCTGGGATACGGTGTTCCATCAGAGGTTGTGAATGCTCTATCAAGTGCTAATGGTTTTCCGTCTAATATAAACATTGGTTTATAGTTTTACTTGTATTTATGGGAGTTTGTTATTGTGCGCGGGCGTTCAGGGCGAATGGATTTTCAGCGAAGGCTGCCCAGATCATTGTATTTCCAGATCCATTTGTTTCAACACTTCCTGTTCTAATCTTAAATCCGTTAGAACAAATATCAATGTCGCAATTGGATCCAACAGCAGTAGACCCATCGCCTCTAAGATCTTCTGCTACGGACATATTTGCCCATAGAGTGTTTCTGGAGACATTGTAAGAATCTCTTTGAGTGTCTAAAATCAACCAAGACGCATAGTTCTGAATCCCTCCGATAGAACTTGTATTCTTAATCATCAACCACCTCGGCCTAAACCCGGTGAACACGAATGGGCCATCTGTGCTGGCGTTGCCGGTGTAGCTGCCGAAGGCGGAATAGCCCTCTACTGGGGCGAAGCAGTAGGCGACCATGTTATTGCCAGAGCTTCCAGTTGTTGCTGATGTCTGTGCAACGCTAAAAACAGTTGATGTCGGACTGGCTTCGGCTGGGGTAATGGAAGCATTTGTAAGGTTTAAATAAAGAAGTCCGTGTGAACCAAGAACAGTGTGAAATGCAGCCCAGTTAGAAGTTGTGCTGCGGTTTTTCATGATTACCAACTTGGGTGCTACACCAAGACCATGCCCCACTGTTTTAGTGCCTGTAGTTGCACTCCAACTAACAATCGAGAACCCCGCACTTCTGTTAACTGATGCACCCGTCAATGGAATAGTTCCTTCGGTGATGCTTGCAGCAGAGGTAGTGGAGTATCCAGTGCCGTCCACCGAGAAAAGATCTAAGGGGTTATAGGTGGTTGCGAAGATGTGATATGGGTTTCCGTTTACTGTAAGTGGGTCTACAAGAACAACACCATCAACCTCAATACCAGCAACAACGAACACATTTGACCCAGAAGCTAATCTCAAACTATTAAGATTGATTGGCAGTGTCAAAAAAGAAGTTAAATCAATCCACTGATAAGTTGTGTTGAAAATTCCAGTTCCGCCAATCTGACTGCCGTTTACATGAACCGTGTTTCCAGAATTATTGAATGTTGCACCAAATACACGCAAACTGGTGTTTACAGTAATACTATCAGTTACTGGATTTGTCCACTCCCAATCTGCCCCGTACGCAACAGAGATTGAGTTATATGGGTCAACATCCCCGTCAAATGCATTGATTGGATATGCGACGTTAGCAGAGCATCCGCTACTCCACACTGTTCCATCATTAATACCACTGATGATATTAGGTGAAACAGCAGCTGCACCAGCAGAAGTTGGTGACTGACAGCACAGAAGAATTGTGTTAGTTATGTTGGTAAGTTCAGTTGTCGGTGGTGTGAAGTTTGATGTGTAAAGTGCGGTTCCTTTGATGACACGAAGGTTGCTGATGAAACCAGCTATTGGATCTCCACTAGGAGAAGTTGTACTGGAATAACCACCAATAACAAAAAGTGCATCATTATCAAGCACTGAATCAGATGATGTTCCTAAAAGTGTAACTACTCCATTGTCTGAACCATAAAAATTATTACCAGAACGACAGACAGAAATATGATGCCACCTATTTAAAGTTGGACTTCCCCAAGTTGCATCCAACATTGATGAACTGCTGGAATTATACATGAATACTCTCCAAGAAGTTCCGTTATATAATAACCCAATTTGCTCTGCAACCCCCGAACCACCTTTTCCAAGAACATATTGATTTCCGCCAACATTAGCAGAAAGATAAACAAATGCTTCATATGTAAAATCATCTGTTCCACTTGGATAATCTGCACTATCTAATGTTGTCAAATAATCATTACTACCATCAAAACTTACGGCACCAGTAGTTGGTGTTGAGGAATGTCCTGCTTTCCAAGTCCAGGCGGCGAATGTTTGGCTGATTGAACTTAAATGGCTAGTAACAGTGAATCCGTCAGATGTAAAACCAGTAAGCCTGCCAAGACCCATATATTCCGAATCAGTAGCATTGGTGAATAGGTATTTATCCGCTCCGCGAACTTGATCTACCAAGTGATGAATAGTTGAATAGTTGCTTTGGGTTGATCTTCCTTTCACCCAAACAAAGTCCGGACTAAACTCCAACCCCGAAATCGTCTGCGGCTGGCCGCCCGTGTAGAGCGCCACGTCCATTGCGGTGCTGCCGTCTTCAACCGTGGGGGCGGGCAGGTTCGCCGTGCAGAGCGCCTTAAAACCGCTGGGGGCGCTATAGGCGAAGGGGCGAGCACCTGCGTTCAAAATGGCGGATGGAGTCCCGCTGTCTGATCCGATTGTCACAACAGGGAAAAATGTTCCAGTCAGACTCGAAACAGCAGCATTTGTACCTGCTGCAGGATCTCCAGTACCGCCGTTATTTCCCCATGTTCCGTTTTTACCTAGCCACAAGTTTCCATTAGTTGCGTCGTAAGCAACCATAACGGTGTCGCCATTAGCAATAACAGAGCCAGCAGTTCCAGAAATGTATCCACTAACCAAAGAGGAGTTATTGGAATACACTTTACCATCATTGCCATTTACGCCCCATCCATAGGGGGAAGCCGTAAGTCGCGTCGTACTACTTGGGTTAAACGGAGCTTTAGCGACGCCCCATTCCCACCCTCCGTTATTTGAGCCAGATCCCCTGCCTGCAGTAATTTCCCAATACCATTTACCGGAAGAAAGTCCGAATGTACTACCAACGTTATATGAGGATCCAGTGACTACCCCAGTGGCATCTAAGTTCCCATTTGATAGCGTGTTATTGCTGTTTGTGCTGAGCGGATTAAACGTGCAATAATTCCCCCTCACCTCACCACCAGCACCCGTGTCCGTCTCGGTGCCATTCGTGGGGACGTCTATAAGGCTGTCGCCGCCAGAGCCAGCGCGATAATCAACAAGCAATACTCCGCCGATACGCATAGCATACATTATGGCAAAGTTAGATGTGCTTTGAAACTCCCACGTAACCGTGTTTAATGTCGCCACAGCACCAACATTATGCCAAGCATCAGCGTTCGTAGATGGCACAAATTGAGTGCCGTTTACAAACACACGGTTTTTAGAAGAATCTGTACTGCCGTTGTAATACAGTTCAAGACCTGCAGAAGCATTTATTCCTCCGGCATTCCATGTAACAGTGTTGGTTCCTGTTGCCGCTGTAATACCTGTAGAGAGCGACCCGTCAAACGCATCAAGAGCGGTTTTGTTATCTCTAATCCCAGCGGTAGACGTTACCTGCGGAACATAATTACCATTACCTTCAAGCACGCTGATATTGTTAACCGTCCAATCATTGCCGTTGGAGCTGGTGTCGTCGCCCAGTGCGGCGGCAGAGCTGTTATCCGAGAACGGAAGGTGGAAGGAGTTGTTACCAGATATGACGCCAGAATCAATTAAAAGCTCGCCACTGACACGCACATATGCGATTTGAAGACCGGTTGACGCCCCAAGGACCTCAATGTCACTAAATGAACTTGGAGGACTGTCTACTGTGAGTCCAACGCCTGATGCGTAAGTTGTCGTGTAAACAGTTCCATCTAATTTGATGCTGCCTACGTTTTCCGACGTGCCAACGACCACTGAAGTGACATTCGTAAACGGAGTGCTGGCATCAACGATTTTGTGGTATGTACTGGTTCCATACAAACGTACTGCTGAACTGTTGTATGCAGTAGATCCGTCAAAAGCGTAACTATCCGCAGCAGAGGCTGAACTCCATGTCTCACCTGAGTATCTAGGACCAAAGCTGCCGGTGTATGCAATCGGGTTCCAGATGCCGGTATCTGCGTCGAACTCACCGAAGCTGGTGGGGTCTAATGCTTGCCCGTCGATGAAGTGAACGTCGGCTAGGTAAAGATTAGCTAGCCCTGATCCTGTTAATTGCTTCCCGATAGCATGATTTACTGTAGAATTGACTCCCGTGTCAACATTCTGGCTTATTGAGCTACGCTGATCAACAGACCATGTTGTAATCTCTGCGCCATTAACGTAAAACTTGATTCTATTAGATGCCGTGGCTTGTGTCGTGTCAAAGGCAAAAACCCAGTGCTGCCAAGCCGATGGATCTCTAAATACCTGAGTTGTTTGTAAATACCCTTGGTTTGTCTGTATATAAACATTTGAGCTAGATGTATAAATTTGAACATATGGACTTGTTGAGTTGGCAGCAAAAATAAAAGATTGGGTTGTAACGCTTGAAAGCTTTACCCACCCCGCCCAGGTCCACGTCTTGCGGTTGCCAGCAGATGCCGGGGTGCGGTTAAGGTACGCCGAATCGGCTGAGTTGAAACGGACGCTTCTTTCTATAGAGTATCCTGCTGCTGGTGTAGCAGCACCTGTTCCTAAAAGTCCAACAGGTAAAAGTTCGCTAGGTAAACTCATAATGTCCCAATCCCGATGAGTGAGTTGGCAACAATACTTGTAGAAGATCTTATAAAATATGTAATACAATCAAGAGCATCAGCACCAGTGCTGAGTGTTGGTGGTGTTGAACTTGGAAAATCCCAGTGTGATCCAAAACCACAAGTGCGATTTCCAGACCCATCTTGAGAAATCAGGATAATACCAGATTGTCCTGTTGTAACTCCAGTCGGATTTGATAACACAATACTATCAGTCAATGTCAAACTGAAGTTATTTCCAGTGCTAAGATCTAAGGTTGTATTTGCATCAGTATTTCCTAGTGCAACAATATTACTTGCAGCATTTCCAGAAACATAAAGATTTGTTGGTGTTGATGTTGTATTAACTCCTGCATTACCACCAAGTAGTGCTGTTGCTACTCCCGCAGTGGTTGCATAAGTAGCGATACCTGCAGTGGTTGCATAAGTAGCGATACCTGCAGTGGTTGCATAAGTAGCGATACCTGCAGTGGTTGCATAACTTGCAGTTCCTGTTATGTCTCCAACAAAAGAAGTTGCAGTAACTACTCCAGCATTTACAATATTTCTACTATCATCAATAATAGTAGACCCTGAAATCTTAATTGCCATCTTCGTGTAACCACTCGGCGTTTCTTATTATTTAGTGTTCTTAAGTTCTTCCACTTCTGCTTTCAGTTCTTTAATAGCCTCAATCAGAACACCAATAATACCATTATAGTTCACAGTCTTTGGATCATTACCATGAACCAGTTCAGGAAGAACCTGCTCAAGTTCTTGTGCAATCACACCATAAGAAGGATTTCCACTTTCTTTCCAATCAAACTTCACACCACGAAGTTGATCTACCTTCAGTAGTGCATTATTAACTGTTGTGACATTCTCTTTAAAGTTGATATCAGAAAGTGCATCAAAGTCTTGTGCCGTTATAATACCAGAAGATACGATATTGCCTGTTGATACAGAAGTAGATGTAATAATGCCAGTAACATTGATACCACTCGGATTGATATTCAGAACTGAAGATCCAGTTGATACAATCGTAAATTGTCCTGGAGTTGGTGAGAAGAAACCAGTTTGAGTATCACCAATGAAATACATTGATGGAGATACAGCAAAACCAGAAACAAAAGAAACATTAGACAGTGATGTTATAACACCAACATTAAATGGTGCTGCACCTGTTCCTAAAAGTCCAACAGGTATAATTTCGTTAGGTAAACTCATAATGTACCAATTCCGATCAGTGAGTTGGCAACAATACTTGTAGAAGATCTTACAAAATATGTAATACAATCAAGAGCATTAGCTCCTGTACTTAATGTTGGTGCTGTTGCACTTGGGAAGTCCCAGTGTGATCCAAAACCAACAGTACGACTTCCTGTACCATCTTGTTGAATCTGAATAATACCAGATTGACCTATAGTAGATCCTGTTGGATTTGATAATACAATACTACCAGTCAAAGTTAAACTGAAGTTATTTGCAGTACTAAAATCTAATGTTGTATTTGCATCAGTATTTCCTAATGCAACAATATTACTTGCAGCATTACCAGATACATAAAGATTTGTTGAAGTTGTTGTAGTATTAACACCAACACTAGTAACTCCAACAATACCTGATGAAGTTAGATCCAGGTTGTCATTTGCTAAAAGTTCTTTAATTTGATTTGCTGATGCATCAACAACCAATGGAAATCTATCAGCCATTTTTTATTAAACTCTTATGGTATATAGTATTATTTAGATATTAACCGGAACATTGCCAGATCTACCAGAAACATTAAAAGATGATCCGGTAACTGCAACAGTAACAGCAGATCCAACCCTCACTCCAATAGTTAATTGTCTTGAAAGTCCTGTAATCTGACTTTCGGTAATCGAAAGTGCTGCTTGATGTTGTGTTACATCAGACTGAGTTACAGTATATCCAGTAATGTAACCAGCACCATTAGTTAACTGATTGTTGTTAGTCGGAATTGTGGGTTTATTTAGAATCAAAGCATCGCCAGATGTAGCATTCCAGTCACTTTGGACATTTACCTCAGCGCCTGCTGCTATACCATCTAGTTTCGCTCCATCCACAGAAAGATCACGCCCATCAACAGTCTGTGAACCAGAGAATGAAATATTTCCTGTAAATGTAGCACCTGATAGTTGTGCAAAAGAACTTGCTTGAATCCCATCAAGTAAATCAGCATCTAGACCAGATGAAGCACCATCAACTGTCTTAATTGCAGTAAGAATTTCAGATGCAGTTTGATCTGCTGTTGCTCCAGATTCAATACCATCTAATTTAGAACCATCAACAGAAAGATCACGTCCATCTACAGTTTGTGTTCCGGAGAATGTAATATTCCCCGTCATCTGACCACCAGAAAGTGGTAGTTTGGTTGCAATACTATTTGTTACCGTGGTAGAAAAGTTAGCATCATCTCCAAGTGCAGCAGCAAGTTCATTCAAAGTATCTAATGTTCCTGGAGCAGAATCCACAAGACCTGCTACCTCAGCATCTACGTAACTTGTAGTAGCATAAGATCCTAAGTCACTAATCTGACTTTCAGTAATCGAAAGTGCTGCTTGATGTTGTGTTACATCAGACTGAGTTACAGTATATCCAGTAATATAACCAGCACCATTAGTTAACTGGTTATTGTTTGTGGGGATTGTAGGTTTATCGGTAAGATCATTATAACTACCAGAGAATGTTGATACTCCAGAAACTGCTGAATCAACATAAGTTTCTGATGCAAGTCCAGCAGTTGCTAATCCGACATAACTTTGAGTTGCATATGAACTCAAATCACTACTAGTTAAGTAAGTTCCTAAGTCACTAATCTGAGATTCAGTAATACTTAATGCTGCTTGATGTGTGGTAACATCTGATTGAGTTACAGTATATCCAGTAATATAACCAGCACCATTAGTTAACTGATTGTTGTTTGTGGGGATTGTGGGTTTATCAGTAAGATCATTATAACTGCCAGAAAAAGTTGATAATCCACTTATACCAGATCCGTCGCCAACAAATGAAGTTGCGGTAATAATTCCAGATACAAGAACATCCCCAACAACCTCTACTTTGGAAGTTGGGGAATTTGTTCCTATTCCGACTTTTTGGGAAGGGGTGGCAGCAGCCACCCCGATATTTTTAGTAGAATCTTCAATATTAATTAAAGATCCTAATTGAGATAGTTCCCTACCGCGTGCCATGAATATATGCAGTTTTCACTATTTAGTAGGGAACAGATCCCTCAATTTTTCTTCCTTCTGCTATTTGCTTTTTTAGCAAGTTCAGTACGAAGTTCATTAATTTGAACTTGTTGCTCCTTAACTGCTTCAATCAGAACACCAATAAGTCCGTTATAGTTAACTGACTTGTGAGTTTCACTCTGATGAACCAGTTGTGGGAGATGCTCCTCAATTTGTTGTGCAACAACACCAACAGAAGCAGAACCATTATCCTTCCAGGTGAAGTGTACACCTTCTAACTTGCTAAGAAGTTCAGATGCATTTTCAACTGGTCTGATATTATCCTTCAGATTTGCATCAGATGTGGAGTTCACATTAGTTGCATTCAGAGTACCTGAAGAAGGATTGAATGTCAACTTAGTGGTTGAAACATTTGATGCGGTGATTGTTCCAGTAGTCGCTTGAGTGAATACTGGATAGAAGGTTGCATCAGTAGAAGTATCATCAGCAACTGTTGAACCAGCTCCTGTGAGTCCAGAACCATCACCTACGAATGCAGTTGCAGTAACAATACCACTAGAGTTAATATTACCGATAGAGTTAATTACACCAGTGCCAATATTAATTGTTGGGTTATTGTAAACATGCCAAGTCTTGGGATAGAAATATAAAGGACCACCATTACTTCCACCAAAATTGATACCAGAGCTATTAATGTCAATTACATTAGTGCCAACACCCTCAAGATAAATTCCACGGTTACTACTGCTAATGACTAATTGTGAACTACTGGCGCCAGTAATATACTTACCAACTTTAACACCATCAGCAAAGGAAGTGCTGGAGGAATTTAAGTCAATTGTGCCATTGAAATCAACAGCTCCAGAAACAGTAAGATTTCCAAGAGTTCCTACAGAAGTCAGTGAGGAGCTAGTAACTCCAGCACCAAGAGTATCCGCAGAAAGAACAGTGGAACCATTGATTTCATAAACCTTACCTGAGGCAAGATTCATGTTCTCAGATGAAGTCCATGCATCGGTGCTATCAACCCAGTTAAATGTCTTATCTCCATCACCAGATTCAAGTGTAATACCACCACCATCAGCAGCAGCATCATTAGCAGCACCACTTCCAAGAACAATGTTCTTATCATCGACTGTCATTGTGGTTGAATTTACAGTCGTGGTTGTACCATCAATCTGTAAATTACCAGCAATTACAACTGTACCAGTATTATCACCAACAGCAGCAGGATCAATAGTCAGTGTAGCAGGACCAGAAATGGTATTAGAAGTAATGCGGATGGCAGAACCTTCAGCACCAGTATGTAATTCAGATGTTGTTGTAACACCTGATAAATTGATGCCATCAAATTCTGCAGTGCCATTAACATCAAGATTTCCGTTAACAACCAAATCGTCCGATACAGTAACATTACCAGTTCCGTTGCCAGAAAGAGTAAGTGCAGTATTTGTGGATCTAGAAGTTAAAGAATCAACTGCAATGGTGTTGCCAAAGGTGATAGAGTTACCAGCACTATTTGTAATATTTTGTCCATCTTGAATTTGAAGTGTTCCTTTAACTTGAACAACGCCACTTCCAGTTGGATCCAGTTCAAGATCACCAGATCCAGATGTTTGAAGAACCAGATTTTGGTTTGTATCTGCAGTAACAACAATGTTGCTGGAATTTTCTTCAATAACCTTTTGACCGTTAACATAAAGTGAACCAGGACCGATGTAAACATCACGCCACATCTTAGTTGGTGAACCAAGATCATATGTATTGTCAGTATCAGGAAGAATGCTTCCTGAAGTTGTAGTAACACCGCTAATAACAATACCCGACTCATTTGCTTGAACAATAACAGTTCCGCCAGAATCCTTCAGAGAAGTAGCATCAATTCCAGTGAGGTTAGAACCATCACCATAGAATGCAGATGCAGTTACAATACCAGAAGCATTGATTGTATCAATTTCAAGTCCACCAGAAATATCAGCACCACCGTTTGCATCAACAGCACCAGAGAATGTGGATACTCCACTATTAGTGATATTAAGTGAAGTGAAGTCATTTGGTGCAGCAGCAACAGCACTTTCAATGGTTGCAGTTGTGGTTGCATCAAGAGCAGTAATGCCAGACAGAGTTGAGGTATTAACCCAAGCAGAACCATTGTAGGAAATAATATTTCCAGATGATGATCCACTCAGAGTTACATCACTCAGATCATTCAGACTATTAACTGAACCTACGCCATTACCAACGGTGTTATAGGAGATAAACTCAACCTTATCACCAGCAAATGCCCCTTCGGTCAAAGTGATGTCACTTCCATTTGTTGCGGTGTATTCTGTGGAATCCAGTTTTACACCATTAATGAATACATCAAGATAGTTGACATTATAAGTGAAGCTGAATGCAGTCTGACCAGCAGTTGCGGTATTTGTCTGTGTAGTTCTTGTCTGAGGAAGAAGATCAGTAAATGTCTTCCAGGTAACACCAGCACCAACAGATGCAAGCACCTGATTCAGTTCACCATAGGTGTTTCCTACTGAAACATAACCACCAATTTCCAGATTAGTGACTGTAGAAAGTCCACTGGAATTGATATCACCTACCAGATTGCCAGTTACGTTACCAGTTACATTACCAGTTACATTACCAGTAAGGTCTCCAGTTACATCTCCAGTTACGTCAGCAACAACACCGCCACTAAATGTGCCAACACCAGAAGCACTGACATTAGTGATTGTAAGAGTTGTGGCAGATAAAACTTCAGTATTATTGATCTTATAAACCTTGCCAGAAGCAAGATTCATATTTTCTGAAGAACCAAAGTTATCACCGGTTGCTTCAAATTGGAAGGTCTTATCGCCTTCACCTGAAGTAATAGTGAAACCACCACCATCAGCAGCAGCATCATTAGCAGCTCCATCAGCAAGAACAATGTTCTTATCATCCACCGTCATGGTGGTTGAATTGACAGTAGTTGTAGTACCATCAATTTGGAGGTTACCAGCAATAACAACAGTACCAGTGTTGTCTCCAACTCCAGCAGGATCAAGTGTCAGTGTAGCAGGACCAGAAATGGTGTCAGAAGTAACTCTGATCGCAGAACCTTCAGCACCAGTGTGGAATGCAGTTGCAGTAACAACTCCAGTTGCATTAACGTTAGATAGAGAAATATTATCATTAAGTGCAACTTCAACACCATTAGATGCCGCAGTAGAGGTTAAGTTAGAACCTCCAGTGATTGAAAGGGTTTCAGTCAGAAGATCGATGTCTTCGGAACCACTATCACCAGTTACTGTTAATGCAGTACCAACGGAAGCAGTAGAAACTGCGGTTACAAGACCCTTAGCATTGACAGTAACAACAGGAATTTGAGTTGTTGAACCATAAGATCCAACATCAGAGTTGACTGTTGCAAGAGTTAATCCGAGATCAACATTACCAGTTCCATCAAAGGATACTGCAGAAGCAGTTGCGTCTCCAGAAGCACTGAAGTCTCTTGCGGTCTCAAGAGCAGTTGCCGTAGAAGCAACACCAGTTAAGTCACCAGTTACGTCTCCAGTTACATTACCCGTTACGTTTCCAGTTACATTGCCTGTAACATCACCAGTAAGGTTTCCAGTTACATTACCTGTTAAAGGTCCACTGAACTCGGTAGCAGTTGCAATACCAGTAATAACAACACCAGAGGTATTTGCTTGAGCCCTAACAGTTCCACCAGCATCCTTAAGTGCAGTTGCATCAATTCCAGTGAGGTTAGAACCATCACCATAGAATGCAGATGCACTGATAATACCAGAAGCACTAACACTAGTCAGTGAGATATTAGGATCAAGATTGATTGTAACAGTATCAGATGCAACTGAGGAATTTAAGTTAGTTCCACCAGAAATAGTCAGTGACTCTGAAAGGAAGGTAACAGTATCTGATCCAGTATCACCAGAAATTGTGAGTCCTGTACCAACAGCATTTGATCCAGCAACAGTTAATCTACCTTTAGAATCAACAGTAAATGATGGGATAGAAGTTGCAGAACCATAAGATCCAGCAGATACCCCAGAGTTAGCTAAAGTCAGAGAAAGGTTAACATTGCCAGTTCCATCGAAAGATACTGCAGAAGCAGTAGCATCACCAGAAGCACTGAAATCTCTAGATGTCTGAAGAGCAGTTGCTGTGTCAGCATTACCTGTTACGTCACCAGTTACATCACCAGTAAGGTCTCCAGTTACGTTACCAGTTACATTACCAGTTACATTACCAGTTACATTACCAGTAAGATCTCCAGTTACATCACCAGTTACGTTACCTGTGAGGTTGCCTGTAACATTACCTGTAACATCACCAACAAAAGAAGTTGCAGTAATAATACCAGTAGAGTTAATATTACCGGTAATACTCACACCATTGTTAAGATTAATTGTTGGGCTATTGTAAATCTGCCAAGTAGAAGGATAGAATTTTAAAGCACCACCAGCACCACCGCCAAAATTGATACCAGAGCTATTAATGTCAATTACATTAGTGCCAACACCCTCAAGATAAATTCCACGGTTACTACTGCTAATGACTAATTGTGAACTACTATTGCCAGTAATATACTTACCAACTTTAACACCATCAGCAAAGGAAGTGCTGGAGGAATTTAAGTCAATTGTGCCATTGAAATCAACAGCACCAGATACTGTGAGTGATTCGAGGGTGCCTACAGAAGTCAGTGAGGAGTTAGTAACTCCAGCACCAAGAGTATCTGTAGAAAGAACTTCAGTATTGTTGATCTTATAAACCTTGCCAGAAGCAAGATTCATGTTTTCTGATGAACCAAAATTGTCTCCAGTTGCTTCGAATTGGAAGGTCTTATCGCCTTCACCAGAATTAACTGTAATACCAGCGCCATCTGCAGCTGCATCATTAGCAGCACCATCAGCAACCTG
>Ga0213866_10002522_pt1 | contig 12862 bp, 12 predicted proteins | sample PICome_11_FD_160079 | JGI IMG/M metagenome (GOLD analysis project Ga0213866, IMG submission 160079) | Coastal seawater microbial communities near Pivers Island, North Carolina, United States - PICO284 | ecosystem: Environmental > Aquatic > Marine > Coastal | place: USA: North Carolina... | reverse complement strand
GTATAAAAAAGGAATGCCAGAAGGAGGAGAGAGAGCAGAATCTATCCGTGTTAATTTCTTTAATGCGTTGCATAACGTGCTCTTTACATTCCAGCCACTTTCGCAGAAGTATGAACGAAAGAATGGGACAGACATAAGCCCAGCACGCCCATCTACTATCGTTATTCTTGAGGTCCCAATAGATAATATTGGTGAATATGGAAGACTCTTTATGACACTGAATGGAAGAGGCAAGGCTCAGGTATTCCATAGTGGAAAAATGTGGAATGCCCATTGGAGTAGATCTAGCTTTAAAGAGCAATTTCACTTCACAGATGACTCTGGTGAAGATCTCCCATTTGCAATGGGACAAATTTGGATGACGGTTCTTCCTACTTTGGAACGAGTCAGCTGGGAGTAATTACTCCCTCAGGAAGTCTGGAAGAATGAGTGGTTGTTTTATATCAGGTATTTTCTCGATGAGATCGATATCTTCGATGGAAATTTTTCCGATGTAGAGCCTTTTTAAGTCACCTCCATTATCGACAAAATCTTCGATTGTTTTTAATCCTCGGAAATACACAATACTTTTTGTAAATCCTCCAGAGTGTGATGTATCACTGAGACCACGTTTCATTGTAATTGCCTGAGACAACGATTTTTCAGGGGTGTAGCCCAGTTCTGTTTGAAGGTATGTTCGTGTCTGTGCAAAGGAATGACCAAGGCTATATGCAAGCCCAAGGACGTTTCGAGGTGCATTGAACCTCTTTTCAGCATGCGGATTAAGAACGCCATTTTGATTATAAATCGCAAGCCCTTCTTGGGTATCTAGGTAGTTGGCAGTTCCGCGTCGTAGGATTTCATATGACTGATGAACACCATTTTCTGCAGTGAGAACATGTGTTTCAATTTCATGAGCTATGAGTGATGCGATGTGTTCTTTTGTGAAAAATGCACCATCACGAATATAGATTTTTGTTCCTCCTACCGTGACATCTGCGACAAGGTTTTGCCTGATGCTTACTTGCCAGTTATGTAGTGAATATTTTCGAAGGACATCCTCAAACATTGCTGCAGCTTTCACTGCACTAAACATGTGTTTTTTGATTGGTTTTAAATCACATGCAATGCGGTTTGCAATATCTTTCTCTGCACTAGCGATAAGCGCCTTTGTTGGTTTGCCAAAGAGCACCTCAGAAGCAGCAGTGAATTCTTCGTTCTTCCCTCTGGCATCAAGCAGGACGATACGTGCAAGGAGTTCTTTTCTCTTTTTTTCTAAAAGGATTCCAAGTGGTGAATCATTTTTCACTACCTCAGACAATCGTTTTTTGGCATCATCAAGACTTGTTCCAATTTCTGAGTACAAGAATGTTGGATTATATAAAGGATCCTCTCGTAGTCGGCCTATCTCTGTATCTAGGTTTATTGGCTTAATGTGCTTCAAGAGTAGTAAATCTTTGTCGATTTGACCGAGAAGTTTATCAACTGCCCGAAGGTCACTTTTTTGGACAGTGTGAGTCTCAGGTGCAGCTTTTGTTTTCTTTGATGGATCGATAAGGAAACCGTTTAAATCTCGTGATCCGATAATTACTCTGTCTGTTCCAGGGAGTTCTTGACCAAGGACAAGTGTTTGGATTTTTTTTCCAGCTAAGGTGAACTTTACTCGATAGAGCCCTTCTGTATCTTTGTCTTCTTCTGCACCATTTTTCCCCTTTAGTTCATCGATAAGCTTTTTACTAAACAGTGTGCGCTCTTGGTCGCTTGCAATTTTTGCATTGAGTTCGATATTTGATCCGTCACCAAGCGTAATAGAAATGCGTTCTTCTACACCAAGTGTTGGCTTCGTTTTTGAGGTTTCACTGTCTGATTTTTTAGTTTTGCTCCCAAAGAGATCTTGTCCGAGTCGTACACCTTTTTCTGGTGAATCTACCTTGAGTCCTGTTACACGCTCTAGTCGAGCTCGTAGTGGTGCTAGGTTTGCCACTTGAACCATGAGTCCTGCTCTCGCATTCACTTCGAGGAGTACTGGCCCCATTTGTTCATCAAGTGCGATATCAACTGCAAGATATCCAATATTTGTAATCTGTTGAATTTTAGAGCAGATCAAAAGGATTTCATCCCAGTAGGGGATCTGGTGCCCCGCAGGAGAACCCCCATGAGGTAGTTCGGTAATCATTCCATGGTATTGAGCACCGTAGGTTGTGATGCCCTTTGCGATATCTATTCCAATACCAAGTCCTCCAAGGTGGATGTTAGCCTTTCCATCACTATCTGCAGTTGGAATGCGTGCCATAGCCATAACAGGCACAAGGTTAAATACAATAATGCGTAGGTCGGGAAGACCAGCAGGTCGAAACTTAGCAAAGCAACTATGGCTATGAAGCACCTGTTCAAAGAATGCTGTGTCGAGTCTCCCTTTTAGGGAAAATTTTCCATCGAGAATATCTTCAATGTGTTCACGGATTTCTTGGTCTGTCATTGGTGTTTTTCCGTTTCGTAGGAATCTCCCTTGTTTATCTCTCCCACGAAAAACAATGATTCCCTCTCCTCCAAATCCGTAGTTTGGTTTAAGAACACATTCATTTGGTAGGTGTGAGAAATCGAACTGTAGTAGTTGATCCCTATTTTCTATACGTCCAAATAGTTTTGCTACCGGAATACCACGTGCGGCTAAATATGCTTTGCTTTTAAGTTTACTATCGGCAAATGCAGTAACTTTTTTTGGATTAAAAGGTTTTATATACAAGAGACTTCGTGCATTGAGCCCAAGGACGCCGGGATTTGAAAAAAATGGAAACATGCCTATTCTTCCTGGAGATGCTTAAAGACTTCTCGAAAACGGAAATATTCTACTAGACGTAGACCTGTCCATCGTCCAAGGAAGATATTAATAAGAACGGTAAGCAAAATAAGTTCTGGGTATGCAAGAATAAGTGATTGCAAGAATGCCCACTGTACAATGAAGACACAGAAAAGAGCCGCAAGTACTGTTTCACCAATACCGAATGATGCTGCTTTCCATCCTTCTTCAGATTTTACCTGAAGGAAGCTTTCGGCAAGTGTCGACATGATAAGTAATACAAAGATAGTATCGCCTGATAGTGTGATGCCAACATACGCACCAATACCAAGTAGAATGAGCACTGTTAAGCTTACAACGGTGAGGATTATTGCTACTTTTGGAATATACAGGAGTCTCCATCTGCGCATAAATGCTCGAGTTGCGTATCCTGTAATCAGGATAAACAGAAGGAAGAGAAGTCCTATCTGCCAGCCAAGAGCAAGGAAGCTTAGTGCAACGATAGATGGTGTGTAGAGTCCAAATGTTGTAATTCCAATTACCTGTTTAAAGAATGCAAGAATTGTCGCAATAATTGGAAGCATAAGAAGGAGGATAACTGTCTGACTTGATACTCCATGCGTCAACATGTAGTTCACAAGTGAAGAGAGTAGGTTCCAAGGCCTAATACTAGTTGAATTTTCATCGACAGTAATGGAGTCAATGTCTCTTTGTTGAAGAGTTTCTTGGAAGACTTCAATTCCTGAAGCGGAAATAAGAGGGTTAATTGCTTCTTTACGAGTGACGAGTATTTGGTCTGGGCGAATAACTGTAAATGGACCACCTGCTGTTCTGGCAAGTGTTGAAAGGCTTCTGTCTGTAATAAGAACAATGGTGAGGTTCTGGATAGACTCAAATTTATCACCATTATTTTCAACTGCTCGCATCAGTGCTTGAAGTCCTTTAATACCTTCTGTCCATAATACAACTGCCTCTGCGCCACTAAATGTCGCACTTTCTTCATTGATCATTGTAAACATAGACTCCTCTGTTCCAAGTGGAATTGCGGATTCTTTTGGCTGTAGTATACGGAGAAATACGCCTGCCTCTGCTGCAGACTGCAGATGAAGGTTGAGCTTATCTGCTGAAATAGAACTATCAGCTAATAGGATAATTTTTCTTTGATAAACAGTAATTGATCGGCTGGATTCGATAACTGATGTTACACCGTCAATAGTTGATGTTATCTCTACATGCAATTCCACAAGACCTGCAGTTTCTGGTGTAAATACCGCTTCAACAGATCGGCTAATTGGAAATGTGCTATCACCCTTAAACCATTTGTAGGTTGGATTCTCTCCTACGCCACGACTAGCAGAGGCATCAAGAACAATAGTACGCCCAACTTCTACTTCTTCTGGACCAGTAATAATTGCAGTTGGAACATCAACTGTTGGTGTTGCAACTTGGGCAAGCGATGCTGTTGGCATTGCAAGGAAGAGAAGTGCTGTAGAAAAAAAGCGTTTCATAAAGAAGGAAGAAAGAATCTAACGTTTGCTGGCCAAATGTGTCTCTTTATACTTGAGAACTTGAGATTTGAGTTTTGCAACACATCGGTCTACTGCTTCGAGTGAGTCATCTCTACGAGATTCAGCACGGAGCACCTTATTTGGTAGTTTGACTGTCATTGCGACTTTCATAGCATCGCGTTTCTTCTCGGTATCTCTATGTTCGGCATCAATACGGATGTATGATCCGTCATCTTTAATTTTTTTGCAGTACGTAGCCAATTTTCCTATCTTCTTAGCGATTTTTATAAGCTCTCTATCGCTGTAGTGAAATCCTTTTTCAAAATGCTGAATATTCATATGATGAAGGGGGAATAAGCTAAAAATCATACTAAGGATACCACGTTTTATCTATCTAGACATCAATTGCATAAAATGCCTTATTTGTGCTATAATAACTGGAAATATATACAAATAAATCTAGTGCAATCTCAAGAAAAAACGCCCATGTACTTGGCTTTTGAAACGTTAGAAACACTTCGACATGCTCCTATGTCTGCGGATAAAGAAATGTCAGATATATTGATATCAGTTCATGCCTTGAAAGAGCAAAGTGCATACTATATGAGTTTTCGTGAGAATTATCAGTCTTTAACAGATGAGGTTCGATCGATTATTGATACCAATTTAGATATCCTTTCACGCAAACATAGTGATATTGGTTTTGTGGAGTTAAAAAAGGCAACCGACAGAATGAACCTTCATGGCGTGCGATCAGTTCAGAAAAATGGCTTCATGAAGACAATAAAGAACTTTTTTAAGGTTCAAATTTTTAGTTAGCCATAAGAAAAGCATAGAGGAGTATTTTTGCATAAAATGCCTCATTTGTGCTATAATAGTTAGATTTATTCACACACACATATATGTCAGGACCATCACAAACATCAAGCGAATTTGAGTCTCATCTTTTAAATAAGATTGATCAAAAAGAAGATATTAAGATCTCTACAGATCCTGATAAAGAGCAAGCAAAGGAAGAAGTTCGTCGTCTTGAAAAAGCAGAGAGGGATAAGTTGCGTAAAAGTATTGAAGAGTATCGAACGACACCACCTGACACAATAGAAGAGCAAGAAGAGGAGATATTGAGCTCTTTAGAGAAAGAGATTGATGATGTGAATGCTCTTGAAGAAGCAAAAGGGAATCAGGTCATTCAAACACCAAAACAGGTTGAAAAACAATTGTCACCTTTTGAGAAATTTACGGATTCATTTACAGCTCCGTTAAAGGGAATAATGAAGTCACTTATTGCAGTCCTTCCTCTTTCCTTGGTAAAGAAACTTAGAGAGGCAAATCCAGGTGGTTTCTTTGGTCGTTATGCAAACGAAATACTGCAAGAAAAAGGTGTCTATGCGAAAATGGAAGAAGTATTTGGTGTAGATAAAATGAAACGAACAACAGATGATGAGGTACACATTAAAGCGCTGCAGCAGCAATACAATCGTTTGCCAGCACCAGATAGTGGATCGAAAATTTCTTTCGAAGAGTTTTACTCTGCAAAAATGAAGGCGGCCCTGAAGACTGGGTCTGCCGAATACACCTTGCTTGATGTTGTGAATGCAAAGGCAGATGTAGAAAAAGAGCAAAAGAAGGTAGAAACTGAATCAAAGAAGCAAAATGAAAAAGAAAGAAAGCGTCTTGCAATGCAAGAACGAATGAAGATTCCAAAGGTGAAACAGGCTACTCGATTGTTTGCTATGGCAAATGCTATTCAGTCTATTAACGGAAGGGACTTTGGTATGAATAAAGATGAAATAATAAAAGATTTGTATGACCGAGAAAATGGTAATTTTCATTATGAAAGCGTGAGTGAACAGCTTATAAATTACCTAAAATCTAATGAGGCGATTGCTGAACTTGGCTTATCAATTGATGGAGGAGATTTGGAATCTGACAATGGGACAGAATGGTTTTACGACCCAGACATTATTTCGAATTTTGAATCAAATCTTCGCAATAGTCCGACAATAGCATTTGATCAATTGGTGGATCTGAAGGTGGATCCTTCTTGGAATCCTGATACGCAGCGAAATATTCCAAAGATTCAGAATGCTATGCGTTCAGAGCTTGTGCAGATGGATGCTGCATCATTTGATGCACCAGAAGAAACATCTGAAGAAGTGTAATGAATTCTCTCTTTGCTTATGACTCCTGAAACTCTCTCTACATCTCCAACACTTCTTGATTCCCTGCAAGAGCTCTCTGCAGAGCAAATGCAAGAGCGTGCAAAGGAAATGACAGCACTTCAATTTGATGAACTGATGTCTTCTGTTGAAGAGGGTAGTCAGTTGCCTAAAGTTTTTGAGAATGAAACAGTAAGGGACGAACTGTCTCGTCGAATAGAGGAGGTGGAAGTAACAGAAGAAACACGAACACGATGGGAGGCACTGAAGACAGCTATCGATACGAATAAAGATCCACTGGAAGGTAAAAGTTTTTTTAGAAAGTTAATTTCCAAAGGTGGTGTTGAATCTATTATGAAAGGCATTGGCCTTTCAGTTCTTGCATGGTTTGGATTTAAAAATATTGGAAAGCTAAAGGGTGGTGTGGAATTTGCAAAGAATCATCCCATTATCACAGCACTTCTTTCTGCAATGGGTATTTCAGTCGGCTCTGCTGCTTATCAATACATCAAAGGAAATGAGGGTTCAATTGTTGATCGTATCAAAGATGAAGCAGCCGCAACAGGAAAACCTGCGGAGGAGGTAGCAACAACATTTGGGGAAAAGCTCCACAATATTGTCGATAACTCTACGACAAGTATCGCAAAGGGGGTGGCGATGATATTTGGAGGAGATTTTAATGAGGAGACAGGTGTTGTCACCTTACCTGGAGGTGCTCTTCTTCGTCATCCTGTTTTGACTGTGTATAAAGCAGGAAAGCGATTGGATATGACAGAAAAGCGTGGAGTATCTCGGTTTATTTTACAAAAGAGGCTTGATGCTATTCTGCAACAAACACAAATTGTTAATGCAGAATCTACAACAAAGGCAGCTGCAAAAAAGGTGCTTGCTGAGCGAGCATCGAAACTTTTGAAACAAGGAGTGCTTCCACAGGGGGCAACGCGAGAATCTTTAGAGCTTGATCGTATTCTTAAATCACTCACGCCTGATATCACATTTAAGGCTAGTGATCTCGTCGAAGAAGTGCGTTTACGTCCTCGGGAGGTCGAGGCAAGGTTGAAGACTCTAGAGTCAGAAATGCATGTGTTATCAAAGAAGGAATCTGTAGATTTTAACACCACGAAAGCGAAAGTCTCAGGAATTATGAGTGATGCAGAGGGAGTACTTCGTCGTAATGAGCTTCATAAACATGGTGGTAATGAGAAGGCTTTTAAAGAGAAGGTACTTCGAGATGTACAGGCAGCATCTAGTGCATTTGAAAATGATATGCATACAAAGAAAATGGCTGTTGCAGGGCAAATTACTGATGCAATGAATTCACTCTCAGATGTTGATGGTAAGGGTATGGCACATCTGGATGCAGTCTCTAAGGGGAGAACGACAGGTATATTGGATAGTACAACAAAGAGACTAGAAGGCGTTGGTATGTCAGTGCGCCGAACAACTGTCGGTCGTTTTGCGACAAATGGACTCATTGGGTTATCACTCGCACCACTTGCACTAGAAGGTTTTGCAGCGCTTGGACCTGGGGAGAAAGGACGTGCTGCAAAAGAGGCGCTAAAGAATGATCTTATTGAAACAGGAGGAGGATTTATTCCAGTTGTTGGTGAAATTATGGACTTTAAAGCAGCATTCTCAGGGCAAGATTTAAATGGACGAGAGCTCACGGCTACGCAGCGGGCGACTGCTGGTGCAATGGGTGTTCTTGGTTCTGCATCTATTGTTCTTGGCTTCTTTACAGGAGGTGTAACTGTGGTTGGTTTCCGTGCGCTTCGTGGAGCAGTAGCTGCGCGAAAGGCTGTGAAGATTGCGAAGCTTGCAAATAAGGGGGAGCAGACAATGTCTGCTGCGAAGGCATTGAAGGTAGCAAAAGCAGCCGAAAAGAATGCAGATGTACTGAAGAAAATGTCAAAGACAACTACGTTGCAACGTAATGCTCAGACAGCGCGTCGGTTTGTGCGTAATGGGCAGCGCACAGTGCAGGTTGCAACATATGCACATCTTGGTATGCAGCTGACATCTGGTGCTGTGGATCTTATGCAAAAGCCAGGTGAGTATTTGGATTCCGCACGACAATCCATTCACAAGGGGATTGATACAGCAAGTGGGTATGTGACAGGTAAAGCTTCATAGAATCGGTGTATACTTGATGTATGCCCTATAGTTTCTCGCAGTTAAACACCTACCAGACATGTCCTCGACAGTATGAGTTTGCGAATGTGAAAAAAATCACACGCAGTATTTCTGCTGGCGAAAGCTTTGGAAGCAGTGTTCATAATACGCTTAGCAAGTGGGGGAAGATGGAAATGGAAAGTGCAAAGCCGAATAATCCGGGGGACCAGCTAAAACTTTTTACAGAGGATGTTCCAGTTGTTGTGCATAGTTTTACGGAAGAAAAATTGGTGGAATTGTGGCATCAGTCATTTATTTATCAGGGGTATGAGAGCAAAGTTGATGGCGATAAGGCGCGGGCAAAAGGGGAAGTGCTTATGAAGCATTTCTTTCAGTGGTGGAGTACAAAGAAGAGGGAAGTCTTAACAGTAGAAACAGGCTTTGTTATAGAGGATGCAAATGCACGTGGGCGATTTGATCGCGTCGAAAAAGAGGGAGACGGTTTTCATGTGATTGATTTTAAGACAGGGGGAATGCGAACACAGCAGGAAGTTGATGAGGATTTACAGCTCTCTATGTATGCCCTTGCAGCTGAGCAGGAATTTGCAATGCCGTGCTCGAAGCTCACATTACTATTTTTACATGAAGATGGGATAATAGAGGTGACCACTACTCGCTCATCGATGCAGCTTCATAAGGCAAAAGAGCTCATCTCTACGCTAGGAGATCGTATTGAAGACATGTTATTTGACCCTACTCCTTCAGAGGATGCCTGTAGGCGATGTCCTTATCAGGGGATATGTGATGCGGCTATCAAATCCTAGCCACAAGCTCTTCATCTGTTTATACTCTTTGCATGCAAACATTCCTTACACAGTATCCATTCGCAATTTGCGTTGGCATTATGCTCCTTGCAGAAGTAACAAAACATTTGTTTGAAGGAACGATGCGTGGTGTGTGGTTTCAATTTGGTGGAATGCCGAGCAGTCATAGCGCGTTTGTATCATCCCTCTTAATTGTTGTAGGTACTATTGATGGAATAGGTTCAACGACATTTGCTATCGCAACTGTATTTGCAGGTATTGTGTGGTATGACGCAGCTTTTGTTCGTTCTCAGGTTGGAAAGCAGGCAAAGGCACTTAATATTTTGAGACAGTTTGAAGAGTTCTCTGAGCGTGTAGGACATAGTGTGGCAGAAGTTTTTGGTGGTATTATCTTTGGATCACTTCTCACATTATGGATTGTTAGTTGGGTGAATTTATAGATTACTGTGTTACTATTTAGACATGTATCTTTCTCAACTATTCACACGAACAACCAAGGAATCTCAAGCTGATGCGAGCTCTATTAATGCAGAATTGCTTACAAGAGCAGGCTTTATTCATAAGACAATGGCAGGAGCATATTCGTATTTGCCATTGGGGCTTATTGTTCTTCGTAAGATCGAGAATGTTGTCCGTGAAGAGATGAACAGTGCTGGTGGACAGGAGATTTTGATGTCAGCTCTATCACCAAAAAGTAACTGGGTTACGACAAATAGGTGGGAAGGCTTTGATGCTCTTTTTAAGATGCCAGCATCAGGAGACACTGAGTATGCGTTAAATCCGACACATGAAGAGATTGTGACGCCACTTGTTAAGGAATACGTAAGCTCGTATAAAAACCTTCCATTTGGTTGTTATCAAATTCAGACAAAGTTCCGCAATGAGGCGAGGGCTAAGTCTGGCATCTTGCGTGGAAGAGAATTTCTTATGAAGGATTTATATTCTTTTCATGCAGACCAAGAGAGTTTGGACGAGTATTACGAGGTGATGCATAACGCTTACAATACAATTTTCGAGCGTTTGGGATTAACTGATAAAATGTATTACACGTACGCATCTGGTGGAACATTCTCGCAGTTCTCTCATGAGTTTCAGGTGGTTCTTCCTCAAGGAGAGGATACTATCTATATTAGTGAGGATGCAGAAAAAAAAGGAATGCACATCGCTATCAATAAAGAGATATTTGAAGACGGAGTGACAAAATGCCCGGAGACAGGCGGAACAACATTCCGTGAAGAAACAGCTTCTGAGGCTGCTAATATTTTTAAACTTGGCACAAAATTCTCAGAACCATTTAGTCTTCAGTACACAGATCAAGAAGGAAAGATGTTCCCAATTATTATGGGATGTTATGGCATTGGCGTCTCGCGACTCATGGGGATTATGGTTGAAGCAATGGCTGATGACGATGGTATGCGATGGACTGAACACATAAACCCAGCAGATTTTCATATTATCCCAATTGCGAAGTCTGAAGATGATGAGGCATATACAATAGCAGTAGCTCTGTATGACAGACTCGCTTCAGAAGGAAAGACAGCTATTTTTGACGATAGGCTTAAAGCTTCTGTTGGTGCAAAGCTTGCAGATGCAGATCTTATTGGTTGTCCGAGGCGCGTTGTGATTTCACCAAAAACTCTCGAAGATAAAGGTGCAGAACTCAAAAATCGTATGACAGGAGATGTCGAGATGGTTGCGATTGATTCGTTGTAATTAGAATTCGTAATCTTCGATGAGCGTTGGGATACGCTCATGAAGTTCACGTCTTTGTTTTATGATGACTCTGAGAGTAGTTAGGTCAGATGCTGATGAATCGTCTGTGCTTTCTTGCAATGATTTTAGTATCGCAAATGCACCGCGTCGTACTGTTAACATTTCATTGTCAATTTCAGCACTTGGCTGTAGTCGTGTGAGTATTAGGGATGCTGCATTACTCAGATACTTGTCTGTTTGAGATATATCATCGAGTAATCCCTGATACTCAAATGACAAACGTATAGCATCGGCAATATCATCGAAATTGTTAGATAGCTCACCGTGAAGTTCTAGAAGTTCTTCAGTGTTTAGTTCATCAATATCAAGCTGTTGTTTTTCCATAGGAGAAATACTATGCGTCATTCCTATGAACTTTGCAATCTGTTCCCTTTTTATTCATATATCTGTATACTTGTAGTTACTGATTCATTCCTTATCTTTCTATGAAAAAGCTTTCTCTCCTTCTTGGAACACTCGGTGGCGCTACTGCTGGTTATTTATTTAGTAATAAAAAGCTACGTGATGAAATGGCTGCTGCAAAAGATGGCGAAGAGGCTGCAAAGCTTCTCGGTGCTCATTTACAGAAAGACGGTAAGAAGCTTGCTAAGCAAATTCAAGAGTTCATAGAAAGCGACGAAGTTCAAAACAATGTTACAAAAGCAAAGAAGTTTGCTGAAAAAAAGGTTTCTGAGGCTAAAAAAGAACTTGGAGCTTCAGGTGCCAAAATTGCTAAGTCAGCAACAAAGGCGACAAAAAATGCAGAAAAATCCGTCAAAAAGGCAGTAAAGAAGGGCCAGACTAAAGCGAAGAAGACAGTAAAGAAAACAACCACTAAAGCGAAGAAAACAGCAGCGAAAACAGCAAAAAGAGTAAAGTCTAATGTGAGGAAGTTATCGTAGCCTAGAAAATTCTTGCAAAGGGGAGAATATCCCTCTACTTTACTTTCCTCTTATTACTTTTTTCTTAAGCTACCATGAAGATTACGCACTCATTAGTCTCAGCGGCTTCAGTTCTTGCGATTTTCGCTGGAACCGCTACACCAGCTCTTGCATATCGCAGAGAAACACCACCTATTGCAACTACTCAGTTGCGTCAGCGTTCTGAAATTCGTGACCTATACGCAGATGCGTACTCATCAATCCTTCATTCTGCAGGAATGACACGTGGTACATCAGTTTCAGATACAACTGGTCGTGCTAATCTTGCTCGTGCACAGGTAAGGGCTGCCCAGAGAAACTTCCGCCGTCACGTTCTTGGATACCTTCGTGGTGTTGATTACCGTGTATTGAACACTACTGGTGCTGATCGTCGTCAGGTAACACAGGGTCTACTTCCTTCAACTCTTGTTCAGACAGGAGGAGATTCTTCAGATAACAATGGTAGCTGGGGTTACGATCGTCCAACTCGACGTGACATTCGTGAAAACCTTTACCATGCTCAGGTGAATGATCGTGATCGTGATATTCTCTCTGAGAGAACAGAAAGTCTTCAGTAAGACTCTCGTTTACATTTGTAATCTAAAGCCACTCTCAGGAGTGGCTTTTTGTATACCAGAAGTATACATGGCTCTGGTACTACAGATCTGCCGTCTATACACTAGCGTAGAAATCTTCCCCCAATATATATATGCCACTCGTATTCAATGATGTATTTTCGAATTCGTTGCTCTCTGTTGTGTCTTCTGGGGTATTGGCGTTATTAACTGCTACTATTTTTCGTATCCTG
>Ga0213866_10002521_pt1 | contig 12864 bp, 9 predicted proteins | sample PICome_11_FD_160079 | JGI IMG/M metagenome (GOLD analysis project Ga0213866, IMG submission 160079) | Coastal seawater microbial communities near Pivers Island, North Carolina, United States - PICO284 | ecosystem: Environmental > Aquatic > Marine > Coastal | place: USA: North Carolina... | reverse complement strand
CTGTCGGTAGTGGTCGTAGACTCTGCCGTTATGGATGTACTGATGATCGCGGGTGTAGGTCACGCTCTGCTCACGCTGCACCGAGTGGTAGCCGGAGGTGACAAACGGGCCCAGGTCATTGCGGCCTTCATACCATCGATCGTGAGGACGCGAGGAGACTTTGATCGCGTGAACGGGGAGCGTGCTGAGAGTCAACGAACGTGCCTGGCCGTCCTGGTTATAGAGCGGCTGGACATCGCGGTAGGTGTAGCCGGGCCGGGTCTGGCAGCCGGCCAACAGCACGACAGACAGACAGCACATCGCCAGTAATCGGACAGGTGGTCGCATGCCCTAAATCTACCCCGGCGACGAGTGAAAGCCAGCCAAATCCAAAATCAGCGGAAAGCGCGTTTGAATCGAACAGAGCCCGTGATCTCAGCTGAAGTGGCGCCTAGCCCGCCTGCCGATTATCAGGGATGTTGACGCAACGCAACATCGCCTGATGAATCGGGTGGTGGGGCGTAAATCGCTCGCCAGAGCGGAACAGCCAAAGCGGAGCCCAGCAGAGTGGCTGAAAGATAGGCCCAGAGTGCTTGCGTCTGACCCGACACCACCGCGGGTGCAAGCGATCGGGCGGGATTCATTGAGGCGCCGCAGATGGGCCCGGCAAACATCGCTTCGAGACCGACCGTCGCGCCGATCGCGATCCCCGCCATGAGCCCGCGCTCCTTCGAGCCGATCGCCACGCAGAGGATCACGAACATCAGAATCAGTGTCAGCAAAACCTCGAGCACGAACGATTGCCAGACCAGATTTATGTCGTGGGGCAGAGTGGCGCCAAGGGTTTCGCTGGACGGGAACAGCACCCGCAAGACACCCGCTGCAGCGAACGCCCCGATCACCTGAGCGGCTACGTAGGGTCCGACCGACCGGCCGGGGAACTGCCTGGCCAGCCAGAAGCCCACGGTGACCGCCGGATTGATGTGGGCCCCGGAGACATCTCCGACCGAGTAGATCATTGCGGCGACAATCAAGCCCCAGGTCAGGGCGACTCCCGCATGGCCGATCACGCCGCCGGTGACCTCGTTGACGACCATGGCCCCGCAGCCAGCCAGGACCAGGCAGAAGGTGCCGAAGGCTTCGGCGATGAGTTTGTTCGATGTGGGCATCACGGGTGGGATCGTACCAGCGACAGGGCAGCTCTTATAAGCTTGTAATCGTTCCAGCCTTTTCAGCGAGCCCAATGTCCCAGCTGGTTGACGCGGCCGGTGGGATCAGGGATAATTCTCGGCTCGAATCGCTGGGCGGTGCCGTCCAGAACTTCCATGCCCGCAGAGCCGCAGCCGCGGCCGAGCACCACACGAGGGCCCCGTCCAATAGCGGGGTACACACACCATGGCCAACTATACCGGCCCCAAGGTCAAGCTCTCCCGCCGCGTCGGCGTCCCCATCGCCGACATCCCCAAGCACACCGCCAAGCGTCAGCTCAACCCCCCGGGTATGCACGGCTTCCGCGGCCGTCGCCTGCGTGACTACGGCGTCCGCCTCAACGAGAAGCAGAAACTCCGCTTCCACTACAACGTGATGGAAAAGCAGTTCCGTCGCTACGTCGCCGAAGCCTCGCGCAAGCCGGGTAACACGGGTACCGTCATCCTCCGCCTGCTCGAGCAGCGCCTGGACAACGTCATCCGCCGACTCGGCTGGGCCCGCACGATCTGGCAGGCGCGTCAGATGGTCGCCCACGGCCACATCAAGATCAACGGCAAGAAGGTCGACCGCCCGTCATACCAAATGGGCGTTGGCGATGAGATCACGCTCAAGAAGGACAGCGGCACCAAACTCGTCCGAGAGAACATGGAATCGCTGCCCGGCCACGAGGTCCCCGGCTGGCTCGAGTACAACCCCTCGACCCTCGCGGGCCGCGTCGTCGCCACCCCGACCCCCGACCAGGTCCCGTTCGATGTGAACATGAACCTGATTGTCGAATTCTATCGCTAAGCTAAACTGTGCCACTATGGCACGGGGCGACAAAAAACCAATTCATATTGAACTAAGCGCGAAGTGGTTGCTTCGCGCTTTTTCATTGGTCTTGTTTGCAGTTTGCCTGCTGACGTTTTTCTTTTCTACCCCACGGCCTACGCAATTTCAATCGATCGGGGTGATCTTCGCAGGCGCACTGGGGTGCTTGATACTCGCAGAGATGCAGGACAGCAATTAGCCGCCTACGCCTTTGCTTCAAATACCTCACGCAGCATCGCCAGCGACTTGGGCACGCCCGTTTTCCAATCCTCTTTGCCCTCGAATTCCACCGAGATGAAACCCTTGTAGCCCGCTGCCTTGAGGATCGATGCGACGCGCTGGTAGTCGATGTCCAGCGTGTACCAGATGCCGCCGCCGAAGTACGTCTTGGCCTGAACGAGCACGGCATCATCTGCCAAGGCTTCGTACTCGCTGTACTGATCATCCAGTGAATTGCCCGTGTCCAGCGTCGTGCGGAGCCAGGGCGAATTGACCGCCTCGATAACGCGGTTCACGCCCGCCGCTGTTCGGCCCAATCCCCAGTGGTTTTCCAGACCCATGACGATCCCACGTTTCTCTGCTTCCCTTGCGAGCAGGCCGTACGCGTCGATCACCCACTCAAAACCCTGCTCGTCGGTGTAGCCTTCGAGCGGGGACTCGATGCCCTTATTCGCCATGAGAGCATCAAAGCTCTTACTCGTCCCCCATGTCCCTGTGTTCACACGCATCGTCGGGATCCCCAGGTCGTAGGCGAACTCGAGTGAGCGGGTGGTCCGCTCGATATTGGCTTTGCGCTTCGCTTTGTCAGGGCTGACAAAGCCCTGGTGCGTGCTAAGGCCAACGAGAGGTAACCCCGCATGCAAGGCTTGGCGCTTGATGGCCCGCCGTGCCGCGAGGTCGCTATCCTTACCCATCTGCACTTCGAGCACCTCGACACCATCGAAGGCCATCGCCGCCGCCTGCTCGATCGACTCGGGGACTGTGGCCCGCCGTCCGGCCTTGCCGAACCGCCAGAACGAGTACGTCGAGACCGCGATCGGGTTGCCGCGACGCGGGCCTGCCGATGTAACACCCGGCTCAATCCGTGTTGGCGATGAGCAGCCGGAAAGATAGGCAAGCGGCAGGGCGGCAGCAGAGGCCGCGAGTAAGGTACGGCGAGTCATGGGTTGCATCATGCCAGCCATTCTACGAATAAGCCCCGATGACATTTTTATGTCACCGGGGCATCGAATGGAGCCGAGGGGGATCGAACCCCTAACCTCTGCATTGCGAACACAGCGCTCTCCCAATTGAGCTACGGCCCCCAATGGATCGCGTATTGTCATCCGCACCGATCCATCGGTCAAGTTCGTCATAAATCGTGTGATTCAAAAAAGTTCTGGACTTGACCCGGGTTATTCGCTTACACTCAACTGGTCGAGGGGCACCTCGAACGCGACCCATCGAAGGTGGTCAGACGTATTAATGACGACCGGGCATGAGACGCATGCGTGTATTGGCAATGGCAATATCTTTCCCTCCTCCGCCTAAGCCCCACGCCCTCACAAAACGATCATATAATCCTTCGGGCGTATCTTGCGCGGTTAACCCGCGCAAGCCCATTCGCTTATGAAGGTTTGACAGTCCCTTTGCCCTGCAACAGGAGTGACCGATGTCGAGTAAGAAAGAGGCTTGGGGGGTAGAAGTTGGTGCCCAGGCCATCAAGGCCATCAAACTTGGCCGAACAGGCGATAACGTCAGCCTGCTCGACTTCGACGTGATGCCCTTTAAGCAGGTCCTGACCACGCCCGACCTGAACGTCGAGGAAGCGATCCGCGTCAACCTCGACGCACTCGCGCAGAAGCACGAGTTCGACAAATCAACGGTCTCTGTCTCCGTGCCCGGGCACATGGCCTTTGCTCGATTCGCCAAGCTCCCGCCGATCGAAGCCACGAAGGTCAAATCGATCGTCGCCTACGAAGCCCAGCAGCAGATCCCGTTCCCGATCGAAGAGGTCGAGTGGGACTATCAGGTCTTTGCCCAGGAAGACGCGCCGGACATCGAGGTCGGCATCTTCGCAATCACCAAAGAACGCGTCGCAAACTTCCTATCGAACTACCGCTCGGTCGGCCTGCGGGTCGACATGCTGACCCTCTCGCCTGTCGCGGTCTACAACGCCTTCGCCTTCGAAAACGAGGGCGGCTCGGGCCACGGCGACGGCACGGTCTACCTCGACATCGGGACGACCTCCACCGACATCATCGTCGTCGAAGACGAAGCGATCTGGCTGCGGACCCTGCCTCTGGGCGGCAACCACTTCACCCAGGCGCTGATGAAGCAGTTCAAGATCAGCTTCGCCAAGGCCGAGAAACTCAAGCTCGAAGCGAGTACCAGCAAGTACGCCAAGCAGATTTTCCAGGCGATGCGTGGCGTCTTCAGTGACTTGGTCACCGAGATTCAGCGATCGCTGGGCTTTTACACCTCTCTCAACCGCGACTCTGAATTGCACCGTCTTGTCGGTGTGGGTTCGACCTGGAAACTTCCCGGTCTTCAGAAATACCTCAAGCAAAACCTTCAAATGAAGGTCATCCGCCCGGACGGCTTCCCGCAACTCAAAGTTGAAGACCGCCGAGCCGCGGAGTTCTCATCCGTCGCCGTCAACATGGCGACGGCTTATGGCTTGGCACTCCAAGGCTTGGGCCTTGGCACAGTCGAAGCGAACATCCTGCCACAAACCGTCCTGCGACAACGTATGTGGAAGGCTAAGCAGCCATGGATTGTTGCGGCGGCGGCTTGTGTCGTCGGTGCAGCCGCCCTGGGGCCAACCATCCAGTTCCTGCAAGGTCAGCGGTTCGCGGGCGCATGGGGTCGAGTTGAGGCTGATATCACCAGCACGATCTCGACTGCACAGACCTACAAAAACAACTACGACACGGTCCAGACGAATGACCCGCGACCGGGCATACGCAATTACCGCCGAAGTTTTGACTACACCAACCTCTACTCAAGCCTTTATGAAGACGTCGCCGCAGCGATCGCGACGATCGAGCCCAACGAGGCAATCAGGGATATTGATTGGAACAATCCTGCCGATGTCCAGAAAGTCGCCGAGGTCCCGCGTGAGAACCGCGGCTTCGTCTGGGTAACCGAAGTAACCACCCAGTACCAAGCCCCGAAGGTAGTCGTTTCATTTGAAGACGACATGGACTCATCTATGAGCGACCCCGGTTCGGAGATGCCCCCCGATTCGCTCGGAGGCGGCCCCGATCCTTCATATGATTTCGCCGGGGCTGGTGACGCGGGGCCACTCACGCCGGTCCCGTTCCCGGCAATCCCGCAACCCGCGCCCGCTGTCGAACAGCCTGATGGCACGGTGGCCGAGCCCGAACCAATTGATCCTGCAGACAACCCCGCACCACGCATCATCGTGACAGTCACCGGCAGGACCACGATGGACGACTCAACAATCTCTGGCCTGCTCCGACGTAATTTCGTCGGGTGGATGACGGAAAACGCGGAACGCGCCGATCGACCGTATATCCTTGTTCCCGCATTAAATGAACAACGATTCTCTCGGGCATCATCCGCACGGACCCTTGGCGCTGGCAACACCGGCTCCCCAGGCGGCCAGACATCTACCCTGAGCCGTAAGCCCACGGTCAAGGCTGGATCGAATCAGCCCGGCACATTGCCAGGCCCTGGCCTGAGCCAACCCGGCGGTGGTTTCGACGACCCGGGAGCAGGCACAACAAAGGAATCGGCTGTGGAGGTCCAGACGCCCGAAGGCTGGTACGCCATGCTCGGTCAGTCCAGCACCGGTTTCGCCGCAGATGCTTTGCTGCCCAAGCGCCCGCTCAGTATCGAGGAATCCGACAGCGATTATCGCTTCACCTTCAAGTTCGAAGTCATCCTTCGATCGCCTGATGAAGCGCGAAAAACGATCCTCCCTCCGGAAACGCAGCCGCAGCCCCCGGAAGACGAAGCACCGAATACTCCGACCGCCGCTGATCAACAGCAGGAGGACCAGGCATGAAAAACGCCCTCGATTGGATTAAATCAAACGCGGTGGTTTCCGCATCCGCTTTCGTAGCCTTGCTCGGCATCCTCGCGATCGCGTACTTCTATTTCGTGTCGGCCCCGGCCTATAGCGCGGCGAAGTCTGACATCCTCAAGGATCAGAAACAGCGGCAGAACGCGCTGATGAATATCCCCGTCCCGCTCCCCAATGAGGACCCCAACTCGCCGCCCGACATCCACAGTGTTGTCGTCAACCAGAGCGTGATCAGCAAGGTCAGTGACATCTATCAGAAGATCCAGAGCCAGCACGAAGGCATCCTCGGCATCGTCGAGGAAAAGAACGCGCTGCCTCACCGAGACTTTATGCTCGGCGGGACCGCTATCTGGCCCGATGCGAACCCGACCCAGTTCTTTGACCTCTATGTCCGGGCCGCCGCTGACTACAAGCAGCACTTCAAGGCGCTGTTTGAGTACAACAAGCCCAACCCTTGGAACATGCCCCGCATGGTGGCAGGCAATCCACCTACAGACGGTGAGATCCAAAAGCTGCTTGCCAAGACGGCCTTCGATTTCATCAGCAGCATCGGCGTCCAGTCCACCGGTGACCTGTCGCAGTCCCAGGCCAAAGCGCTCTATGCAGAGCAGCGCATGGTCCTCATGAACGCACTGACGGACCGCGCCCGAAGGGTCCACCTCTACACAACCCTCCCCCCTGAAGAAGACATCTTCGCGCCAAAGGAAGAGGACGCCACTGATACGGGCACCCCGCGTGACGATTCGGGCTTCGGCCCGCCGGTTGGTGGCGGATTCGATACCCCAACGGCAAACAACAGTGCCCCCAAGGAATACCCCTTCCTCATCGAACCATGGGCAAATGCCGACCAACCCCCGACACCGGATCAGTTGTGGGAGGGCCAGGTGCAACTCTGGATCGTTCGCGACATCATGTACACGATCAGCAGAGTCAACCAGGTCGGTAAAGAGGTCGACGCCCTCGGCCCGGACGGCGCAAAAAGGTCCGAGCCCGCGAGCGTGATGAACAGCCCTATTAAGCGGCTGCTCAAACTCCACACCCTGCCCGGCTACGTCGGCCTGCACAGTTCCGGCGCGGTGATGACCGAATCGGACGGCGACTTCTCAAGCGGCCCCACCAGCTTTGCGCCGCCTCCGACGGACATCACGCTGGGGGCCACTCCGTCCTCGACGCCGAACACACCGAGCGTCTACCCGAACCCGGCCGCTTCGTTAGCTCCCAAGGACCCGGCAGAAAAGGCGGCCGAACACTTCGGTATCACGCCGACCGGCCGCGTCTCCAACGGTGTCTTTGATGTCCGCCACACCCGGCTGGTCATCGACATCGAAGCCTCAAAACTGCCCGAGTTCATGAACGAGCTGCACAAAACCAACTTCATGTCGGTGATCAAGGCACAGGTCGAAGACATCGACGAATACGAAGTGCTTCAAGACGGCTATGTATACGGCGACTCGGATGTTGTTCGCGCAAGCCTCGTTGTCGAGTCGCTATGGTTCCGGAAATGGACCGCCGACCTGATGCCGAAGCTGGTCAAGCAGAAACTGCTGATTTTGCCCCCCGACACGGCCGCCGGTGACGGTACAGACCCTGGCGCCGTACCGTTCTGACACGAATACGTGTGTTTTGTGTGACCTGATTTAGACTTGCCTCGACTGAAGATTTTGCAAACGACTGGAGCCACGAGATGTCAACCGCACGCGTAAAAGATGCCGGCTTTTTGCAGCAACATATCGAGAAAGTTGTCCTGGGCGTGGGCATCCTCATCTTCCTGCTCACGATCCTTCTTTTCGTGATCGGCAATCCTTATGCCGTCACCGTTTCGAACCAGACCTATGCCGAGCCCGACGAGGCGGTTGAAGTCCTGTCGATGTCTAACAACCGCCTGAAACGGGGGCTGGCTGATGACGAGTCCCTGCCCGAACCTATCACGCCTGACTTCCTGGAAAACATCATCGCGATGCTCGATCGCGACATCAGCTCGGATTTCACGCCGCGATATTCTGACCGCGGACTGACGAACGAGGCGACCTATCCGCCCAAGGCAGACCCGCAGCGCTACGCGCTGGTGTATCCGCCCGCTCCGAAAAACGTCCAGTACAAGAATGGCACTGATGTCCTCGATGTCCAGTTCAATCCGCAACTCGCCCAGCAGTTCTTCGAGCTCTGGGGCAAAGAGCCAGGCGCCAACGCGGACTTCACGATGTTCATCGCATCCGGTGAGTTCGATGTATGGGAATGGGTGACACGACTTAAGGCCGACCCCAAACTCGCAGACCACATCAAGATCCCAACGGGTGTCTGGCTCCAGCGTTTCGGCATTGCGGGCGTCGCGCTGCTGCGTGAAGAATGGGACCCGAATGAGAGCGAGTGGATCGATCGGCATATCGTCGCGCCGATGCCCGGCCAATCTCGTGTCATGCCGACCGACACCGCCCCGACTACGACGACCGATGCGATCGAGTGGGTTAAAAACCTGCGAGAGTCCCAGCTTGAGATTGCCCAGCCCGAGTTGCCCTGGCTCGCCGGCTTTGTACAAGCCGTCCCCCCGGGAGGTGAAGAACTCGGCGAAGGCGCCGATGCGGTCGGCGGGTTCTTTCAGGCGATCAACGAGGAGAATCTTGGACCAGCGGAGAAGCGGATCCTTCAGCTCCAGGAAAAGATCCAAGGGCTAGAAAAACGCCGCGAAGAACGCAATAAACGCCGAGGCGCTGGTCCCGATGCTGGTGGCCCCGGCGATTTCGCCGACCCCGGACCAGGTGGAGGCGAACGCCGCGACCCATTCGCGCCCCAGATCGAGCGCCTGCAAGAGCAGATCCAGCGCCTCGAGGACCAGGCCAACAAAGAGCGCGAGAACCGCGAACGACTGGAAGAACTCAAACGCCAGCGCGAAGAGCAACGCCGCGCCCAAGAGGCACGCCTAGGCAATCGCGACATCCCGGGCATCGGATTGCCCGACAACGAATTCGGCGGCGTCGGCGCGGAAGGGCTGGAGCTCAAAGAAGGCGCAACTGTCCGTGTCTGGGCGGCCGACCCCACGATGCGACCAGGGAAAACCTACCGCTACAAGTTGCTGGTCTCTGTGATCAACCCGCTCTACGCGGTCACGCGCCTGGAACCCGATCAGCTCAAAGACAACCGTGACAAGGCGGCCATCATGCCGACCGAGCGCGAGATCGAAAACATGGAGTGGATCGGCCCGGTCAAGGTCGAACCCGAGTCCCGCTTCTTCTTCACCAACGGCGGCGACAACCGTGCGAAGGTCGAAATCTTCCGCCGCGTCAACGGAGAACTGCGCAAGCAGACGTTTGACGCGACCCCCGGCGACAGACTTGGCGGGAGCATGGAGGTTGAAAACAACCTCGGAATCAAGCAACGCATCGACATGAGTGTCAATGCTGACCTTATCGATGTCTCCAAACGTCGCGATGTCTTCCGAGGCGGCTACGTCTACACCATGGTGTACATGGACAGCGAAGGCAACCTCTACGAGCGCATCGACCAGAGCGACAAGTCGAGTGCGGTCCGTAAGAAACTCAATGCCGAGATCGAGAAGGGGCCTGAGCACATTTTGCGTCCCCCCCTTGACGCAGCACCTGGCGATGGGTTCGGCCCCGATCGCTTCGGCGCTGGCGAAAGATTCTGACACCGTCACTGACAACCTCGAATGACTTTAAGCACCGCTGATCCTTCGGCAGTTCTTTTTTACACGCCGCGCACCCCGAATACCGCGACACTGCACCACGCGTTGCCGATCCGGTTAGTGACGCCTAAGCCACGCACCGCCGGCTGGCCAACGGGGAAGCCCTTCCGCAGGCATCGCTCGTGCCAGACGGCCAGGTCGTGTTCCGCGGTCTCCTGATCCTCGGTAAAGAGCACGATCAACAACCCGCCATGCTGGATAACTCCATCGGACCAGATCTTCTTGACGTCTTTCATGACCGGCGATAGCAACTCGGCCGAGTAACGCGCGAACGGCCCGCTGGTCTCGTGCTGGGCAACGGTCTTAATTTCAAGCCAGTATGCCGCCTCTGGGTCGACTGATTCGCCGTTATCAAACAGTGTCCCTCTGACGCTGAGGTCTCGCAGCGGTCGGCCATCGGGCGTCAACACCAAGTCGCAGCGCAGCCCATGCGACCGCTTGGTCTTATGCCAGTGCCCGGGGTAGCGCTGTTCGGGCCAGACCCCCCAGCCATCTTGATGCAACGCGTTGTGGATCACAGGGTGCAGCCCGAGTTCATCCAACGCATCAAAACCGTAGACAGCATGCTCCGCGTCGTCTGCCTCGGCACGCTGCTTCAACCCGGCAGCGACGGCGTCCGAGATGTCAGAGGGGTGCCAACGCATGCAAACAGAGCCTACCAGTTCGCGATTTCACCGGTCATGGGTTCGACCAGGTCTTTCATCGTCACGACCCCCGCGGGTTTGCCGTCCTGGCGTGTCACGATTGCCAGTCCGATGTGATCGCGTTGCAATTGTGTCAATGCGTGTCTGACCGAGGTGTTCCCCGGGATCAAAACGGGCTGACTCATCGCGGCCTCTACCGGCTTGCCGATCTGATCATCGACCAGCAAGGCGTCGATCATGTCGACCACGCCAACGATCTTCCCACGCGCATCAACCGCGGGCATCCGCGAACGTGGGGTCTGCTGTGCGATGCGGCGTAGGCCTTCACGATCGAGGTCTGCTGGCACCGTGTAGACCTGCGCCCAGGGTGTGCACTCGGCCAAGACACGACGGTTGGACAGCGCCAGCGCCCGTTGCGCCATCTCCGTCTGCTCACTACTAATCAGACCCGCGCCCGCTCCTTCGCGCACCATCTGGGCCACGCGTTTGCGTGGGGTCAGCGCACCGCCCTCGCCCTTGCCCACAAACTTGATCGCCAACGCACTAATCGCCACGACAATCGGCAGGATGCCGGTCCATGTAAACAGCACACGCAACACCACCAGAAACTCTGCGAGCGGATACATCAGGCGGTCCGCGTGAGCCGCAAAGAGGTCTTTGGGCAACGTCTCGCCAAAGATAAAGAGGATAAGGGTGACCAGGAAGGTGTTGATCAGGACGGCCTGCCAGACGGGCATCGCCATGGCGGCGAGGATCACCCCGAGCCCCGCGGTCCCGGCGTAGTTGCAGAGGTTGTTGCCGATCAGCAGTGTGCCGATGAGTGACGCGGGCTTGGCGATCACGCGTTCGAGCGACTTCGCCGCCGAGCGCCCCTGCGACGCCTGGACATATAGCCTGACGCGGTTAAGGCGGTAGGCCCCGGTCTCCATCCCGGAGAACAATGCCGAGCCGAGGAAGCCCAGCAGCATCAACAGGACCCAGAAAATCATGGTCGTCTCAGGCATCCGTTGCCTCCTCTGCCTGCGGCTGTTTGCCGGTCAGCGCGACCATGACCGACGTGATGCGGCGGCCCTCCACGCGATCAACGGTCAGGACCATGTTGCCGAGGCTGACATGATCGCCTTCGACCGGTGCGCGGCCAAGCAACCCGAGTACGACGCCGCCCAAGGTTGCGGCACCCGACGCGGCCTTTGACATCGCTGGATTGCGACCGAACCAGTCCACCCAGTCGTGCACCGCCAGATCAGCACCGACACGGAAGACGCCCGTACCTACCTGCTCGACCGTCGCCTGCCCGTCTCGTTCGTATGCGCCGGGGATCTCTCCGATGAAGTGCTCCACCACGTCCTCAAGTGTGACCAGACCCGCCGTCCCGCCGTACTCATCAACCACGATGGCGAAGGTGATGCCCCGCTCGCGGAGGTCTGCGAGCAATTGATCGGCAGGAGCGACCTCGGGCACAAAGTAGACCGGCCGCAGCCCCGCAAGGACCTGCTGTTTGTTCTGAGGGGTATTGAGCAGCAACGCTCTCGTCAGGGCGATCCCGCGGACCTGATCGAGGCTGCCTTCATAGACCGGCAGGTGGCGCAAGCGGGTTTGGGTTGCGAGTTGGATTAGGTCCTCCGGCGAATCGTCCAGGTCATGCCCGCGGATATCAACGCGCGGCACCATCACGTCGCGCACCTTGATCTGACTAAGCTCCAGGACATGCCGCAGCAGATTCTGCTCGTCGCGATCGATGATGCCTCGTTCCCGGCTCATCCCGAGCATGATCTCCAACTCATCTGCAGAGAGTTCGGGCGGGCGTGTCGGCGGGGCGATCAGGCGGGCCAGTGGCGTAATCACAATGCGTTCGGCGGCGATGCGCACCGGCGCAATCCCGCGATGGATTGCGAGCAGCGGAACGCCGACCAGCCCCGACCATGAAAAGGCACGCTGGGCCGCGATCTGCTTGGGCAGCACCTCGCCAAAGAGGATGATTCCAAAGAAGGTCAACAAGGCGATGAGCGCCGCGCCGCTCGCGTTGATCGTTTCACTCGCCAGCCAGCGGTCCATCAAAAGGGTGCTGAGGGTGAAGTACAGCACGTTGATCACCATGTTGCCGATCAGCAGGGTGACCAGCAGCGAGCGGGTCTCGTCCAGGAGCCGAGCAGCGGCGTAGGCGCCGGGGCGTTTGGATTGCTCGAGCAGCGAACGCTGGTGGGCCGAGAGCGAAAACAACGCCGTCTCCGACCCGCTGAATAGCGCGCTGCCCACGAGCAGGGCGGGCAGGGCGAGCAGCAGGATGAGGTTGATCGGGTCCAACGCGGTAGTTTACTTACAGGCGTTCAGGGCCTGCCCTCGAAGGTGTCTTTCTCCAAACCCTCCCAAGCGTGCTGATTGATAGATTGGACGATACGTTCGGCGGCATCCACCGCGGCGTAGCCCTGCTGGGCGGTTACGACCGGCGAAGTGCCGGAGCGGATCGCGTTGATAAATGCGGTCGCCTGCGC
>Ga0213866_10002520_pt1 | contig 12864 bp, 13 predicted proteins | sample PICome_11_FD_160079 | JGI IMG/M metagenome (GOLD analysis project Ga0213866, IMG submission 160079) | Coastal seawater microbial communities near Pivers Island, North Carolina, United States - PICO284 | ecosystem: Environmental > Aquatic > Marine > Coastal | place: USA: North Carolina... | reverse complement strand
AGCTATCGACGGTACCCAGGCATAGATTGTTTGACGCGGCAAGCCGCGACGCTGCATCGACGTGTTCGAGTATCCACGCGTACTTGGTGGCGGAGAAATACGCATCGGGGATCAGGCCTGTCCTTTTCCGGAGCAGCTCGGTGTACCCGTCTGCCCCCAGGCGGTCGATGTGCTCGGCGGTGCGGCGGTCCTGCCAGACGATGGCGTTACAGATCGGCTGGCCGGTCGTGCGGTCCCATGCGACGGCCGTTTCGCGCTGATTGGTCAGCCCAACGCCGGCGATCTGCTCGGCAGTGACGCCCGCCTGCTGCAGGACGCTTTGTGCCGTGTCCCGCTGGGTCTGCCAGAGGGTGTTGGGGTCGTGCTCCACCCAGCCGGGCCGGGGGTAGAGCTGCTCGAATTCCTGCTGGGCGGCGGCGATCGGCTGGGCGAAGGAGTCGAACAGGATCGCCCGGGAGCTGGTCGTGCCCTGGTCCAGTGCGAGGATGTATTCGGCGTCGGGCATGGCTGGCTCCTGCGGAGTCGTAACAACTTTATATCCTGTACCCACAAGTGGGGCAGACATTGCTGTCTGCCGTCGGCCGAAGGTCGAATCTACTTGCAAGGGGCCCCGGCTGTGCCGGGCGGCAGACAGGAATGTCTGCCCCACCGATTCTTTGGAGATCTCATGAGCAAGAGCAAGCACTACCTGGCCATCGATCTGGGCGCATCCTCCGGCCGCGTGATGGACGCCCGATTCGACGGGACACGCATCACCCTCGACGAGGTCCACCGATTCGTCAACCGCGTTGTCCACGTCCACGATGGAAGCGAACAGGGCCGATACCACTGGGACTTCCTGCGCCTCTGGGACGAGATCACCGCGGGCCTGCGCATGTCCTCCGACCGGGCCAGCGACATCGCCTCGATCGGCTTCGATACCTGGGGCGTGGACTACGGCCTGGTCGGCAAATCCGGCCGACTGATCCACCAGCCCACCGCCTACCGCGACCCGCAGAAATACGAGATCTTCCAGGACGTACGCAACAAGCTCACCGATCAGAAGATCTACGAGCGCACCGGCATCCAGTTCATCCCGATCAACTCGATCTATCAGCTCGCCGTTGATGCGCAGGACCCCGACCGTCCGCTGGAGCGCACCGAGTCGCTGCTCATGGTGCCCGACCTGCTTGCCTATTGGCTGACGGGTGAGAAAGCAAACGAGCACACCTTCGCATCGACCAGCCAGTGCTATGACGCGGCGACGTGTACATGGGCGACCGATCTGCTCGGTCAACTCGGTGTGCCCAGCTCGATCTTTGAACGCATCGTCCAGCCCGGCGCCCGAGAGCCGATCGGAACCATTAATAAGGTCATGGCACAAGCCACTCGGCTGCCCGCATCGACACGGCTTAGTGCAGTGGGCTCACACGATACAGCGTCGGCCGTCGTTGCCGTGCCGATGACCGATCCCTCGACCAGCGCGTATATCTCCAGCGGGACCTGGTCGCTCGTCGGCCTGGAACTGAATGAACCCGTCCGCACACCCGAAGCCTTGGCGGCCAACTTCACCAACGAGGCGGGCATCGACGGGACGACGCGTTTCCTGAAGAACTGTGCCGGGCTCTGGCTGATCCAGGAGTGCCGACGCATCTGGCAGGAACAGGGCAGGGACTACAGCTTCGCCGAGCTCGCCGCGATGGCGGGCGATGCGCCCGGGCTGGTCAGCCTGTTCGACCCCGACGACCCGCGCTTCTCGACACCCGGCGACATGCCCAAGCGCATCCGTGAAGCCTGCAGAGAGAACGGCGAGCCCGAGCCCAATGACGAGGGCGCCCTGATCCGCGCGATCTGCGACTCGCTGGCGCTGCGCTACGACCAGATCCTGCGCACCGCGGGTCAGCTGACCGGGCGCACGCTCAAGACCCTACACATCGTCGGCGGCGGTGGCGCGAATATCGTGCTCAACCAGATCAGCGCGGACGCGACGGGCATGGAAGTGGTTGCAGGCCCCGGCGAGGCGACAGCACTGGGCAATGCCGCGGTGCAGGCCATCGCGTGTGGTGATCTTGGCGGCTTGAAAGAAGCTCGCGAGGTCATCGCCGCCTCAAGCGAGCCGATGCGTTATGAACCCAGCAGTGATGCGTCCGTTATCGAGCGCTACGCAGCGGCGCGTCAGCGGTTTGCAAAGCTGAAGAATTGATCCGAGTACTTCTGACTAGTTAAAGATGCCCTGCTCGAACGTGCTATCGTTGCGACGCAGGTTGCCATCAGCATCCGGGATCAGCTCGACGCGATACACCCGCTTGCTGTTGCCCTTGATCGCGAGAGTGTAGAGCATGAACGGTTGGGTCGCGTCGTTGGACACATCGCCGTCGATCTGATCAACGTAGCCGTAATAGATATTCGCGCCGTCGAAGTTCGTAAAATAATACCAACTGGCATCGAATGCGCTCGACCTCCAGGCGGTATCGCCATCCAACGACTTGTGGATGAAGTCCAGCGCGCAATGCGCCGCGATGCGTACCTCGGCTTGGTCCTGCTCCAGCTCGTTTTGCTTGAGTTCACCGCGCGAGATCTGGACGGCCGTGATGCCCAGCGTCACCAGCAGCGTCGTGATCCCGAGAACCAGGACCAGGGCGGTGCCCTTCGAGCGTCTGCGTTGTCTCAGTTGGTGTTTCATCAGTATCTGACCCCCGAAGTCCCATAGATGTCGCTGCGGTACGCGGTCAGCTTGGCGACTTCCTTGCTGCCATATTTGACCGTCACGATGATCCGCAGCACGCCCTCGTCGCTGCTGGTGGTCGTCGTAGGACTTGAAAGCTGGACACGCTGAACCGTTACAGAACGGGTATATGCCTCTGCCCCTACAAGGTCGTGGCCATCGATATCGGTCGGCGGCGAAGACGACCATTCGTGATAGTCGTCGATGTCGTCAAAGTCTTTACGGTCGTTGTTGTTCTCGCCCACCTCTAAGCCAAGGATCGAGCTTTCCTTGTAGGGATGAGTGAGAATCTCCTCCATCAGGTCCTCGGTCAAAACTAGCCCAAGCCGCTGCTGCGCGGCGATGGCCTGCGAGGCACGGGCGCTCGCGATGGTATTGAGCGACGCGACAAACGCCCCGCCGACGATCAACAGCGACAGCACGGTCTCGATTAGCGAGATCCCGGCGAGCCTGCGTTGTTGCGTCTTGCTTGCTTCTCTTTTCAACACATACCCCGTCAATGAATAATCAGGTCGAAGACATCAGAAAGTTCCATTCCATCGGTGTCTGAGTTGCCGCTATAGTCTCCGCCGACGCGAACACGCACTGAATCAATCTCGGCCACGCCTCCGCTCGAACCAAATCGAACATCCTCTGCAACCGATCCGGGATCGTCGATGCGTGTGAGTAGGACCGACCCGACCGTCTGGTGGTTGATCTGTATGACAACTGTCTCTTTATCTGGCAGTAGGATCAAGCGAATATCAACAAGCCCCGATGGCAGGCCCGTCACCACCGCGGCGGCGGTCTTCATGGTGGTGTCGTTGTACAGGACCAGTTCCTGACCGCCCGCACCATCAGCGCGAAGCTGCGCGATGAGTGGGAGAAGCTTACCGCCCCCAATCGTGTATGGGCCGTAGATCGTTGGACCCAAAGTATCGTTGGACCTCATGCGAGCATCGACAGTGATGACCTTGGCGGAAGAGAGCTCTTCGTATGCGAAGATAAGTTGTCCGTTGGCAGTCCAGATGCCGTCAGCGTTGGAACCCTCCGGGAACGTGCCTGCGGAGTGAGACCAGTCGGCAATACCGTCGGCGTTCAGGTCCATCACCGTCGGATTGGCGTCGAAATCGGCTTCAGCAAAAGCTTCGAGAGATGGTGGGGAGAGCAGTATCCTCACGGTTCGCGATAAGGGAGAACGATCCTCGACCGCACTCTGGAGCGTAATCTTTGAACTCGTCCAGTGCGTTGTCTTAACGTCATAACCATCTGTCGTCTCCAACGGCGCCACATCGACCTCAAACAGCAAACTTTCTCCAGCCTGTTGTGTCCAGGTGACTCCGCCGTTGGAAGTAATCAGCTTGACAAAGCCGGCACTGGCAGACTCGGCACGTCGGTCATACTCCACCATTGCAGGGTTCGTATCCGAAACCCATCGCAGAACAAGACATACGTACTCTCCGACATTAATCACTGCCGGTTCGGAGAACACCGCCTCGTGCCAGGTGTAGCCGCCAAGTATTAGATCAGATTCCATCATGCTGGCCGAGGCAAGCACGGTGCCGGTCGGCAGGCCTGACTCGTCTGCGCTTTGGATTTCGATCGAGGTCTCGCCGAGCATCCCGCCGCGGGCCCTTGCGCTAATGCGGACCTTCTCGATACGGACCTGTGTCTCCGAATCCAAAGGCACAGTCTTGAAGAGTTGGCCGATCCATTCGCGTTCACTAATCATGTAATCGCGTGATTGTGTTGCAGATTTATTTTCGATAGAGTTCTTAGGGTCGCCCCAGCCTGTGGTACCTGGCAAGGTTGTTTTGAGCACCTCAAGGTTGTAGTCGATGTTGAATTTGCTGGCCTGATCGATCAAGTTGACTGCCGGGTTGTCATTCAACTGATAAGTGAGCGGATCTTCATCATGCCCTAGCCAGGCATAACGAATTCGGTCCGGGATGCCGTCGCCCGTTCGGTCGGCGACGACGATGGTCACCGCGTCTTGTTCCTGCTCAAGAAAGTATTTTGCGACCGACAGGTCCTCTGCGATCTGGCTGATCACCCGGCTGTCGGTGGCCATGGTGACCTCGAAGCTATCGTCGGCAGGGGATGCGCTGGATGCGAACATCACCGCCGAGCCGACCGAGGCGAAAACAATGCCTAGCAGCACGAGGCTAAGCACAAGCTCGAGCAGGGTATGGCCCGCCATTGTGCGTAGGCAACGAGAAGGTCGGCTCATCGCGTCACCTCCCCGGATGCAGAAAGATTGACCGTGATCTTCTGGCTGGAGGAGAACTTGACGACCACCGTCCCGCTGCTGCTGGGGATGCCGTAGCCGTTGAAAGTCAGCGTGGTCGAGCCGCCAAAGCTGGCCGTGCCGATAAGCGCGTTGTAGGGCGACTCGTCGAGTTCCACCGTAAACGCATCCCCACCGCCACCACTGATCGTGTAGCTCTCGGCCGAGCGATTGAATGCAACCGTGACGGTCTGGCTTGAGGCGCGGGCGCGCGTCTTAGCGAGTTCCAGGTCAGAGACGAGTCGCTCTGCGGCGGCGTCGAGCTGCTGACGCGCGGTCGCCTGCGAGAAGCGTGGCAAGGCGATGGCACCGACGACCCCGATGATGACCATGACGATCACCAGCTCCACCAGCGTAAACCCCCCGCGGCTCACATCGGGGGCTGCATGATGTCGAACGGCCATCTCCACGCCTTGCTCCTGCCTTGAAAAAACCACCCACAATCCTGTCGGACTGTGGGCGGCGTATGAATCGATTAGCCGGTCTCGGTCCGAGCCGCTTTGCTCAGCCGATCAATAGTCGGTGTAGAGCTTGCCGCTCGCGTCCTTGTCTGTGCCGGTGTTCGACACGACGGTGCCTGCTGTGGCGTCATAGACCCAGGCCACGCCAACGCCCGCTGCTGCGGCGAAGGACGTACCACCCGCTTCGTCGCCAACCTTCAGGGCAGGGATCTTGCGGATGTAGGGGCCGTAGATGTAGGCACCGGTCTTGGTCGCCGAGGTGTTACCACTGGCGTCGGTGTACTGCGTGAGCTGGTCTTCGATGGTCGCGAGCGCGGGGTAGGTGCCCTTGTGCTCGGTCGCGTAAAGGTCCAGTGCGTTACGCATCACCGCGAGGTCGCCGGCCAGAGCCGAGTCGCTGGCACCTTCTGCACCGCGGGAAAGCCGCGGAATAGCGATGGCGCCGATGATGCCGATGATGACGACGACGATAACCAGTTCGATCAGGCTAAAGCCGCGTCGCTTCTTACGTGTGATTCTGCTGTCCATACCAACCTCCGAATGAAATAGGGTGTTCTTCTAACCCCTCTGCCTTCAGTTGGGGCGTCATTATGTATTTTCGGGCTGGCACCCTCGCCACTTAATGCTCGTGCGAGAAAATTGACGCATTACCCGCCGAAAGAGCAGTCCCGTCCTATAAAACTTTCGCGACGCGCATCTCGATCGTCTGCTGGGTCTGTGCGGATCGCCAAACGACGTATCGTGCCCCGACTTCCACCAGCTCGTATTCTTCGTACATCTCATTGCCGATGGGGATTCGCACCTTCTGGCCGATCCGCACCGCGCGTCCCTTGTAGCTGCCGCCCGTGATCACGGCCATCAGCTCTTCTTTGCCATCGATCACCGACCGCACGGTCCCATCAAGTTTCACCACGGCCTTTAACCGCTGGCCCGAGGGGGTCGCGGCCACCACCTCCTCGTTCTGGGGGGCCGATTTTTCGGCCTGCCATTGATCGGGGACGCGGAAAGGGTCCGCGGATTCGGGTGCAAGCTCATGCTGGCCCTGCAATGCCTGCGCCTTCACCAGACGCTCGGTCAAAGACGCATAGGACGGGAGCGTCGCGGCATCAGCACCACCTTCATCCGGCTCGCCAGCCCCGGGCACGATTGTGCCAGGCGCCGAAGGCTGCAGCGGGGGTGGCGGCGCATCGGGCGACTCGATGATCAGTACCTCATCGTCGGCAGAAGCACTCTGCGGGGTACTAAGAACGAAGCGGTCAACCGCCAGGCCACCTATCCCGACGCAAAGTACACCGATCAGCATCTTGCGTTGTTTGGTCATTTCCATAGCACTTCTCCTATAAGCCGATTAAGGTGATCTCACCGCGGCGGTGGCCTGATCAGTTTGGACCTGATCGGCATCACTGGTGACATACCACGCCAACTCGATGACAAAATTGACACCACCGCTTGCGGGCATGCGTCGGATATCAAACGCAACGACCCCCAGGTCACCACGATCCTTGTGGAGGGATTGAAGAAATGCCATGACATTTCCGTAGGCACCCTCGCCCGCGATCTCAATCGGGACGTAGTCGTAATACGCCAACGCTTCGGGCCGACCCGCACGCGTGCGTGTGATCGACAAGTCGTGTACTTCCGACCACTTCGCCAGTTCTGCGAGCAGTGGATTGATCTTTGCTGCGGATGAGAGATTGACGGGCTGCGCATCAAGCTGCGTCTGAATATCCTGCAAATCACCGGCCAAAGCGTCCAGCTTATTCTTGCTGAGCTTGGCATCGTGCTCGGCCTGCTCAGCCTGCTCCAAGACCGAAGTGGCCTGATGCGACTCACTCAGCAGCGGGCCAAGGCCAAAAACCCAGCCAAGCAGCAGGAGCACCGCGCATAGGGACCCCGCGCCGATGTGCACCGGCATCGCCCCACTTTCATAGATGCGCTCAAGCTTCATCGACATCTCCTACTCCACACGGCACGCCAACGTAAAACTAGTGCGCGAATTGCCCGCGAACGATTCGCGCTGCGTCCCGGTCATCACTATGCGTTCAAAGAGACCAAGCTTCTCCAGCCGAAGGATCAGCCCCGGCACGTTGCTATTCGCCTCCGCCACACCCGTGAGGATCATCCACACCGAATCATCCTGTACGTCCCGAGACAACGGGCCCAACGCGCTGCGTACATTGCGATTTTTTGCATCATCGAGCTGCACACCAGTCAGCATCAACTGCTCATCGAACTGGCTAGCGACCAGTGTCATCACACCGGCCCAGTCCGGCCGACGGGTCAGGTGCTGCTCAGCCTGTAACTCACGCTGATGCTGTTTCAGAAGCGCGGAGAGAGAAGTGATCTCCCGCTGGCTCTTGGCCAAGCGCGTTTGCGCCTGGACCATGCGTTCCTCTGCGAGCTTGCCCGAGGCGTCGGGCGCCTGGGTATGTTCAAGCATGACTGGAACGACAGCAATCAACGCAATAACGACGATCGGGATCATCCACCGCTGAAGCGCGACGCGCGTGTGCGTTCGCTTGATATAGACGTTGGGTGTCAGGTCGGGTTGTTCCATCAATAACCCTCCCCACAGATCGCGGCTCCGACCGCGGCAGAAAGCGCCGGGTCGTGGCTCTGTTGACTGAAAGAATCCCCGTTCATGAGTGAGTCGGGCCGGATGACCGCGGTTTCTAACTCGAGTACGGAGGACAATGCGCTGTTGATGCCAGAGATATTCGCCCCGCCGCCGGCCAGGAGCATCTGCCCCAGTTCTGCCTCGGGGTAGAGGTGGCTCACGTACGCGTAAGACAGGCCGATCTCTTCCGCCAGGGGTTCGAGCGCCTCGCCCAGCACAGAATTGGTTTCGCAGGCGACCATCCCATCCGGCTCAGAGGAGAGGCCAAATCGCTGCATCGCGTGTTTCGCAATCTTGTTGTCGATGGCCAATGCATTGACGAAGGCATCACGCACAGCAGTGAGATTGAAATCGGGCAGGTCGCGCTCGTGTACAACACGGCCGGCATACATCAGTGAGAGGTGCCCACGCGTGGAGGCCAGGTCCAGTACCGCACAGATCTGTCGCGGATCGATCGGGTGTCGCTGCGCAGCCGCCAGCAGTGCCAACGATGTGGGCACCGTTCGTACGACGTGCAGGCCGACCTCTGCAATCGCTTGCAGCGTGCTCTCAACCGCGCCGTGCGGGAGCCCTACCGCATGAGCCTGGCCGATACGCGAGCCGCTGGCGGGGACAGGCAGATCCCACCATGCCAGCTCAAAGCTGCCCGGTGTTAACCGATGCGTCCGGCTCAACTCCATCTCGACGATCTTGTCGCGAGACACCTTGCTGTCCGCCGGGGGTACGGAGACGCTACCGCCCACAAGGGCGTCGGTCGGCGCAATCAGCACGGCGCGCGTCGCGCCCATGCCTTTGCGATCCATCACACAGCTCAGGCGCTCGGCCTCAGATTTCGAAAGGCTGTGGCCGATGCTCGTCCGGTCCAGCGAGACGACGCCATCGAGGCGCGGCCGCTTATCATTGAGCGTGAGCTGCGCCACCTTGATCGACTCACGGCCGATGTCCAGGCCAATCACGCTCGATTGTTTGGCGATCTTTTGGATCATCAACCACCCCCCGCCATCGACGTGAGGTCGAACATCGGCATAAACATGCTGATCGCGATCCCGCCGACCATCAGACCGAGGAACACAAGAATTAGTGGTTCAAACAGGCTGGTTAACGCCCGTAATCGCGTGTCATTTTCCTCGTCCATGAAATCCGCGACGGTGACCATAAGCATGCTTAATCGGCCGGACTGCTCGCCGTTGCGCACCGCCTCATAAAACGCCGGCTCAATCAGTCGGTCATCTGCAAACGCTTCGCTAACGGCTTCACCGCTCACCACGATCTCCTCGGCACGGGTCATCATCTGCTCGTACCGTGAATTCCCGGTGGCGTTTCGTGCGAGTTGCAGCGTGTCAACCAGCGGCACGTTGCATTCAATCAAAACACCCATGAGGCGCGCGAGCCTTGCCGTCGCATAGGCGCGTGTAACATCCGATAGCACGGGCAGCGTGAGCATCATTCCATCCATGAAATATTTGCCCCCGGGGCTGCGCAGCGCAATCCGAATCCCGACACCAGCGCCGATCGCGCCGAGCAGGACCGCCCACCAGTAAGTGCGAAGAATGCCCGATGCGACCATGAGCCCCTGCGTCGTCGCGGGCAGCGGGACATCAAGCGACTCGAACATACCGGTAAACCGTGGCATGACAACCGTCAGCATGATGGCGAGCACGGCGATACTGATCAGGATCAGGAGGCAGGGATAGATCAGCGCCCCGCTGATCTGCGAGCGGACCTGGACCTGCTTGCGTGTCAGGACCGCCAGCCGATCGAGCATCGTCGGCAATGAGCCGGAAGCCTCGCCGGCCTTGATAATGTTTCGATAGACCTCGTCGAAGTATTGCGGTGATTTACCCAGTGCTTCGTAAAGCGTCAGGCCGTGCTCGACCTGCTCGCGGATCAGCGCGACCTGGGCCTTGAAATCATCGTCCTTGATCTGTCGCTCGAGCGCGGCCAGGCCGTCGGCCAGTGGCGTGCCAGTTGCGACCAATACGTTGAGCTGACGGGAGAACATCGCGACCTGCTTGAGTCGCTGGGTCTTGCCCTTCAATGAAAAACCGGAGCCACGCTTTGCTCTTGCTTTCGCACGGGCTTTATGGTCCGATTCGGGTTCAATCTGAGTGACGAACAGCCCTTTACCGCGCAGGACATCCATCGCCTCGTCAATACTCGGGGCATCGAGGACATCACTGATCGGCGTGCCCGTTGCGCTAACAGCGTTATAAGCAAGCTTCATGCCGCCTCCTTACCGCTGTCGGTTTCCGGCGTCGGTTCGGGATCTTCATCCAGAATCTCGCCCTCGTTGCGTGTCACCCTTAGGATCTCTTCGAGCGACGTCGCTCCAGACAGTGCCAACTCCGCGCCCTCTTCGCTCAGGGTCCGGACCCCATCATTTCGCGCTACTTCTCGCAGTTGATGAGAAGCCGCGCCACGGTGGATCATCCGACGCAGCGGCGAGGTGACTTCCATGACTTCGTAGACGCCCAGCCGTCCCTTGAACCCGGTGTCGTGGCACTCCCGGCAGCCGGTCCCGTGGCGGAAGGCTCTGCCGATCTTGTCGAGAAGCCCCGCCTCCTCGAGCAGCCCAGGCTCCGGGTGGTACTTCGCGGCGCACGCGGGACAGACTTTTCGTGCGAGCCGCTGCGCAACCACGCCAACGAGTGCACCAGACAGCAGGTAAGGCTCGATGTTCATATCCAACAAACGTGAGACCGCACCGGGTGCGTCATTGGTGTGCAGCGTCGCGAGCACGAGGTGCCCGGTCAGTGCAGCCTGTACCGCAACCCGGGCCGTCTCTTCATCACGGATTTCACCAACCATGATGATGTCCGGGTCCTGACGCAGGATGCTGCGCAGTGCGCGGGCGAAGGTCAGACCGACCGCGTCGTTCACGTGGATCTGGTTGATCAGATCCATCTGGTATTCAACCGGGTCCTCGACGGTAACGAGGTTGGTCTCCGGACTGCGAAGCAGGTCGAGCGCGGAGTAGAGCGTGGTCGTTTTGCCGCTGCCGGTCGGGCCGGTAACGAGCACGAGGCCGTAGGGCTGGCGTAGCATGCGCTTGAAAGTATCCAGTGGTTCTTCCCGGAATCCCAGCTGCTCCATCCGCACGTTCAGGTTGGACTTGTCGAGCAAACGAATGACCAGCTTTTCGCCTAGCAGGGTCGGGATCGACGACACACGCAGGTCGACATCGCGCCCTTCCGCAACGATTCGCACGCGGCCTTCCTGTGGCAGGCGGCGCTCGGCGATGTCCATCTTGCCGACAACCTTGACACGCGACACGATGGCAGAATGCATGCCCGCGGGCGGCTGCATCAGTTCGCGCATGACGCCGTCGATGCGGTAGCGGATGCGCGTACCCTTGCGGTCCGGCTCGATATGAATATCCGACGCGCCGTCTTTGACGGCTTGCAGCATGGCGACGTTCACCAGGTTAACAATCGGGCTGCCATCGACCAAACGGTCAAGGTTTGCAGCGACTTCGTCTTCATCTTCCTCCGTCGCGATGACCTCGACTTCGTCGGAGTGGTGCAGCGAAGCAAGGAAGTCATCAACGTCCAAGTCCTGCCCGGAGTTCTGATCGATAAACTGTTCGATGTTCTGAGGTAGTGCGAGGACAGGCTTGATCTTGCAGCCCGTCAGTTGCCGCAACCGGTCGATCGACGGCAACGCTTGGGGCTCGGCCATCGCGACGGTCATCGTGTCGCGCACGCGGAACATGGGGACGGCCTGGAGGCGCGTCGCCTCTTCCTGCCCAATCTCCTGGAGCAGGCTCGGGTCGATGAGCCCGTGACGCAACATGACGCCTTTCAGACCGAGCTGGTCGGCAAGGATACCCACCAGCGTTGATCCGGTGACCATACCTTCTTTAATAAGAACGCTGCCGAGCATCTTGCCCGTACGCTTTTGCAAGGCCAGCGCCTGGGTCAGCTGCTCTTCGGTGAGCAGCCCCGCATCCATCAGCAGTTCGCCGAGCTTTTTTTGTGGTGCTCGCAGCTTCAAAGGAAGCTCCTAACTGCCATGTTGGTGTCTTCGTGAAACTCAAAACGGTTGGTCAGGCCGGTCAGGTCCAGGACCTCCCGAACCGTCGCAGAGACCGCCGCCAGCCTCAATATCTTCCCACACTTGTCCATCTCTTCCGCGACATCCAGCAGGGTTTCAAGGCCGATCGAATCGATATATGCCGAGGAAGACATATCGATCACGACCCGCCCCATCTGCGGACGTACTTTGGGTAGCGCGGCGTTGCTTAAGGCCTCGGCCTGTTCCTGGATGCACGGGCCGTCGGGCTTGATGACCGAGACCGCGCCATGCCTTTGTTCGATGATGCCGGGCATATCACACCCCCTCCGCACTGATCGGCAGCGTCACACGGAACATACTGCCCTCGTTCAGCTCGGACTCGACGGACATCTCCCCGCCGTGCAGACGCACGATCTCATGCGCGAGCGCGAGGCCCAGGCCAGACCCGGTGATATCGCCAAGCCGTGGATCGTTCGCACGGTAGAACTTCTCGAAGACGTGCTCCTGATCTTCTTCACTGATGCCGATCCCCGAGTCGCGCACTTCGACATTCAGCTCCGTCGCGGACAGATCAACACCGACGCTGACCTCGCCGCCTTCGGGCGTGTACTTGATCGCGTTGCCAAGCAGGTTCTGCAGAACGATCGCCAACTTGTCACGGTCGCCCTGGATCGCGGGCAGCTTCGGAGGCAGATCAAATCGCAGGTCGATATTCTTCTGCGACGCGTTGGCGTTGTAGTCCTGTTGGAGCGACTTGAACAACTGATCCAGACGCACATCGTCTTTGCGGATCGTCAGTGAG
>Ga0213866_10002519_pt1 | contig 12876 bp, 11 predicted proteins | sample PICome_11_FD_160079 | JGI IMG/M metagenome (GOLD analysis project Ga0213866, IMG submission 160079) | Coastal seawater microbial communities near Pivers Island, North Carolina, United States - PICO284 | ecosystem: Environmental > Aquatic > Marine > Coastal | place: USA: North Carolina... | reverse complement strand
TATATTTGCAAAGAAGCTTCCCGCGCCCGTAACGGAAGTACCAGAAATATTTGCAGTAGAAGACCTGCCTGTGATATTGCTGTTTGCATCCTCAAGAAGAGCAGTGCCATTTAGATATACACTAGCTTGCCCATTAACTAGGCCTCCTATTTCACCACAAGCAATTAAGTCTACAATACTAGCGTGTTGATTTTCATATATTGCTGGCATAATTAAAGACCCCCGTCTATAAATGTCCATTGAGACCCTGTGTCAATATTTTTCGAATACTCCGAAGCTCCTGTGTAGGATACACTTATAGGCATGCCTCCTACTATAAGCTCTCCATACGCTACCGGAACGGGGAGGCCTTGGGCTATCGTATTTTGTGGACCATTAAATAAATAAGAAGGATCTGTGCCTTCGTCTGTTTGAGGTCCCGGAGCTAGTAGTTGGGTTATCCCAGCGATTGCTAAGTTAACTGCAAGCATGGCTGCCGACACCGTAGCATAGGCGCCAAATTGTGCTGTACCCGCAGCAATTGATTTCATAGATCCAGCCAGAGATGGCCCCCCCGGTAGAAGAATAACCGTTATTATCGCTAGTGCTGCTAAAATCTTAGATCCTGCACTTTTAGATCCTGCAGGAACTTCAGTAATAATTATATCCTCATTATTTAAAGATAAAAATAACTCATCTGGCTCCTCTAAAAACTCCTCGCCTCTTTGTATTTCAAACCCAACTCCTGCTTCTGCTGCATCCACTAAGTATTTTCTAAATCCAGGAGTCTGACACTCTATTAGTTTAAAAATATCTCTAATATTAGAGCACTCGGCCTCCCAATGTGGACCAAATTTTTCTATTCCTCCAACTAAATAAACTGATTGCATCTTACTATCCTATGTAAATGTATACCCCATCCTGAGTGTAAAGACTCTCTGCAAGAAAGCCTATTAACAGCATGGTGTAAAAACATATCTTCTCCTATATATACTCCACAATGGTTGGGTACATTTGAAAATACTTTAAAAATTAGCGCGTCTCCTATCTTAGGAGAATCCACTTCTGTAAATCCGTACGACTCAAATAAGTCATCAAAATAATTAAAACCTTTTTCCCACCAGTCGTCTTCAAATACAGTTTTTGGCAACTCAATATTATACGTTTCGCTATAATAGTCCCTAACTAGAGAGTAGCAATCATACTTTCCAAATAAATAGTCTCTTCCTAACAAGGGATGTCTTATCTTGGGCGGTGTGTATACAAATTTATCTACATCAGGTAAAGAGTATATAATATAAGGTATCTCCAAAAAGCCACTGGCTTTTATATCAGATTCGCTAGGCTCACAAGAAGCGTCGGGATGACTATGTACTATAGCTTGCACATCTCCTAGTAAAGCTGCTTTTGCGTAATCCTTTGGAGAAATTACAAAATCTTCTTTAGGATTTTCCGCAATATTCTCACAGTGCCTCCAGACTAGCTTACCTCTTTTATTCAGTAATAATCCACAACCCTCATTTGGGTAGTCATTAAATAAATCTTGTACTATTTCTTTATCTACGTTGTCTGGCACCTGGAAATCCTCCAAAAGGTAATGCTATGTTTGCTTCAGTAGTGTCTATTCCCCCAGTTACACTACTATGCTCTCGTGCGTTGAATCTAAGAGAGCAGGACTTTATTTTCTTTCCACATATATCACCTTCTGTCCAATATATACCTTCTTTAATAGTATCATGGCTGCCCCCAGTTTGTGTGAACTTATTGACTTGCCAAAGTTTTCCTGAAGATAAAATATAGTTACTATATCTACTATCCTTGTACGAATAATAAGTAGTTGATGATGAATAGTTAGAGTATACTCGTACTCGTCTCCAACTAGCACTTGCATCATTAGGAGAAGTAGAAGTGGCTGAAAGTGCTTGCCAATACGCCGTAACAGTTTGATTACTAGAAGATGTTTTTGTTACTTGTACTTGAGTTTCATTAGTAATGTAGTAAGCTCCCTCAGTCGAGGTACCAGAGAATACAGACATACCGCTAAATATAGAGGCAGGTACAATATACTCATCAAATTTATTCATAAAAATTTTGTCTACATCTGTAGCAATTAATTTTTGATCCCAGGTACAGCCTCCTATCTTGTCTTGCGTTTGAACAGCGGAAGAAGCGCCTCTATATTTAAAAGGGCAAGCGCCTCCAATAATTACCCTTCTAGGAAGCGTAATGCCAGCTAGGTCAAAGGGGGCTGCTAGTTCAAAAGTGACAACAATAGCTGTTTTCGACTTTATTCTATCTATTATGTAAGTTGCTTTCGGAAATTCTACTGGGGCATTTCCTGACCCAGAGTCACCAGTACCCCCAACTAAATATTTCTCTAAAGTTGTTCTTCTAGTTAGTCTCTTTCCTATTAACTCTTCAAAACCTAACCCACCTATCTCGTTAGAGAATATCGAGCCTAAATTTGCTACAGATATCTCAGGTCTAGCATATGACCCATCTGAAGACACCTCAATACCCTCCATCTCTATAGGAATGGCTACGTATGTGAGTATATTTCCCTCCGAATTTCTAAACTCTATATCATCACTATTTTCATCCACTCCTGCATGGAAGTGTGCAAAAGACCCCGGAGCATACTCTAGGTCATATAAATGTATATATCCCGAGTTTATCTCTTGTTTCTGAACATCTTTAATTAGGTCACTCATGCTTCGTAAACTCTTCTAAGCGTAGCTGTGCAGGAATAAAAATCATTATTATTGTAAGAGACACTAAATGTATCAACTACAGCCTTAATCGTAGTCTCTAATCCCGATGAATTAGTGTCAGGAACTGTAAAGCTAAAAGCGGTGACCCCCTCTTTTGCACTAAAAAAGGATGCGATATCGTCTATCTCTGCTTTTGGTCTATTATTAAAGGAAACAGAGTATTCCTCTCTTAAATTATTAATACCCGCTACGGCTCTTTGCTCATACCCGTCTCCAAAAGAAATTCTATGCACATTAGGAGTAACAGTCCTAGCCATTGTTCTATCAGGAATTCTTCGTGCATTACCTAAATCTAAAAATCCTAGTGCCATTACGCTGCTCCATATCTACTAAGTATACCGCCCGGACGTTTTTGCCTATGCAGCTCTTCTTGAACCACACTAGCAACAACTTTTCCTAAAGCGGCTGCTTGATTCTGTTGGGATGCTTCATTTTGCGTGCTACTTGCATTCCCCTGATTATCAATATTAATATTAATTCCAATAGTATTATTAGAGGTACCCCCTCCTGTCATTTCTACAGGGATGGCATTACCATTAGGCAAAGGAACAACCGCTTCAGTTCCATGTAAAATTGCTGGGTACCCTGCATTTCTTCCTCTTGCTATGCCGCCCTCTGAATAACCTTTCGCAATACCACCATTTCGGCCCGTAAATAGATTACTATTTATGTTGCTAACCTGCTTACTTACACCCGCGCTTGCGGCATCGGCCAGGTTTTGAGTAGGTGCTACAGAAGTTCCTAGTCCTCCAAAAGCAGCAAGTAATAATCTTGCAACAAGCATTTCAGAGATAATTCTTGAGATAATTCTTAATACGCTAAGTCCCATATTTGCAAATGCTTGCTTAACAGTCATAGTTCCTTGAATCAATCCATCTAAACCGTTAGTAAGTCCTTGGGTTAAACCGTCTCTTAATCTTTCTTGCATATTTATTAAAACATTTAAAGATTCTTGCTGTTTAATCTGCTCCTCAATAAGAGCTATTTGAGTAGTATCCATAGCTACTCCAGCATTCTTTTGTCTCAGTATTTCATCATTTATTTTTTGTTGAATTCCGCTCATAGAAAACATTTGAGACTGTACTCTCAAATCTTGTGTTGTTCCCAGGAGTCTATTACGCTCTATTTCTTCCAGACGCTGCGATATATCTAACTGTTGGCGAGTATTATCTAAAGTCTTAGCAACTGAATCTTGCTGACCTAGTAGGTTGGTTAATTTGGTTTGATCAGCTTTTTCCCCTAACTTACGTTCTTTTTGGATCTCTGCAGCAATCGCCTCCTCTTTTAATTTTAAATTAATAATGTTTTGCTGCAATAAAAGTTCTTGCGCGGCCCTTGCCTCTCTAGCATTGGCAATAGAGCCTTTTCCTGCGCTTTGGCCCAGCCCTGCTTTAATAAGCTGAATTTTTTGCTCAGTGGCAGTAATCTCATTTAGAACATTTAATCGCTGACGCTCTATATTATTTAGTTTTTCAGCTAAATCTATTCCTCTTATTTGCTCGTCAACTACTAACTGTTGTTGATTTAATTGCTTTTCTCCAATGAGAAGTCTTTCTCTTACTGTTTTTAAAGCTCTGTCGGCTTCGTCTACTGCCAGTGATCCCTCTTTGCCGCTGCTTTCCTTTGCGGACTCTAATGCGGCTTCAGCTGCCAACTCTTTATTTTTTAACTCTAAAATTGTATTAGAAAAAGAAATCGTAGTTTGCTGTGCCCTCACTCTTTGATTAGCAAAAGATTTATCAGTTTTATTTACCGTAGCTAGTGCCTTATTATTCTTTAAGATTTCCTTTTCATTCTCTCTTATAGTACCTATTCTCTTTTCCAGAGCTTTTTGAAAGTTTTGTGCCTCTGTAGTTTGAGTCGTAAGCCTGGCAATAGTATCTTTATCTTGTGCCGCTTCAGTCTGCCCTCTTTGCTCTGTTGTAGCTATTTGTTTTTCTAATACTTTGACTGCGCTCTGGGCTGCTCTTTTTCTTGAATTATTGCGTTTGCCTGCCGCAATAAGCTCTGCGTCTGCTGCTTTTTTCTGCTCTCTAAGAGCAGCTAGAGCGTCAGCATTCGAAGTTTCTCTAACTGCACTTTCAGCTTTTAGGCCTTTCAGTGCGTCGTTGGAGGTGTCGACTAGCGTAGTTACGCTTTGCGATAACTTATCATAGGGAGATACTGCAATTGCTCCAATTACAGAAGATAGCTGCGCCTTAAAGTCTTTCTGTACTTGGCTAAGTGCCTCTAATGCTTGCCCGTATTCTCGAAGCTCTACATCTAATCTTCTATATTGTTGGGCACTTTTTTCACTGATTGACCCTGTCTGCTCTAGCTCTATTGAAAGGGCTTTAAAAGCAGGATTTATTTTTTCTAATTCGGAAGCGGTTTCTTCGATTCTTTCTTTTAAATTATTAAATTCATCACTACCCGCTTCTAGCTTTTGTAGTTTATTTACTTCAGCAATAAATAAAGGAATATTAACTGTAGCAAGAGCTCTTCCTGTTTGAGTTGCTTGTTGAGTTAAATCAACCAAACCTTCCGCTCTAGTTTGATTAATTTTTGACAAAAATTCCGCTGTTTCACTTAATCTATCATTTGTTCTTTCTAATTCTTCATTTAGCTTACTTGCAGCGTCCTCTGTTCCAAATAAAAAGTTATATGCTTCTTTGCCTAAATCAAAAAGTAAAAATGCCATTCCTGCAAAAGAGGCAACCTTAAATGCTTTATCAATCCCCTTTACTGCAAGTACGCCCGCGCGTTGAATAGCCCCAAAAGCACCAACTCCAGCAACTTTTACCGCTCTATAACCTACTTTTAGTTGTGCAAAGGCTCTCGTATGAATTTTTACCTGCTTTTTCATCTGCTGGTCAACTATTTGGGTTCTAATTCTATAAGACTTTCGTAAATCTGCAACCTGTGCTGCATTATAGCCTTTTAGCTTTCCCGTTGTTACCTTACCAGTATCATCTATATTTTTTTCTGCAGAGTCTAAAATTCTTTTTGCGGAAGCTGCGGCTCTTTTATCGTCGGTATTACCGGACAAGAAATCAATCCCACCCTTACCACTTTTTGCGCCCGCAGTACCAGGACTTAGTGCTTTCTTACTAAGTTTATTGGCTCTTTTCAGCGCTTTTTCTTGAGTATCACTTAGCTTTTCTACTTCTTCTCTCTGTTCCTGCAGAACTTTTTTAGATTTAATAAAAGCTATGTTTGCTGCCCTTGCTGCTTTTTTACTGCTATCGGCCCAGTCATCCAGTGAGGGCAGAATGCTTTTTGTTATAGGAATTGCAAAAAGAGCCAAAGATGCTACTAGAGCATTTGTATTTTCTGTTAAAAATTTTAAAGCAGGAGTTAAAGTATTGATTACTCCTACCTTTAATACATTCACCAAGTCATCAAAAGATTTTGTAAACTGAGAAACAACAAAAGCGTCATCCCCCATAATCTCTCCAAGACGCCCAAACTTTTTATCGGCTTCTTCAAGCACAAAATTAGTTACTGCCTGAGTTCTTTGAAAGGCATTCAAATCGTTAGCAGCAAGCCCTATACTAGCGGCATACTGTTCTGTAGCAGGCGTTAGTCTAAGAATAATACCTAGTTCGTCTAAAAGTTCTGGTTCTGCTTTTGTTGTACCACGGATTAAACGATTAAAAGAATCAGTTAAGTCTCTGCCTAGGGCAACGGAAGAGTTCTGGGCAGCTTTTGCAAGACCCTCGAGTTGACCCGCTGTTAAGCCTGCAGCACTACCAATAGCTGTTGCTGATGCAGCTTCTTGATACTTTAACTGTCCACTGGTTGCAGCTTGTAACGATTTAGTAATACCAGCAAAGTTTGTGCCAGTAACAGCGCCATAAATTTCTTGAGATTCTATAAGATTTTTGTAGTTGGAAGCACTGGACAGGAATTGGAAAGCTGCACTAACGGCGAATACCTGGGCAGCCAAAGTAGCGTAGGCAGGAACTAATCCTCCGGATATTCCTTGAGCCATTTTGGAGAAGTTTTTGGTACCATTTGCTGATGCCTGAGCAGCTCCCTTAAGACGCCTATCCGCAGTAAGACCCCCTTTACCTGCTTCATTTAGGGCTATTCCAAGTTTTTTTGCGCTTACAGCTACTCTTTCTGTAGTACCCTTGTCATCAACTACTACATCTATATATATTTTATTCTTGGCCATTACCCTTTAACATTATGGGTGAAACTTTGTCCACCGCTGGAGGATTTTTGCTTTCGCTCTTCCGCTTTTCGCTGCTCTTCTGACTTTTTAGATCGGTAGGACACTAAAAGGCTTTCATAAATTTTTGCAAAGAAAAAAATATCTTTGCTGTTATCCATATCGTATACTCTAACAATGTATTCGAAGGAGGACCATTCTTTTCCTAAATATACTCCTGACATCCCATCCCATCTATCTGGCATTAAATCGAACACAAAAAATGCCGCTTGAACCTCTTCCGGAAATACAGAAGTGCTCAGCGGCATTTTATCAGGGTCTGGTTCCTCTCCCAACTGCTCACATATAGTTAGATACTTAGAAATATCAAAGGAGGAATCTGACTCCTTTATAGCGCGCTCAAGTAGCGTTATTATCTCAGCTACTTGTTGCTCGTAAAATTTTCCAAGTCACCTACAGTCTCTGTAATCCAAGTATCAAAAGAGTTTGCATTCTTCATCAACAACTCTGCATTATCAGGTGTGTACGGGAGGCAGTCATCAGGATCAAGAGCTGATATATCCACCAAAAGAAGCTCTTCTAGGTAACGATATTTTAAGCCTTTCCATCCTTTAATCACTGCTTTGCAGTATTCTACTAAGAACTTATCTTCGTCTAAATCTTCCTCAGGTTGATGAGTCTTCTTATTAAACTTTGTAGAAATACACTTTTTACGTAGCTTAATGAGCTCTTCTCTTGCAAGGTAACATACATCAATAGACATTCCAGAGTATCCTGGAAAATCAATAGTAACTGTTTTACTAGGAGTCATAAGACTGGCTAGTGAAATAGGCGAATCGGTCATTTGGGAATCCTTTTTATTATCAAACTTTAGATCATAGTATATTCTATGGTAGGAGAAATGTCAAGAATTATTTTTGCTTGGTGTAATAAAAAAGGGGCCGAAGCCCCTTTTTGTAAGGTAGGTTTTAACTATGCACCTACATACTTCAATGCTACTTCGTCTGTACTACTAATTGTATCTGGCAGAGCCTGAAAATTAGTTTCAAGTGAGATAACATCATCAATGCTGTGCGCAGGAATCTCAAAGTGAGAATGATCCATAGACAACTCTAGGCGAGGAGTGCCGGAGGCTCCACCCACCTTAAACGTTGTTGCAAACTCGTTTGTAATCTTACCCAAAGCCCCAGAAGAGGTTAGGTCATTAAAGAAGTCAGTAGATGTACCATTATTAGCAACAGTGTCCAAGTTTAGATAACATGTAAAGTTACCAGACACAGTACGAGAACCTGTTACGTGACCTACTGGAGTGTTTACAATACCAAGTTCTTCCGGAGTAATAAAGGTAATATTATTTGAAATAGTAATACTGCCTCCTGTCAAAGTAAGGTTATATACACCGTCACTATTTGCTCCAGGGAATGTAGTAGTATCTGCCGCCGTAATACTTAACTGAGTTAGTCGGTTACGAATAAAGTTATCTGTTGCCGTAATATCTTCTGTCAAAGTCGGAGTAGGAGCACTGTCCTGAGTAACTGTGTTAGCAAAACCTGACCAGTTAATAGTAGCCAAGCCGTCGATATCAAAATCAATCGTAGCTTCGTTTACAACTGCGCCAGATAACTTATATACCACAGGATTGGTTGTTCCGCCCATTTTAAAGTATAAGTTAGCAGTTCCTAATGTAGATTTATTTGAATCTGAAAAACTAATATCAAGATCGGTTGTATCTCTTGTAAAGCCGGTAAAACTACTGCTGCTATACGCCGCATCTCCCGCCATCAATGCCCACAAAACTTCCTCTACAGCATGGTGACTATTAGCAACAGTATTTACTGCTCCTGGACCAGTGCCTGCAGATTTAAAAGGACGAACATATGTAGAAAACGACCATTCAGCTGGGGCTAATGAGTCATTAAAAAATGCTCGACCACGACGGGATACTCCCGCACTACTTTCCATTTCAGCCAAAGTAACTTCAGTTGAGTTAGAATCTTGAGAAAAGCTAAATCCATCAAGTACAGGAAGTTCCCATACGTCGGATCCAATTTCAACATAAAGTTTAGTATCTCTACTAAAATACAATACGTCAGCCATAGTAATCTCCTATGCATCTTGAAAAGACTTGGACGTGAACATTTGTTCGTGCCAGTATTTTCTAATATTGAACCTCAATGAGTATTTCTCCTACTCCTAAAGGTTCCAAAACACCTTCGTCAGTATCTATACTAACTACTGTGATTTGTTGAGTTTGAAAGATGTTATTTAAAGAGTCAAAGTACTCTAACCTAGAGTTTTCTTCTACTACAGTTTCAATATCTTCCATTAATTTATTTAGGGCTTCTTGAGCGCCTTCTTCATTGACATAACAACGAATAGTTATTACTAAAAATCTATCTTTAAAGCCGCCGCCCTGATAAGTTCTTGTCTCACTTCCTGCGTTTAAATGTACTGCAGGAAACTCGTCTACCTCGTCCCAAAACTTTAAAAAAGGAAAAACTTGGTTATTTAAATCAACCAAGTATTGACCTGCGCCATTGATGTCTTTTAGTTTTGCCGTCAAAGCTTCTACAATATTAGATCGCCTAGAAGTGTATACGCGTTCCGTAGCCATTAATTTCTCCTAGTATACAATCGTGTAGTTACTAACTGTGCTGCTATCTGTCGTATAGACGCATCTATTAAAGTTCTAGGATCTCTTTCGACATCACTAAATCTGGAGCCGCTGGTACTCTCATAAACTTGATAAGGGCTCTTCTCGTAGGTATATCCCACGCTCATATAACCTTGTCGAGTTTTAGAGATATCAGTAACTCTTACGCTACTTGCGAATCTCCCCGTTCTATTTTCGAGTCTCGGGGGCTTCATATTTTTTACTACTGTTTCTGGTAGCTTGGAGTTTAGCAAAGCAAACAAGGTTATATTAGATTGCTTTCTACTTTCATCCCCTCCAAACTTTATAGCTCCTGCTTTTACATTATCTTTAAACGCTGCACCTTTAGTTGCTTTTGTTTTAGAAGATGTGCTCGCTTTAGAGCCTTTTTTTACTACTTTTTTCTTTTTAATATTTGATTTGACTTTGCCCTTTTTTGACTTAGATACTTCAGCAAAACCATTTAAAATTTCCGCTTCTCTTATCTCTCTACTACTCATGGAACCTTTTAGCTCTGTCAATTCTAACTTATTGGTAAGGGCTAAGAGTTTTTTGTTTATAGCGCCTGCCTCTTTAGAGATAGAAGCACCATGTTTTTTATTCTCAAAAGTGCTTTCTAGAGAGATCTCAATATAATCTTTTCCCTTACCGAATCTTTTAGTAGCAGACAACTCTATATCAGTAGAGAGTTCTTTTATGTATTTTTTAACTGTCGGGTCATTCTTAGAAGAAAAAGTAAACAGAGCATCTTTAACCGCAGCTTTTCTTTGATTAGAAATAGCTGAGCCTTCTGAGTGCCCAATATCTATAAAGTCTCTAGGATCTACTTCTTCTAGCTTATTTGTTCTACTGTTATTCAATCTTCTTATTTGCTGGTTTAAGTTTTTTACAAGAGACTTCTGAGCTCTTTGTTTAATTCTCCTAAAATATGCAAATACATTTCTAGTGCCCTTCCCCTCTTTTACACCTATCATAACAGTAAGTTTACTATTTGTAGCCTTAAAGTCGGAGGTATAGTAGGTTTTTCTATTACCCTCAAAGTTTGAGGGGTGAAGAGCCTTTTTAAAGTAGTCAAACATAACGTCGACTTCAGTATCAATAATTTTTTCTATACTATCTGGGAGGCTTTTAAAACCTCCTCTGCGTAGCATTTGTGTTTTAATTTGTTTTTTTAAGTCATTCTTTTCTACAGTTAGAGCATGTACTTTTGTATCAGATACTAACCGTCTATACTCAGCTGAATCTTTTTTTAAATCTTTTTCTAAAGATACGAGTAAGTTATATAGATCTCTTTTTGCCATTAGAAATTCTTGTATAAGTCCAAAACTCTTTTTATATGGTCCGGAAATCCTATATTGCCTGCCACGCTAGTAGTAGGAGAATTTTGTATTGAGGCTCCCCCTAGAGTTTTTCTTTCTCTGTGTTCTCTCTTGAAATAATATGTAATCAAATCAATTACTGCAAGTTTAAGGTCTGTAGGCAAAGTAGCATAGCCTGCAGTATAAGTTACTTTTACAGAGCCAGCTCCTTTAGGCCAATTTCTGTAACCACTACCTAAAACATAGAAAACACTATCTGTATCTGAGTCTAAATAATAATCCGTACTTGCAAGAGTAGTGTAACTTTCTGTCACAGAATCTCTTGTCTCTACGGATACAATTGAATTTACAGGACTCTCTGTAAGCTGAACAACATGAGTACCCCAGTTAATAGAAAATTCTTCTACCTTATTGGTAGAAAAGAAATCAATAAAAGAGTTACCACAATAAGTTTTTACTAATTCACTTATAGAAGGAATAAGAGTTTGAATACGCAAATCATCCTTAGGATTAGACATGCCCTCCGCCTCTTTATACTGCGCTAATGTGATTAAATTTGCCATAAGTATATTAGTAAAAACTTGGGGCGGCGAACCGCCCCAGGTTATAGAGCTTAAGTAAGCTTAAGCTACTGCAAGAAGAGCGATAACTGATTTATCAGTTGCAGTGTCGGGCACTAGCTGATTAAAGCCAAGAGACTGAGTAGCAACAATAACGTTACGCTGATTCATTACTTCGTAGTCTTGCTCTATATTCACGCCGCGAAGACGTGGAATAGCAAAGTTACGAACGTTGACTGCAAGGCCTACAGCAGCATCATTAGCTTCTGCTGGGAAGTTATCAGACACGATCACAGGAGTACCAAAGATCGCACCTACTTGACCAGTAAGCTTGGTAGCAACGTCTGAACCTACATCTGTGATGTCCGCAAAACCAGCATCAGCAATCAGGTCATAGTAACGATTCTGAGAAACTACATATACCAACTCATCAGGCATCATGCCGTACTTGCCCATCTGCTTACGAGCGGATAGGAAGTCTGCTGCATCTACTGCGGTTCCGCCCAAGTTAGCTGCTGATACTGAGGTATCGAAGGTGTTGGTTCCAGCAATCTTGATCAAGCCATCAAAATCATCAGAGCCGCCGGTGGCAATATGATTTAGAAGAGCGTCGTCTACTGCACGAGCATGAGAGCGAGCAACAGACTCAACAAGCATAGGCATCAAGTTAATAAGAATTTCCTCATCAACATGGTTATCCATCAACGTGGTTGAGATCAACCGGTAAGCTTTAAGCACTACCTGCGCAGGCTGAGGAGTTGCACCGCCACGAGTCGTCAAGTTACCATTTTGTTGAGAATTTGATGCTCCGGTACCAAAGGTAGCCAAACCAGTATCTTGCTGAATTGGCAGTACTTGTGCTTGTGAATTGATTTGAATTTCACGGAAGGCGCGTGCAAGGCGAAGCTCTCGCATAATTTCCTTCTCAATCTGACCCGATACTTCCGTAGCGATGTTAGGTTGAGCAGAGGCATACGTTACGCCAGCTTTCTCAATTACATCACGACCATAAGCAGTGTTCTCTAGACCCTTGCCGGTCATTACACCAAGAAGGTGTGCGTGCATAAACTGCTGGCCCCACTTAGAGATAGTATCTACGCCCTCAGAACGATCTGAGAAAACGCGCTTAGATTCACGCATTTTTGTGATTTCTTCGTTCTTCTCTTCAAGCTCTTTCTGATGCTTGGCTACGATCTCACCAATATCAGCGTCTTTTTGAGAAATTTTGGCTTCAACATCAGCCAACAACTTTTCTGCGCCCGTCTCAACCGCAGTTACTACTGCGCTTTTAACTTGCTCTTCTTGTTGAGCTTTTGCTTCAGCTTCAGCTTGAGCTTTTTCAGCAAGTTCTTGTGCTACGGCTTCATCCGCAGCTTTTTGTTCGGCTTGCTTCATTGCAATCTTTGCAGCAGTTTCTTCTGCTACTTTCTTAGCAAAT
>Ga0213866_10002518_pt1 | contig 12879 bp, 11 predicted proteins | sample PICome_11_FD_160079 | JGI IMG/M metagenome (GOLD analysis project Ga0213866, IMG submission 160079) | Coastal seawater microbial communities near Pivers Island, North Carolina, United States - PICO284 | ecosystem: Environmental > Aquatic > Marine > Coastal | place: USA: North Carolina... | reverse complement strand
CAGGATGGCGCCGCCGGTGAGCGGAGACGACGGGTCGACGGCGAGCACGGCCGGTGCGTTGCCGCGGCTCGTGGACTCTGCGACGAGTCGGGCGACCATGGTCGACTTCCCTGCGCCCGGTGCGCCCGTGATCCCGATCACGTGGGCGTCGCGACTCGCGGTGTGGGTCAGCTCGGCGATCTGTTCGGCCTCGGCGCCGCCCCGCTCGACCAGACTCAGCAGACGTCCGACGGCTCGCCGGTCGCCTGTCGACGCCCGCTCGACGAGTTCTTCGGGAGACAGGCCCCGAAGGCTCACGCGTCGTCGACCACGCGGCGCACGGTCGAGACGACCTCGTCCGCCGATGCGCCGGGCCCGAGCACGGCGGCGATGCCGGCATCGTGGAGAATCGCGAGATCGACATCGGGGACGATCCCGCCGATGATCACCGGCACATCGAGATCGGCGGCATCCAGGGCGGCGAGCATGGCCGGCCCGAGGGTCAGGTGACCGGCGTTGTGCATCGAGAGACCGATCGCGTCGGCGTCCTCCTGCTCGACCGCGGCAACGATGCTGTCGGTCGTCTGGCGCAGACCCAGGTAGATGACCTCCATCCCCGCGTCGCGCAGCATGCGGGCCACGACTTTGATGCCCCGGTCGTGACCGTCGAGCCCCAGCTTCGCCAGGACGATCCTCGGAGGCGTCACGGTTGTGTCCTCCCCGCCGGACGGCGTCACCGTTGTGTCCTCCCCGCCGGACGGCGTCATCGTTGTGTCCTCCCCGCCGGACGGCGTCATCGTTGTGTCCTCCCCGCCGGACGGCGTCATACGATCGCCGTTTCGACATAGGTGCCGAAGACGGTCTCCATGGCCATGGCGATCTCCTCTTCGGTGGCGTAGACCTTCACCGCCTCGATGATCGACGGCATGAGGTTGACCGTCGGGTCGGCGGCATCGGTCGTGATCACCGCGAGGGCGGTGTCGACCGCTTCCTGACTGCGGTCCTTCTTCACTGCGTCGAGGCGCTTGCGCTGGTACTCCTCGGTGGCGTGGTCGATGCGCAGCAGGTTCGGGTCGGTGTCCTCGTCGCCGTCGGTGAAGGCGTTGACCCCGACGATGATCCGGCGATCGGCGTTGACCTCACGCTCGAAGCGATAGGCCGCGTCGGCGATCTCGCCGACGAAGTACCCGTTGTCGATCCCGGCGTAGACCCCTTCGAGGATCGAGCCGTCGCCGAGCTCGTCGAGGTGGGCGAACACGGCCTCGGCCTGCCGCTCCATCTCGTCGGTCATCCACTCGACGAACGGCGCGCCGCCGAGCGGATCGGCGACGTTGGTGACCCCGGTCTCGTGGGCGACGACCTGCTGGGTGCGGAGCGCGATCCGTGCCGCCTTCTCGGTCGGGAGGGCGAGGGCCTCGTCGAAGCTGTCGCTGTGGAGGCTCTGCGTGCCGCCCAGCGCGGCGGCGAGCGCCTGTGTTGCCACACGGGCGATGTTGATCTCGGGTTGCTGGGCGGTCAGCGACACCCCGGCGGTCTGCGTGTGGAACCGGCACATCAGCGCCCGCTCGTCGGTCGCGCCGTAGCGTTCCTTCATCCAGCGAGCCCAGATCCGGCGAGCGGCCCGGAACTTCCCGATCTCTTCGAAGAAGTCGCTGTGGCTGTTGAAGAAGAACGACAGCCGCGGCCCGAACTCGTCGATGTCCTCGCCCGCCGCGATCGCCGCCTCGACGTAGGCGAAGCCGTTGGCCAGCGTGAACGCGAGCTCCTGGGCGGCGGTCGAGCCGGCCTCGCGGATGTGGTACCCGGAGATCGAGATCGGGTGCCATTTCGGCATCTCGGCGGTGGCGAACTTCACCATGTCGGTGACGATCCGCATCGACGGGCGCGGCGGGTAGATGTACTCCTTCTGCGCCTGGTACTCCTTCAGGATGTCGTTCTGGATCGTGCCGGCGAGCTCGCGTCGGGCGATGCCGGTCTTCTCGCCGACGGCGATGTACATCGCGAGGAGCGAGGCGGCCGGTCCGTTGATGGTCATCGACGTCGAGACGGTGCTCAGGTCGATGTCGGCGAAGAGGTCTTCCATGTCGGCGAGGGTGTCGACGGCCACGCCGGCCCGACCGACCTCGCCGAGGGCCCAGGGGCTGTCGGAGTCGCGACCCATCAGGGTGGGCATGTCGAATGCGGTCGACAGACCCGTGCCGCCCGCCCGCAGGAGTTCCTTGAAGCGGGCGTTGGTGTCCTCTGCGGTGCCGAACCCGGCGAACATGCGCATGGTCCACAGGCGTGAGCGGTACCCGGCCGCGTGGAGGCCACGGGTGTAGGGGTACTGGCCGGGATAGGGGCCCTCGCCGTAGACGGGGTCGAGTGGTACTCCCGACATCGTCTCGAAGGGAGCGTCGCGCAGTCGGGCCTCGTCGTAGTCGGCCTGCCATCTGGCCCGGGCGTCACTCGTGGGATCGACCATCGGAGAACTCCTGAAGAAGCGGAGATACTTGGACATCAAAGTATCTCGCTCTAGCGTAGTCGTCGTGACGCTGGAGTTCGATCCCATCGAGGAAGCCGGGCGCAACTGGACGGCACGGGGGTGGGGGGCCGACGAAGCGATGCAGGCCGCGACGTCGATCACGCGCGTGCACCAGATCGTCCAGGGTCGCATCGATGCCGCGCTCGCACCGCTCGGCCTGAACTTCAGCCGTTTCGAGGTGCTGGCCCTCCTGAGCTTCACCCGCGAGGGGCAGCTCCCCATGGGCAAGATCGGTGATCGGCTCCAGGTCCACGCGGCGAGCGTGACCAACACGATCCAGCGGCTCGAGGCGAGTGGGTTCGTCACCCGGTCGCGCGACGGTCACGATGGGCGGACCGTGCTCGCTCGGATTCTGCCCTCGGGCCGGGCGGCGGCGCAGGCCGGCGCCGACGCCCTCGCCGAGATCGATTTCGGACTGCGAGAGCTGTCGGCGGCGCAGCGTCGCGAGTTGACGGCCGGTCTCGCGAGGTACCGCGCCGCCAACGGCGACTTCGTCGACGAGGGCTGACCGGGCCGGCGTCAGCAGGCCGGCGTGGGGGCGTCGCTCGCCGTGTACGCGTCGGTACCGCTGAGGCGACACAGGAAGGCGGCCATCTGGGCCCGGGTGACGGCACCGTCGGGATCGAACACGCCCGGAGCGACGCCGGTGGTCACTTCCTGGTCGGCCAACCAGGCCACGCCGTCGGAGTACCACCGACCGGGTGCGACGTCGACGAACCCCGTGCTGGACGGCGCCGTCGGCTCACCCATGAGTCGCCACAGGAAGACCGCCATCTGGGCGCGGGTCACGGTGCCGTCGGGACCGAACGTCGAGGGGGTCAGTCCGGTGGTGATGGCGGCCTCGGCGAGCCAGGCGACCGCGTCGCTGTAGAACCGACCGGTCTCGATGTCGACGAAGGGCGGCGCCGGCGCGCCGGTGGGCTCGCCCATCAGGCGCCAGAGGAAGGTGGCCATCTGGGCTCGGCTGACCGTCTGGTGGGCGCCGTAGGCACTGGGGCTGATACCCGTGGTGATGTCCCGCTCGGCGAGCCAGGCGACGGCCTCGGTGTAGTACCGACCGGGGTCGACGTCGCAGAACGGTTCGTCGTGCGGGGTGTAGACGAAGGCCCGTTCGCCGCTCACACAGATCGGGTCGATGAAGAGGAAGCGTTGTGCCTCGGGACAGGTCCCGTCGCCGTCGGTGTCGCACGACGGGTACGACGGATAGTTGGTGAAGGGCGGGTTCCAGCCGTGGTAGCCCAACCGGAGCACCCCGTCCGTGTCGACGAACGGGGCGGGACCCCCCGGGCCGAGGCGGACATCGTCGGACACCAGCAGCGGTTCGGTCGAGGGTTCGACACACGGCCCGCCCGGCGTGGCGCACCGGGCCCAGCCGGTTGCGTAGGCGGTGCTCTGGTAGGAGTTGGCCGAATAGGTGAGGAAGTAGGCGCCGTCCCAGGCCGTCATCGCCGGGTTCTCCACGAGGGTGCCCTGCCAGGGGCGCTCCACCTCGGTCGTCTCCATCAGGAAGTGCACTGATGATCCGGACCGCCATGCCCCGCCGTCGTCGGTCAACTGGCGCGACCAGAAGCCGGTCCGGCGGGTGGACAACGTCGGGTGACCCACTGGCACGCCTTCGTTCTTCCAGATCAGCCACGGCACATCGGCGTCGTCGACGATCAGGAAGGGATCGAGCGCGCCGTTGGGGTCGGGCTCACAGACGAAGGGTTCGTCGCCCATTGTCGTGAAGGGACCGAGCGGCGAGTCGGCCCGAGCGGTGGCGATGCACCGGCGGGCACCGCTGCCGGTGCGGGCGGCGAACGCGGCGAGGTACTTGCCGTTCGGGAGTTTGACCACGGTCGGCGCCCAGATGTTCCAGCCGATCTCGATGGCGGGTGTCCACGAAGGCCCGGTGCCGAGGGCGTCGCCGCGGGCGGTCCAGGTGACCAGGTCGGTCGACGTCATGACCGGCATCGACTGGCCGCCGGTCGTGGTGGCGTAGGCGTAGTAGGTGTTCCCCACGCGGAGGATCGCCGGGTCGGGGAAGTTCTGGTCGTAGGTCTCGCCGGGCTCGAAGAACGGCGCGCCGGGGTACGCGCCGGCCGGCGCGACGAGCGCCAGCACGCAGAGGAGTGAGATCAGGGTGGGGAGTGCCCGGCGGCGGGAGGACTGCACCCGTTCATGATCGGCGCGAAGCCGCGCCTACTGGAGTCGTCGGGCGAGGTCTACCAGCTGACGGGCAGGGCGGTCGGTCCCCGCAGGATCGCCCCCTGGGGTTGGGCCGCGGCCTCGTCGGTGAGGGTCAGCCCCGGGAGACGCTCGAGGAGTCGTCGGATGCCGATCACGATCTGGGCCTTGGCGAGATGGGTGCCCGGGCAGTGGTGTGACCCGAAGCCGAACGTCAGCACGCGCGTCGGCCGACGATCGAGGTCGAACACGTCGGGATCATCGTGGACCCGTTCGTCGCGGTTGGCGGCCGCGATTCCCATGAGCACGAACTCGCCCGCGGCAACCGGCTCGCCGGCCACGACGGTGTCGAAGGGGGCGATGCGGGGCAGGACGCCGAGCGGTGGTTCCCATCGCAGCATCTCGTCGACCGCCGACGAGACGAGGTCCGGCTGTCGTCGCAGTCGTTCCATCGCGTCGGGATGGCTGAGCAGCGCATAGAGCGTGTTGCCGAGTCCGTGATGGGTGGTCGACGCGCCGGCGGCGAAGATCGCGCGCACGTGTGACCTGATCTCCTCGTCGTCGAGGCGTCGCCCGCCCTTCTCGGCCACGACCATCGAACTCAACATGTCGGGCCCGGGGAGCTGGTCGACCGGGCACGAGCGTCGCATCGCGAGTTCGGGTTCGACGTAGGCCGTGAGTTCAGCGGCGGCTGCGAGTCCGGTCGAGGGATCACCCGGATACCCGAGAATGTCGAAGCTCCAGCGGAAGAACTCGTCACGACGATCGTCGGGCAGGCCCATGCGCCGTCCGAACACGTGGAAGGGGAACCGGGCGGTGAAGAGTTCGACGAGGTCGCCGCCACCGTCGTTCGCGAACTCGTCGATGAGTTCGTCGGCCAGCGGCGCGATGGCGTCGGCGGCGAATCGGGCGACGGGCCGGGCCCGCAGCTCGCGGGTGGCCAGGTCGCGCAGCACGTGGTGTTCGGGACCGTCGGTCGACTCGAAGGTCACTCCCTGACACGGCTCGATCGTCGTGGCGTACGTCGGTCCGGCCGGGAATCCCTCGTCGTCTCGGAAGGCTGTGTCGAGTTCGGCGTAGCGGGTGATCAGCCGGGCCGGCATGCCGAAGAGGGTCGCATCGACCATGGCACCTTCGGCTCGCCGGTGACGCAGGACCTCGTGGAACGCCTCGCCGGCGACCTCGTCGGCACCGGCGGTTGCGAAGTCGATCTGGGCCGCGCCACTCATGACTGCCATCATGGGGCATGGCTGAACATGAGCTCATCATTCGCGGCGGCACCGTGGTCGACGGCACCGGTGCCCCGGCCCGCACGGCCGACGTGGCCGTCTCCGGCGGCGTTGTGACCGACGTGGGGACGGTCGACGGGTCGGCGACCCGCGAGATCGACGCCGATGGTGCGCTCGTCGCACCCGGGTTCGTCGACATCCACACCCACTACGACGGCCAGGCCACCTGGGACAGTCGGATGCAGCCGTCGAGCTGGCACGGCGTGACCACGGTGGTGTTCGGCAACTGCGGAGTGGGCTTCGCCCCGGTGCACAGCAACGACCACGACAAGCTCGTGGAACTCATGGAAGGCGTCGAGGACATCCCCGGTGCGGCGCTGCACGAAGGCCTGCAGTGGGGGTGGAACTCCTTCGCCGAGTATCTCGATGCGTGCGACACCCCGAAGGACATGGACATCGCCACCCAGGTGCCCCACGGGGCGCTCCGACTCCACGTGATGGGGGAGCGGGGGGCGAACCGCGAAGACGCGACGGCCGACGACATCGGCGAGATGGGCCGACTCGCCGCCGAAGGCATCGCGGCCGGGGCGCTGGGCTTCTCGACGAGCCGCACCTCCAACCACAAGACCTCCACCGGCGACTTCACCCCCACGCTCACCGCGGCCGCCGAGGAACTGGTCGGCATCGCCGAGGCCGTGGGCCTCGGCGGCACCGGCGTCTTCCAGCTCGTGTCGGACTTCGTCGACCGCGATCGCGAGTTCGAGATGTTCCGTCAGATGTGTGCGATCTCGGGGCGACCCCTCTCCTTCACCATCGTCGAGAGCCCCAAGAGCGACGAGTTCCACCACGACCTGCTGGCCCGTATCGAGCGGGCCCGCGCCGATGGCCTGCAGATCACCGGCCAGTGCCCGGTGCGACCCATCGGCATCCTGCTGGGGTTCGAGTGCACGCTCAACCCGTTCATGCGCAACCCCGTGTGGGCGGAGGTCGCCGACCTGGCCCCTGCGGCCCGGGTGGCGGCACTGCAGGATCCCGATCGTCGAGCCCGGTTGCTCGCCGAGGCGGGCGGCACCGACCAGACCCTCGTGGGCGGCAGCCTGATCGAGAAGTTCGAGATCATGTACGAGATGGGCGATGAGCCCTACTACGAGCCGGCCGCCGATCAGACGGTCGTGCGCCGGGCCGAGCGGGCCGGCAAGTCGCCGGCCGAGTTCGCCCTCGACCTGATGCTCGAGGACGGCGGGACCAACATGCTGTGGTTGCCGTTCACCAACTACGGCAAGGGGAATCTCGACGGCACGCGTGAGCTGTTGACCCACGACTTCACCGTCCCCTCGCTCAGCGACGGTGGGGCCCATGTCGGCACCATCTGCGACGGATCGTTCCCGACCACGTTGCTCCAGCACTGGGGTCGAGACCGGCCGAGCGGGCGCATCGATCTCGAGTTCCTGATCCGGCGTCAGTGCCGTGACACGGCCCGAGCGGTGGGTCTGCTGGATCGAGGGGTGCTCGCCCCCGGCTATCGCGCCGACCTCAACGTGATCGACTTCGACAACCTGAAGGTGCGGGCCCCCGAGTTGGCCTACGACCTTCCGGCCGGGGGTCGTCGGGTGCTCCAGCGGGCCGACGGCTACCTCCACACCGTGGTGGCCGGCGTCGAGACCTACCGTTCGGGCGAAGAGACCGGGGAGCTTCCCGGCCGGCTGATCCGGGGCGCGCAGGCAGCCCCCGCGGGTGCCTGAGATGTCGGTCACCGCGGCCGACGTCGCCCCTCTCGAACCGCAGGCCAACTGGACGGCGGCCGACGTCGCCGACCCGTCACAGTGGACCCATCGACTGTCGGCCGACGAGATCGCCGAGATCGAGGCTGCCCTCGTGGTGGCACGGTCGCGCGCCGACGACGTGCTCGACGTTCGCAAGGACGACTTCCCCCTGCCGACTCTCGGTCCGGTGCTGGCCGGGATCGCCGACGAACTGATCAACGGTCGCGGGTTCCATCGCATCTCCGCCCTCCCCGTCGAGCGGGTCGGGTTCGAGGACGCGTCGTGGATGTACTGGGGCATCGGGTTGCACCTCGGGGTGCCGTGGCCCCAGAACGTGAAGGGGCACCTGCTCGGCGACGTGAAGGACCAGGGCAAGCGACACGACGACCCGACGGCGCGGGGCAACGAGCTCGGCGGCGTCGCCCAGGCGTTCCACTCGGATGGCTCGGATCTCGTGGGACTGATGTGTCTCGACCCGGGCGTCTCGGGCGGGGAGAGCCTCGTCGCCAACGCGGTCGGGGCCTACAACCGGCTCGTCGACACCGAGCCCGAACTCGCGACGGAGCTCTTCACGGGCCTGCCCTACGACTTCAGGGGCGAGCAGGCCGATGGGCAGACGCCCTTCTACCACGTGCCCGTCTTCTCCGAGCACGGCGATCGCCTCTTCGTGCGCTACATCCGGCCCTACATCGAAGCGTCGCAACGCCACGACGATGCACCGCGCCTGAGCGAGAAGCAGCGGGCCGCCATGGATGCCTACGACGCCTTCATCTACGACGCCGACAATCGCGTCGAGATGACCTTCGCGCCCGGCGACATGCAGTTCGTGAACAACTACCACGTGCTCCACGGCCGCAAGGCGTATGTCGACGATCCCGACGCGGGACGGGTGCGGTGGCTGAAGCGCTTGTGGCTGGCCACCGACATCCTCGGCCCCGACGACCGCCCCGCACGGTTCCAGGCCGCAGGGGCGACCAGCCACTGGGCCCGCAAGCGGACGAAGGCCTGACGCCGGGCAGACTCCCCGACATGGTGTGTACGAGAGACTTCCTCGGGCTTCGGCGCGACGAGCACGGGGCCTGGGCGATGTCGGTCGGCTCGCAGAACATCGGTGGTCGCCGGGGCTCCCTGTTCGGCGGCTCGGGCCTGGCCGCAGGGGTTGCCGCGCTCGAGGAGTCGGCCGAACGGCCGGTCGTGTGGGCCACGGGGCAGTACGTCGCGACCGTGCAGCAGGGGGCCGTGCTCGACATCGAGGTGGCCTTCCCGGCGATGGGCCACTCCATGGCGCAGGGTCGTGCCGTGGGGACGGCGGACGGCACCGAGATCATCTCGATCGTCGGTGCGCTCGGCACGCGACGCGAAGAGGTGCGGGGCATGTGGGCCACCGCACCCGATGTCCCGCGGCCCGAAGCGTGTGAGCTGCTCGAGCGTCACTTCGAGGTGCCGTGTGTGCACGACCATGTCGATGTGCGACTCGCGTCGGGGATGTTCGGCTTCAACGGCCAGGGCACCCCGAGCGGCGATGGTCGCCTTCGATTGTGGGTGCGGATGCGCGACGTGGCCCTCGACGCACCCGCGCTCGCCCTCATCGCCGACTACATGTCGGCCGGGGTGGGAAATGCCTTCGGCACGCGGGTCCACTGCACGAGCCTCGACAACACGATCCGCTACGCGAATCCGGTCACCGCGACCGAAGCCGACGAGTGGGTCCTCTGTGATGCAGAGGTCGCATTCGCCGGCAACGGCCTGGCCTATGGGAGTGGTCACATCTGGAGCGAGTCCGGTCGCCTGCTCGCGACCGCGAGCCAGTCGATGACCGTCGGGCTGATGACCGACGACCCCGCCTGACCGCGGTGGCGGCGATCTGGCAGGATGCGGCCATGACGTTCACCTGGGATCCGGACCATCGCTCGTTCGCCGAGTCCCATGTGTGGGGTGTGCTCGCCACCGGTCGTCGCGACGGGTCGCCTCAGCAGTCGATGATCGGCTATCTGGTCGACGACCAGGGACGGTTGGTCATCTCGGCCAAGTCGTACACCGCGAAGTGGAAGAACGCGGTGCGCCAGCCGAAGGTGTCGGTCACCGTGCCCGACGGGCGGGTCCATCTGGTGGTCTACGGCGAGGCCGAGTCGATTGCCGAGGATCCGCTGCGAGCCGAGCTGACGGCCCAGGTCTTCGGCGCCCTGTCGGACGGGGATGCCCCCGACCCGGACGCGATCGTGCCGATGCTCGAGGAGCAGAAGCGCACGGTGCTCCGGGTCACGCCGACCCGGACGTTCTTCCAGGAGTAGGTCGGCGGCGCAGGGCGGCTAGGCGCTGGCCGCGGGCGCCGGGTCGGGTGCTTCCGTCGTCTCGCGGACGTCGATGGGCGCGAGGTCGTCGGGTAGCGGGTCGCCCGAGTAGCAGTCGACATAGGTCTGCCCGGAGAGTTCCCCGATCTCGAACATGACCTCGTCGGTGATCTGCCGGAGCACGAGCCGGTCGTCGACACGGGTGCGATACCGGCTCACGTCGATCGGCTCGCCGATGTGGATCGCACATTTCTCGCGGAGCTTCGGCATGGTTCGGTCGGGCGGCTGGATCCGGTCGGTGCCGATGAGCCCGATGGGGATGATCGGCGCGCCGGTGCGCAGGGCGAGCCGCGCCACGCCCGTCTTGCCCTTGTGGAGGTAGCCGTCGCGGGTCCGCGTGCCCTCCGGATAGATGAGGAAGAGGTCGCCGGCCTCGAGGGCCGAGGCCGCGGCGTCGAGGGCGACCTGACTGGCGTCGCCGCCGGAGCGGTCGAGCGGGATCATGCCGGTCGCCGGGAAGAAGTACTTGGTCTTCCAGTCGTCCATGTATTCGGCCTTGCCGACGGCGAGGGTGCGGCGGGGCATGAGCGACATGGTGAACGGCGAGTCGAGGAACGACAGGTGGTTGGGCGCGAGGAGGGCCGGGCCGACCGGAGGGATGTTCTCGATGCCGGTGATCTCCACATCCCACATGCGGTACATGAGGGGTTTCAACACCTTCCTGATCGGTTGCTGGAGCCATCCGGTCTGTCGAGCCACGGCGCTCAGCTCAGCTTCCGACGTTGGGTCTTGCCGGTGGTGCCGATCGGGAGTTCGGTCACGATCTCGAGCTCGGTCGGGCACTTGTAGCGAGCGAGACGCTCGCGGCAGAACGCGACGAGCTCCTCGAGCTCCGGTGGCGGTGAACCGTCGGGCACCGTGACGAAGGCGACGACGCGTTCACCGCGCCGATCATCGTCGCGACCGATCACGACCACCTGGTCGACCTTGGGGTGCTGGACCAGCACCGTCTCGACCTCGAAGGGGTAGACGTTGAAGCCGGACACGATGATGAGGTCCTTGGCCCGGTCGACGAGGGCGAGGTAGCCGTCCTCGGAGAACACGCCGATGTCGCGTGTCGAGAGCCAGCCGTCGTCGTCGAGGACGGCCTTGGTGGCCTCTTCGTTCTCCCAGTAGCCCAGGAAGACGTTGGGACCCCGCACCTTGATCTCGCCCGAATCGTCGAACGGGACCTCGTTGCCGTCGCCATCGACGACCTTCACCTCGACACCCGGCGCCGGCTTGCCGACCGTGCCCGGTCGGATCGGGATGCCGATGTGGGAGGTGACGGTCGGCGAGGTCTCGGTGAGGCCGTAGCCCTCCTGGAGCTCGGTTCCGAAACGGTCCTTGAACTCCTGCCACAGGCGGGGATGCAGGGCCGAGGCTCCCGATGCGATGCGGATGACGTCGGCGAAGGTGTCGTCGGGGAGGTCGCTGTCGATGAGGGCTCGCCACATGGGTGGCACGCCGGCGAAGCGGTCCACGCCGTGCTCCCGGACGAGGCGGCCGCACTCCTGTGCGCTGAATCCCTTGGCCAGGACGACGCGGCCGCCGGCCCGCAGCGTGGTGAGCAGCGAGATGTTGAACCCGTACATGTGAGAGATCGGGATGGCCGCGAGCACGACAGAGTGCTCGTCGAGGGCGCTGCCGTCGGTGGTGAGGATGGCGTCCTGGTTGGAGCTGAGGTTGCGGTGGCTGATCATCGCGGCCTTGGGCGATCCGGCCGTGCCGCTCGTGAACAACATGACGGCGAGATCGTCGGGCCCCGGCTGTGTGGCGGCGACGTCGGGCCCGCCGGGGAGTGGGTCGACCCCGGTGACGGCTGCCCCGGCCGGCGACGAGATGCGGTCGTGGAGTTCGTCGGCGACCGGTGTGCCGGTGAGCACGTGGGCAGCCCCGATGGTCTCGACCTGTTCCCGCAGTTCTGACACCGGGCTGCTGGGGTCGAGCAGGACCGCCACCATTCCACCGGAGGTGGCGGCGAGGATCGACACCACGGCGGCGCGGGTGTTGGTGGCCACGACGGCCACGCGGTCGCCGGTCGTGAGGCCGGCTCCGACCAGCCCGGCTCGGGTCCGGGCGACCAGGTCGCGGAGTTCGCCGTAGGTGGTTTCGGCGCCGTCCTCGATGAGTGCGATGGCGGTGTCGGGTTGTGGATCGAGGATCGTTGCGAGCGTCACAGGGGGGCGACTGTAGACCCCGGGTCGGGGTTTGTCAGTGGGCGTTCAGACTGGCCAGCCAGGCCAGCAGGTCGGCGTGGACCTCGTCGCGATTGGTCTCGTTGAGGAGTTCGTGACGGGCCTGCGGGTAGAGCCGGATCTCGAGTGGCCCCAGGCCGGCGGCCGCGTAGCGGTCGTGCAGCGCCTGGACCGACTCCCCGAAACCGCCGACCGGATCCTGGTCGCCGGCGATCAGCAGGATGGGCAGATCGGTCGGGATCGCGGCCTCGGCCTCGGGTTCCCACATGGCCGCCATGCCCACGATCATGTCGGTGACGAATCCGTTGCTCAGGTCGCCGCCGCACCAGGGATCGGCGACATAGCGGGCGACCTCGTCGGCGTCGCGGCTGAGCCACTCGTAGCCGGTGGGGTCGGGAGCGGCTTCGGCGAACGGCTCGTTGAACCCTGCGAACACCCCGGCCCAGAGCTGCGACGGCTGATCGGCACCCTCGGCGTCCTCGACGGAACGGAGGATCGCCTCGAGTTCGTCGGCGCCGTCGAGGTTTCCCGAGGTGCCCGAGAGCACCACCCCGGCAAAGCGGTCGCCGGCCAGTTGCATGACGCGCTGGGCGAGCAGCGAACCCATGCTGTGCCCGAGGAGCACGAGAGGGAGAGGGGGCTGTTCGTCGCGCAGGTGGTCGGCCAACGCGATCAGGTCGTCGACCATCG
>Ga0213866_10002517_pt1 | contig 12891 bp, 23 predicted proteins | sample PICome_11_FD_160079 | JGI IMG/M metagenome (GOLD analysis project Ga0213866, IMG submission 160079) | Coastal seawater microbial communities near Pivers Island, North Carolina, United States - PICO284 | ecosystem: Environmental > Aquatic > Marine > Coastal | place: USA: North Carolina... | reverse complement strand
TTAATTTTCACTTTTTTAAAAAACTGCTCCCTACTGAATTGCTTTATCCAAGCCCCATACGGCCTATTATTGTATTTGCAAAATACCTTGACATCTTTGAGGAACAAATTAAAAGCCTTTTCCGCAAAGCCTCGGCTCAACTCTTCGCCTATCCTATATTTTAAAATTGTTGTGTGCTTATTTAGGATCTCAAAAAATGCACTAAATTCTTTATACCCTGCGGCCTTCTTTTGCGCAATAATCTGCGCGACATTAATCCGCCCCATGATTTGCTCAAACTCTATTGGGTTCTGATCATATATCAATTCTTTTTCATGTAGATGTCCGCAAAATTCACATTCCACCGCCTGTACAGGTATAATGGCCTCACACCCTTCACAAGTCTTTATAGGTGCTGCACCCTTTGATTCTCTTGCTTTTTCAGGATTTTCAAAAATACGCTTCCAATCTATATCTTCGCTCCAATCATTATGCTCAAAAACATTGCTTCCAAGATCGACAATTTTAAATGTTTCCTTTCCTTTGTATGTCCTGCTCCCCCTGCCTGTCATCTGAAGATATAAAGGCAAACTCTTTGTACTTCGATTTAGCAACACCGCACCAATTGAAGGCTCATTAAATCCAGTCGTTAAAACGGCTATATTGTTTAGTATCGCATTTGGTGTGTTCTTAAACCATGTTAATATCTCTTTTCTTGCCTCTGGAGATTCGCTACCGTCTAAATGCTTGCTGTCATACCCTTTAGCTACAAAAGCATCTGTAACAAGCTTAGAATGCTTTACATTCACATTAAACACTAAACACTTCAAGCCTTTACATAGCCTTTCATATGCCAGCACCGTATTTTGAACATTCAAAGATTTAGAATAAACCTCACCCATCTGCTTTATGTCATACTCTCCACGCTTGACCTTAAAGGCTTTCTTATTAACGCCTTTAGGCGCATAAGTTTCATTAGGGCAAAGGCTGCCGAAATCTATAAGATCCTGAATCTGCGGCCCTGTCACAATTGCTTCAAAATAATTTTTTAAAGGATTCTTTTTTGATGCTGCCTTGGGTGTAGCTGAAAAGCCTATGATCAACTGTTCTTTAAAATAATCATATAGCTTATTAAAGTTTCCTATATGGCATTCATCAATTATTAATAGGCCTACATTATCCCCAAAATATTTTGGATCTTTCTTAAGCCGATTGTAGGCAGTTTCAACCATGCCCACGCATATATCATAATTACTTATGGTTTTAACTTTGGCACTCAAGCCTATAGAATCCAATTCAAAATCATTGTACAGGCTCTTTCTTGCTTGCTTTAATAGCTCATCCCTATGAACCAATATTACAACCTTTTTGGTTTTATAACGCTGCTTATATCTTTGAATTAGTGCGCCAAAGGTTACTGTCTTACCACCTCCTGTAGGTAGCTGATAAATTTGCGTTCTTATGCCAGCCTTTATATTTATGGCCAGCTCATTGATTCCTTTAGTCTGATATGAATAAGGTGTGATCATTTAATTCATTTGTAGATAATCAAATTAAAAAAGCCCACCGCACTCGTTTAACTTATCTTTTGTGTAATTAACACAGTATTCATCTAAATCTCCTGCTATAAAATTAACACCTTCGCACTTTGCGACCTTTGGTATATTTCCACCACCACAAAAAGGATCAATAACCAAACCTTTTTTTGGGCAAAAGCACCTAATAAGAATTAGGCACAATTCTATCGGCTTTGTTGGTATCTTACCTTCTCCTTCTCGTTTTCTTTCTATGTGTAAAAAGTCATTGAGCCAAATACCTTCTTCGCTATTCTTAAAAGGTTTACTTTTCTCTTTATAGCCATCGAAGACTAAATATCCCTTGTTTCCTTGTTGTGTGTTTGGGCTGTATGGCATACCTGTTCTTGGATTAAAAAAGTTGATTTTACTTTTGTTCGCCCAATATATTTTTTGATAGGAATATGTAGGTAGTTTATTAGAAACCCAGTTACCTGTTTTTATGTATTTCCATATTATTTCATTTCTATAATATGGGTTTATAATGTTTCTAAGGTTAAAGTCATAGGGTTTCTTTGTGAACATTATTAAGTTTCCCTCTTTTTTTAATTTATTTAATGCTAAATCAATAATCCCATCTTTGCAAAATTTATCCCAATCTTGATAATTAGGGTCTAATATTATTAGGTCGGCACTTTCATTGTTTACGCTTTTAAGTAATTCAAAAGCATCTTTATTGTATATCTTGTTTATTTCCATCGCTATTTTAATTCATTTGTAGATAATCAATTTATAACAAAGCATAAAACGCCATACAAGTACAGGCGTTTATACGAATGTTGTAGTGCATTAAAACGACACTACAACAACGTGTATAAGTAATAAATAAAAAGCCCACGCTCTTTGGCTTCCTATCGTCAGCCATTAGGTAAATAAATTGTGTCTTAATGGTTGTAATCGTTTTTCAATTATCTCGCAATATTCCTTACTTATTTCGCTTCCTATCCAGTTTCTTTTAATAGATATGCTTGCAACAGCAGTTGTTCCACTTCCCATAAAACAATCATACACCAAATCATTTTCATTTGTCCAAGTTCTTATATGGTCATAAGCAAGTTTTCTTGGAAAAACTGCGGGGTGTTCATTTTCAATTCCTCGTTCTTGGTTATGTATTATCCAATAATTTAACCTTTCAGAATATTCTCTTATTGTTACTTCTTTTTTGCCTTTTTTTACACTACCATCTTTTTTACGAGCATTAACTTTCCCTTTTCTACCAAATGAAACATTAAGCCTATCTTGAATTAAATTAACTGTTTTTGGTGTGCCTTTGCTAAAGACAAACATATATTCAAAAGCCTGATGGTATCTATTAGAACTTGGGAATGCAATTTGTTCTTTTGCGTATATCATTGTATCGTGTACATTAAATCCAATTTCTTTAAAAAATAGTGCTTGTTTAAATGATGTTAGTGTTTCGCTTCCATCTACTGTACTATCGTTCACATTCCAAACTACTACACCACCTTCTTTAGTCACTCTATACAATTCTTTTGCTATACTTTCAAAGTCAAAAGTATATCCGTTGTAATCCCTTAAACCATCGTAAGGTGGGGATGTAACAGTTAAATCAATAAAATTATCAGGCATTCTTGCCATTGTTTCAAGATTCGATTCATTATAATTAACATTTATTTCCATAATATACTTTTTGCCCTCGCTTTTTTTTATTTACTACTCATACACAAACCGTTATGTGCCAATTAAAGGACATCGACACACACGCATTAATTCAATTAGTTCAGAACACTCGTTTAATGTTGTTAAATGATTTTCAACTTTATTTACATAAACGTGCCAATCCCCAGTATGATGTTTTTCTAACATTTCAATATCAGAAAATTCATCAACTTGTATTTCAGGCGGCATGAGATGAATACCATCACCGTAAGCATTCCAATTGTTGGGCACTACTTGAGGACAAGGGGATAAAAGTATATCACAGTCATAGCCCTCTATTTTGTAATAAACTCTATATTGTTCCCATCTTTTGTCAAACCACCTTACAGCTTTTGAAAAACCTTTTGAAATAAGAAAATCCGCACATAATACTGCATAACCGTCAAAGGCATTTGTAGTGGTCTTCGTAAGTTCTTGCTGTTTATTATCGTCCGCCATAATTCTTAATTAATAGCTCTAAATAATGCCTTGCCTTTTTTAGATCCTCAATACCGTTCTTGTGCTTGTATCTGGAAACGTATTTAATTATATTTCCTTCGCACCAATCTAATTCGTTTGCCATTATATACTCAAGCGGATCAATCTGCATTCTCTCATAATGATTGCCTCCAACTTGCTTAGATGTATGATCTTCCCATGCGTCTGCTTCTACGCTCATAAGTTTGTTTTTTAGGTTTAAAATAGGCCTTCGGCTGAATTTTAGAATCAAGACGGTTAAATAAAAACCGAAGGCCTTAGAGTGATATTAGTGAATACTTTTACCCACTTGGTTTTTAAAAGATGAAATCATCGGATGCGCTACTTTTTGGTGCTGCCTCCTGTCCTGTTTCCTCCTGCTTTGGCATCAAATTACTAAAGTAATTAGCATGAACTTCTGTCACGTATACGTCACGCCCATCTTTCTGATAAGACCTTGTTTTTACTTTTCCTCGCACAACAACCTTTGTGCCTTTCCCTAATTGCTGCGCTGCCCTTTTAGCAGCATCATTCTTGACTACTATGTTATGCCAGTCGGTTCGGTTTACCCATTCCTGCTTCTCCTTATCAAAGTAGTTATCACTTGTGGCTACGCTAAAGTTTGCTATGCAGCCACCATTACTAAATTCTTTTAGTTCGACATCCTTGCCTAAATTTCCAATTAATACAATCTGATTCATTTGTTATGATTTTAATATGTAATACTTAAAAGCTAATTCTGTATATTGTCTCACCCCCTGCTTATAGAAGTCATCACCCCTATTAACAGGAACAAGAAATATTTCCATGTTTACCTTACTGATTCCTATAATTAGATCTTTGTTTGTCCCCTCTAAATCCATGTACCAAGCCCGACTCCTGAAGTAATCAAAGTGATCACAAGCCGCTATGAATTGCTTTCTTGTTGTTGCGCTTGTTGTCTTTATGTCTCCGCTTATGCCGTGCTCATTGAAGAAATCCCACTTACACCGACAATCTAAGCTAAAGTTAAACAAATGATTGTTTAACCTGTGCTGGAATGATCTATTTTTTACGCTTACTTTTTGAAAGTTAGCACCATTTATAACTGCCTGACAGGTTTCATTTCTTTCAAACGCATTGCGCATAGATAAGGCTAATTCAAATTCTTTGGCTGGCTTCCCATCCATTGTCGATGCAGCATAATCTATTCGATCTGGCTCTGTTATCATCGCATCAACCAAGTTGCCAAAATCAAATATATCTTGAATATTTTCAGGCATCTCACGCCCTTCTAATTCATGCTTTAATGCTGACAACATTGAATTAGAAACCTCTTTTCTATCGTAATAATTCAAGGACATCGGCTATCTGATTTAGTTTTCTTAAATTTCTTGTGTTAATCTTGTATAAAGCCGTTTTCCCTTCCTTCCTTTTAGTGACAATTTTAGCCCTCTTCAGAAGGTTTAAACCTTGACTTACTACATCCTGCCGCATTCTTGACTTTATATAAATTTCTGTCACATTTATATAATCATCCTGCTGTGATAGCACATCTAACACCTTTGCTACATTCTTGCCCCGAATGACTGAATAAATCAGCCCTAATTCATCTTTTTTGGATCTCAATTTGTCTAAGTACAGTTCCTTTACATTCATCTGTTAACCGCTTTTACTTTTGATTCATAATTAATTCCTTTATAGTCCAGCTTTTCGCCTGTGCTGTAGGCATACTTTTCTAAATCCTTAATCATGCTGCCTATTGTCTTTCGACTGAACTTCTCTTCATCGTAATCTTTGCCAATTGTGCTAAACCAGTAGGCCACTAATGCCGCATATGCGCCCCTCTCTAAGATTTTTATTTCATAGCCTACCCTGACATTAGGCTGCTCTGTATCTACAGGCTCAATGGCGTTAAATGCTATCTCTGCAATTTGCTGATTTTTTTCGATTCCTGCTTGCACCTCATTCACCTCGTTTGATGCTTGCTTGCTTGCTGCGATCTTATCTTGATGCTCTTTTATCGCTCTATCCTTTGTTCCAAAATTTGTTTTTTTGAAATCCCGAAGATGATACAAGCATTCTTGCCGATATGAATCAATCTCATCATGAAAAATATGCATCATTTTTTCCTTGCGCTCTGCTACAGTCTTGGCCCTAATCGTCTCAAAATCATTGTGCTTTAAATCTTGATAGAAAGTAAACCCTTTAAAAAGGCCTTTAGGCACTTCTACTTTCATATTGCTTACCCTCTCAATCTTCTCATCTACGTTATCAGGATTCGCTTGTTTCAATGAAGCAAGCATTTTGCCCTTTACGTCTGCAATTCTTTCATTTATATACTCTCCTAATGCAATCGAGACATCTGAAACGCATTGTACGGCTTCCCTTTCTTGCATTTCTTTCAATCTAAGGGCATTATTAGCCGCTTCACGCTCTTTTAATACCTTTTTAGCATAACTATCCCTATATCCGCTAAACTCGCTTACAATCGCATCTATTTCGTTTTCTGTGCCTGTAAAGCGTTTTTTGATCTCATCAAGCCTTCTGGTGAACGGCATACGCTTAGATTTTATGTCATCTTTTGCGCTTTTGACGTTTTTTATAAACGATAATAGGGTTTTATCCCCCTCTGCATCTAAATCTTTTGCCATATCTCGCAGCGTTGCAGCACGTGCCAAGATTTTATCTTTGCGATCTGCGCTTACTATCAGCAAGTCAGCAATATTAGCGAGCTTTGCCAGCTCTAATCCAGTTTCTTTAATTTTCATACTAAAATTCTATTTCATCAATTTCATTTTCACCAATCTTTGTCTTTCTAAAATTCTTTAAGGCTGCCTTTACAATCTTAGTTTTTAGAAATCCTACATCTATCTGGCCATCTTCGCCATTATTGTATAAGGCATTCGCTTTGCCTCTGTTCATCTTCTCGCTGTACTTTTCAAGGCGCAATATGTCCTTTATATCAAACCAGAAGGCCGTGGTAATGTCTTTCGATACATTTATGACCACAAAGCCGCCTATGATCTTCTCACTTCTTGGAATTGCTGCGCTGTGATTGATAATTGTACGATTCTCAACCGTTTTTACCGCAATTTCATCGCCATCGTAGACAATTACAGGTGGCTGGCATGAATGTATTGCGCCCGATCTTACGGCCTGAAGCACTAATCCCTGCGCTGTAATCTGATAGGTAAGCCGCTTTTCGTAACCCTTTGCAGTCTTAAACGATCTTGGAATAAGATAAACTTGCTTTTCTAACCTCCCAAAGCTTAGGCCGTTATTAATTACTTCAAAGAAAACGGCCATTTTGCTAAGATCCGTGCAGGATTTCATATAATCCCCTCCCTCTTCTAAGGTTTTTAAATAATTAAACTTTTCTACCTCGAATATCTGTTCGGCTTCCTCCTGCCCAACGCCCTGCACCGCTTGGCATATTTGGATAAAGAAATCTTTTCTTTCTGCTAACTGCATAATTGAACGATTTCACTTTTAAAGCAATGGATAAAACCTTGCTGATCCAGTAGCAACAATGAACTAAGCTCTTGCACACTAATCTTTGTGGCCTCACTTAATTTCTTGCAAAACTTGCCGACTTCAAAATGCCTTTCCTTAAAAGCATCGTTTTCTTCCATTACGACATTCACCAAAGTTTGGTCAATGTCAAAAATTACATCTAAGTAGCTAAATTTCATTTTTTTCTTTTTAATTCCTTAATAATTTCTATGATATCAGCCACTATAAGGCTGTATAATACTAATGCTCCTAAAACAAGGGCAACCGATATGGCTGCCCTAATAACTAACTCAATCATCATTCTTTAACAGTTGCAGTTGTCACAATCTCATTTCGATAAGATTGCTTTCCTAATTCGTAAATAAATTCACTCGCCCAGTATTTGAGTAAGATTTCTTTTTCAAACTTGTCTGCGCTTACTGGCTTCTTGTGTAAGAAACCTTTGAAGTCTGACGTATCCCCTAAAGGAAATACGCAGTTCTCGTACTGTGCAAAATAATATTCCTCTTCTTCAAGCACTTTAATATCATGATTCACCAATATGAATGGCGAATCTATATCGTTTTCTGGCTCTTCGTAGCCATGAGGAATGTTGTTATCTATCATATCTTTTTTATTAAAAATTACCTTACCTCCTCTTCGTATATAAATCCATCTTGCCCATAACAAATAATGCACACAAATCCACCCTTATAATCTTCAAAATAACCGTGATTTGTGCCATTCCATGTGGCTATATAATCTTTGGCCTCCTCTAATGTCATTTTAAACCCACAATCATTCATTGCTGTGTCATTGGAAAATACAATATCGTATGTCATTTGTTTAAGTTTTTAATTAATAATGGCTGGGCATTAAAGCCCAGCCTTTGTTTTTTTTCTAAAAATTATAGTCATAGTATTTAGAAGGATTATCTGACATCCCATATCTATTGCCATACTTATCTCTCCATTGTCTTTTGCTCTTTGACCATCTGACTCTTATTACATCCTCTGTTTCGTCTGACTCTATATTCCAAGTCCCTCCATTGTCAACAACATGAGCAACAAATCCGCCCATTAATACATTTTGTGGCCCTTTTACTAATGTAGCTTTCATTGGTCTAATCTCTACAGTTTTATCACTAATGATATTTACAACCTCAAATGGCTCAATATCAGACCACATTAATTTATTGCAATATTTTCTAATTGCTTTAATCCTGTGTTCTACATACATATCATATGTAACTAAATCTCTTTCAATGCCTAATTCATTGGCAATTTCTTGTGCGTCTTTAATACTCATGTCTTTAAATGTTTAATTAATAATTTAATACGAATATAGTTTATCTACTTCAATAAATAAAGAATCCATCAATATTAATAGCTTATTTATAGAAATTACACATAAAAAAGATTGTGTACAGATCCACATAAAATTAGCTCCAAACCTTTTTAGAATTAAAAATTATTTTTTCTACCCATATATTATATGTAATCATAATATATACCCTCTTTTTTTATTATATAATAATATTATATACTTTATAAGAATAAGTGTACACACTGTACACAGTTAAAGTAATGTATTGATATTCAATAAGTTAGGCTGTGTACAAATCATTTTTTTATGTGTCTTTTTGTACAGTTAATAGCGTACACATTGCTGGTTTTTGAGTTTTTTCATTACTTTTTTTCTTAATGTGTTTTATTACGAACATTTTATGAAAAATCTTAATATTATTTTTTTTCGTAATATGTTAGCCCTATTTCATCAAAATCAAGGCTAAAAAAATAGGCTTTGTGTACTCTTAAAATTATCGTTTTAGCTTGTTTTTGTTGCTGCGAAAACTACTATAAGACTCATATTTATAGAACTCAAACCGCTCAAAATGCTCCTTCTCAGTCTGCTCCCAAGCTTCTTTATAGGTAGGAAATAAGGCAGTATTGATGTAAAAACGCTCCCAATACCATGCTGTATGCTTGGTGTAATATAGCTTCATACGCCTGCTAAATCTTGCGTTTCATACTTTGACTTTTTAGGCACTCCATCCGTTAAGTAACCCCCAACAGCCATAGCTAAAGCAACACAACCATCTATCCTTTCAACTACCTTCTTTTTATCAAATTTCACTTTGCCATTCGTATCCATATACATTACTGCATTGCTGACATTCCACGCCAATACTGGATGATTGCCGTGATTAAATTCCCTCTTGCTTACAAGCTCCTCAATATGCATTATTGGTGCATTCATATCCCTTGTGTTCTGGCCGTATATGCTTGTCTCAATGCCCATTTGATTAATTTGGCTTACTAACTTATAAGCCAAAGCTGGATCATATTCTAACACTTGAATATCAAAGTATTGTTTGCTTTCATTTAGATCCTTTAAGATGTAGTCATAATCAACGGCTGGCCCTGCCGTCAAAGTCATATACCCCTTCTTACCCCATTCTACATAGGGCACTTTATCCGATTTGCTGCGTTCTTCCGCATTATCTTCAGGACAATAAAACTTGCATAACACCTTGTGATCTTCGTAGCCATCAACAGGTGGAAAGTAATACATCAATGCCGTTAAATCCTTGCTGGTACTTAAATCCATTCCAATCCAGCATGGCCTGCCTTTACACTCTTGCCAATCAAACTCATTACCACTTGCGGCCCAATCCTTCGCCTTAATCCATGTGCTTCCAGTTGTTGTCCATATGTTTAGATTCTTAGTTTTAAACTGGATCTCGGCACTTTGCCCCTTTAATGCTTTGTTGTACCTATCGTTCATATATGACCAGTAAGGCGCAACTCCTATGTTTGGATTTGGCTTCACCCACAACTCTTTGTTATGCCAATCATCTTCCTCATCCATCGTGTAGATCATACTGAAACTTCGCTCATCTGTTATTAGGCCATGTAAAACATCTATAGCAACCTTCCTGCTCTTATAGCAAGGGCCTTTAATGTTGTTCCCTGCTGTTGTGATTTTAATAGATAGTGGATTGTCCCTTGCGCCCATACCTGTCTCCAAGATCTGAATCATGCTATCATCCTTATACGCATGATATTCATCAAACAAAGCATAATATGGCGAGCTACCGTCTAACCTTTCCGCTTCGTTCGGCAAAGGCTCGTATTTCGACTCTGTTGGATGATATGTTATATTCTCCTTCAGCAGCTCAAAATCCTTATATAAGACCTTATAATCCTGCTTAAACTTCCTTAACTGACTCTTAGCAATGTTGAAGACCTCTTTTGCTTGCTTCATTGTAGTCGCTGCGCTGTATATCTCTGCACCTACTTCACCATCAGAACATAAGCCATAATTACCGATTGCTGCTATCTCCGTACTCTTACCTCCTTTCCGTGCCTTCTCCAAATGCACATCAGTAAACCTACGCACCTCTTCGCCAGTATCTTCGTGCGTTCCAAGCCAACCAAAAACTACCGCCCAAACAAACTTTTGAAAAGGTGCGAGTTCTAAATTATGTCGCTGCCGTGCTAATCTACCCTTCGTATGCTTCAACTTACTTATAAAGTCTAAACAATGATGTGCATGACTTTCACTAAATCTATAGGGAATCTCACCCTTTGCAGCTCGTTCTAAATCTTTTAAATGCCTTTCTACTGATAGCCGTTGATATTCCCCGACAATTAGCCGCCCATTTACAACATCATCAGCATAGTTCATGTAATCCTCCATCATTCAGGCTTTGGTGGTAATACATTATTTCTTGTGTCTTGATTTGCTTCACGCTCTCCACTTGGATCTATCAAAGCCATCTGTAGTTTCTGCCGTGCTTGGGGTGATAATCCAAAATCTACCATCAAGGTTTTAGCATTTTTTAGGTGCTGTGATTGTGTAGCTTTGATCTTGTACATATCCGCATTGTATTGGAGCCTTCCAGATTCATCTTCCGTTACAAGCTTGCCACGGCTTAACTTATGCAGTCTGAAGTAAGATCCTAACTCCTGACACAAAATTACCAAGCTCATAATATCAACACTATATATAAGGTTGATCTTCTTTAATTCCCCAAATACTTGATCCCATACCATTTTTTCAGTAGCATCAAAAAAGTCTGGTGCATCCATCCCGATTATCAATTCCCCTTTAGGTGGTGCGTCTAAGTTATCCCTGTCGGGCCTGTAAGTGCCTTGCAGCTCTTTTTGTTCTTTTGTTTTTCGTGGTCTACCAGCTGGCATATTATTTAGTTTAATTCAAAATAAAGTTTTCAAATTTTGCCGAAGTAAAAGCAAAGCGAAAGCAGGGATTATATGGATATGTTGAAAATGTTTTAAACACCCCCCCTATCTATTAGATTTTATCAAATTACCGTCACTATCTCTTTTCGGTATCAATCGTTCTTTATCCGTCTCAATTGTCTCATATAAGATACCATAGGCTTGTTCTCTGCGGCTTTTAGCATTGTGGCAGCTATGACATAGGCTTTGGAAATTGCGCTTGTCATAACGTGCGCCATTCAATCTAATAGGAATTATATGATCCGTTACGCCTTGCTTATTTAAACAAATAGTATTGCAGCCTTCAGTATTACATACAGGATTATTATTGCGCCAGTTACGGCTTATTGTGTGCCATCTGTTGGTAGCATAGATTGTGCCTTTGTTTGACTTAAATCCTGTCTTTGCTTTAGGCTTATGCCACGGTCTCACACGCTTATTACTTTTCCTTGCTGTTCTCATTTAAAAGATTTATCAAATTGATATTAGATCCTAAAATATTACCAATGATTAAATAAATGATTGCATATACACACATATAAATAGTTTCAATTATCTAATGGATTAATTATAAAATCGCTCTTAAATACTGAAGGCTTATGAAAAGGTATGCAGCCGTTTTCAAGCTGCACACACATATATAACTTCCCTGTATCAAGAACTTGCTTTAATTCCTCTGCTGATAGCTCCCAGCACGTTACTATGATTTCATTATCATCGCTTACGAATACAGGTTTATTGGTATCATAAACGGCATTATACCCTTCAAATTTTATTGGCTTCATGTTTGTGTGATTTGTTTCTTATCCACCACACACGGTTCTGAAATCGCTTTAGTGGTATGTCTATAATGTTTAGTCTGTTACGCAACTGTGTGCTGCTTAAAATAGGATGCTTTATTATGTAATCTACCTCTTTTTGAGTTAGCTTCCGAAGCTTGTGCTGCTTCTTTGCTTTGCGCCTTTCTTCAGGCGAATACCTGTCTATGATCGGATTCCATTCCATGTTAGTTATTTATATATAAAATAATGTTTTAATTTTTCTTTTGCAGCTTCTTCTGGCCCAAAAAAACCTAAAAAAATTTGCTTTTCCCTAATCTTATTATCAAAAGAAATTATTTGATAACTTATAGTGGAAGGAAATTTGATATTAGCATCAATAAAGTTTTGATGCTCTCTATTATTACAAAATTCCGCATTTATATCCTGTAGGTAATCACTTTTCATCACCTAATGCTTTTTTCAATAGCGCACAAATTTCTTTGTTTACGCTCCTGTCATTTTCGTGCGCCAGTTGAGCTATTTGTATGAATAACTCTTGTGGCATTTCAATTAGTTTCTTTTTCATTTTTTTAAATATTTAAAAAAAGGGCCGAAGCCCTTTTGTTGTTTTTAAGAGTTTACGATTTTAAAATCTTTAGTATTGTGATACCTTAACTCTTTTGAGAGAAATGTGTTTTCAGATTTCTCGAAATCATATCCGAC
>Ga0213866_10002516_pt1 | contig 12891 bp, 18 predicted proteins | sample PICome_11_FD_160079 | JGI IMG/M metagenome (GOLD analysis project Ga0213866, IMG submission 160079) | Coastal seawater microbial communities near Pivers Island, North Carolina, United States - PICO284 | ecosystem: Environmental > Aquatic > Marine > Coastal | place: USA: North Carolina... | reverse complement strand
ACGGCAGCAGTGGTGCTGTTCTTGTCAGATCGTCGTTTCATCGGTTTTTTCCGTAAACGCAAAAAAGTTTTTTGTTGGCGCCGGTTTGGCAGCGCCTCGCCCCAGAGATTGACCCACCCCCTCCCCCCGGCTCAAGTTTCCGCCTCTAGGATGATGACCTCGATATCGACCGAGACCGCGCCTGTCCCGTTCGACACCTTGGCCAGAACGCCGATGTCCGTCAGCTCCGTGATTTTGATTGGCGCTTCGAACTGGATGCTGATAGGGCGAGCAACGCCTATGAACTCCTGGACTTTGTAGATCGGCTCATATGGCGCAACTGTGTCGAGGATGCCACCGCGCCGCAAGATCAAGAAATCCGTCGTCTTTGTCAGGTCCACGTTAATCTGGATATTGCTGATTAGCCCGACGTGGTTGCGCGGGATTGTTAGCGAGCCGATGCCTGTGACGCTGGCGGGAAATCCGTTCAGTTGGATTTGTGCCCAGTCCTGTGTGCCTGCCGAATTCTCGATTGTGATGTTGCCGACATGCGAGCCCGCGTCTTGTGTGCCATAAGTGCCTGTATCCACCACCGCCGCTTCATATAGCCGGACGAATTGCGCATTCGTTGCCACCGATGCAGACGCGCCCGCCGTTGCGATTGTTTCGGTTATCTCGTCACCGCTGGCGTCAATGCCGGTGAGCCTAACAGATCGCGCGCCTGCACCTGCTGCCGTGTCAGCTGCATTGCCGCCTGCCTTAATCCGCAGCGCCGTTGCAGATCCAACCTGTGGCGTCCGGTAGACACCATTATCAGAGACTGGAGTGTACGACGTTCCGCACGCCACGTTGCGCCCGAACTGATGGCGGATACGCGCAAGCTGGATGTTGCCGCGCGTGAGTTGATGACCCCATGGCAGGGAATTCTTATAGCGCTGTTCCATCACCTTGCTCCCGGATGTTTCGGATCGACGGGCCATCCGTCCGCGCCAATGCTCGCGTCATAGCCTAGCACCTCCTCTGACTGAATCGCGCCGCTGTGGCACGTCCAGCACACGGCCTCTAGATTATCCAGCGCAAAGAATAGATCAAGATCGCCCTTGTGCGCCTCAATATGATGCACCACCGCCGAGCGCGGCGAGCGTCTGCCATTTGTTAGCATGACGCCGCACCGCTGGCATTGGAAGCCGTCGCGGGCCAGTGCTTGCCGCCGCAAGATTGCCCACTGTTTGCCAGCATAGAGCCGCCGCCATTCGCGCGCTTCGTCGGATCGGTTATCGGCCATAAAAAAACCTCGCGCCCTGGGAGAAAAGCGCGAGGTAGTCACGACTGGAGGAAAGCATGATGCTACGACCCACACGGAGCCAGTTCCAATAATGCCGTCTGATTTGAATGGTGTCAATCATTCAGCCTCACCAAAGCGCTTTCTGGCCAGTACACCATTCCAGTTCTTCCGTGCCGTTCTGACTTGTGGCTTTCTGTGCGCACCAACTCGGAAAGCGCGTTTCCGAACAAGCCAGATGGGCAAGTTTCTGGCGAGCCGTAGGCAATATCGCTTTGCGATGGCTTGCTTTCGGTGTGCAGGAACATCAGCCATACCGCAAGATTCGTATTTTCTTGCACCTCGCAATAGTGACGATAGTGGCGGAGATCGATACCGGTTTGCCATGTTTGCGACATGCGATGCCAACTGAAGCGCTTCTTGTGCTTCACCTCGGCCCAGAAGATTGTTTTTGCCCCTTCGCCGAAAACCAGCAAATCAGGGAGAACGAAATTTCCTTGCGCCGTGAAAAGCTGTGGCCCTTTCCCCGTGTCGATCAGCTTTTCATAAGCCGGAAACACCTTGCAGCCTCTATCCTGGAGCCACTGCGAAATTACGCTCTCGCCCGCTTGCCCATATTCCAAGCTCTGCTGAAATGTCATCATCGGCACATCAGCGCCACGCCGCCAAACTCGGAAAATTTCCCAGTGAATGCAGACACGTTTGAACCGAAATAAAGCAGCGCCTGGCCTTGCAGCGGAGCTCCTGGGTTGCCGTCTGGATCCAGAAACCGAACGCGCTTTTCGGGAAAACAAAGTGCGCTCGCAGATTGCAACATTCGTTGAAACCAGGCCGTTTCCGTGGCGTTATTCACCAGGACAATAGCTTCCGCGCCAGCGTCCGCAGCTTCCGCTATTTTTTTGGAAAATTGAGATATAAGCGGCTGTGCATAGGGCGGATTCATCCAAATCCGGCACGCTGGCCAATCCTGCGCAAGGCCATTATCCTCCGCCGTGAAGTAGCGTGCGGCCTGAACCGTGCGGTTAGCGATTTCCGAGGAAGCCGGGTCAAGATCAATCCCACCCATGACTTGCCGCGCCGCCTCGATAAACGCCGCTGGCGTGTACCATTCATTCTGCCCGCTGTTGTGAGCCACATGGGCCTTCTTTAGCGCGGCCTTTGTTGGCTCCTCACCTGCGGCGACAATGGCGTCCAGGGTGTTCTTGACAAAGCCGGGTTCTTCCGCTTCTGCGTCCCGCAGTTTCCTGGCTTCGTGGATTTCGCGGCGGTTGAAGCCTAGGTCTTTTGCTGTTGCTGGTTTGGCGTTATCACTTAGAACGCCAAAATCTTTTGCCCTGTTTCCGCTTGCCACCTCACCCCTTGCTTGGGCGGCGTCGTATTCATCAGCTAGTCGCATCTTCGCCCGCGCTTCGATTTCCAAGGCGTTGGCTTGAGCACGATATACCGCGCCAATGATATCATCGTGTGCCTTGCGCGCTCTTGCCATGCGGCCCACGCTTTTAGCTTCGGCATAGGCCATGTTGGCGTGATGCTGTGCCTCCAGGATTTCGCCCGCCGTTGTGGCAGATGCCAGCGCCTTTGCCGCCCGATCTATCATGGCGGGAAGCGTGTCGCTCGCTTGTGTTTTCGTGCTCTGTATGAGATTTTGATTTTCAGCCATAGCGCGCTTTCTTCTTTTTCGCGTTGTGGTCAGAGACGCCGCTCTTTTGCCGAAGGGCGGCGTTTCGCTATAATAAACTTTTGAGCGCTGCCTGTTGCGGATTAAATGGCCCTGTAGGGCTTTCGGTACCAGGGGGGACGCTCGCGGACGAGCGTACCCCACCGCTGGTACCAAAGTCAAGCCCATCTGCCGATTTTGGTACCAGGCGTACTGGTACCGTACTGGTACCACTGGTACCTTCCTATAAATTGCATCGCCTACCCCTTTTTCGCGAGCAAGAGAGCACTGGCCCAAACACCATCAATCACCACCCAACCCCCGGATTCTGGCGCGATTTGCTCAGAATTTATCAGTGAGCCGATGAGTTTGTTGCTGACTGACGGCTTCATCATCTGCCGCACTGTGCTTTCGGCGTTGCCGTCCTCCAGCAGCTTTTCCCGTAAATCCTCCTTTGCGACATACGGTCGCCCGCCTTCAGAAATTTGCGCATGACCGGCCCACCACGCCCGCTCGAACGTCTTTCTATGCCTCGCCAGCGCGCTGGTTTCCTGTTGCACGATTTCCGGCCCTTCCACAAACACCGCGCTTGAAACCTTCTCTCCGTCCTCATCAAACCAACCGGCGATTTCCACCGCTTCCAGTGCGCCGTTGATCGGATCGGCCAGTTCTGCATCTTTTGATTTACGCTGCACCACCTGAATCGAGCCACCCTGATTGTCGGGCGGCACGACGCTGATCTCAATATCAAGCGCGCCTTTCCATGCTGACGATCCCCGCGCCCGGTGCTGGGCCTCTGCCGCAACGCCGGTGTGATGAACCAGGACCACCGCGCATCCGAATTCCTGGATCAGCCCACCGCAGGCGTCCAACATCGTCTTGGCGTCCTGTGCGCTGTTCTCATCGCCGTCCAGAAATCGATGCAGCGTATCCACCACTATCACCGATGGCGTGACGGACAGCGCCCGGATGGCATCGGCTGTTTTTTGATAGCCGGCGGCGGTGTTGAGATCCAGGCCATGCCGTGACAGCCACATTTCTAGGCTATTGACGCCGTGATGTTGTTTCCAGGCGGCTATGCGGCCTCGCAGGCCGTGGTGTCCTTCGCCGGCCAGATAGATTACCGGACCTGATCTAACCTTGTGGCCATGCCACTCGGCAATCGCGCCTTTGCTGGCTATCGACAGCACCATGTCAAGAACCAAGAATGTTTTTCCGCCGCCTGATGGCCCGTGCACCATGATTAGCGCGTCACTCTGGAGCCAGCGCTTCACCATCCATTTGATTGGTGCTGGCTGTTTCGAAAAGTCGTCAGCAGGGACCAACCAGTCGTCGGCGGGCGGGAATAGCAGGCCGTGCAAATCCTTGCCGGCCAGATGGTAATCGTTCGCATCTCCCAGATCGGGCGGCATGACGATCCTAGCGCCATGTTTGGCGGCGGCTTCGTCGGCCTTGTTGCGGCCAACGCCCGATTCGTCGTTATCCGCGACAATGACGATATCCTGCTGCGCGCCGTGGCGCTCGCGTAGCTGGCGCACCACTTCAGGCAAATTGTTGGCGCTGTAGGCTATGACGACCGGGCGGTTGCTGACCTCTCGAATTGTGGCCGCCGTCGCGAAGCCTTCGGCGACAAAAATCGTGCCGCCATCCAGATCGCCAAGCGTCCAGGAGCATCCGCGCGTTACCGCGCCGGAGTGATAGCGCTTTTCATCACCGATATATTGCAGGCTGGAAAGACTTCCATCCTCCGCAAACAGCGGGACGATCAGACGGCCATCGCCGGTAGCGCGCGCCCCGTGCGATTGAATGCCTTTGTGCCTGAGGTATGGATGATCTGGGCTGGCAGCAATTGCGCCGGCCCAGATGTCGGCAACGGTCTCGGCGGCCACTTCGGCTTTGCGCTTGCGCTCCTCATCGCGACGGGCCTTGGCCTCCGCTTGCCTGGCAATCAGGCGCATCTCCTCTGCGGGCGACAGCTTCCGGCCAATGTCGGCGCGAAACACGACGTCGATCTGATCTCGCCAGCAGCCGAAACGCCCGGCAACGGGCTCGTCGGGAAAGGCGACGTACCAGCCAGAATTGTCGCGGCTCCGGCCCTTGGTGCTGAAACGATGCAGGTTTCCGTCGATCATGATATTTGGCGGCGGGTTGATCCCAGCCGCAAGCATGGCGTCGGCAAGCTGGATCTCGGGCGGATCGGCTGGCAGATCGGTTGGTATGCGGATTGGACCGCCAGGAAATTTAGCCATTATCGCGCACCCTATCATCTACAAGCTGGCCGTGCCGCTGGGCGTCCAGCAGTATCCCACAACATGCCATGACGTGGCCAAGGTGCGAGACACCGCTTTCCGGGTCAAGATCCTCGACCTCCTGCCAAGCCTTGATGTGACGGAGCATGGCATGGATATAGACCGACGCGGCCACCTGCTTTTCCCGCCAGTTCCAGGGCCCATATTTATCGGCCCCTAGCTGATGCGCGCCGGCAGCAGCTTCCAGTGCGGCAAGCGGGATCAGGCCGAGAGACGGCTTCTGGACGCCGTAAATCGTTTTCGGGTTATTGTCCGGGAGGTCAGTCATCGGCCTTTAGCTCCCCTGCCGTCAAGCGTTCGATCTGGTATTGACGCAGCATTGGTGGGCGCTCACCCCATCGGTATATCCCGTGCGGCCAGATCCCGATGGCAGCGGCCAAATCCCTGATTGATCCAAAATGCTGGATCGCATCGGCGGTGGTCATTTTTTTTCTCCTCATTGCTGATTTTTTTAAACTTAGGTGTTGACGCCCGCGCAGTCAATCCCTATATTCAACCTATGGCAACCGGAATCACCCGACCAGCCGCAAACGAGGAACTGAGACGATGACAAACGCCGAATTGATTTCTGAACTGAACCGCATCAACGACGAAATCGAGGCTCTGGAGTGCCGCGGCCGTATTGACGACGCAGCCAACCTCTTCAAGGCAAATCGCTGGATTATGAACTACGACCGCGCCGGCAACTGGGTCGGCCCGGTTGCGCACGAAAACGGTCACACCGGCTAGAGGCGCGCTAGCGCCTCCCCACCACCTCCCCACCACCTCCCCACCACTTCACACAACACGGAGGATATGCCACATGGCAATCGATGTACAAAACACCGGCTCGACCAGGGACGGTAACGTCAAAGTCCTGGTCTACGGCCAAGCCGGAGCCGGCAAAACCAGCCTGATCCCGACGATGCCAAACCCGGTCATTCTTTCCGCCGAGGCTGGCCTATTGTCGATCAGGGACAGCAACCTGCCGTTCATCGAGATCGACGGCATGGACACGCTGCGGGAAGCCTACAAATGGCTGACCGGCAGCGATGAGGCCAAGGCGTTTGACAGCGTGGCGCTCGACAGCATCAGCGAGATCGCCGAGGTCTGCTTGGCCACTGAAAAAGCGAAAAGCAAAGACCCGCGACAGGCATATGGCGAGCTGCAGACGACCATGGCCGAGGTCGTCCGCTCGTTCCGGGACCTGCCGCGCCACGTTCTATTCACCGCCAAACTGGACAAAACCCAGGATGAAATGGGCCGGATGCTCTATAGCCCATCCATGCCGGGCCAGAAAACCGGCCAAGCATTGCCCTACTTTTTCGATTTGGTGCTGGCCTTGCGGGTCGAAAAGGACACGGACGGCAACATCCAGCGGGCTTTGATGTGCCAATCCGATGGCCTGTGGCAAGCTAAAGACAGGTCCGGGAAGCTGGACGCCTGGGAGGCACCTGATCTTGGCGCGATCATTGAGAGAATTGGAGGATAAAATGAACCTGGACCTGGACACTACCGCTGCCGAGTGGATCGCAGCCAAAGAAGCCGAGCGCGAGGCCGTCGAGCGTCGTCGAGCGCTGGAGGACCATATGCTTTCGCTGTTGGGCGTGCCGGACACGCTGGATGGTACGGCCAAAACCGAAACCGATGGCGGCCACAAAATCAAAGTGGTCGGTCGGATCGGGCGCAAGGTTGATGGTGATCTGGCGCAAGAGATCGCGGCAGAGCATGGCCTGGAGGGCTATTTGGCCAAGCTATTTCGCTGGAAGCCGGATCTCGATCTGGCCGTTTGGAAAGCAACCGACCCAGAGGTCACAACACCTTTTCTCAAGGCGATCACGAGCAAACCCGGTCGCCCTTCCTTCACCATCGAGCAGGAGTAAAAAGATGGCGTTCTTTCCCAACACGATCAGCTTGGCGGACATCCCGCAGGATGAGCAGCGCGGTCCAATGGAGCCTATTCCCGAAGGCGTTTACGACGTCGTAGTGCAAGGCATTGATTTGCGCACGACCAAGGCCGGAACGGGTCAGTATATGGCGACCCGGCTCGACGTCACAGGCCCGACGCATCAAGGCCGCGTGCTCTGGACCAACATCAACTTTGACAATCCAAATCCGGCAGCGACGGGCATCGGCCTGCGGCAGCTTGGCGAGCTGATGAAAGCGGTCGGCGTCGATCCGGTTGACGACACCGACCAGTTACTGGGCGGGCGGTTAAAGGCGACGGTCACGATCAGAGACGACGCTCAATATGGTCGCAGAAACGAAGTAAAAAAACTGGTTAGCGCCGCGCCAGATCGGTCGGCGGCGCCAGCGCCAGCCAAGGCCGCGCCAGCCGCCAAATCGTCCAGCCCGCCGTGGGCTCGCTAAACAGGGAGCCGGGGCGAGAGCCCCGGCAATAACTATGACAAAAATGCCTGACAGCATCGACCGAGTAGCTCTAGCTATTGACGCCTACCACGAAAAACAAGTCGACGAACCGCGCCCGCACCTGGGCGCGTCGATCCTTGGCCATCACTGTGACCGGTGGATTTGGTTGTCATTCCGCTGGGCGATCCGCGAACAGATACCGGGCCGGGTGCGGCGGCTATTCCGACGCGGCCACAACGAGGAGGCGCTGATCGTGAAAGACCTGCGCGCCATTGGCATCAACATCCGCGCAACCGAGTATGACCAGACCAGGATTGAGTTCGGCACGCACATTGCCGGGTCGGTCGATGGCATCATCGAAGGCGGCGTCCCTGGGGCCGAGGCGTCGCGGCACATTGCCGAATTTAAGACCCACAACCGCAAATCATTCGACGATCTCACCCGCAAGGGCGTGCTTGCTGCCAAGCCTCAGCACTGGTGCCAGATGCAGCTTTATATGCACGGCTCAGGCATTGAGCGGGCTCTTTATGTGGGCGTCTGCAAGGACGACGACAGGCTATACACCGAGCGGGTTAAGTACGATCAGGAAGCGGCGGAGACCCTCTTGGGCCGCGGTCGGCGACTGGCTCTGGCCGAGCGTATGCCGGACCCAATCAGTACCGATCCGACGTGGTTTAAGTGTAGATTTTGCCCCGCCCACAGCTTTTGCCATGAGCGCCGGCTGACCGAGGAGGTCAACTGCCGGACGTGCGCACACTCGACGCCGACTGATGACGGCAAGTGGGCCTGCGCGCGTTGGGATGCTGAGCACGTTGAAGTCGAGCATCAGCGGACCGGTTGCCATGCACACGTCCTGCACCCTGATCTAGTGCCGTGGGCGATCAAAGACAGCGGCGACCCGAACGAAGCCGTCTACGTCATCGACGGCGTAGACGTTCGCAACGGTGAGGCCGATGCTTTCACGTTTTCCAGCCAGGAACTAATCGCAGGCGGCGAGGCGTGCGCGCGGCAGGAGGTTGGCGAGATCCGGCGGGCATTCCCAGGCGCGACGGTGAAGGAGGTTCGCGATGCTACGCGACTACCAGCAGAGGGCGATTGATCAGCTATATGCGTGGTTCTCAGAGCATTCTGAGGGACATCCATGCCTGGAATTGCCGACCGGCTCCGGCAAGAGCCACATCGTGGCGGCATTGTGCAAAGACGCGTTGGAAAGCTGGCCTGGAACGCGCGTCTTGATGCTCACGCACGTCAAAGAGTTGATCCGCCAGAACGCCCACAAAATGCTGGAGCACTGGCCAGATGCTCCGCTTGGCATCTATTCGGCTGGGCTCAATCGGCGCGAGATCGGCCAGCCGATCACGTTCGCCGGCATCCAATCGGTGCGGAATAAAGCCGACGACATTGGTCACATCGATCTGGTGATCGTGGACGAGTGCCACTTGATCGATCACAAACAGCAGGGCGGCTATCGCGGGCTGATCGACGATCTGACAGCTATCAACCCGGCGCTGCGTGTCGTGGGCCTGACTGCCACGCCATATCGGCTGGGCCATGGCCTGATCACCGACGAGCCGGCGCTATTCTCGGCCCTGATCCAGCCGGCGAGCATGGAGGAGTTGATCCACAAAAAATATCTGGCCCCGCTGCGATCAAAACGACCGGATATCCGCATGTCGGTCGAAGGCGTCCGCAAACGCGGCGGTGACTACCGCGAAGATGATCTGGTCAAGGCCCTGGAAAAATTCGACACCGAGGGCGCTGTGCATGAGGCGATGCGTCGGGCCAATCATTGCCAGTCGCTGCTGTTTTTTTGCACGGGCGTTGATCATGCCTATCAGGTGCGAGACATCCTGCGCGACTTTGGCATAACCGCAGAAACGGTTGTTGGATCAACGCCAAAGGACGAACGCGACCGGATACTGGATGGCTTCAAATCTGGCCAAGTGCGGGCCGTCACCAACGCCAATGTTCTGACCACCGGCTTTGACCACCCGGATCTAGATTGCATCGTATTTTTGCGACCGACGCTGTCAGTCAGCCTGTATGTCCAGATGGCCGGACGCGGGATGCGGATCAAGAGCCACACCGATCACTGTCTGGCGCTCGACTTTGCCGGCCTAGTGGCCACACATGGGCCAATCACGGCGGTTGATCCTGGTCGCAAAGCCGGCACTGGCGATGCGCCGGTCAAGGTCTGCAAACATTGTGACGAGATCAACCCGCTAGCGGCTCGCGATTGCATTGGTTGCGGTGAGCCGTTTCCCGAGCCCAAGGAGAAAAAATTTGCGCTGGGCGATCAGGACGTCATGGGGCTTGGGGCGCAAACGATGCCGGTCAAGCGCTGGCGTTGGCGCACGCAGGTCAGCCGGGCCAGCGGCAACCCAATGCTGGCCGTGACGTATCATCAGGGGATTTTTGATCAGGGCGTGACCGAATATCTGACGCTGGGCTACCCAGGATATGCTGGGCAAAAGGCTGCGGCTATATTGGCCGAAATCGCCCGCAATTCTGGCGTCGATGCTGGGCAGCATATGGACCTGACCGAGATTGCTGGAACGATGAACGCGGCCAAACCGCCAACATCGATCACCTACGAGCGGGACGGAAAATTTAAGAGGATCATAGGCAGATCATGGCAGACAACGAGCACGTAGAACAGCGACGGCTAGTGCAGTGGTTCCGGCAGACATTTGCCAGCGTCCGCATATTCTCGATCCCGAATGGTGGCCACCGACACTTGAGCGTTGCGGCAAGGCTGAAGGCCGAGGGCGCTACGTCTGGCGTGCCTGATCTGTATGTCCCGCAGCGGCGGCTATGGATCGAGATGAAGAGATCCACCGGCGGCAGGTTGTCGAAAACCCAGATTGACTGGATTGACTACCTGACCACGGTTTGCGGCGATGATGTGGTGGTCGGGGCTGGCTTCGACGATGCACGCGAAAAAATATTGGAGATCATGCAGAAAAAAGGTTGACGTTTGTCCGGAAAGGTTTACATTAAGGACATGGCAAACGGAATGAGCCGACCGCCACCAACCTGGAGAAAAGAACATGACCAACGCCGAAGCCAACGAAGCCCTTCTGATCCAGAAGTTCGAATGTCAGACCCAACTGCGCGGGACGCACTGGGATGAATTTCAGATTTTCTTATCGTGCGCCGATGACGGAAAAGGTGGCGACATAACCCGCGGTGGCGCACCGCTGCCCACTTTCGAAGAGTGGCTCGCACGCTAACATCAACCCGCGGAGGCTTCGGCCTCCGCCACCAACCTGGAGGAATACCATTGCTAGGAGTGCGAACATGAAAATGCTCTGTAATATCCTCGAGCTGGCGTGGCTCGTTGCTAGCCTGTCCGTCTGCCTGATGTTCATCCTGTGACCGATACAGATGTTTTGATGGCCGTCATCCGGGTGCTGAAGGAACGGCACCCGGAGAAGCACTCGCCGACTTTGCAGGAGATTGCTAAGGCGCTTCGCATCACCAAACAAGCCGCTTACAAGCGCATCAAGGTTGCCGAGCGGCGCGGTTTTTTGGAGATCATACCGCGCAAACACAGGGGAATTATTCTGCTATGAAGTGGACCAATGAGGAAGTCGAGCATCTCAAGCGCATGTGGTTTGCGCCCGGGTCAACCGCCAGCGCAATTGCGAGGGACATGGGGCGGACCCGTGACAGCGTGGCACGGAAGGCCCAATATCTGGGTCTACCAAAACGAATCGTAGATGCCAACGCCGTGCGCAAACACAAGAATGCCGTGCGCAAACACAAGGATGCCATGCGCGATATCATTCGCGAGGGGTATGACCGTGGCCGCACTATTAAGGAAATCGTTCGCAATTTATCTGACGCCGGGCATGAGATGACTCAAAACGCGGTCATCGGCCTAGCCTATCGCATGGGCTTGAAGAAGAGAAAAGCGCAGAAGTATTTGCCATACAGCACACCCCAGGCAAAGAACACAGAGGCGCAGGTGCGAAGCTGTAAGTGGGTCAAACGCATAGATCCAGGCCACCCGCCAGCGGTAGAGTATTGCCACAGGGAAGCCGGTGAAGGCGGCGTCTGGTGCGATCAACATCGAGAGATTGTGTACGTCAAACGAGAGGAAATGCCAAAATGGCTGCGAAAACTAGCGTCGGATTAACATGGCGACCTGAGCCTAAACCGAAGCGGCGGACCAAGCCCGCTCCGTTTAACCACCGCAAGAAAGTTGGGCCGAAATCTAAGTGGAAAAAACGATGAGCATCGAGACAAGCCCCCGGTGGCACGCCCATTGGCTAAAGATCGCCAGGGCGTATGCCGACCGCTCGAAAGACCCCAGCACCAAGGTTGGCTGCATCGCCGTCCGAGATCGAGCCCAGATCGCAGCCGGCTATAACGGCCTACCACGCGGTGTCGTCGATCACCCAGACCGATACGCCGACCGCGACACAAAGCTGGCCATGACCGTCCACAGCGAGGGAAATTTGATTGCAGACGCCGCCAGACGCGGCGTAAGCCTCGATGGCGCAACCGCCTACATCACGCATCCGCCATGCAGCCATTGCGCAGGCCTGCTGATCCAAGCTGGCGTTGCAAAAATACTGCACCCACCGGTCGAGCGAGAGTTCCTTGCCCGCTGGGATCAAAAGGTGCAGCGGCAGATGTACCTGGAGACAGGCGTGCTCTGCATGGAAATCAGCGAGGAGATCGCGTCGTCATGACACAAACTGAAATACAGGAGCCAACCCTAATGCACGAGAACCCGGAAGGCGTAAATCTGAAGGGCGCGAGCCTGACAGGCGCGAACATGAGAAGCGCAAACCTGCGGGGCGCGGACCTGATGAACGCGAACCTGACGGACGCGGACTTGACGAAAGCGGACCTAAGAAGCGCGTACCTGATGAACGCGAACCTGACGGACGCGGACCTGAGGGGCGCGAACATGAGAGGCGCGAACCTAGCAGGCGCTGACCTGACAGGCGCTGACCTGATAGGCGCGGACCTGTCGGGCGCTGACCTGACAGGCGCTGACCTGAAAGGCGTGGACCTGGCTGGCGCGAACATGAGAGGCGCGTACCTGACGGACGCGGACCTGAGGGGCGCGAACATGAGAAGCGCGAACATGAGAAGCGCAAACCTGCGGGGCGCGGACCTGATGAACGCGAACCTGACGGACGCGAACCTGACGGACGCGGACTTGACGAAAGCGGACCTGTTGGGCGCTGACCTGATAGGCGCGGACCTGTCGGGCGCTGACCTGACAGGCGCTGACCTGAAAGGCGTGGACCTGGCTGGCGCGAACATGAGAGGCGCGTACCTGACGGACGCGGACCTGA
>Ga0213866_10002515_pt1 | contig 12892 bp, 8 predicted proteins | sample PICome_11_FD_160079 | JGI IMG/M metagenome (GOLD analysis project Ga0213866, IMG submission 160079) | Coastal seawater microbial communities near Pivers Island, North Carolina, United States - PICO284 | ecosystem: Environmental > Aquatic > Marine > Coastal | place: USA: North Carolina... | reverse complement strand
CTATCTCGAAGCCCTGCACCAGAACTTCGTCGATCTCCGGGCCTCCGGGAAAAACTACCGCGAAGCCATGACCGAAGTCATGGCCATCGTCCTCGCCTCGCCCAGCTTCCTCTTCATTCAAGAAGCTGCTCCCGAGCAAGACAAACCACACGGCCTCCTCGACAATCGCGAACTCGCCATCCGCCTTTCCTACTTCCTCTGGAGCAGCCCGCCCGACAACGAACTCTACGATGCCGACCTCTCCGACCCCGAGATCTACTCACAACAAATCGACCGCCTCCTCGCCGATCCAAAATCCCAGGCCTTCCGCGATGGCTTCATCGGCCAATGGACCCACCTCGATCGCTATGACGCCATCACCATCGACACCAGGCGGCATCCTCACTTTAACGAAGGACTCCAGCGGGATGCCAAACAAGAAGTTCGGGAATTCTTCAGCACCCTCATCAAAGAAAACCTCCCCGTCAAAAACCTCATCGACTCGGAGTTCGTCACCATCAATGGAGCCCTCGCCAATCACTACGGCCTGCCCTTCAACAACCCAAGAGACGCCTCATTCCGAAAAATCAAACTCCCCGCCGGCTCTCATCGCGGCGGACTTCTCACCCAAGCCGCCTTCCTCGTCACCGGCTCCAATGGCGAACGATCCTCGCCGGTCATTCGCGGGGCTCTCGTCATGGAAAAAATCCTCCACGACGCCCCGGCACCGCCACCGCCCAATGTCCCCGAACTCGATGAAGCTTCCGATAAGCCCATGACCAATCGCGAGATGGTCCTCCTTCACCAGGACCGCGCGACCTGCGCCTCCTGCCACAAAAAAATGGATGTCATCGGCTTCGGACTCGAAAACTTTGACCCCACCGGACGCTGGCGCGTCACCGAAAAAGTTGGCCGCAAGCAAGTCCCCATCCAACCCGGCGGCACCCTCCCCGGAGGCGGCGAATTCAAAGACGTCACCGAACTCAAAAAACTCCTCCTTCTCCATCAGGACAAGCTCGCCCACGAACTCACCGAGTCCATTCTCGCCTACGCCCTGGGACGCACCGTGGAATTCTCCGACGATGACGACGTCAAAGAAATTCTCTCAAAACTCAAACCCCAAAACTACCCACTCCGCACCCTCATCCGCGAAGTCGCCCTTAGCCCTCTCTTCAAAAAGAAATAAGGTCAGCGGTTGGGTCTAGTGACCCACTCCCAGCCTTTAAAACTTCGCTCCTCAGCGTCATTGCCGTTAGCTCGTTCCCCAACCAAGCCTAAACTCTAGCAAACTTCCCAGGCCTATCTCAATCACCCTCTCATTCCTTGTCGTCTTTATCATAACATTCTCCCTTTCTGCTAAGCCGCCAAACGTCATCTCCATTATGGCGGGCGATGTGAGTTGGGAGAGCTTTTCCTGTTACGGAGCCAAGGACTACCCAACCCCCAACGTCGACACTAATAATGATGGCAAGATTGCCGCTGCTGATAAGAGGAAGTAGGTGACTCCTTTAAAGAATGAGAGTTTAGCTCTGGGTGGCCCCGTTTTTGAAGAAGGCTTCCATTCGGCGGTGGAGGTCTTCGTAAAAGCTGGCTTTCATTTTCTCAAGCATAGCCCGCTTCTCGGGATTGGAGTGAGCAAGGGTTTCTTGTTCAATGCGCATTTCTTCGGCGAATGATTTTTCCATTGCGACGAGAGAGGCGAGGAATTCGCGGCCAGCGCGTGAGTGTTCTATGCCGTCCACGAGGGCGTTTTCGAGCCCTTTGTTACGAGTCACTGAGATAAGGTTACCCTCGGAGAGATTCTCCATGTAGCGGTCATTGCTAGATTTAAAAGCACTATGCTCGGAGTCGAAAGCGATTTCGTCACGATCGACCAAGGTGTCATAAGGCCCCGCCTTGGTGAAGAATTTGACCACCAGCGGTATCGTGTCGACTAACATGAAGAGGGCTGTCAGGATGATGTAAGTGTAGAAGGCGAACTTTCCACCTTCGGCCCCTTGCTCAAAGAGGTCGTGAAGCGCCAGAGTCTGGGTGAGGATATCGCGGCGGGGTTCCTCCCTGATCGAGGCCAGCCGCTCCCGCTCCTCGGCGCCAACAGCAGCGAGTTCCTTCTTGGCCAGTTCCTGTTCGGCGAGGAGCGAGTCGATTTGCTCCTTGATGGTATCCCGCAGGGCATTTTGTTGGGAGACGAAGGCATTGGCTTGGTCCTCCTCAACCTTTCTTTTGAGTGCTGTGACGCGTTCCTCCTCGGCGCGGTTGGCGGCCTCAATTTCTGCAAGGCGGGTCTCAAAGAGTTCGACGGCGCTCGCTTCGGCGGTCCGGATCTGGGTTTGAAGCATGGCCTTCTCGGCGCCGAGGTGCTCCAGTTGGCTGGCGACCCGCTGGGAGTCTGCGCGGCGGGGTTCCAACTGATCAGCCTTGATGGATTTGGCGCGAGGTCCTTCACCGACTAAGCCGGAACGTTGTCCGTTCAATTCGCGTTCGTATTCGGTTTGCCAGAATGAGAGTTCGGTTTGAAGTTTGGTGTATTGGGGGGCCAGCTCGTCGTATTGCTCCTGGACGATCTTGAGGCGGTCGGTGAAGGGCGCCGTGGATTCGGCAATGGCTTCATCGAGCTCCTTTTGCTGTTCGGAGGTGAGCCCGGGAATAGCTTCGTCTTTGGAGTTGGGTTCCTGAATTATGAAGCGCGCTTGGAAACTTTCGGTCCATTTTTCACGTTGGTTTGCAATGGCCAGGTCAAGCTTTCCAATCTCACCACGCACTCCGGTTTTGGTCTCCCCGAATTGAGTCCGGACCTGTTCGATTTCGAGGGCGCGATCCTCCTCGATGACCGAGCTTACGGTGTCGCTGAAGAGAAGGAGAACAAGAGGGTGGGCGATGGTTAGGCCCATGAGAATCGCCACCACGAGACGAAGCGCAAATTGTGATAACTTGCGTGGCCAAGAGAGGAAGGCGCGGTATCCAGACACGAGAGCTCGGTCGATCGTCAAAATGATAAAAGCCCAGATAAAAGCTACCGGAAAGATAACGCCGGCCTTGTCCGTGATGGTCGAGAGGGCATATGCGCAGGCGATAAAGGCGAAGGCACAGGGAACAAGGACCGTGGCCCCAAAAGCGACGTATTTACGCTGTTCCCAGTTAGGGCATTGTTCGAGAGTTTCGGAGCCTGCGCCAGAAAGCCAGAAGAAGAAGTGTTTTATAGAATGAAGCATGGTAAGGATCGAGGCTAATTACCTACAGTTAAACGGGCTACAGTTTATCATCCGTCAGGAAATTCAAGAGGAATGATTGGTTGGGTGGTAGCTAGAAAAAGTCGCTATTAATTTCAGAATCATTCTGTGAGATTTACAGATAAAGTGGGGCGGGAGAAGTTGAAATGAAGGGTTTGTTAAAAGGATCATTAGATTTACAAACCTTGACTAGGTCATTTCGGAATGAGCTTGAGTTCTGCCATCACCCCAGTTCTCCAAATTAAAAGCTGTTTTTCCATTCGTTTGGCAATCTTTGGAGCTTTTTTGATAAGGTTTATCGTCTCTCCGGGGTCACTAATGAGGTCGTAGAGTTCATTTCCTTTTTTTCGAGAAATGAGCTTGTAGCGGTTTTCGATCCAGGCTGCTTCCTTGCCATCTTTGTTGAGAAAGCCGAGGGGCTTTTTGCGTTCTGTTTGCTTACCTGTGGCGAAGGGGAGGATATCGACGCCATCGTAGGTGCGGTCCGTGGGAAGAGGGACTTCCAGAGCGGCGAGGATGGTGGGAAAGTAGTCGGAGGTGAAACAGGGTATGGCGACGGTGCGGGCTTCTTTGATTTTCTCCGGCCAAACCATGAGGCCGGGAACTCGGATGCCTCCTTCGTTGAGGGATAGTTTGTATCCTTTGAGATTTTTGGTGGTGCCCACGTGGCGGGGCGAACCTTGTCGGGCGGGGCCGTTGTCAGAGCAGAAGCAAATCATGGTTTTGTTAGCAATGCCCAGAGATTTGAGCTTGGTGCGCAGACGCCCGATTTGTTCGTCCATCGCGGTGAGACAGGCGTAGTAGTGTTGCGCGTGTTCGGGTTGGTCGTGGTATATTTTACGATATTTTGGTCCGCCGACGACGGGGGAGTGCGGGGTGTGAAACCAGATGGCGGCAAAGAAAGGCGACTTTTTTTCGGTGGCCTTTTGAATGAAGGGAAGGGCGCGGTCCATGATGACGCGTGAATCATCGCCCTTGGTATTTTCGGTGATGGTTGTGCCGGGGCCGGTGAAGTAATCGTTGCCATATGCTTTTCCGGGATTGGCGTCGCTGGAGTTTTGTTTTTTGATCGGGCCGGGGTCGATGAGGGGGTCCCAGGTGGGGACTTTTGATTCGGTGACGAAGGAGACATCGACATCGCGTTCCCAGGGCGGGCAATAGTAACGTTCGGGCTCCTTTGCGAATGTGCCCCAGCGTTTTTGATCACCCTTTTCTTTGGAGAGGGTTCCCAGATGCCACTTGCCAAAATGGCCTGTGGTGTAGCCTTGTTTTTTTAGAATGGTAGTGATAGGGATTTCGGTCGGTTCAAGCATCCCTTTCATCGCGAAGGTGATACCGAAGCGGTACGGGTTTCGGCCGGTGTAGCAACTGCCACGAGTGGGCGAGCACATCGCGGCGCCGGAGTAAAAGCGGGTGAAAGTCACCCCTTCGGCCTGCATTTGATCGAGGTGGGGAGTCTTGAGGTGGGGATGACCGTTATAGCCAACATCGCCCCAACCCTGGTCATCCGTCATGATGAGGATGATGTTGGGATGGTTTGCCGAAAGGAGAGAGGCTGAGGCGCAGAGAATAAGGATGGATTTCATGAGTGAGACTCACTCACTCTATCTCTGCTTCGGTGCGAAAGAAATACCGATTTACCTCAGGCTGCAAAAGGCGAAAGCGCAGCCACGGGGTGCTGTCATTCTGCCCTTGGCTGGTGTCGAGAAACTCAAGCGGGGAAGTCGACCAGTTCTTAAGATCAGTTGAGGTGGAGGGAAAGAGGATGAAGTCGTTTGGTTCGGACGACAGTTGAAAGGAAAAGACCGCCTCAGGACCCCGGCCCAGATCTTCAAAAACAAGGGAAGGCTCTGACTTGGAGGAAGGCACCAGAGGATCGGTGCCGCTGAGGTATTCCATCAGGTTGCTCAACCCATCTCCGTCGGCATCTGCCGTTGGATCAAGAAGCCGGACGTTGTTGTCGGCCCATGTTGCGTAGGTGATTCCCGGGCGGGATGATTGCACGCCGAGTTGATTGGCCAGATTCGAGGTGAGCCCTGGATCACTTGCGGAAATGTCGGCCAGCTCGTAACGATGTCGGGTGAGATCGTAGAGGTCGTTGATTCCGCTTCCAGAGCGGATGAGCCGGTGGGTTTCGGTCCGGATCGCAGTGACGCTTCCCCAGCGTGAGTAGGCGTGGCTTTTCCCGGGAGCGAAGGGATTGCGAAGCATGGGAACGAGAGAGCTGCCGACGGCGGTCGCGGGAACTTGATCGGAAAGGCCGCAGAGGTCGGCTATGGTGGGGTAGATGTCGATGCTCTCGACAACGCCGTAGGTCGTCAGGCCGGCGAAGGCTTTGGGATTGCTGGATTCGGGAGCACGGATAATGAGCGGTGATTCAACTGCGCGTTCCAGAACGGAGTGTTTTCCGATGCGTGCGTAGTCATCGATGCACCATCCGTGGTCGCCCCAAAGAACAACCACGGTATTTTCATCAAGGCCGAGGGCTTCGAGTTCATTGAGCACCTTGCCCACCTGGGCATCCATGTAGGAGATGCTGGCAAAATAGGCGCGGCGCAAAATATCACGGTCGCCGATGGCGGTGTAGGCGTTGGGTTCGCCTGAACTACCGGTCGAGGAATTGGCCCCGGTGGGTGGAGAAACCGGGTCAGGGCCGGGGAGCGCTTCGGGCGGGTAGAGGTCGAAGTAGGCTTTGGGTGCGTTGAAAGGGAGGTGCGGTTTGTGGAAGCCAAGGGCGAGGCAGAACTGTTTGTCGTCATCCTTGAATTCACGCAGTTTCTCAATTGCGGCGAGAGCCATTTGACCGTCGGGATAAGCCTCGTCGGGGAGGGAATTTCCTTCCTCGTCAACCCCGATTTCGTAGGCGGGAGAGACGTTGCGGATGCGACCGGTGCCGTCGGCATAGGCGAAGAGCGGGTAGCGTCGGGCGCCCCATTTGTCGTGATCATAGATGATCTCGTCGAAGGAAAAGCGCATGTCCGGTTCGTTAGCTCGGGAGCGGTTGTCGTCGTAGTTGGAAGGAAAGGACCAGCGGAAGCCATCGGGTTCGTGGGTGATCTTTCCCATCGATGCGGTGTGCCATCCACTTTGGCGGAGAAGGTGAATCCAGCTTTCCGGACTTGCGGTCTCGGTGGCGGGCATGGCGTTGAAGGCATTGTTGTCATCGCTGGCCGAGGTGGGGCGACGCCCGGTCATGAGGGCGTAGCGGGAGGCCCCGCAGGTCGGGACGGCGACATAGTGGTTGCGGAAGAGTCGACCCGATTGCGCCAAGGCGTCAATGTGGGGGGTGTGCATGTGCTCTTCGCCGTAACACCGCAGTTCCGGGCGGAGGTCATCGACCGCAATGAGGAGAACATTTGGAGCGGCGAAAATACTTCCCTGAAGTCCAAGCAGCGAAATGGCAGCGGTAATGAGATGATTCATTGGTCAGCTTGGCTTGAGTAGATTTCGAACCCATTGAGCAGAAGAAAGCGATCTGCTCCGTTGGTCTCGGTGGCTGAAAGTTCGATGGTGGCAGGGTTGGAGCCGTCGTGGGTGAAGGCGAAGGCCAGAGCCGGGATATCGGTGTCGGCAATCGAGGTTGTCCCAAGGCCGGCGGCTCCCAGCGAGGTAGGGGTGATCGACCCCTTCAAATTCCCTGCTAGGCGGCCCTCGATATTATTTGGAGAAGTCGGGGAAGTTCCGCCGGCAAAGCCGAGATTGGGACCGGTGATGGGGTCGAGGTGATATGAGGTCCAGAGATAGGTTCCGGCGGCGAGGTTATTGAAAGTGATCTCGAGAGCTGAAGTACGAGACCCGATGAAGTCGGCCACCAAAAAGGAGCGCGAAAGGTCGCCGCCGGGGATGGTGCGACTTGAATCGCCGTTGGCGCCACGAAATTCGAATGGCGAATCGTCGGCGGTGGCGATCGTCACGGTAACATCACCAATTTTTTTGGTCAGCGGAGAGGCGGTGCCAGATGCTCCCGAAATGACCCGAAGTCCGGAGTAACTTGGGGAGCCGGGCGATTCGCTCGAGTTAAAATCGACGCCGAACAATCTGAGCCCGAAGTTGCTTTTGGGATCGTTGGGGTCGGTTCCAGCGGCGACTTCAATTCCGTCGCTGACCGAGTCGCCATCGCTGTCACTTTTAAGGGGATTGGTTCCGGTGTCAGAGGAGCCGAGAAAGATTCCTGACCCGGACTCCGCGCCGTCGAGCAGGGTGTCGCCATCGGTGTCGGGGTTGTTGGGGTCGGTTCCGAGGGACAGTTCGAGATCGTCATTACTGCCGTCGTCGTCCGTATCGGGATCATTGGGATTGGTCTCGTCACCGGTTCCGGGTGATCCGTCTTCACCACGGTATTCGGAGATATTAGTGAGGTTGTCATTGTCGAGGTCGAGCGCGGCATCATTCACATTCGGATCAAGTCCGTTTGCCGTTTCGTAATCATCAGGCATGCCATCGTTGTCAGTGTCGCTCGGTGGCAAGATACCCTCTACGGTAATGTCGGAGAAGACTGCCGATGAAGCATTCAAAGTTCCACCAAGGAGGAAGCCAACGGCATCGTAGGTGAAGCTGGCGGGAGAGGCTGGGGAATTGGTTTCCGGCCACTCAACGAGAAAATCACCGCCATCCGTCAGAGAGGCCGAGGTTTGAATCTGGGTCGCGTTAATGCGGGTGATGGTCAGGGTGAAGGTGAGAGCTTCGTTGAAATTTGAGGCTCCTCCGTCTGAATCGGAAGCGGTTGAGATCACGGTGGCAGCTGACCCGGAAAAAGGATTGGTGGTTGAACCGTTGGCACGATTGAGGCCGGCGCTGCCGTTGTTGGCGGTAGCCCACACCCCGACGTATCCGCTTCCCGCGCCGGTGGCGGGAATTCCGGGAGCGTCGAAAAGCCCCCAGCGGAGTTGGTTGCCGGGGAGAGCTCCTCCGCCGGAGGTGATGGTGACAGATCCAGTCAGTCGAATGCTCTGTCCCACGGAAAGTGTGACTGACGGAAAGCTTCCGACGATGGTTTCGGCGTCGGCATCGGTGGTGACCGGAGAGTTGGTGGCCGCGCTGCCTGCCGTGAAGCCGGTGTCACCATTGGTGGCGACCCAATTGATGGCGGGTTCCGCCTTCGAGTGCCCGAAGCAGGCTACGAGAGTCAGACTTCGGGTGATTAGTTTGGACATGATTCTTTAGGGTTGGGGAACCTCACTGACCCGGAAAAAAGCGCGACTTCCAAGGTTGCCCAGAGCTTCTTCAATCACAAAGGAGGTCACGTTCCCTTCCTCTTCAGCAGGAACATTATCGTCGATGTTGATGGGCCAGGTGACCAGATCCGAGCTGGTATCGATCGAATAGACCCGGCCTGGAGTTGAAGTCCAGGTTAAGGTGATTTCGCCGGTGGCGGTGTCCGTGGTGATACTTGAGATCGCGAGCGGTTCAGCCTCATCCACGCCGTAGTCGACCTCGACGTTTGCGTAGGTTGCTTTGGTGGCGTCGGTTGTCCCTCCGAGAAGGAATCCCACGCTGTCGTAAACGAAGCTCGTGGGGGAAGCCGGAGAGTTGGTCTCCGGCCACTCAACTTCAAAATCCACGCTATTGGTGAGCGTGCCGGAGGTGGTGATCTGGGTGTCGTCGAAGCGGGTGATTGTTAACGAGAAGGTCAGTGTCTCATCAAAACGTGTTGCCCCATCGACGCTGGACGCGGTCGAGATGACAGTGGTGGCGCTTGACGAGAACGGGTTTCCGGTGCTGCCATCAGCGCTTCGTATATCGCAAACCCCGTTGTTGGCTGCCGCCCAAACTCCAACATAATTGTCTCCGATTCCGGTTTTTGGGGTGGAAGGTGCGTCGAAGAGGCCCCAGCGGATTTGGTTGCCTGGAATCACTCCGGTGCGCCCGGTAATGATGACATTTCCGGTGAGGGTGATTGATTGCCCGGTCGCAAGAGTGACCTCAGGAAAGCTACCGACGAGGGTCTCTGCATCGGAGTCGGTGGTGACCGGCGAGTTGGTTGCCTCAGATCCATCAGAGAATCCGGCATCACCATTTGTGGTAACCCAATTGGTGACCGGGACTGGATTCGCACTTAACTTTGTCAGTGCGAAAAGGAGAAAAGCCAGTTGGCGGAGTGGGACGTATGCCATATCCGTTTTAGCGCCGACGGCAAAGGAGACTAAGCGTTCCAACGAGCCCAAGGAGTAGAGCGGATGGTTCTGGGATGGCCGAAACGGTAGCGTCGACATTGGAAAAAGTTGCCTGGGTGGCATCGGTGGTGCCTCCCAGGAGGATACCGACGGAATCGAAAGTGAAACTCCCTCCAGCCGGAGTTCCGGTGGTTTCAGGCCAAGAAATCAAGGCTGAACCGCTGGCTGCATCTTCGAGTGAACCGCCCACCGAAATTTGGCTGGCGTCCACCCGGGTGATGGCGAGAAGGAAATCATAGGTGACACCGTAGGAAGGAAGAGTCCCAGAGCCGGCTGCGATGGTTGCGGATGCGCTTCCTGAAAACGGGTTAGCCGTGCTGCCGTCTGCCGAATTGATGTTGCCTGAAGCTGCAGCCCAGACCCCAACGTAGCCGGAGCCGCTTCCAGTGGTCGGCGTTCCCGGGGCATCAAAGAGGCCCCATCGGATTTGGTTCCCTGGAATTTGTCCGGTGTTTCCAACGACGCTCCAGGAGCCGGTTAGCGTAATGGTCTCACCTTCTGATAAGCTCACTTCTGGAAAGCTTCCAACAATTGTTTCAGCGTCAGCATCGGTGGTGATCGGAGAGTTGGTTGCTGCGCTTCCCGCGGTAAACCCGGCATCGCCATTTGTGGTAACCCAATCAATCACCATTGCACCGTTGGAAGCGGCAATTGTTGCAGACAAAGCGAGGATTGGAATGGTGGTTGCTCTCATCCGGTTCTGATGAGCCCTTGTCGTTGATTAATCAAGAAAAATGTCGCGAGACGCATGGGGGGCGTTAGGGCGCTACCTTTGAGGTTTTATTGTTTTAGTCTCGGGTGCTGGTTTTTTCGGGAGCCATTTGGCGAGAAGTTTTTTCGCCACTTGATGTGCGGGAAGACTTGCGAGGTTGGTGAATTCATCGGGATCATTGCGATGATCATAGAGCTCTTCGGCTCCATCAGCGTAGTGGATGTAACGCCAGTCTTTAGTTCGGAGGGAGAAGTTCCCGAAGTAGCTTGAGGAGAGAACGGGTTTTTTTCGGGCAGCTTCGGGATCCTTGAGTTGGGGACGGAGGGAGAGACCGTCGAGTTGAGGTGGCTTCGGGAGGCTGCAGAGGTCGACCAGAGTGGGGTAGATGTCGAGAAGGCTGACTGCTTCGGGGCAGTTTTTCCCGGGTTTGATTCCGGGGCCGGCGATGAGGAGTGGGGTTCGGGTGGACTCTTCCCAGAGGGTGCGCTTGGCCCAGCGTTGTTTTTCGCCGAGGTGAAACCCGTGATCGCTCCAGAGGACAATGATGGTGTTTTCTTTGTTGGGCCCGTCGCGCAGTCCCTCGAGAACGGTGCCTACGCAATGGTCGGCAAAACTTACGCAGGCGAGGTAGGCATGCACCATGTCACGCCACTGCTTCCTTGCGAGGACTTCGGTATGTGTCGGCTCGACGTTGAGGCGGCCTTTGAAGTTTGGCGGGAGGTCTTCGAGATCGGAAAGGGGAGCCCTGGGCAACGTGATCTTGTTTCGTTCATAAAGATCAAACCACTTTTGTGGAACAAACATGGGAACGTGAGGTCGGAAGATTCCAACCGACATGAAGAAGGGTTGGTCGTGTTTTTTTCTAAGAACTGCCGCGGCTTTTTGCGCGAGTTGGAAGTCCTTCATTTGGTCATCGGACTCCGGAAACGCACCCCAGTCCCAAGCCCGGCTGAATCCGTTGATTATCTTCTTTGGGCGTGGTCCTCCGTAGCCACCAAGATTGACGTCGATGGCTTGCTTGAGTTCGCCGGTGAAACCGTGGTGAAGTATCTTGCCTCCGGCGAATGTGCGGTAGCCGTTCGTTTTGAACCAAGCCTGCATGCAAGGCGCGGTCTTGAGTCGCGGGATGCTTTGATAGGAGGGGCCGAGATCATAGGAGCCGTGGGTGGTGGCGTGAAGGCCGGACATCACGCTGACCCGGGAAGGAGAGCAGACCGGGACGACGCAGTGGGCGTTACTGAAGTTCCGCCCTTGCCTGGCAAGGAGGTCCATGTGGGGTGTCTTCGCATCGGGATGACCGTCGAGAAAACCCACCCAGTCGTTGAGATCGTCGATGCAGATCATGAGTACGTTGGGCGGTCTCTCGTCTGCGGTGGCGAACAAAAGACTCAGCAACAGCAACGCGGCCTGGATGAAGCGGATCATTCAGTTTTGACGGCTTCTTTTTTAAAGACGTCGAACTCGGGGTTGACGCACTTTTTGCCCCAGCGTTTGTAAATGGCACGAAGGTGTTCTTTTGACTCGGGGTGCTCACCTTTGTCTCCGGTTTCCTTGATCCATTTCGTGAGGAGTGTGCGGTGACGCTTGAGTTCACCGGCAAAATTGGGGTCGTTGGCGAGGTTGTTAATCTGATGCGGATCTTTTTCGAGATCATAGAGTTCTTCGGCCGGGCGCTTTCCGAAGAAGGCCCAAGTGGGGATCTTACCAAGTTCACCTTTGGCGTGGAGTTCGCGGAGTCTTTTGGTTTGCGCCTGACCGTCGCGGTATTGTGGCTGGAGGAGAATCCGATCGGTCATGAAGTTACGGAGGTATCGGAATTTTTCAGTGCGCACAGTACGGATGCGATCGATGGTGTAATCGCATCGGTCACGCGCTGAAACCACGTGGTCGCGCGCTTGGTAACTTTTGGCGAAGAGGTCTTGTCCGTGGAGATATCCGGGGAGTGTGATGCCGGCAAGGGCGAGAGTGGTGGCGGAGATATCAAGACCGCTGACGAGTTCGTTTCGGGTGGCATTCTTCTCAATTCCCGGGCCCGAGATGATGAGGGGAACGTGGACCCCCCCTTCGTAGCAGAATTGCTTGTGCCGAAGCGAGTGGTTGTTGCCGTGATCGGAGAAAAAAAAGATGATGGTATTTTCAATGAGTCCATCGGCCTTGAGGCGGTCCATGATTTCTTTGACGTGGCCATCGGTGACGCGGACGGTTTCGTAGTGGTGGGCCCATTCTTGGCGGAAGATTTCCTCGTTGGGGAAGTAGGGCGGGACCTTCATCGTGGAAGGATCGACCTTGTCGGTGAGCTTTCTGGTGTTGGTCTTTCCCCCACCGAGTTGGATCTGTCCGAACCAAGGCTGTCCTTTCGGAACTGCGGTCCAGTCGGCCTGGCCTTTTTTGCCATAGAAACCCTTCTTACCGGGTTTTGGTTTCTGGGTGTCGGTGGAGTAATGCTCTTTGCGGTTGTAAACGAAGTTGTAGTCGTCCTTTCCCTTGTTGAAGGTGGCGTAACCGTGCTCGATGAAAATCTGAGGCAGGGTTTTAATTCCTGCGGGCAATTGGATCGCGGCTTCGGGGCTGCGGGAGGAGCGATGTTGATGAGTGCCGGTGGTGGTTTGGTAGACCCCGGTGATCATGGCGGAACGGCAGGCCGAGCAGACCGGGGCGGGAACGTAGCAGCGGGAAAAGCGAATGCCGTCTTTGCTGAGTTTGTCCAGAGTGGGGGTCTTTCCGGCGTTGACGGGGAAGCCGTAGGATTCCATCCAGGGTGAGAGATCCTCACAAAAGATCCAGAGGATATTTGGTTT
>Ga0213866_10002513_pt1 | contig 12902 bp, 10 predicted proteins | sample PICome_11_FD_160079 | JGI IMG/M metagenome (GOLD analysis project Ga0213866, IMG submission 160079) | Coastal seawater microbial communities near Pivers Island, North Carolina, United States - PICO284 | ecosystem: Environmental > Aquatic > Marine > Coastal | place: USA: North Carolina... | reverse complement strand
AAGGAGCAGACTCTATCACCACCGAGACCATGGAAAAAGAGGCAGGCGAAAAATTCGGAGAGCAAATGGTCGCTCTCTTCCAGTCCTGGCAGAAACCCTTCGGTATCAACGCCAACGTCCTCGCTATCCCCCAAACCAGGGCCACGGAAAACACCACCCTCGACAAACTCGCCACCACCCTCATGGAGTAAAGAAGGCTCCCGCAATCCAGGACCCTACACACCCCGGGGCACTGCCTCGGGTTTTGCGCTCTATGGGATTTTCCCACAAAATTCCCTCCGCAACAATCCCCGCCCACCGGGGTTCCATCCTTCATGAAATCCATCTCAGCCCTCTTCCTCATTTCCGCGTCCCTCTCTTTTGGCCAGCAAAATCAATTCGAAAAATGGGATCTAAACAAGGACGGCAAACTCTCAAAAAACGAACTCCCAAAACCTTTCCAAAAAAACTTCTCAAAAGTCGACACCAATCGCAACGGGTCCATCTCCAAAGAAGAACACAAGACTTTCCGCGCCCGCAATCAACAGCGCCAGTCAAAAACTCCTGATAACATCACCATCTCCTCCGATCTCTCCTACGCCGCCAACGACAACCCGCGCCAGACCCTCGATCTCTATCTTCCCAGGCTTTCCGAAAAAACAAACACCACCAAATCCCTCCCCGTTATCGTCTTCATCCACGGCGGCGCCTGGCGGGCGGGCGACAAGCGCTCCGGCCTTGGACGCCTCGCGCCTTTCGTTGCCAGCGGCGACTACGCTGGCGTCAGTATCGCCTACCGCCTGACCAACGAGGCCAAATGGCCCTCGCAAATCCACGACTGCAAGGCTGCCATCCGCTGGGTCCGCGCGAACGCCAAAAAGCACAACCTCGACCCCGGAAAAATCGCGGTCTGGGGCAGCTCTGCCGGAGGACATCTCGTCGCGATGCTAGGCACCTCCGGCGAGGTTGAAGCCCTCGAGGGTAAGATCGGCCCTCACCTCAATGAAAGCAGCCAAGTCGAAGCAGTCATCAACTTCTTCGGCCCCTCCGAAATCCTCACCATGGGCGACCACCCGAGCTCCATGGATCACAACGCACCCGACTCTCCCGAGTCAATCCTCCTCGGCGGTCCCATTTTGGAGAACAAAGAACAAGCCCGCAGCGCTTCTCCAATCACCCACATCACCAAAAACGACCCACCCATCCTCAACGTCCATGGCACCGCCGATCGCCTCGTGCCCTATCCCCAGTCAGTCACCTTCCATCAAAAACTCATTGCAGCCGGAGTCTCCTCCAACCTGATCACCATCACCGAAGGCGGTCATGGAAACTTTGGCCAAGCCACCCCTCAAGTGAATCGAGTCGTCTCCGCCTTCCTCTCCAAATACCTCCTCGCAGACAAATCGGTCAGTATCAAGAATCAGGAATTCCAAGCCAAACCCTGACTATTCTTCATCACTTGTGTGCACCGTTCAAGATTCCTATTCCCTTCATTCCCCCCTAATCATACCCAATAAATCCGAAGAAACGTCGAAGTAATCACTGGTGAAATCTTGCAATCCAGTCTCCGAAAAGGTTCCAGAAGGCCCCAAATGAGAATCAAACCCGGAAGGCGGGGGCCCTTTTCTTTTATCTCTGGATAAGTCCTCGTCATGGTATATCGCGAACTACAGTCCAGCGGAGATCTCCATCGCTTCTTGCGAAATTCTGCCATATCTTACCGAGATCGAAGTGCGGGAAAAGAAGGCCGGGGCCGCAGCGATCCTCGAAGCAACCAAGCAATATCGTGACAAGGTTTTGAGTCATACATATAACAACGGCAAAGAATTCGCGATGCACGAACTCCTGACTGAAGTCATGGAAGCGCAAGCCTACTTCGCCCACCCGTATCACTGGTGGGAGCGGAGTCTTAACGAGAGCACCAACGGGCTGATTCGCCAATACTTCGCAAAGAAAACCGACTTCTCAACAATCAACCCAAAAGACGAGAAGGAGGTTCAAGACAAACCCAACCGAAGACCTCGCAAATGCCTCGGCTTCCAAACCCCAAAATAACGTCTTTTTTCCTACTGACCCACTTGCGCTAGCCGCTTGAATCTGCCTCCTCAAAGTTTGCTCTGGATTCATCGAGGCTGGACAATTTTTACCGCAATAGCCATATCCAGCGAAGATATCAAAAAGTGCTATTGAAAAACCACAACTTCGCTCCTTAATAAAGAGCAGCCAATCATGCGCTTTAACAAGAGTCTCATCACCAATCTCATTGCGATCCTTTTCGCAATCGTGAGCTACTTCCTCCCCGCCCCATTCCGCGACCCCGCCTTTAACATCGGGCTCTTCGCCTTCTCCGGAGCACTCACGAACTGGCTCGCCATTCACATGCTGTTCGAAAAGGTCCCCGGCTTTTACGGATCGGGAGTTATCCCGGCCCGCTTTGAAGATTTTAAGGAAGGGATTCACCGGCTCATTATGCAGCAATTTTTTACCTCCGAGAACGTGGCCCGCTTCTTTGAAGGAACCGATGGAGGAAACGACAGCGGAGTCGACCTCACTCCCCTGATTGACTCGGTCGATCTCGATCCCACCTTTGAAGCGCTGAAAACAGCCGTCATCGATTCAAAATTCGGAGGAGCCCTCGCCATGTTCGGCGGACCAGCCGCTCTCGATCCCATCAAGCCGGGTTTTGTCGAGAAGATGAGAAGCTCGATTGTAGAGATTGTTTCGTCGGATGACTTCCAGAAAAAACTTCAGGCTCTCGCCACCGGAAGCAGCAGCGATCACTCCGAACTCCTCGACCGGGTCAGTTTCATCGTCGAAAAGAGACTCGAGGAACTAACGGCCAAGATGGTCAAAGAAATCATCCAGCAAATGATCCGCGCCCACCTGGGTTGGCTCGTCGTCTGGGGAGGAGTCTGCGGAGGATTGATCGGCCTGATCGCAAGCCTGTTACAGAACTCCTAGAAGTCTGTCGGACTTACTCAATTCGGCTGACTGCGAAAAATGGCTACTCGTCTAGCCAACGCTCTTCTGCTTCTGAAATCTTTGCGGGACTCAGGCCCAGACTCTTCAAGATTCCCTTGGCCATCATGATGTTGCCCAACTTGTTCATGTGGCAGCCATCGGTTGTGAGCTTATTTTGAATCTTCCGATCGTACTTCGGCTCACCAAACATCAGCGCCTTGCCAGCAACATAAGGAATCGTTTTCAATTGGTCTTGCATCTCTCGATTCAGATCCGCCAACGGAAGCTCGTTCTCTTTGGCAAATTCCCTGGGAAAATCATTATAAGGTATCAGCTTCTTATTTGTCTCTTTTTCAGGATCTTCACCGATCATCGTCGAGGTGAGAATCATGATCTTTATGCTGGCCGCCTAGGCTTGCCCGACAATGGCCCGAACGTTTTGTTGATAATCCTCCAGCGGGATTCCCTGGAACGCACGATTTCCCAACTTCAGTGTGAAGTGCCAAACGTCATTCACCCCGCAACTTAGGAACACCCAACCGGGCTTCTTACTGATCACATCCCGGTCCAATCGCGCCAACATATCCTTGGACCTGTCCCCTGAAACCCCCGCCGGAACGTGGGACAATTTTAATCCCTCGTGATTCAGCGCCTCCATAACCAGAGTGACATAGCCACTCTTACGATTGCCACCCTGCGTGATGGAATCTCCCAGAAAGGCAATCTTTTCCCCTTGCTTCACCGGGAGCTTGCTTGCGTCACCCCATACCCGAGATACAGCAAGACAGCCGAAGATTATTATTGCGATAAACTTCAGGGCTCTTCTTCCGGATGTCATTTCTTCTTCTACCCGGATCACGAATGGCCTCACTCCAAGAATACCACCTTGGGTGCTCGGAAATCCGGCGCTAAATATCGATCCGCTTCCCGTCATTGCGCGCTGAGACCAGGCAGGCATCGAGAACCTTTTGTGTCTTCATCGAAATCTCCGGCCAGAACGGATCCGGAGTCTCGCTCAGAGCAAGTTCCGCAAACTTACGGAACAGCTTGGTCTCCTGTGCCGTCGGGTGGTTGTTCGCCTCCTCCTCAATCGCAAAATCCCTCTCGTTGCGTTCCTTGAAAAATTGACAGCCTTCTTGCACGAATCTGGGGTTCGCCACTTTGAAGCCCAACTTCCCACCCGGATAAGGCAGAACGAAATCATCCACTCTTAAATGTCCTTTTGATCCACTCACGTGAAGCCATTGCTGGTTCTCCGTGAGAAAGGAATTATAGAATGTCGCGGAAGTCCCGTTCGCAAAAATAAGCTCGGCACTCAACTCGGTGGGCACTCCATCCAAAGTGTCACCGCCGCCTGCCGATGAAAGAAGAGTCGCTCGAAGCGAAACCGGCATCTCATAGTTCATCACAAACAAAGTGGCTCGGATGGTATACCACCCCAGATCACCAAGCGCTCCCGCAGGCTCCAGTTCGCTGCTCCCTCGAATATTCTCGTCAAAAAATTCAGGCGGAGCACAAAAGGAAAAAGCGGAAGCAATTCGCCGGATCTCTCCGACATTTTTGGGATCATCGAGCGCCTCCCGCAGCTTCGGCATGCGGTCGCTGTGCATATACATCACCCCATCCATAAACTGAACATTGTTAGCCGCGCAGGCCGAAGTCATCGCTTCCAGATCATCGGAATTAATCGCACACGGCTTCTCACACATCACATGCTTCCCGGCATTAGCAGCCTTCACCACCCACTCCTTACGCATGCCGGTTGGAAGCGGAATATAGATCGCGTCCAAATCATCAGCCGCAATCATTTCGTCATAGCCACCAATCGCCCTCGGAGCTTCCGCAAAAGGAACCTCGTCCTGGCATTCATCAATGAACCTTTGCGCCTTGGCCGCATCCCGGCTCGCAACCGCCACCACCACTCCGTTGCCGGAATTGCGGATCGCATCCCAATTCTTCCGCGCAATATTCGCCGACCCCAAAATTCCCCATCGCAATGTCTCTGCCATGAGCAATGGTTTACACAAAAACACCCCCCCAATACAAGTCAGCTTAACCAAGATCCGATTTTCCACTGACTACCTTCGATACTTCGTGGTCAATCGCCTGGCACACTCAATTTGCCCACCCGTCTCAAGACAGCACTTCCTGCGCTCTCTAATCCACGTCACCGGGTCGGCTCCCTTCGGAATAAAACCCGCCTTGGCACACCAAGCGATGATGAATTGCCCCGTCCGACCGCAACCCGCCACACAGTGCACCACCACCGGCTCCCTCGCCGCATGATGCCGGTCCATTAATTCAATAAAATTTTCAATCTGTTGATCGGATGGGACTCCGAAATCCGGAACATGGATGAAATGATAGTCAAATCGCTTTGGCACGTCCCGCCGGTTGTCAAACTCGCAAACATTTACCACCGACTTGATCCCTTTCTCATCAAAGAGATCGAACACATAGGGATCGGGCCACCACGATGCTGCGATGATCCCCTCCACAATCCAAGTGAAGGGCTCCGTTCTCTCCGGCTGTCCTCGTTCAGGCCAATACCAAGGGCGAATGGGCATACCAGTTTATGATACATTACAGACTACTTGCAAACGACCAATATTCAATGGACCGGAATCAGCGCCACCTCCAAACTGGATTTGAGCATTGTCTGCCACACCAGAGCAACGGCCATCAAAAGAATTCTGGCGATGACGTATAAAATTCGAATGTTCGAACTCTCAACATTTCCCACCCAGTGATCGACAATGGAAATACTCACCGCTCCCGCGACAAACATCAAAATGCAAGTCATCCAGCCTCTGAAAAGTCTCCACTTGGACACCCCAGAAGTAAAAGGCAATTACGAATTTCTCAAAACCGGAAGAAAACAAGTCATGATGCCACCTCCATTTTCCTCCCTGGTCCCGTTAGCCCTGGATCAGACAGGCTTTTCGCGACCGAATCCGAGGAAGAGACGTGTCGGGGCCATTGATGACATTCAAAATAGATCTCGGCAGCTGCATCTGCTTCCGGAGACCGTGTTAAAGTCAAGCTTGTCGGATGCACCAACCTTGCTGGCTTTGGGTTCTTTAGCTGCAAGCGTGGTCAAACTTCTCACTTTCAGGTGAAATTTGCCTACGCCTTTAGGGCGTATTCGTGGCACTGTTCTCCCCATCACTTGGAGGTCAGGTCGTACCATGAAATCCCATCTTAAAATCATCCTAGCTTCCGTCCTTCTTGCGGAACAGACAGATGCCCGGGAGATCAGTTTCAATCGCGATGTCCTCCCCATCCTGTCCGACGCCTGCTTCAGCTGCCACGGCCCCGACTCCGAAGCGCGCGAAGCCGACCTCAGGCTGGACCTCGAGGCCGAGGCCAAAGCCCATCGTGACGGCTTCCCCGCCATTGCTGCGGGCAATCCCGCTGAAAGTGAGCTGATCTTTCGTATCCTCAACGAGGAACCGGACGAGGTCATGCCTCCACCGGAGGCACACCGCCAACTCACCGCCGCCGAAAAACAAACTCTAAATGACTGGATCACACACGGGGCCAGATGGGAAAAGCACTGGGCTTTCGTGAAACCAACCTCTCCGCCCCTTCCAAAACCCTCCAACCCGCAATGGCCCCGGAATCCCATCGATCACTTCATCCTTCACACCCTCGATCAAAAGGAACTTCCGCCATCCCCCGAAGCCTCCCGTGAAAAAATCCTCCGCCGCGTTACGCTCGACCTCACCGGCCTCCCTCCCACGCTTCAAGAACTTCAATCATTCCTCTCCGATAGAAAACCCGGCGCTTACGAGCGCGTTATCGATCAACTCCTCGCCTCGCCCCGTTACGGCGAAACAATGGCACTCCCCTGGCTCGAAGCCGCACGCTTCGCCGACACCGATGGCTACCAATTCGACGGCCCCCGTAGTATGTGGCGTTGGCGGGACTGGGTGATCGAAGCCTACAACTCAAACAAACCTTTCGACGAGTTCACCATCGAACAACTTGCCGGCGACCTCCTGCCCAACCCCACCCTCGAACAAAAAATCGCCACCGGCTTCAATCGCAACCATCGCTACAACTCCGAAGCCGGACTCGTCGTCGAGGAATTCCTCCTGGAAAACGCCGTCGATCGTGTCGACACCACAAGTACGGTTTTCCTCGGACTCACCATGGGCTGCGCCCGCTGCCACGATCATAAATACGATCCACTCTCGCAAAAGAACTACTATGAGATGCTCGCCTTCTTTAATAACATCCCCGAATTTGGCCGCGCCGTAAAAGCTGGCAACTCCGAGCCTTACATCTCCGCTCCCACCAGGCCCCAGCAACTCCAACTCGCCAGCCTCGAAGATAAAGTCACCGCCGCAAAAACTGCCATCTCCAGAATCCCGTCTAGTCCGGTTACCGCAAGCTCACCCCTCGTCATTCAGGGCCTCAATTACCAACACCCACCGGAAGTCGTTTCCTTCGACGGTAACGGATCACTCAATATCCCCAACACCCCGCTTACCAGGAAGAAAGATGCCCCCGGACGCTTCGAAGTCTTTTCGCCCCTCTCCCGCTTCTCCGTCTCACTCTGGATCAAGCCCGCCGACCTCGACTCCGGCACCATCATCTCCCGCCAATCCGGCAACAACGCCCTTGCCACCGGCTTTAGCCTTTCACTCCGGGATGGCCACCTACGCTACTCGATCATCACTCGTTGGATCGCCGGAGTCGCGCAAGTCGAGACCACCGAAAGGCTTCCCACCAACGAATGGACCCATCTCACCCTGACTTTCCATGGCCAACTCCGGGCCACCAATCAGCACATCTTCATCAACGGAAAAGAAGCCCCACTCCAGATTCTCCACAATACCAACAGCAACACCGGCTCCGCAAAGAAGGCCGCTCCACTCCGTCTCGGCGGATACCCCGGTGACTACTTCAAAGGCGACCTTCGGGACCTCCGCGTCTACAACCGCCCCTTGAAAAGCCGGGAAATCCTCACCCTCGCCGGGAACCCGGAGGCCCGGCTTCAAACCCTCTTCCTGGAACAAGGCCCTGCCAGGAAAGCGTACCAGGAATTGATCGCTGCCGAAGAAAAGCGCGACCAATTCATCCGCACCCTGCCCACCACCATGGTCATGCGGGAAAACTCCACCGAGAAAGAAACCTTCATCCGCAAGCGCGGGGTCTATCATTCCCTGGGCGAAAAAGTCACTCGCGACGTCCCCGATATCCTGCCGCCCCTGTCGAAGGATCTTCCCCGCAATCGACTGGGCTTGGCCCGCTGGATTGTCTCGCCCGATAATCCGCTCACCGCCCGCGTCACCGTGAACCGTTACTGGCAAAAATACTTCGGCACCGGCCTCGTCAAAACCTCGGAAGACTTCGGCGTGCAGGGCGAGAACCCCTCACACCCCGAACTCCTGGACTGGCTCGCCACCGAATTCATCCGCTCAGGCTGGAACGTGAAGCACCTCCAAAAACTCATCGTCACCAGCGCCACCTACCGCCAGCAATCCAACCTCACCTCAAAACTCCTCGAAGTCGACCCTCACAATAGACTCCTCGCCCGTGGCCCACGTCAACGCCTTCCCGCCCACGTGATCCGCGATCAAGCCCTCTTCCTGAGTGGGCTACTCGTTGAAAAAATCGGGGGCCCCTCGGTCAATCCCTATCAACCCGAAAACCTTTGGATCGAGATGTCGATGGGGCAGAAATACAAACCATCCACCGGCGATGACCTCTTCCGCCGAAGCCTATACACCATCTGGAAACGCACCGTCAACCCGCCCTCCATGGCCATCCTCGACGCTGCCGACCGCGAAGCCTGCTCGGTCGGAACCAAAAGAACCAACACCCCACTCCAGGCGCTTACCCTGCTCAACGAAACCGCCTTCGTGGAATCCGCCCGCAAACTCGCCGAACGCATCCTCCATGAGAATCCCCGCGATCCCGTCGCCCACGCCTTCAAAATCGTCACCCTGCGTGATCCACGACCTGACGAAAACGAGATTCTCACCCAAGGGCTCCGCGAATACCTGTCCCACTTCAGAGCCAATCCGACCGCCGCCAAATCCCTCAACACCATCGGAACAGCCCCCGTCCCCAAGGACCTCGACCCAATCGAACTGGCCGCCCATACCACCCTCGCCAACGTCCTCCTCAACCTCGACGAAGTCATCACCAGGGAATAGCCATGAACGAAATCACACGACGCCACTTTTTCGAAAAAGGGTCCCACGGCCTCGGGTCGATGGCGCTTGCTTCCCTGCTCAACCAATCGCTCCTCGCCGGGAATTCGAAATCGCTCCCCGGCAAAGCCAAACGAATCATCTACCTTTTCCAGAGCGGGGGGCCTCCACAAATGGATCTCTTCGATCCCAAACCAAACCTTGCAAAATTTCACGGCAAGGAGGTCCCCGCATCGATCTTCAATGGTCAACGCCTCACCGGCATGACCGCCGGTCAAACTTCATTTCCCGTTGCCAGGTCCACCTTCAATTTCAAGCAAGCCGGACAAAGCGGTCAGTGGCTTAATTCCGACCTCCTTCCCCGTCTCTCAAAAGTTGCGGACGATATCAGCGTGATTCGCTCAATGCACACCGAGGCCATCAATCACGACCCCGCAATCACGTTCTTCCAAACCGGCTTCCAACTCGCGGGGCGACCCTCTATTGGCTCGTGGCTTTCCTACGGGATCGGCAGTGAAAATGCCAACCTCCCCGCCTTTGTGGCCATGACCTCCAACCGCTCCGGTCAGGCCCTTTACGACCGGCTTTGGGGTGCGGGATTCCTTCCCTCAAAACACCAGGGCGTCCGCTTTCGCTCCGGCAAGAATCCCGTTCTCTACCTCAATAATCCCGAGGGCATCTCCACTGATCTTCGCCGCAAAACCCTTGACCAAATCAGCGCACTCAACCGAATCCATCATCAGGACTTTTATGATCCCGAAATCGAGACCCGCATCGCCCAATACGAAATGGCCTTCCGCATGCAGATGTCGGTTCCCGAACTTACCGACGTTTCAAGTGAGCCTGACAGCACTTTTAAGCTCTACGGTGAAGATGCCCGCAAACCCGGCACCTACGCCTACAACACCCTAATGGCCCGCCGCCTCAGCGAACGCGGCGTGCGGTTCGTCCAACTCTTCCACCGGGGCTGGGACACTCACAGCGGTCTTGCCAGACAACTCACGCAACGCTGCAAGGAAACCGATCAAGCCTCCGCAGCCCTCATCACCGATCTAAAACAACGAGGCCTGCTCGATGACACCCTCATCGTTTGGGGCGGAGAATTCGGCCGTACCGTTTACAGCCAGGGTAACCTCACTCCCAACGGGTTCGGCCGAGACCATCACCCCCGGTGCTTTTCAATGTGGCTCGCCGGAGGCGGAATCAAACCCGGACAATCCATCGGCGAAACCGATGACTATTCCTACAATATCACCAAGGATCCCGTCAGCGTTCACGACCTCCACGCCACTATCCTCCACCTCCTCGGGATCGATCACAAAAAACTCACTTTTAAATTCCAGGGCCGCCACTACCGGCTCACTGATGTCCATGGTGAATTGATCAAGCCACTTTTGATTTAATCCGCAAAATGGTGGCTAATTTTTCGCAGGGATCTCCACACCACGGGCGCGGCATGACAATGGAAAGAAAATGAAAGATGACAGCCTCTTTTGTTAGAGGCCGTTCGAAAAACGATCGAACGAGTGCTCCCGAGTTGTCTCTCTAGTTCGAAATACAATACACCGCCTTGTTCGAGCGCAGATAGATCGCATCCTTGGCCAAGGCCGGAGTGGCGTTAAAATCCGAGTCATCGCCAAGGGTGTTAACGCCAAGCAATTTCATTTCTTTTCCTGCTTCGAAGATGAAAGTTCCATCTCTCCGGCTCACTACGAGAAGCTTGTCACCCACCCGGAGAGTCGAAGCATAAATGCTGAACTTCTTACGCTTCTTGACCGCTTCAACACTCCGCTTTGTCACCGTCTTACCCCTTACCGAATCCATTACAATGGCACTGGCCCCGGTATTCACCAAGAAGAGAAGACCGTCTTTGTAAACCGAACTCGGAACGCTGGATGAGGTCTTGCTTTTCCAGAGGATCTGACCGGTGACATCACCCGAACCACCACCTTTGATCGCGAAAGAGCCCTTGCGTGGATACCCACCGGTTGCAAAAAGAATCTCCCCCTGACTAATGACAGACGGCGTAATGTTTCCGGAGATTTCAGATTCCGCCCACCAGATTCTTTTGCCTGTTTTGGGATCAAGAGCAAATAATTCATTGGTCGCTGCAATCACCAACTCCGATCGACCTGACTTTGAAGTGTGAACGGCTGGGGTATTATAGGCCAGCTCCAGGTGCTTTGCATCATACCTCCACTCTTCTTCTCCCGTCGTCTTGTCAAAAGCAATGATCGCACGGGCCTCATCGGCCGCATTCACAATGAGCAAATCGCACACCAAAACCGGGCTCGCCCCCGATCCCCAACGGCGATTGCTGGAAGAATCGCCCACTTGTTTACTCCAGATTTTTTCTCCATCCATCGTGAACGCATGAACTCCGGATTTACCAAAGAAAGTATAGACGTGCTTCCCGTCGGTGACCGGTGTGGCGCTCGCGTATCCGTGTTCGGTTAAATATCCTCGGTAGTCATCTTCCGGATTCGCAAGGGGCACGCTCTTCTTCCAAAGAACCTTTCCACTTTTTCGATCAAGACAAAGAAGCGTGCGTCCCAACTTGGCTGCTTCCCCGACATTTTTTTCGTCAATTCCATATCCGGTGTAACACGTCACAAAGAGTTTATCGTCCCAGAATATTGGGCTGGAACTTCCCGGCCCCGGCAATTCGGTCTTCCATTTCACGTTTTCATCAGCACTCCACTGCAGAGGAAAAGTGGCCTCATCGATCGCGGCAACTCCACCACTTCCACGAAACTGGGGCCAATTTTCTCCACCCAAAGCAATCGTGGCAGACACAATGACAAAGGGTAGACACTGAATCATTCTTTTCATAGTGCCAGAGTATCAAGCTTAAGCCCGTGGGCAATTTTTATCGACTTGTCCTCCATCGAACAAAACCAATCCCATCGGTCGACGAGCAAGCGATCTTGATGACAGGTGGCATCAGAAACCTAGTCTATCTTGGTGGGCAGATTGGGCGGCCTCTCCGGCCCGGGCTTCGCGGGAGCAGGCTCCTGTTGACGCTGAATCTCAATGTCCCCGATCCGGATCACAAATGAACTTGAAGCATTCACCTCCCAGCCGGCCGTGACCTTTTCGCGATCAGCCAGCTGTCTCGCTTTCAGGTAAGTATTAAACGAGTTGGGATGCACATTGAAAATCAACACCGCCCGGCGGTTCAGCCTGAGCTTGTCCAAAATCCTCGCAAATCTATTGCGTGGCTCGGCCAACTCCGCAAGCGAAGTTCCACCATTCTTGAGATCGGGAGAGATCCGGATGTGCAAGCGGGTCGAGGTGGGATAAGCCGCGAGCTCATGTTTCTGCCCCCTTGAATTCTTAAAATCAAAACTCTTAAAATGCCTCAAAATCGGCACAGCCTGATAGACGTGTCGATCTGCCCCGCGCTGCTTGATTCGCTGATTGGGGAAATCACTTTTCGCCTTCTTAAACTCCGCCTCAAACAACTCCAATGGAGTGATGGTATCAATAAAATGAATCCGGTCGTGAATCACGATCGCCCGGTAAATCTCTGCTTTATCCGGAATTGGCCGGCTGGCCGGAATCCCCACAATAGTCGGTTCAACCTTGAGAACGGGAGTGTCGTCCAGAAGAGCCTCGAGCTTGGCGATCCGGTCCTGAATCTGCCCGGTTATTTTCGCTTCGGCATCCCGCTGTTCCCGGGCTTTCTTCGCCGCTTTTTGCAACTCATCCAGTTCCACCAATAGCTCCTTACGCTCTTTCGTATCCTTCTCAAGCAGGGCGAGTTGGCGCTTCTCCACCTCGCTCTCCTCCTGGGTC
>Ga0213866_10002512_pt1 | contig 12909 bp, 10 predicted proteins | sample PICome_11_FD_160079 | JGI IMG/M metagenome (GOLD analysis project Ga0213866, IMG submission 160079) | Coastal seawater microbial communities near Pivers Island, North Carolina, United States - PICO284 | ecosystem: Environmental > Aquatic > Marine > Coastal | place: USA: North Carolina... | reverse complement strand
TAGCAAAGTCTCCTTCGGGGTGTGGCGCGAAGGCGTGATTGTGCCGGTGCAGGCTAGGCTTGGTGAACTGGGCGATGCGCTGGCCTCGGTCGACTCCATCACGCTTGAAGAAGGCGACTTGCAAGGCGCTACCGTGGCAGCCTTGGATGACGCGACGCGCGAGGAGTTCGAGATCGATCAGCGCGTGAAAGGCGTGGTCGTCACAGAGGTTGAAGCGCGCAGCGTTGCGCACCTCAAGGGAGTGCAAGCGGGAGATGTGATCGTTTCAGTCAACGGATCGCAGCTCGGATCGCTCGCCGAGTTCCAAAGCGCGTACACGAAAAGCACGCGCGGCTTTGACGTCCGCATCTATCGCCGAGGCATGACGCTGAGCTTCAGTCGCCGCTAGTTGTGCTTGTCAGACGAGGTCAAGTCGCCGCGAATCGAGGGCGACTTGACCTCGCTTTGCCTCGTCGCTTCGCCTAGATTCCCTGCGTGGGAGCGAGAGTTCGCAAGGGATCTGGAAACACGAGCGAGAGCATGAGTAAGTCTGAGAAAAAGCATTCCGAGAAGTCGCTTGAAGCTCTTCCCTTGCGTGAGGCAGGGGGCTTCGTGCTCTACAAACGCGAAGGCGACGCGCTCAGCTTTTTGCTCCTGCGCAGCGCGCGCTGGGACGAGTGGGGGCTCGCCAAAGGCCATCGCGATCCAGAAGATGAAGATATCTTGGCCTGCGCTCAACGAGAGCTTGGGGAAGAAACCGGCCTCGGCGACGTGCTGATACACAGCGGCTTTCGCTGCGTTCTGGAGTATCAGCCAGAAGGTATCATTCCTGCATATCTCAAACGTGTGACCTACTTCCTTGCTCGTTTGGAGCAGGGGAGTGTCAGGCTTTCCGATGAGCACTCGGGGCTGGAATGGATGCCTTTGGATCAAGCATTGGAAGCCCTGAAGCACGAAAATCTACGCTACGTTATGAGCCAAGCCGAAAAATATCTCACCGCTCCAAAAAGCTGACTTTCCACGAGTTTCCAACATTTAGCCAAATCTCCGGCAGCGGGAAGTGGACGATTTGCAAGATTTCTGTGGAATTTGGTAACGTCATTACGCAAAACTGCATTGGTTCGCCATGCCAAGAAGGGGAACTATTGCCCGGAAGCGCGGGGGTGAATGAATGCTGCAATTGCCTAAGTTTGATGGATTTGGGGCCGTCTCGAGCACTATGAGCGTGCGTGCAAGCGAGACGAGAGCAACTTTCTTCAAGGAATCGTAGAGGGGCTTGCTCTCGACTAAGGTTGCACCTAAATTCGCCGCATCGCTCGAAGGTGATATTGCATTGTGGAATGCGCAATAGATGCGCGGCTGGTGTGACAGAGGTATACGCTTAGCCTGAGTGTGGAGAGTTCATGCGATTGCAGTGGGTAGGACAAGCGTGCTTCCATATCGAAGCGCAGGATGGAAGGTTGATTCTCATCGACCCCTTCCAGCGCGTGATTGGAATTCCGCGTTCGCAATTCCCAGCTGATGTCGTGGTCTTCTCGCACTCACACATCGATCATTGTGACCCCAGCGCTATTCCACATGGCGTGCCAGTGGTGATGGGGGCGGGGGAGCACGCTGCGCAGGGTTTCAACTTCAATGGTGTTAAGGCTTATCACGATCCCCGTGAAGGATTGAAGAGCGGCGAAGTCACCCTTTACACCTTCGTTGTCGATGGATTCCGAATCCTTCACCTCTCCGATTTGGGAGAGCGATTGAGCGATGCAGTCGTTCAACGATTGGCCCGCCCCGACGTGCTGCTTTTCCCTGCTGGCGAGCACACGACGATTGATCTCAAAGAGGCGGCGGAGTTGGTCGGGCGTCTCAAGCCCAGGATTGCAATCCCGATGGCATTCCACCTGCCGGGCTTGATCATGCCGAGCGCATCCCGCGCGAAAGTTGAGCGCGCATTCCCTAAGCACAAGCGCGCAAGCCAATTGGAATTGACCCCAGGTACAAAGCTTCCCGATGGCTGCGAGGTGATCTTCCTTGATGCCATCCCAGAATCGCGAGTACAGATTGCAGAAGCCGAGGCTGGAGCGAAATGATGTTTGACGAGATTGAAATAGATGAGCTCAAGCCTGGCATGAGAGTTGGCCGCGATGTCCTGCAGGGCGGAGCGCTCTTAGTTCACGCGGGCACGCTGCTGAGCGACCCCGTGATCAACGTGCTGCGCAAGCGCGGCGTTGAAGAGATCATCATTGAGAGTAGCGACGTCGACGTGCCGGACTACGTCCCTTCAAACGACCGCACGACGCGCATCACCTGCCAGCACGACTTGGGACAGCGCGCAACCGAGCGCTTTCTCAAGGTTTGCGAGACGCTAAAGCAGCAGTTCAAGGGTATGGAAGAAGATGTGATCATGGCGCCCTTGATGATGTCGGCGCACCGTTTCTGGCGAATGCGCATAGCCAATGAATACGCATTGGCGTAGCATCTTTTGATTCGGTACAAGCGACGCTTAGGGCCAATGGATCGAGCGAAGAGGCCACACTCTGGGCATCTGGTGTGGTTATTCTGCTCTTGCAAACCAGGTGAATTGTGACGATCGACGAGCTGCGAAACAAACTAGCTGCTGTGGAAGAACTGCCAGCGTTGCCGACCATCGTGTCGGAAATCAACACGTTGCTCAGCAATCCAAAAACCACCGCTACCGAGCTTGGTATGGTCATCAAGCGTGACCCTGCGATCACGGCGCGCGTTCTCAAAATCACCAACTCAGCCTTCTTCGCGCTGCCAAAGAAAATCACCTCAGTCAACATGGCTATTGTCGCGCTGGGCTTCAACACCGTCCGCTCGATCGTCCTCGCCACCAGCGTGATGGAAGTGTTCAAGTTCAAGGATGCGAATCAGGCGCTGAACCAGAAGAAGTTCTGGGTCTACAGCATGAGCGTTGCTGCGAGCTGCCGCGTGCTTGCTCGCAATGCAGGCGAGCGCCGCACAGAATTCGCGTTTATCTCAGGCTTGCTGCACGGCCTTGGTCGCGTCGTATTCGCGCAGTTCCTGACGGATGATTTCAACCGCACGATCGAAGCTGCGCGCGAGCAAGAACGCCCACTTTGGGACGTTCAACGCGAGCTGCTTGGCGTCTCCGACAGCGATGCGGGCGGCGTGCTCTTAGAGATTTGGCAGCTTGATCGCATTCTTGCGGACGCTGTAAAGCATCAAGAGAACCCCCTTGAAGCGCCGGAAGATTCGCGCATGCTTTCATGCTTCAACCTGATTGCCAGCGTTCTCGTGAGAGTGCTGCAATTGGGTGAGTCTGGCGACGTGTACCTGCCCAAGATTTCGCGCTCGGTGCTCAATTACGCGAAAGTGTCAGATGCACAGTGGGATCGCCTGCTTCAACTCACGATGGACGAGGCCGAACGCGCCTCGGTGTTCTTGCAGGACTAGTACTGCAAACCCCGATTTGCACGATGAGGAGATGGAATGAGCGAGAATCCTGGTGAACGCCGGATGGTCGTCGCACTCTCAGGTGCCTCCGGCACAATCTATGCACGCACGCTCTTGCGCGCGCTCGGCGATCTGGGGATGGAAGTTCACGTCACGATCTCGGCGGGCTTCTTTGAAGTCGCAAAAGCTGAAGAGTCTGACTTCCGCGATTACTTCAGCGAGTCCGCAGTCGACCTGCAAGGCTGGGCCGGCACTAACGGAGACTTCACCTACTACCATCATCGCCAAATCGGTGCGGCTATCGCGTCCGGTAGTTATCGCGTGCGGGGCATGATCGTTGCGCCCTGCTCCATCTCAACGCTTGCGAACATCGCGCACGGCACGGGCAAGTCGCTGATCGAACGCGCTGCCGATGTGACGCTGAAGGAAGGGCGCAAGCTCGCGCTGATGGTGCGAGAATCCCCGCTCTCGGCGATTGCACTTGAGAACGCGCTGAAGCTTTCGCGCATGGGCGTACACATCCTGCCCACCAGTCCGGCGTTTTACATAAAGCCGAAAACGATTCAGGACTTGGTCGACCACACGGTCGCCCGTACGCTCGACCTTTTTGGCATTGAACACAAGCTTTCCAAGCGTTGGGGTGAAGCGGTCTGACTGGCTGCGATTGCCGCTGATCGCGTCGATCGTCATAGTGACGCTCCCGCTCTCGGGCTCTCTCTCTGCGCAACGTGAAGGAACAAGGCTATGGCAGGTCACAACAAGTGGTCGAAGGTAAAGCATAAGAAGGCCCGTCTCGACAAGCGGCGCTCGAAAGTCTGGAGCGCGATCTCACGCGACATCATCATGGCTGCCCGCACCGGTGGCGGCGATCCTTCCGCCAACTTGCGCCTCACCTACGCGATTGCCGAAGCGAAGAAGCACAACATGCCGGCGGATACCGTTGACCGCGCGATCAAGCGAGGTACGGGCGAGCTCGAAGGTGCTGATCCCGAAGAAATCGTGTACGAGGGCTACGGCCCCGGCGGTGTCGCGCTGCTCGTGATGGCGTTGACCGACAACCGCAACCGCACCGCGCCGCTGGTGCGACGAGCCTTTGAGAAGAACGAAGGCAAGCAGGGCGAGCCTGGCAGCGTGCAGTACATGTTCGAAACGAAGGGGCGCGTCACGCTGCAAAAGTCGCTGATCGGCGATGAAGCGCTGATGGACTTGGCGCTCGAAGCTGGCGCCGAAGATATCGATTCGAGCGACGACGAGCTGCATGCCGTGATCTGCGATACCGCGCATTTGGAAGGTGTCAAAGATGCTTTGCGCGAGAAGAAAATCGAGTGGGATGAAGCCGAGCTTGCCTACATCCCTTCCGCCTCGATCATGCTGGATGCTGATACCGCGCGCAAAGTGCTCAAGCTGATTGAAGCGCTTGAAGATGAAGAAGACGTGCAGCAGGTATTCGGTAACTTCGATATTCCAGATGAAGTCGCAGCGGAGCTGAGTGCCGACGAATAGCGCTAGCAAAGCCCCGGGCGCTGCGAGCGTGCAGGCGGTACAATTAGGGTAGATCAGTGAAGTCGATTCGACGTGTGCTCTCACACGCCAAGCGAGGCCAAGCCAATGGCAACATCCAACAGCATTCACCCGAGCGAACAAGGCAACGTCAAGCTGATCGGCATCGGCGGCGTGGTGAAAGGCGCGAAGTTCAGTGTTCGCCAAGGCGAGAGCGTGGTGATTGGCCGCTCGCGTGAGTGCGATGTCTGCCTGCGAGAGCTGCCAGCCGTAGCTGAACTCGCTGAGCGCGGCGAGGATGCCGAGCGCCACTTCCACACCGTCTCCCGCAAGCACGCGAAGATCACCTACCACGAGTACGGCCGCGTCGAGATTGAAGACCTGTCTTCCAACGGCACTTTTGTTGATGGCCAGCGCGTCGAGATTTCGATTGAGCTTGAGGATCTTGAGCGCCATCCACATGAGCTGCGCTTGGGCACCAGCGTGGTCTTTCAGCTTGACTGGTGGAAGCTGGTGCCGCTCTCGAGCATCAAGATGCCCAAGGTCAAGGTGAAGAAGAAGAAGGACACGGAACTCGTTGAAGTGTCAAAAGATGGCGACGTCGAAGATGCCGAAGAGCCACTTGATCCGGACGATCCAACCAGCAGTGCGCACCAGCTTTCCGACATGGTGCATGAAGACACCGCAGAGCGCCTGGCCAGTGACATGCAGGCAAAACAAGATGGCCCGGAACAAGAGACTGCCGACCACAGCGACGACGAAGATTAGAGCAATTCTCGATTTGCTTTGTGCTCATCACCGTCATCCCGAACGCCGCAGGCGGAGGGATCACCCTTGCGAGCATTGCAGCACTTTTCTTTGCACACGTATCGTTAATCGCGAAGCATTCTGTGTGCAATCGTGGGAAGCGTGACTGATTGTAGAGGTGATTCCTCCGCCTGCGGCGTTCGGAATGACGGCGCACGCCGACGAAACCAAATCGAGAAATGCTCTAACACTCTCGCTAGCGAATCACATCGAGGCTTTCGCCTTCATCCAAGGTCAGCAGCTCGTCTTGATGGCGTAGCGTGATCTGCGCGCGCAGTGCAGCATCGCTCTGCTGCTCGAATGATCGCAGGGTCAAGAGCCTGCCGTCGAGCCCCAGCGTCTCCTCGCCGATCGCCACTTCGGTGCGCCGAAGCCCGTACCAGAGGCGCAACTTCGCATCTACCAATGTGTAAGGCAGCTCGATCACCTCAAGCTCGCCCTCCCCGTGCTCGCGGATCAGCGTGAGGGGCTGGCCGATGCGGGTGAAAGCGCGCAGCATCTCGCCGCTCTTGTGCTGGAAAGAGAAGATGGCTTCGCCATCGCGGACTGCAATCAAAGTCAGAGATTGAGCCGGAGCCAGCTCGACAGCGTGCTCGGCAATGACCTTTGTCTGATAGCGCAATTCGTAACGAAACTTGCCCGGCTCAGGCAATTGATCGAGGTATTCGCTCCGCAGGTCATCGCTCAGCAGAACATCGTGCTGATCGCCTTCGGAGTCAATGAAAACGCGGTATAGGAGCAGAGTGCCCTGGCGCGTGCCCGGTGCCGTTGCGGCCACGTGGAAGGCCCCAGCCTGCCCGCCTTGCATCACGATGAGCTGCGCAGCCTCGATATCTAAATGTATTCTTTCCGAATCTCTCGAAGCTGACTTCTGTGCGATTGAGCGGGGTAGAGCGCATACCAGCGCAGTAATTCCTGCAATCAAAAGGAATAATGTCTTCGGGAGTTTTGACACTACAGCGCCCCACACTTACACTTTTCCCTTCCAAAGCACGCGCTTTTGGGCGCGGGAGCGTTCGAAACTCGTCAAATAGCATAGTCACGTATCTGCTGCTGTCTACGCGGAAGAAGATGCGCGATCAGGATCGCACGATACGTTTTGCAATCCTTGAATCATTGGGCTTAGTTTGAGCGTCGATTGAAAGTTCGGGAGTTCGATCCCTTTATGTCAACCACGTTTACAGATTCAGACGAGCTACACATTCTCGGCAGCCCCGCCATTTTGATGGGCGTGCAACTGCCTGAGCGTGTTGGGATCAGCGATGATGCCATGCTCGACGAACTCACCGCCCTCGCGGAAACCGCGGGTGCGAAAGTGGTTGGGCATTCCCTCCAAAAAATGCAGCGCCCCAACTCGCGCAGCTTTTGCGGCAAAGGCAAGGCTGAAGAGCTCGGCGAGATGGTGAAGGAAACCTGCGCTACGCTCATCATCTTTGACAACGAATTGAAGCCTCACCATCAGCGCGTGCTAGGTGAAATCACCGGCGCTCGCGTGGTTGATCGCACCGAGTTGATCCTGCTGATCTTTGCCGAGCATGCGCGTACGCATCAGGCGAAGCTCGCGGTTGAGCTTGCTCGCCTGCAGTACCAGCTTCCGCGCCTGCGACACATGTGGACGCACCTTGAGCGCCAGCGCGGCCGTCTCGCGACGGTTGGCGGCGCTGGTGAAAGTCAGATTGAAACGGATCGGCGCATCATCCGCGACCGCATCGCAAAGCTGAAGCGCGAGCTTGAGGAGATTGACAAGCGCCGCATACGCGAGGTTTCAAAGCGCGATGAGCACTTCCAGATTGCGCTCGTTGGCTACACGAACGCCGGCAAGTCCACGATGATGAAGTGTCTGACCGATGCTGACGTGTACATCGCGGATAAGCTCTTCGCGACGCTCGACACGCGCACGCGAGTGTGGGAGTTTGAGGGGCACAAGGTGCTTCTGAGCGACACGGTAGGCTTCATTCGGGATCTGCCGCACAATCTGGTTGCGGGCTTTCATGCGACGCTGGCGGAGACGATCCAAGCGGATCTCTTGCTGCACGTTGTGGATGGCTCACACCCTGATGCGCCTGACATGATCGCTGCGGTTGAGACTGTTCTTGAAGACCTTGGAGCGGGGGATATCCCGCGCCTGCTTTTGATGAACAAAATCGACCGGATGGAGAACCAAGCAGCGCTGACAGTACTCGCTAAGAGCGCCGAAGATCGCTACAAGGTGGTTGTTCCGGTGTCTGCTGTGAGTGGCGAAGGCGTTGACCTGCTTCGCCAGACCGTCGCGAAGGTGATGGAAGAGCACGAGCTTCTGATGGAGTTCAGCTTTTCTGCCGCCAACGGCAAGCTCTTGGCTTTTCTGAACGAGCGCTGCAAAGTGCTGGAGCAGAAGTTCGATGAGGACAGCGTGCATGTGCGGGTGATTGCAGAACCGCGCTATCAGCAGATGATAGAGCAACTGCTGGGCAAGTCACCGAAGCACCAAGATGGCGACGGTAAAGGGCGAGACGAGGAACGGGCTCGCTTCGAAAAGGCCTTTGGGATGTAGCCAAAGGGCAAGGCAATTAAAAGCGCACGCAAGTGCGACATGGGATCGGCATACATGGCAGCGGAACAATCCACGATGGTTGCACAGCCCACCGCAGTCGACTGGCAGGTCTACGCCAAGTCGTGCTTGGCGTACTACCAAGCTCGTCGGGAGCGTCTCGGCCAGAACCTCAACTTGCGCCAAGCTGCCGCTTTGCGCACCGTTCCCTTTTTGCTGAATCAAAACCGCGATGGTTTGCCCGGCTTCAAAGATACCAACCTGATGCCCTTCGGCGTCTTTGGATTGCGCCCTGACGACATGGTTGACGCGCTTTGGCGCGACGTCTTCACCAGCGTCAAACTGATTACCGAGAGCGAACGCCCGGCAATCGAAATGGTTGGGCTTGCCGGCGAAGCAGGAACCTACGGCCAAGGTGCAGAAACCAAGTTTGAGTTCTGGGTGATTGCCAACGATTCGGTCGCTGATCGCTCAATGGCTTCGCTGCAATGGAAGTGCGCTGCGATCGCCGATTGGCTGCAAAAGAGCTTTCGCCTGCACGCCGAGTTTGAAGTGTGCCGCGTTGAAGAAATGCGCGAATCGAACTTCGGCCAGCTCAAGGAAGACTCGCTTCGCTTCAAGGCTATGCCCGTCGTGCGCGACCGCTTTTATGCTTCGCTCTTTCCGCTGGCAGGCAAGTTTCCGCTTTGGCACCTAGCACCGGTGCAAGGCGTGACCTACGAGCAAGTAGTCGAAAAATGGAAGGCTGGCGAGTGGTCGAACGCTGAGCAAGCGGTGGATCTTGGCCCCGTTGCGTCGCCAACACCCGTCGCCCTGATTCATGACGTCCTGCTCTCGCTCAAAGAAGCGGGACAGCGCCTCTCCGATAACGTCTTCTCGATGGCGCTCTCGCTCGTCAAGCTGCGTCACGGCTCCAAGGTGCTGCTCGCTGATATGGCCAAGCGCACCTTCCACAAGGACCCGATCAACGCGGATCCTTTTGAAGTCTGCTTTGACCTGATCGAAGCGGGCCTCAAAGACGCGACCAAAGAAGGCCGCTTCTATTTGCAGCAGGCGTATTACCTCAAGCTCGATCCATCGCTCTCGAAGCTGCCGGAAGGCAAGGTTCCAGCGCCGGGTAGCGGGCAGGCTCGGGCTGCTAAGCGCATCCAGACTTGGGGCTGGTCGCAGATGGTGGTGATGAGTCTCGACAACATCACGCTATGGAACTACCCGCAGTTGCTCACGCTTTACCGCATGATGGTGAGCTTCGTTGGATTCGCGCAGGACGAGCTGATGGCAGCCGCGCGCAAACATGCGGAGAGTGGCGCTGCTGGCGAAGAAGCTGCTGCCGTGACGGAGACGATTTCGCGCGAAGTCTCAAGTTTCTTCCGCATTGCGCCGGGCAAGATCATGCCGGTGCAGCCCTTCACGGATCGCTACTACCAAACGGCGGAGTTCAAACTCACGCAATTTGCTGACGCCAAGCGCCGCAAGAGCTGGAGTATCAGCCTTGATACGCCGATCGGTCGTCGCATGGACGCCACCAAAGCCCAGCTTTTGATGGTGGAAACGTGCGGCTTGATTCCCCAGCTTCTGTGGATGACGCAAGCTGGCATGTTGACGAATCAGTCCAAGGCTTCTGGCATTGCTGGGGATACTGAGATTCCTCGTCCCTGGCTGCGCGAGCTGATCGAAGCGTGCTGCAACCTTTCAACTGCGCACTCGTCGCTCAAGCAAAAGCAGATCAGCGAGAATCTGAATCGTCGCGATGGCATTCACTTCCTGCTCGGCGCGAACGTGTCGAAGTCGATGGCTGAAAAGAAGGTCAAGTCGGCGGACAAGGGGCCTTCTGCCAGCACGATCGGCATCATGGGTGATTCGCTCGTCTTCGATTTTGAAGGCGAAGGCATCTCCGTGCTGAAAGACTTTACGCTGGCATACGTCAACGGCGCAGGCGAGCTTTACGCGCACAGTATGGGCTTTGGCCACCACGGTCTTGCTCGCGCATTCCAGTTGATGCTGCCGAATCTGACCTACGACAAGAAGAAGGAAAAGCTGAACGTCGAGTTCGTCGTTCCGCCGGGCACTGAGGGTCGCAAGATCCGCGAAGCCCTCGAAGGCACGCTGGTCGAGATGGTGCTCTTCTTCAAGGGCGTGCAGGACAAGCCTCGCCGCTACCTGACGCGCCACCGCGGCCTGCCCTACGTCTACGAGAAGAAGGGCGGCTCCGAGGAAATCTCGCTGACTGTATGCCGCAGCGTTCCCGAGATGCTGAACGTGTTGGAGAACACTGGCGGCACGTCGTATGAGGTGGTGGTTGGATCGAAGGTCGTTGGCTTTGAGCGCATGCGCGATCTCTACGCGCAAGCTCACCCTGGCGCGCTAAATCTCTACTTCCTGCGCGACAACGAACCGAATCAGTTCCACCTGATCGACGAAACCGGCGCGTTCACGTCCGAGAGTTTCGCTGGTCGCGGCCGTTCAGCCTTTATCGGCGATACGATTGAGTTCCTCAAGCGCTACGCCGAACGCAAGAACTTGAAGATGCACCTCTTCGACATCAAGAAGGGGCGCGGTCGCATCGTCAACTTCCAGGTGGAAGCTGCGGATATTCCTGAGGAGCTGATCGGTCAGCGCTCATCCAAATTCACGCTCGCCTTCAGCGCGGCGCCGGACGGCGATCCGGAATCCATCGTCATGAATCTTGCCGGTCAGGCAGGAAGTCCAATCAAGATGTCCGCTGAGGTGCTAGTGAAGCTAAAGTCGGCGGTGAAGAAGATGGGCAATATCCTGATCCTCGATCTGCCAGACGTCTTCCCATTGCCAGGCGGTCAATCGATTCCGATGACCAATGCCGCCCTGGCACTCAAGGCTTCCAAACGCCTGCGAGCGATGCTGCTCCAATAGCATCGCTTCACAGTCACGCTTGCACGGATCGTTGCGAGTTGGAGGCCAAACACCAAAACGGAGCGGCCAAAACATACGCATGTCCAATCAAAACCTGCCTCGCGACATCCTTCTCGACGTTCTCAACCAAGCACAGAAGCCCGTGCCGGTCGAGGAACTCGCCAATCGTTTGCACATCGACATCGACGCCTTCCGCCAGTTCGCAGAAGGCCTTGTCGAGCGTGGTCTACTCAGTGAAGCAGGTGGCGGCCGCGTCGTTTCGCCCAAGGGCGGTGCGGAGACCGGCTACGTTTCAACGCAGAATCGCAAAGGCTTGATCATCGTGCCCGATGATCGTCAACTCCCCTTCGTTGATCTGGTGCGGGGCGGAGAAGCCGGCGCGATCGTTGGCGACCGCGTGCTTTTCAGCTATCGCCACAAGACTGATGGCAGCAAGAACAAGCGCTTCCGCAACGATCGCAAGCAGCAGCTCGAAGGCAGCGTGCTGGATATCCTTAAGGAGCGCCCGACGCATGTCGCTGGTGTCTTCGACATTGACGACAACGGCACTGGCTACATCGACCTGCGCGGCAAGGACAAGCCTCGTCGCGTCACGATCTTCTTCGAGGGTGGGCAGAATGCGCATCCCGGCGAACTGGTCCGCGTGGAACTTCCGCGCTTGCCCGGACGGCGCGGCTCAATCGGTCGCTTCGTCGAAGTGGTCAGCGATATCAGCAAGCCCGATCAGGACGCTGAAACCATCGCAGCGCTTTACGATTTCGCCACCGACTTCAGCCCTGAGATTGAACAGGAGCTTGCTCGCTTTCCGGAAGACCCAGCCGACGAGAGTCTCTCAGGCCGACTCGATCTACGCGATCGCGTGGTGCTAACGATCGATCCTGCCGATGCGAAGGATCACGATGATGCCTTCAGCATCGAGCGCCTCGAAGGCGATTTGATTCGCGTTGGTGTTCACATCGCTGACGTCTCGCACTACGTCACGCCTGGCTCCATGCTTGATTCGGAAGCCTACGAGCGCGCAACGAGCGTGTACCTGCCCGGCAAGACCATCCCCATGCTGCCGAAGAAGCTGAGCGCTGGCTTGTGCTCGCTGATGGATGGCCGCGTGCGGCTAGCGAAGAGCTGCTTCCTGACCATCGATCAGCACGGCAAGGTGATTCGTCGCGAGCTTTACGACTCGATCGTCAACGTTCACCGCTTCCTCAACTACGGCGAAGCGCAGGCGATCCTTGATGATCGCATTTCGATCTCGCCCGAAGTTGATGCGCAAGTGAAGGACGCTCGCCTCGTTGCAGATCGCTTGCACGCAAGGCGCATGGCTGGCGGCAGCGTCGTGCTGAGCATTGCGCGCCCGCACCTGATTCTCGACGACAAGGGCGAGATCGCCGAGATCGTCGTGGAGACCAGCGATCCCGCGCACAATCTGATCGAAGAGCTGATGCTCGCCGCCAACTGTGCGGTCGCAAGCTTCATGGCTGAGCGCGACATGCCGATCATGATGCGCGTTCACCCCGAGCCTGACGCTGAAGCGGACGAAGAGTTCGCTGAGTTCTGCGTGGAGATGGGCGCGACTGCTCCCAACTTTGCTGATGGCGTTCGCGTGCAGGCCTTCCTTGATTCGCTCAAGGGTCGTGCAGGCGAAAGCGCGATTCACCTCGCCGTTCTGAAGAGCATGAAGCGCGCGATTTACTCGCACGAGTTTGGTTATCACTACGCGCTCGGCTTCGATCTATACACGCACTTCACTTCGCCGATCCGCAGGCTCTGCGATC
>Ga0213866_10002511_pt1 | contig 12913 bp, 14 predicted proteins | sample PICome_11_FD_160079 | JGI IMG/M metagenome (GOLD analysis project Ga0213866, IMG submission 160079) | Coastal seawater microbial communities near Pivers Island, North Carolina, United States - PICO284 | ecosystem: Environmental > Aquatic > Marine > Coastal | place: USA: North Carolina... | reverse complement strand
CACGGTTGGCCTAATGGCTCTTTTTATGTTTCTGATTATCTACTTATGGGAGTTCCCTTTTTAATTTTAGGATTAGGATTTTACGAAGAATTTGCTACCGATCGAGAATCAATCTTCAATTCGGAGGATTCAGAATGATTGTGGGAGAACAAATAACTCTTCCTCAAGTTCATACTTGGCAAGTTTATTTAGCCAAAAATCCTAACTTTTTTGGATTGCAAAAAGGAGATAAAATTGATTTCGATGATTATGAATTAGTGGCTAAAATCGATGGAGAGTATCCTCCTTTTCAAATAGCCCAAAATATTGATGATGCTTGGGTAAACAATGATACTACTTTAGAAGTTTATGGTGATAACCAAAACGGTTGTCGTTCTTTATCTGTCAGCGATATAGTTTGTAATACTATTACTGGACAATGCTATATTGTAAACAACATTGGTTATCATTTATTAGAAGCCGTAGATTCTAAATCTGCTGACACTTCAGATACTGAAAGATTTATTGATAATATCTATTGTGAATGGTGTGGAGAACTTTATGACGGCACCGAAATCTTAGATAATTATACGGCTAAAATCGTGCATCGTCGTTGTGCTGCTTCTGATAATTATGATGCCGAATCTTTTGAAACAATCATAGAAAAAATAGATAAAGAATACTCGGAAAGTGGAATTACTGCCGATGCAACCGATATTTACTATGAATTGGTTAAAAGACATGGGGCTCGAAACAAAAAGGATAAGAAAAACCAAATTAAGAGGGCTTTAGAAAATTTCTATCAAATAGATTTAGAAGACTTTGAAGCCTCCTCCTACGGAAATTACTATGGGGCTTGTTTACTTCCTGATGGCTCTTGCACCGAAACCAGTTTAGATATGTGTCGTTCTTTAGGAGGTCGTTTCCAAGGTCCCGGCACATCTTGTTATCCTGATGATAATTATTTAAAACCTCGAATTATGAGATCTGAATCACCCAACCAACGGGGGAAAGGATTTTTAATTACGATAGTAGCAGGTGCGGTTTCAGGTTTAGTGGCTGCCGTTTTCGGAACTGTAATTTCAGAAATTATTTTAGACCGTCTTCGTGAAGATCCTGAGTTAGAAATTACTGACGAAGACCCCGAAACTAATACACCATAGATATAAGTAGGTGGCCGAATTATAATTCAGCATGGATTCCAATGAGGTATGGTTAGAATACCTCTCTGCTCGTCGAGAAAGTTATTTGATAGAGCGTCGTCGGCTTTTAGGTCCTGAGTATGCCATGGACCCACAAAAATGGGATTCTATTTTAGAACAAGAATGGATTGTTATGCAAGATCGTTTATCTTCCGGACACGATGTTGAAGAACCTCTTAAACGCCAATTAGGAGAAGATTTCTTTGAACGCAAACTAATGGAACAATTAGAATCTGAAGTTCACCAAGTTGCTTCCGATTTTGATGAAATTGAATGGAATAATAAATTATTACCTTTTGTCTATTATGAGGATTTTACTATGTTGGCACAGCAAGGTATATTTAGGTTGGAAGAATTTATTTTTGATAAGGGTCGTCGTTGGGAAAAGAAAGTCTTAGAACTTTTGACTTCTTACGGCTACGAGTCCATAGGACATATTGAATTATTCGAGGAGGTGTATCTTCATGTCGTCAAAAAATGATTGGGAATCTATTAATGAAAACTCTTTTGTATCGGTTAAATGGATGTTAATTATTGTTTTAACCCTATCAGTAATTGTTCAAACTGTGGCTCAACTTTTAACCCCGAGTTTTTGGCTTAACTATCAACTGTTAGCCTTTATTTTGGCTACCAATGTTGGTGCAGTTATCTTGGCTATGATGGCACAGCATTCTGCTGATAAAATTGCTGCCAAATATCAGTCAGCATTTACCCCGGAATTTTATCAAGGTCTTAATGCTATTACCAAAGTTTTTAACGGCTTAGAAAATCAGGCCCAAGCCAAAAATCAAGATCTGAATGAAGAAATTGAAAACTTAGGGCCTCGATTATACGGTTTTTTGTTTTCAGACCGTCCTGATATGGAACCACCTCAAATCGAAGTTGCACCCGTAGAACCTTATGATGACGATTCGGAATTATTTGGTTGATGCATTCATCCCAAAATATTATATATCAGAATTTAGAATTGATTAATATGGCAAAATTATCGTTTTTACAGGCCATAATTTTTACCGTGTTTTTGATTATTGCTATGCAGGGATTTATTTTAGGATATCTTTGGCGAAATGGTATTTTACCTCCAGATCAAACCGGTGCTGAATTAACAAAATTATTATCTATATGGGGGCCCTTTGCCTTTTTATTAGATCTTATTATAATAACTCCTTTATTATGGTGGTTTGGTGGTAAATTTTTACCTTCCAAACCCAAAATCGTGCCACCAATTGTGCCTCCTATGATAGATCTTCCTCAATTTGTGCCTCCGCCCTATGACCCCACCCCACAAGATTCTGAAGAACAACGATGGGAAGAATTATCGTGGTTAAGGTAAGTTATATATAGCAGAATGACTAATCATTTTGTATGGTAAATCAAGATCCACAACCAGAGTTGTATACTACTCGCCATGTTTTTACTACTTCTAACACGACGGGCGATGTAGCCACACAAACTATTTACACTAATCAGGCTAACAACGAAGAATGTCGTATTTATGCTATTTTGGTAGATATTCTTGATGAAAACGGAACTCCAGTTTCTACATCTACTACCGATGTCGATTTTGGAATTACTATTCAAGTTGGACCTAATAATATCCCCACTAATGAGTTTGATGCCACCGTTATTTGTTTCCGAGATGACAAACAATTGGCTTTTCCTTCACCCATTTTGGCTCTTTTCCAACAACCATTAGGAGTTCAAGTTAGCCTTAATTCTACGGCTGGTGCTGCGTTGGCAGCCCAAAGAACGGTCGTAATTACTCTTGTGGCTGAATTAGCCATTCAAAAGCGTATTCCACCTGCTAATCTTGCTTTTAGAAACCCACAATACAAGCGATAGATATAAATAGTTGAACACCTAAAATACTTATATCGGTGATTTAAAATGGCAAATCAAGACCCACAACCAGAAATTTATACCACCCGTCACGAATTCGCTGCGGCTGCGGCGGCAGGAACGACTAACACGGTAACGGTATATACCAATCAGGCTAACAACGAAGAAGTTCGAATTTACGCTTTAGCAGTTCGTATTCTTGATGCTGCCGGCACAGCAGCCACTTCTGATACTGATTTCGCTGTTCAAATCCAAGTCGGACCTAACTCCGTTCCTTCCAACCAATTCGATGTCGGATGGTTGTATGATTCTATTCGTAATGGTGGAGAAGTTTTGGCTTTCAGCACCCCAGTTCTCGTTCTTTTCCAACAACCCCTTGCTATCAAGGTCGAGGCTAAGACAGCACTTTCAGCAGGTGAAGCCCGAACTGTTGTCGTCGATCTTATCGGTGAACTCGCTATTCAAAAGGTGCTTTCAGGCGGTGCTGTTCAACACCCCTACAATGACGGCAACCCTATTTGAGTAGGTCTTTATGACCCAAATTCGTGATGACGATTTGGAAGATTTAATTGAGACCACCTTCACTATGACTGTCTCAGAATTAAAAGAGCATCTTAAATCTTATGGTCTTCCCGTTAGTGGACCCAAAGACGATCTTTGTGCTCGTTTAGCATTTCAATGGTCTAATATTGGTAACCGTTGGGCTAAACAAAATAAACCTGTTGGTATGTCAGAATACGATTTTTATATGAGTTTAATTACTGGTCATCCACAAGCCATTAATTATTTGACTCTTAAGATATAAATAGTTGCGACTACAATCTTATTATTATGGCAATTACCCGTCAGGCTTACGAATGGCGAGCCGTAGTTCCTGAAGGAACCTCAGTTTCTAAAACCGGACATCCTGTTTTGGGTCGTTGGACTTCAGAAGATGAAACTGCTGGTCGCACTTATTCTGAAACTATTGTTGTTCCCGATTTACCTGCTGGAAACCCCGTTGGTATATTTACCGGAGGAAAAGGAAACAATCTAAAAACTTCTGCCATGTTAAAGGCCGACCAATTAATTATTATTGATGGCTTAGCCTGTTGGCCTCCTGATGCCAACATCAATGTTTTTGTAGACGATACTTATTATTTCGAAGCCCCGGATTATTCCTCTATTGACGGACTTACGGGTAATATGGTGCCTTTTCCCGAACCTAATGCTCGTAATATCTTTACTCACGAAGCCTTTCGAGATGGATTGTATCCCCCCATTATTGTAGAACCGGGATCTACATGGGGTGTCTTTTGGTCACAAGATACGGCTAACGGAACTTTTAACCCTACTGAAGATGACCAAATCCCTCGGGCCTTTGTCAGATATTTTTTAGTAGATGGTCCTGATGTTTTAGTGGCTCAACAATTACAAAAATTAGGAATCCCACTTACTTTGAGAAACTTTGTTCGTTACCGTCAAGATGTTCTAAGATGGCAAATTATGGGAGATTCTTATGTTTTTCGTGTTAATTCAGGAGATGATTTCTAATGCGTCAATTGGCTTATTATTGGAGGCTTCGTCCAGAGACTTTTGGTTATGATAATCAAGATTGGCCTCTACCTAATGAACCTTTTTCTATTTTTACCAGCCAATATGGTTCTGCGGGTAAACCCCAAGCCCAAAATTATGATTCTGCACAACCCATTTCGCTATGGGACCAAAAACAAATTTCTTTTTTACCTCCTGTTAAAGCCAATCAATTTATTGTTATCAATAATTTTGGTTCCACTCCCGGAGTCTTACCTAATCCTCAAAGAGTTACGGGATGTCGCACTTATCGATTATCCTTTTCAGTTACTCAAAGAACAATCGTTACATCTTCCCAAATTACTGGTATCTCTTTTGTAGGTGTTGGAGGATCAGCCAATCTTACCTTTCCCCAGAGTTATTCGAGTTCCTCAGATTTAAAAACTATATTTGAATCGTTATTTCCTGTTCAAAATCCTATTGTGGCTGTTACCGCAGTTACCGGTTTAGATTTTATTACTTATACCATTACTCTTGATTTTACTCTTTATGGTAGCAATCAACCCCGCCCTACACTTACTGTTAATTGGCAACCTTCTCTTTTAGATCGAATTAGAACCGTGGAAGCGGTTGGCACTTGTCAAGCCACCATTGATTTTATTGAAGGAGTCAAACCTAATGGTTTTGTGCAATTAGTGGTTAATGATACCCGATATTTTAAAGAACCTATTCACACCCAAGCCTTAGGCATTTCGGGTGATGCAGCCCCCTTCCCACAAGAAGTGGGATTTATGGTTCCCCAATGGTCACTTAAACCTAATTTTTATGTGCTTCCCGGTCAGGTTTGGGATCTTCAATATACTGTTATGAATAATATTCCTGCCCTCAATGATTATATTAATTATCTTAATACTGCCCCCAGCCCTCCTGAAGACCCAGCCGAGTTTGGAACTTTTTGGACTTTTGCAGAAGTTTTTTGTAGTTATTATCTTTTTGAAGATGCTGAAGCCTTAATTTGTCATCAACTTATGAAATTAGGAATCACGATTAATCCCGATTCTGTGATTTGGTATAAAAAACAAATTCTTGAATCCGAAGGATTGGATACGGATACTTTTGAAGTTTATCTTGATTTACAGAAAAAATGGGCTGAAAAACAAAAACGATTGGAAAAACATTATCATCGGGGTAGACCGAAGTAAACTATAAATAGTAGTGCAGATAAAGTGATACTATGACTAAAGGAGATCGTCGCCGTGACCTTAAGCGTCCTTATCGCAAGAAGTCCTTCCAAACGGGCTATGCCCAATCAGGAAATGCTGTGATTAACCATCCTGTGCCTTATCATAGTTATGCTACTGATACTCACCAAGCCACCCAAGTTGTGCGTCCCGGTGTAGATCCTGCTACTTATCAACGACCCACTCGACCTGTGGCTGATACTGGTTTAGCAGGAGTTCCTCTTGATTACAGCAATTATCCTTGGCATATGGTTTCTAAAGGCGATTCTGCTAACTTAATTCAACGCCAAAAAGTAACTTGGAGTAGCATTAATACTTATGATGCTGATGGGACTTTGGCTGGTGCCGGATTTCTTGACGACTCCTACATTGATGCCGTCGTGGTCAATGTGGCTGATGTGCTCGGTGACAATACTTGGCGGGACTCTACTGGTGACGGAGTTCTTGACCAAGTAGTAGCCCGTAGTTTTTCAGGTGCTAACCCCGCCCCTCGTGCCCCTACAATTCCACCTATTACGGGTAATGTAAGTGGTGGCGGTTCTTCCAGCACACCCCGTTTCCCCACCGGAGGGGGTAGCACCGCTGCGGCTGTTTCGGGAACTACTTCAGGAGGAAGCACGGGAGAAATTTATCTTATTGGTGGTTTTGGTCACGCAGAAGCCTCGACCACCCTCACAGGATTAACTTACCAAATTTGGATTGATGGAGTTCTCTTTATGCAATGGAATGACTTCCAATGGGCTCCCACAGCCCCTAAGCGAGATCTTTGGGATTTCGATGTGCCTTTAGTTGTAGAACGCCAAATTGTTTTCCGAGTTATTAACGAGACTGGTTCTACTATTAACACCAATGAAATGGATGCTATCTTTGCTGGTTGGAGTGAACAACGAGATGGCTACACCGATGTTTCTCGTCAAAAGTTAGAATCTTGATGGTGATAAACTATGGGAGATCCAAATATTTTCTCAGGAAAGACATATTCGGGTAGTATCGGTGATACCGAAATCTCTGACCCACAAACTAACCAAGTTTTGCTTTGGAATGGTTCCGCTTGGGTAAACTCTGCCGTTTCTTCGGCTTCGGGTGGAACGGTAACTTCTGTCGCACTGTCTGGAGGCAGTTCGGGATTGTCGTTTTCCAACTCTCCAATTACTGCCTCAGGAACCATGACTATTTCTGGAACTTTAGCCGTTTCCTCCGGTGGAACCGGTGCCACCACGACTTCCCAAGCCCGAATCAATATCGGAGCCATGGGCGATTTTGATTTTGCTAATGATACTGGTTCCACAACCATTACTGACGGCGAAACTATCGCTGTCATCGGAGGCACCGGAACAAGTGTTGTGGATGGATTCACGCCCAATACTTCGATCGTCAATCTCGATAACACCGCCGTAACTGCTGGTTCTTACACTAATGCTAACATTACCGTGGATGCTCAAGGTCGTTTAACTTCTGCTTCTAATGGTTCTGCTGGTGGTGTGACTTCTTTAACAGCAGGAACAGGAATTAGCGTGTCTGGTTCTACTGGCTCAATCACCGTAACAAACTCAGCACCAGACCAAACGGTTTCACTTACTGCTGGTTCAAACATAACCATTACTGGCACATACCCTAACTTTACAATTGCTGCTTCTGGAAGTGGAGGCGGAGGTTCTTCGTCAGTTGGTAGTGCTAACCAGTTCAATGTTTCCGATGGAAGTGGAGGTTGGGATTCTGCTTCCGTCTATTACACTCAGAGTGGAAACGGTCGGATGGGGGTCGGTTCGGGCGTTTCAGTCACGCATGGTTTGACGGTCTTCCAAACCTCTTCCAGTGTGGCGAAATTTGGCTCTAACCAATCCGTCAGCACACTCATCCTCGAATCAAGCACCGCTTCCAGCAGCAGCGTCGGCCTCAAAGCCAGCAACAACGCCCTAATCTTGATGTCAAACTTTACTGAGTTTTCCATACCTACGGCAGATGGAACCAACGGTCAAGTAATGACTACTGATGGTTCAGGAAATCTCAGTTTTACTACTGCCGGAGGATTTAGCAGAAGCACAGCCACAGGCACAACTTCAAGTTTGGCAGATGCGGCAGAAGCAGACTTGAACATCACAGGATTCAAATCATACGCACTACTCAGTATTACCACAGACAGGGCAGCAAGAGTGAGATTATATGTTAGTTCCGCAACAAGAACAGCAGATGCTTCAAGATCAGAAGGAACAGATCCTACCTCAGACTCAGGATTGATAGCAGAAGTTATCACCACGGGAGCAGAAACGGTTACCATAAGCCCGGGTGCGATCGGATTCAATCTCGAAAGCACACCAACAACCACGATACCGTGCAGAGTTACCAACAAAAGCGGTGCCACCAGTTCCGTGCAAGTGGATCTAAACATACTACAAATGGAGGCTTGATATGGAGTTATTCCAAGTCACGCTTAAAAAAGGCGAGGATATTGACGCTTTCTATGCAGACATGGAAACACCGGGCGGTGCCCTACACATTCCAGATAGGAGTGTAGAATGCGAGGACAGACGACCAACTTCAAGAACCACAGGCTATATGCTCACAATGGAAGAAGCACAAGAAGTTGCGGCTGACGATCGTGTGCAACAAGTGATGCCACAATCAGTTTTAGATAGAGATATCACAATCTCAGAATCGACTTACGCCGGTAGATTTGATAAAAGTCCTGCTGGTCTTGCCACAGGGGCGACAACATTCACAAGGGCAGACGGCACAGGTCCAGCAATAAACTATTCGGTTAGCCACAGAATGTGGGGGATATTAAGACACATAGAAAGCACCAACAGAACAGGTTGGGGTAGTGATTCTACAGGTTCAGATAGATATGTTGATACCAGCGTGACATATTCAGCAAGTGGTAAGAATGTGGATGTGATCATAGTGGACCAGCACACTTGGTATGACCACGAAGATTTTTTTAGTAGGGCGGTGGACTACAATTGGGGACAACACTACAACACAATCACAGGTGGAAATAACTACACCTATTCCTTTGCCGCCGCAAGAGCCGCAGACTCATCAGAAGTAAACAGCCATCCAACGGCGTGTGCCAGTTATGCCGCAGGAACATTATACGGACTTGCTAACAATGCTAATGTGTATAACTACAGTCTCAGAGCCGAAAGGAACTTGAGCGGTGGCAACAGCACAGACAGAACCTTTGCATACATCAGAGAGTTCCACAGAACCAAAGCAGTAAATACAGCAACGGGTAGAAAAAATCCCACCATTGTGAGTGTGAGTTTAGGAACTGTGAACAATCTCACCGGGGCTGCTTGGGCTCACTTCCAAGGAGTGGATCTTGACAAAGGATCTGGCAACAATCTTACAGCCAATGAACTACACGCAAGAGGCATATATTCATCAGATGAAGACTTTGTTAGCAACACCAACTTCCAAGTAAACAGTCCTTCAGTAGATAGTGACATAGAAGATGCCATCGATGAAGGTATCATTATAACTATCTCTGCCGGCAACAAAAATAGATACATTGATGTAGAGGACGGAGATAATTGGGACAATTATCTTGTTCAGACTGCGGCTTATGTGAACAAAGACTATGAGTTTCCGTCAGGTAGTGGATGGTATCCATTTAGAGATTACTACCACAGAGGTGACAAATATTATGTGAGTGGTGCTATCAGCGTAGGTGCTTTAAGCAACCACACAGACCAAGGAAAATGCGACTTCAGCAACTGGGGTCCGGGCATAGATGTTTATGCCGCAGGAGAAACAATCGTATCCGCTTGGGAACACAGCGAGATTGCTTATGGTATTCCTTATCCGGGACAGGAACAAGACCAACCTAATTGGGACACGATTTCCTTTAGTCAAGGCACAAGTTTTGCTGCCCCGTTTGTGGCAGGATTGTTGGCTTGTTTGGCAGAAGTATATCCTACACTCACACAAGCACAAGCAAGAACATACCTGCGTGACAATGCTATCACAGGACTGATGCAGGACACAGCAGAGGCAATAACTGTGGACTCAGATACCAGAGTCAGCATTGACGGTTCTGACATTGATAGAATCGCATTGTGGAAGAATCACAGGGCGACATCAGGTAACATGGCCTTTAACACCTACAACAAAGATGTAAACAATCGTCCTACAACGGGATTGATGTATCCTCGTGTGAGAACACGCCGGCGTGGATAAGTAAATATTTACATCAATTATCTTCTCGTAGAGTTGTAGCCGGAATATACTCATTTTCAATTTCTCGTAGATTTTGAATTTCTATGGTTCCTCGGGCTGTAGTCCATGCCACATCACTTACGCCTTCAGATTTCATAAATTCAATGCAATTAGCACAAGGTTTGGCTAATCCATAAGATCCGTCGGCACGAAATCGGGCTACAATAACCGTGCAACCCCGCCCCCGGCGTTTTTGATATCTTAGTTGCCGAAGAGCATCTACTTCGGCATGAAGACTACTACCACGATAACCCTTTTTATTGTTGCCAATAGCAATAGGTTTTCCGCCTCGAACTACCATTGCCGCCATTTGAACTCGACAAGTGCTTTCTTCCTGCACATCCCGTAGTTTTTCCACTAAGGTTTTTAGTGAAGCCAATCGCATAATATTATTTTTATGTTGGCACCCTTATAAACCTTAACATATAAATAGTTGTGAGGGTAATGATTAGCAGGTGAAACCCTATGGTTCGTGCTAACACAGGTAAAAAATTCACCGGAACCACTTTGGTAACTTCAGGCGGTGGTGGTGGTGGGGGTGGCACAGCCCTTACCGTAGAAGAACAAGATGGAAACCCTACCGTTACCAATGTTAATACTATTAGAGTATCTAACGGAACTCTAACTAATGAAGGTGGAGGAATTGTTTCAATTATTACCGGTGGCGGAGGATCTACTCCTTCTGCAGAATATGGTGAAGTTGTCGATGATGGTGGCACTACTATTACTTTAGCAACTACTTATGTTGGATTTAATACCGGTGATGTTGGAGAATTATCAGGAATGACTTTTTCTGCCGGTGCTGGCAATGATCCTGATACTTTAGCACCCAATAGTGATGGTGTTTATCAATTAGTAGCCTCGTTTTCAATTGCTTCCCAAGAAGCCAATCGTGCTATTACGGCGGCTGTTTCGGTGAATGGAACTATTGATACGGATACCGAAGTTGTTCGTTCTTTTTCTTCCAGCGGCTCATCAGGTTCTTTTTCTATTACTAAATTATTAGATCTTACTGCTGGCGATGAAGTTGGTATTGAAATTAAAACCAATAATACTCCCAATACTCTTGATGTCGATAATATTTCTTTTAACCTTACTTCTATGACTAATAGTTCTGGAGGTGGAACACCAGCCGGACCTTCAGGTGCCGTGCAATATAATAATGCTGGTTCTTTTGGAGGATCTTCACAACATTTTTATGATGATAGTAATCTTCGAGTTGGTATTGGAACTTCCACCCCTGCTCGTAAGTTAGATGTTAAAGAAACTACCACTCAACTTAGATTAGATTACAATGGCACCGAATATACCGATATTTTTTCTGACGGCGGTGGTGAATTACAAATTATTCCCTCAGGAGGTGTAGTTCTTCAACCCACGGCACTTAACAGCACCAATCGTCACGGATCTTATGTTTTGGATGCTTTTACTACTGATGCTACCTCTACTAATATGGATTTAAGACCCGGTGGAGGAAATATGGTTTTAACTACTAATTCTACTTGGTTTTTTGATGCTTTAGTAATTGGAAAACAAGATGCTTCTACTAATGCTATCACCATTAAATTAGAAGGTTGTATTCTTAGAGAAGCCGGTTCGGCTGCTATTCAAGGTGCGGTGTTTAAATTTGTAGTTCATGATGCTTCTGCAGGAACTTGGGATGTAGATGCCATAGCCTCGGGAAATAATTTAGAAATTCAAGTCACAGGTGCTGCCGGCACAACAATTGATTGGACGGCCCATGTTCGCACTACTGAAGTGCAAGATTGACCATAAATATATATAGTCGTAGTGATAATATAATCGTATGGCAAAAATTTCCCAGACCACCGATTACTATCAAATTGATGGTAACGCTGGAGGCACCGCTGTCGTTCAAATCAATGGTAACACCTCTACGACGACTATTACAGGTGCTGCCAACATTACTGGTGATGGTATTAACGGCCTCACTATTGACGCTGATGGTTTAACGGTTACTGCCGGTGGAGCCACCATTACTGCAGGAGGATTGACCGTTACTGCAGGCAATGTCAGCATTACTGACGATTTAACCGTTACCACAGGTAATTTTGAAGTTACTGGTGGAACAGTTACCTTTGCAACTTTCCCGCAGGGCATAGTAACTGCGGGTGCTGGAGGTAGCATTACTTCTACCCCTTCTACTAATGGTTCTATTTTGTTGGGTAACTCCCTATTGGGTTTTACTGAACTTGGTGCAGGAACCGCCGGTAATTTCGCTGTTGATTCAGGATCTGCTTTTGCCTCTGTCGCTGCCTCAGGTGACATGACTTTAGCAGGCACTGGTGCTTTTACGGCTGCCGCCCCCATTATTACTGGTAAAACTACTGAAGCCACAGTTGCTAATGATGACTTAATTTTAATTTATGATACTTCTAACACCGCTTTGCGTCAAATGACTCGTGCTAACTTCGTCGCTGGTGTTTCAGGATCTCCCGGTGGTTCCAATACCCAAATTCAATACAACAATTCAGGTTCTTTCGGTGGTGACTCTGGATTTACTACTGACGGTGCAGGTGCTCTTACCGTTACTGGTGGTTCTGTAAGTCTTAGTGGTTCTACACTTACCATCGATTCTGCCTTAGCCACTACTGGTTTTGATGTTGATGCTGATGCTGCTAACTACCAAATTTTGACTACTTTAGGTTCTACGGCACCTTCAGAACTAATTATTGGTGACACCATTTCAAACGACTTTACTCTCAAAGTCAAAAACTTAACTGTTGATGGAACTTTAACTTACATTGATACCACTAACCTTCGTGTCGAAGATTTGGAAATTGAACTCAACTCTACTGCTGCAGGAACACCTGTCGGTTCCAACGCTGGCGGTGGATTGCGTATTCTTTCCAACGGGAGTGGTGGTGCTGACACCATTACCTTTACGGCTGTCAGCGATGG
>Ga0213866_10002510_pt1 | contig 12917 bp, 8 predicted proteins | sample PICome_11_FD_160079 | JGI IMG/M metagenome (GOLD analysis project Ga0213866, IMG submission 160079) | Coastal seawater microbial communities near Pivers Island, North Carolina, United States - PICO284 | ecosystem: Environmental > Aquatic > Marine > Coastal | place: USA: North Carolina... | reverse complement strand
TACGCCAGAGAAAACACGCCCAAATCTAATAAAACATGTAACATATTGGTTTGTATATAAAATATCATTAACAAACGCTTCAATTTCCATTGCAGTTTTTCCAGCAGTTTCACCTACACCCCAAGCTCCAAAATTATAGAAATAAGCATTTGCAATAGCCAATGTAAATGTGCTAATTATAACCATTCCTGCTCCAGGTAAAATAACAACTCTATATGGTTTTCGAGCAGTAGCCGCTACCAAGGCAAATAAGGAAATACCCATTGTAACCCAGCCAAAAATATGAATACGGTAAATCCAAATCCAAGTCCAAACACTTTCGCCAATCGCTTCAAAATCCGAGGCAACAATATATTCTCCTATTTGATGTGGAGACAATGCCCAACCAAACCACAATAATATTGCGGCCAATATAAAAGCCCAACCAGTAAATCTTGTCTCAAAGTTCTTTTGAATATTGTCCATTTCAATCTAATTTTATTTGAATTTGCTCAATTTACCATTATAGGTGACTTTTTTATGTAACTTGTGTTACTTGGTATTTCAACCAATCAAAGTAACTTTTAGAGTTAAATTGAAGAATCAATTAAAAGCAGTGTTTTGAAAAGAAGAGACTTCGTTAAAAAAACAACTTTATCATCATTTGCAACGTTAATCGGTGCTGAAGTTGTATTCGGTTCAAAATTAATGGAAGGGTATACACCGATTGCATTACAAGATCCAGACCCCTTTAAGCTATTTAACAAGGATAAGGAAATGATTGTACTTAATAATAAACCTTGGAATATTGAGGCACAGGCTCATTTACTTGATGATAAAATCACTCCGAATTCTTCCATGTTTGTTAGGAACAACGGATTGGTTCCAGAAAATATTGATGCTAAAAAATGGACCTTAACTATTGATGGTGAGTCGGTGAAAAATAAAAAAGTTTATACCCTAAACGAATTAAAAACTAAATTCAGTCATCACACCTATCAATTAACTTTAGAATGTGGCGGTAATGGAAGATCAGAGTTTGATCCACCAGCTAAAGGTAACCAATGGACAGTTGGTGCAGTACATTGCGCTTCCTGGACAGGTGTTCGATTACGTGATGTTTTGGAAGATGCCGGAATTAAAAGCAATGCTGTTTACATAGGATTCCATGCTATAGATCAACATTTAAGTATGGATCCTTCAAAGGAAGCAATCTCAAGGGGATGCCCAATATCTAAAGCAGTACAAGATGAAACATTATTAGCTTTTAAAATGAATGGTGAAGATATACCACTTGTACATGGTTATCCACTTAGATTAGTAGCAGGAGGTTGGCCAGCATCAGTTTCTGGCAAATGGGTTAACAGAATTAGTATTAGAGATATAGTTCATGATGGAGCAAAAATGACAGGTACTGCTTATAGAGTACCATGTGAGAAAGTAGCTCCAGGAGAAAAGGTTAAGGATGAAAACATGTGTATTATTGAATCCATGCCAGTTAAATCCTTAATTACTTATCCGAAATCTGGGGCGATAATTAAAAAAGGAAAAGTTTTAAATATTAGAGGCCATGCTTGGGCAGGAGAATTGGAAGTTACCAAAATGGAATATTCTATAGACTTTGGTTCTACTTGGACTGAATGTAATATTGAAAAACCAGCCAACAGATTAGCGTGGCAACATTTTTCTGCATCAATAGATTTTCCTAAAACTGGATATTATGAAGTTTGGGCAAGAGCGACAGATTCTAATAATAAAGCCCAACCAATGATACTACCAGGTTGGAATCCAAAAGGATACTTAAACAATGCTTGTCATAGAATTGCAGTTAAAGTGAAATAAATGGATAAAGAACCTTCATTCAATTCTCAAGTCAAGAGCATATATCATTTGTTAATGGTATTGTTTCTATTGTTTATAATATCGGGTGGAAGTTTAATTTATTATGCAAATAATCCTGAGGCGTTTAGCTTAAAAAGAGAAACGAGCAATCTCGTTGCTGTTTCACTTGAAGAAGATTCCGACCGCATAGAGAACGGTGTTCATGTAAGAACAGGGTTGGTTGAAGCTGAAGGATTAATGACAGTTGTAAATAATTGTACTAACTGCCATTCAGCAAAGCTGGTTACACAAAATAGAATGGATGCTGATGGTTGGAATACAACAATTAAATGGATGCAAGAAACTCAGAACCTTTGGGATTTAGGTGGTAACCACGAGATAATAGTTAATTATCTGGTTACCAATTATCCACCTGTCAAAAAAGGTAGACGAATGATTTTAACAAATGTGGAATGGTATGAGTTGGAAGAATAGTGTCTTAATTTTTATAATCTTCTTGTCTTGCCAAAAAAACCAAGATAAAGCACTATTTGAGGATAGCCACAATTATTTAATTGAAGCTGTAGAATTAAAACCTTTAATTAATAAATCAAATATTAAAGTTTTAGATTTTAGAAAAAGAGAAGACTATGAAAATAGTCATATAATAGGTGCTTTACATATTACAAGAAATGATATTGAAGATAAAAGCTATCCATATGGCGGCATGATGGCCAAAAAGGAACAAATGGAATCTCTATTAAGCAATCTAGGTATTAATAACGATGATACTATCATAATTTATGATGATAATGGAATGTGCGAAGCTTCAAGATTATGGTGGATATTGCAGAACTATAACTATGATAATGTGAAAATCTTACATGGTGGAATAGTTGGTTGGGAAAACATTAACGGTGAGACGACAATGGAAGGCACTGAAGTTTCGAAATCGAATTTCAGATTTAATGAAACACCCTACATGAAATATTACGTTTCTAAAAATAAAGTTCATGAAGCCCTACAGCGTAATACTGTGTTAATCGATACAAGAAACAATGATGAATTTACTGGCAAATACCATAAAAAAGGTGCTAAAAAACCAGGGAGAATCCCAAATAGCATAAACATCGATTGGGCTAAAAATATCAACTATGATGATAATAAACGCCTTAAATCTATTGAGGAATTAAAAAATATATACGATAAATTAAATATTAATAAAACCGATTCAATAATTTTGTATTGTCATAGTGGTGTGCGCTCAGCAAATACAACTTTTGTACTTACTCAATTATTGGGATATAAAAATGTTATGAACTATGATGGATCGTGGACAGAGTGGAGTCATTTTAATGACCTACCCTCCGTAAGTGATCACATCCAATAAATTAAAATTAAAATGGAAAAGTATTTAGACGCTTTTGTCAATGCATTTAATGGTACGTTAGATTGGACATGGAAATCAATAATTTTTGAAGTACCATGGTATACAAATTATTTTTGGGGACTGATTACCATTTCGCTTTTTGTTTGGGTGTTAGAAATCGCATTCCCTTGGCGAAAAAACCAATTAATATTTAGACGTGATTTTTGGTTAGACGCCTTCTATATGTTCTTTAACTTTTTTATGTTCTCCATTGTCATTAGTGGTGTTTATAAAATAATCGGTTTGCTTTTTGGCGAAATCAATATTACTGCCAAAAGTTTAGCGATAATAGACATATCGCAGTGGTCGCCTGCATTGCAATTATTTGTTTTCTTTATAATTCTAGACTTCGTGCAATGGTTTACACATGTTCTTTTGCACCGTTATAAATTTCTATGGAACTTTCATAAAGTGCATCATAGTGTTAAAGAAATGGGCTTTGCGGCACACCTGAGATACCATTGGATGGAAAACATTTTGTACAAACCTCTCAAAACATTTGGAGTAATGTTGATTGGTGGTTTTGAACCTGAGCAGGCTTTTATAGTACATTTTATTGCAATAGCTATAGGACATCTTAATCACTCAAATATTAAGATAACTTGGGGTCCTTTGAAGTACGTCTTCAATAATCCGGTAATGCATTTATACCATCATGCCTTCCATTTACCAGAAGGTAAACATGGTGTAAATTATGGAATTAGCCTAAGTCTTTGGGACTACATTTTCAAAACCAACTATATTCCTGAAGATAGCGGAACAATAGAAATAGGATTTAAAGGTGACGACAAGTTCCCTCATGATTTCATAGGACAAAACACCTATGGTTTTGTGAATAAAAAGAAGTAAATAAGAGACTTTTATTAGTCTCTTATAAGTGGCATTGTGGAGCATCTTAGTAGACCACCTTGTTTACCAACTTCGGCATAAGAAACTTTTTCTACGGTAATACCTTGTTTTTCAAACCAGGTGTTCAAACGGTCAAAATTAATTTCTGAGATCACTACATCTGGAGCAATAGAGAATATATTGCTTTTCATATTGTACATCTCGTCCTTAGTGATTTCAAAAACATTTTCCTTACCGAAAAAGTTAATCAGCCATTCGTATTCCTCTTCTATAAAAAAGCCGTTCTTATGAAGAATTGCCTTTCCATTACCAATAGGCTGGAAACAGCAATCTAAATGCAAGGCATTGTTTCTTGGGTCTGTATTACTCTTGCGTAACTCAAAAGATTTCACAGTTTTGTGAGGAAAATAGTCTCGAAGCATCTTTACTGCCAAACTATTTGTTCGAGCCGTAATTAAGTTTTTATAATCAGGTCGAGTATAAACACCCACAAAAATATAGTCGTTATGAAGTATTACATCACCACCTTCAATATGGGCTTCATGAGGTAAAGTTATTATATCTCTGCGATCTATTTGGTCAATTACATAACGAATGGCCTCAATCTCTTCCTGTCGGTCTGGTAAGATATTGCAGGCAATAATCTTATTATCAATAACCAAAGCAATATCACGTGCAAAAATTTGATTAATGTCTTCGAGTACCTCAGGACGATATACCTTGACGTCGTACTTTTCAAAGACTTTACAAACGGCATCCATCTCTTTAATCATATCCTCTTCTTTAGGATAGGTTCCAGCCAGTATATGTTCTAAGGATTTTGGGTCGTAAGTCTGCTCAGGAGTTGGAATAGGACCACTTTTTTCTGCAGTACCTAAAACCACAGCTCGTAATCGTGATGTTTCGTTTTGAATATTCAGTTTTAACATGCGTCAAAATTAAAAAAAAGCTTCATATGAGATATGAAGCTTCCATTGCCAAATAATATCATTAGCGTTTATCTATACCTTTAAATTCTCTATAAGTTACACCAGTATATAATTGTCTTAGTCTACCAATAGGCTCTTTGTTTAATCTCATTTCGCGCCATTGTGCAATCCAACCAGGTAAACGCCCAAGTGCAAACATTACTGTGAACATTTCAACAGGAATTCCCATGGCACGATAAATAATTCCTGAATAGAAATCTACATTTGGGTATAATTTTCTTTCAACAAAATATGGATCTTTCAAAGCTTCTTGTTCTAGTCCTTTTGCGATATCTAAAATAGGATCTTCTACACCCAAATCTCCCAAAACCTCATCGGCTGCTTTTTTAATAATTCGAGCTCTTGGGTCAAAGTTTTTATAAACTCTATGACCGAATCCCATTAAACGGAACGGATCATTTTTATCTTTAGCCTTAGCCATATACTTCTTTGTATCTCCACCATCTTCCTTTATTGCTTCAAGCATTTCCAATACGGCCTGATTAGCACCACCATGTAATGGTCCCCATAATGCGGAAATACCAGATGCAAGAGATACAAATAAGCCAGCATGAGAAGAACCAGTGATTCTAACTGTAGACGTAGAACAATTCTGTTCATGGTCTGCATGTAAAATTAATAGCTTATCTAAAGCATCCACCAAAATAGGGTTTTGTTCGTACTCACTATTTGGCTTTTTAAACATCATTTTAAGGATATTTTCTACATATCCTAGTTTGTCATCTCCGTATTCTAAAGGCAGACCGTGCTTCTTTCTCATGGTCCAAGCAACAAGAATTGGGAATTTTCCTAATATCCTAACAATAGAATCATACATTGCCTGTTCTGAACTAACATCTACTGGCGATGGATAAAAAGCTGTTAATGCACTTGTCAATGAAGATAATACTCCCATTGGATGTGCAGACTTTGGAAAAGCATCTAATATTTTTTTTATGTCATCATCTACTAAGGATTTTGCCTTGATATCTGTATGAAATTTATCTAACTGTTCTTGATTTGGTAATTCTCCAAAAATTAGTAGATAAGCAACTTCAAGGAAATCTGCTTTCTCCGCTAATTCCTCAATTGAATAGCCTCTATATCTTAAAATCCCTTTTTCACCATCTAAAAATGTAATAGCACTTTCACAACTACCTGTATTCTTATATCCAGGGTCTAAAGTAATAACTCCTCCTGTCGCATTTCTTAAGGTTTTTAAATTTATTGCAACTTCATTTTCAGTACCTCTTACCAATGGGAATTCATACTTCTGACCATCAATTTCTAGTGTAGCTTTATTTGCCATTTTTATATTATTGAGTATTAATTTTAAAAGGACTGTAAAATTACAAAATATCAAATGATTTCGCTAGGGGAATTATAACCCTTTTAACAGAAAATTGATTACAAAAAAAGCCGAAATCCTATGTTCGATTTCGGCTTTGAAATTCTAAAAAACTAAGCTATTTTTTAATAACAAGTTTTTTGTCTAGTACATTTCCATCGGCATTAATTCTTAGAAGGTAGACACCACTAGATAGATTAATATTGTTAATATTTATAGTTTTAGAATCAACACCATGTTTTTTATTAAATATTTCTCGTCCTTGGATATCAAATAATTGAATATTAACATCTTGAAATTCCCTATTCATAACGATGTTGAAGTCTCCCTTATTCGGATTAGGGTAAACCAATACATCATTACTATTAAACTCTTCTGTACCTAACACAGGTTGTATATTAAAATTGAATTGTTGATTACCAAGTATTGCACTATTATTTCCTTCTACTGAAAACTTAAAACTATCAGGATCAACATTTGCTCCACCGTGCGAATACGATAGCAAACCATTTTGAATATCAGTTTGTGAAAATGTGTCTCCTATGCTAATAGGCATTGCATTTAATAATAGTACTCCATTAACTGGAACTTGAGTAATAACGTAATTAAGATCATTATTTGTTGCTACAGGTTGAGCTACTTCTAATTCAGTTAAATTAATAACCGTAGAAGTTCCTTCATCTAAAGTAATATCAGTTTTATTGACAATAGTAACATCATTAACAATCTGTAATTTACCACATATAGTAACACTAAATTGATTAAACGTACCTCCTGCTGAATTAGATGTTCTATCAGTAGCTAATAACACCCAAGTTCCTTGCCCACTCGTGCCATTAAATCTAGTAAAAGCTTGACTCGGTAATACATTACCACTTACTTGTGGTGTTCCGGAACATGATAAGGACGATCCAGAATCTGTAAACGTAACATCAAAACTATTTCCGTCAGCACAATCGCGATTATAGACCTCAGCGAATATGCCTGTTGGAGAACTAAATTGCATTTTAATGTCACCTACATCACTGTGTGTGGCATCCATGTAAAAGGTAACTTCATTAACAATAATATCATCTGGCACATCAACTCTTGCACTAACCGCATTATTTGAGAAGGTTTCCCAAGTATTATCCCCATTTTCAAAATACTCATTATCATAGGTGTTGCATACGTCATTAGCCGTCTGGAATACATATATCTCACCAAAGTTACCGGCTAAACAAGTATTTTCTGGCTTAACCCTCCAATAATAAATAGTTCCAGCAAGCAAATTGGTTGTTTGATATTCTGTTGCGTTAACCACAGTAGCGGATTCAATAACTGAAGAGAAATCAGGGGCATCTGAAATCTCAATATCGTATTGTGAAGCACTAGTTAAAGAATCCCATGTAAGCAATAAATCGGAAGATTGATTTTGAGCACCATTAACAGGTGAAAAAAGTGAAACCGCTCCGATGTTATTATCAAAAACATTAAGCAATACCTCGTAAGTTTCAGTAACAAAAGTAGATTGCCCTTCACCTTGCACAGTTATCGGATAATTTCCTGTTGACACTGTTCCAGTGTTAGATATGGTCATGCTAAATGCACCTGCCGTATTCAATGAATTTGGTGTAAAATTAGCAATAGTACCACCAGGTAATCCTATGGCAGAAAACTGCACATTTTCAGAAAATGCTGGTGCAGGATTGTAATTTAAATTAAATACAGCGTCAGCTGGTTGACATACTGATACCGTCGGATTTGAAGCTGTGATTTCAAATGTTCCTGCTTTAATCTCAAAATCCGCATTAGATAAATCAAAGAATATATTACTGGAAGCTTCTATTTTAATTCTATTTGTAACGCCTACATTATCTGGTACTACAATATCTTGAAACCCATCATTACTCACACTAGACGCTAGGGTAACAGGATATGTATAACCACCATCCGTTGATAAAAGAATATTAACATTAGAGGATAAAGAAGCCGTATTATTCACATCCCAAGTGATCGTCTTAGTCTCTCCCACATACCATATTTCGCTTCCTGTATTAGGTGATGTCACTAAGAATGGACCTGCCGATGAAGACACGGTTATAACAGTATCATCTTGATCAGTTTGCCCTCCAAGAATAGAATTATCTCTAACCGTTAATCTAAAGTCTAATTGTCTTCCAACACTTGGTAAAACTTCCCAAGTAGGTGTTTCGTTATTTATAACAGCTTCCAAATTTGGAAACGTTCTTGTTGGATCTGCAACAGGGAAGTTAGTTCTAAAAACTGGACCGCCAGCATTAGTAGACAATGGTGGTTGTGTGTAAGTACCATCATTATCGTATTGTTCCCAATTATATGTCAATACATCTCCAGCATCTGGATCTGATGAACCACTTGCATCCAAAATAAATGGGGTAGAAATTGGTATCGTATAATTTGAACCAGCATCCGCTGTTGGATCAGCATTTGCGATTATGATTTCTGTTTCACAAGCATCTGCCAAGATAGATGCAGACATTTGTACAATACTACGTGCATGAAAATATCCATCACTATTATCTTGTACATTAGATGCACAAATACCAGCATAACCCATAATAGTTGAGGCACTTCCAGGTTCGTAATCATCACTCACCTTAGAACCAAAACATGCGTTATAATAGGTATGGCCAGCACCATATTGATGACCTATTTCATGCGATACATAATCAATATCAAAAGGATCAAACTCTGGTGTTACAATACCTGTTACGCCTCGTCCCTTTGATGACGTTGCACAAGGGCTTGTTCCGGCAATACCTCCACCACCTGTACTAAATACATGACCAATATCATATCCACCAGATCCTATTATACCTGAAATATTTGAGGTATTAACTCCCAACATCTGGCTACCACTATAATTATCATAAGGCTCAGGGTCTCCTCCTGTTGTAAATCCATTTTCATAAATCAATAAATCATTATTAGCTACCAATTGAAAAGTGACAGCAAAATCTCTTTCATAAACAGAATTAACACGTGCTACAGTAATAACCATTGCCGCTAAAGCATCAGCCTTTGCATCACCGTTACCATTATCACCATCATCATGGTAGGCTGTATATTCTGATGTACAAGCAATGGCAATCTCATATTGTCTAAGTCTGCCATCCTGTATATTTCGATCTATAATTCTTGAATCGAAATTCTCATTAACTTCATTTTCGACTTCATCAGCATAACATCTCCAATTATCAGATTGAATTCTGGTATAATCCTTTCTATTGTAGACAACGTAATTTTGTACATCTCCTTTTGCGTAAGGATCGATATAAACCGTTCTCTCTCCTGTAATTAAACCTCTAAACCCTTGAGAAGTAATCGTAAAATAAATCTTGTTTAAAGGATTAGAAATACTCTGACCATAGTAAGTAGAAATACCTGGGTACTTTACTGCTAAATCAGGATGCATTACATCGGTTTTTTGGACCCGATAATTCTCCATACTTCCATCTGAATTTGGAAACTTCATTATTGTATTGCTACCAGCTAAGCTATTTGAAATTCTTTTTGGAGCAGCGTTAATACTCGACCTTAACTGATTTAAATTCAAAGAAAAGATTTCGTACTTATTAAGAGTAATTACACGTTCTAAATTTCGTGATTTTTGAGTAAGCTCTGATTCTTGTTTTTTGGTCCAAACATCTTTATGATTTTGGGCAAAAAATGGCAATACCATAATTAATGATAACATCGTGAGTAGTGCACGTTTCATAGTAGGTTGAATTTGTGATTGTAGTTAAAAGTAAATCTAACTTTTAATTTGGCGGTATAAATATTGGAATTTAAATAGTTAAAACCAAGGAAATTTGCGTATTTTTTACGATAAAATGTAATATTTTATCGTTTATCTGTTCTATTTTTCGAAATATTGTAAGAATATTAAAACAAAAAAGGCAACATTAACATGCTGCCTTTGTCAAAAGTATATAGTATTAATTACTTCACTTTAAATGCCTTTTCTTGTGGAAAATAAGCAACATCGCCAAGTTCTTCTTCAATTCTTAGAAGTTGGTTGTATTTTGCCATACGATCACTACGAGAAGCCGAACCTGTTTTTATCTGACCAGTATTTAATGCTACAGCTAAATCCGCAATAGTATTATCCTCAGTTTCACCCGATCTGTGTGACATTACACAAGTATAACCTGCGTTCTTTGCCATATTAACAGCCGCTATAGTTTCAGTTAAAGAACCTATTTGGTTTACTTTAATAAGGATAGAGTTCGCAATGCCATTATCAATACCACGCGATAAACGTTCTACATTAGTTACGAATAAATCGTCTCCAACCAATTGAACTTTATCACCAATACGGTCTGTTAAGTCTTTCCACCCATCCCAATCATTTTCATCCATACCATCCTCGATTGATATAATTGGATACTTTGCTGCCAACTCTGCTAAATAAGCTGCTTGTTCAGCACTTGTTCTTACAACACCTGTATCACCTTCAAACAATGTGTAATCGTATTTACCATCCTTATAGAATTCTGCAGCAGCACAATCTAAAGCAATCATGACTTCTTCTCCAAACTTATAACCTGCCTTCTCAACAGCCTTAGCTATTGTATCTAAAGCATCTTCTGTACCGTCTAAAGTTGGTGCAAATCCACCTTCATCACCAACGGCAGTACTTAATCCTCTATCGTGTAATACCTTTTTAAGGTTATGGAAAATCTCAGTACCCATTTGCATTGCATGAGTGAAATTTTCTGCTTTTACTGGCATTACCATAAACTCCTGAAATGCAATTGGTGCATCACTATGAGAACCACCGTTTATAATATTCATCATTGGTAATGGTAATGTGTTGGCTGATACACCACCTACATATCTGTATAAAGGCATTCCTAATTCATTTGCTGCCGCTTTAGCTACTGCCAAAGACACACCCAAAATAGCATTAGCCCCTAACTTTGATTTGTTTGGTGTTCCGTCTAGATCTATCATTAATTTATCGATCATGTTTTGTTCGAATACAGATATACCTAATAATTCTTGAGCGATTATAGAATTAACATTCTCTACAGCTTTTAAAACGCCTTTACCCATATAAGTGTCTCCACCATCTCTAAGCTCAACAGCTTCGTGCTCACCAGTTGAAGCTCCAGACGGAACTGCAGCTCTTCCTAAAACACCACTTTCTGTTATTACATCTACTTCTACTGTAGGATTACCTCTAGAATCTAAAATTTGTCTAGCGTGTACATTAATTATAATGCTCATTTCTAAATATTTTTATTATTGATTTGATTCAAAATTACGAAAATCTCCAGCGTTAAACCCAACAAAAATCATATTTGCGATTAATATTTACTATAATGTTTTCGTAACTAAAAAAACGCAATAAAGAATAAGTTTTATTGCGTTTTTTATTTGCTAAGCGTTCTTAATATTCTCTAAAAACTGGTCAAATAGATAAATGGAATCATTTGGACCAGGGCTTGCCTCTGGATGGTATTGTACCGAGAAACAATTCTTATCTTTTACTTTAATGCCAGCAACCGTATTGTCATTTAAATGCAAATGGGTGATCTCTACATTGGGATTCGCCTCTGTCTCCTCTCTATTAATTGCAAATCCATGGTTTTGAGAAGTAATTTCACCCTTACCTGTAATCAAGTTTTTTACTGGGTGATTAATACCTCTATGACCATTATGCATTTTATATGTTGAAATACCGTTGGCTAATGCAATAACTTGATGTCCTAGACAAATACCAAATAATGGTTTATCCCTTTTTATTATCTCTCTCGCAACATCTTGTGCTTCTAACAATGGCTCCGGATCACCTGGTCCATTTGAAATAAAATATCCATCAGGATTAAAAGCTTCTAAATCTTCAAACTTAGAATTGTGAGGAAATACTTTTATATAGGCGTCTCTTGTTGCCAAGTTTACAAGAATGTTCTTTTTAATACCTATATCTAACGCTGAAATTTTATACGTAGCATTTTCATCACCAAAGAAATACGGTTCTTTTGTAGATACCTTTGAAGCCAACTCCAAACCTTCCATATTTGGCTGCTCTGCTAATTGCTTTTGGAGACTATCGATATTATCTACATCAGTAGATATTACAGCATTCATAGCGCCATTATCTCTAATATAGCTTACTAAAGCTCTCGTATCTACATCAGCAATTGCCAATGTGTTATGCTTTTCAAAATAATCTTCTAAAGAAGCATCACCTCCAGGTCGGGAATATTCGAAACTAAAGTTTTTACATATTAAACCAGCTATTTTAACTGTGTCTGATTGGTTTTCATCTTCTTTAGTGCCATAATTACCAATATGTGCATTGGTGGTCACCATCAACTGACCATAATAAGAAGGGTCTGTAAATATTTCCTGATAACCTGTAGTACCTGTATTAAAACACACTTCACCAAATGCACTACCTTCTTTCCCTATTGATTTTCCATAGAATATTGTACCATCAGCCAATAATATCAATGCTTTTTTTCTCGATTTGTATTTCATTTGTTTTCTTTTT
>Ga0213866_10002509_pt1 | contig 12920 bp, 9 predicted proteins | sample PICome_11_FD_160079 | JGI IMG/M metagenome (GOLD analysis project Ga0213866, IMG submission 160079) | Coastal seawater microbial communities near Pivers Island, North Carolina, United States - PICO284 | ecosystem: Environmental > Aquatic > Marine > Coastal | place: USA: North Carolina... | reverse complement strand
TGATACCGTGAATACCTAGATCATGCTTAGCTTCGTGATATTTATGTGAGCTATCTAGCAGTGCCTTTGAAGGAATACAGCCAACGTTAAGGCAGGTGCCGCCGTTGACGCCCTTACCCTCTTTGTTCTTCCACTTTTCAATACAAGCGGTTTTAAGACCAAGCTGAGCTGCACGAATCGCCGCCACATAACCAGCGGGCCCACTACCAATTACCACTACATCATATTTTTCTGACATTGAATGACCTATCTGAGATAACTAAATTAAATTTCTAACAAAATTTTTGCTGGATCTTCGATTAATTGCTTAATCGCCACAAGGAATCGCACCGCGTCTTTTCCATCGATCAAACGATGGTCATAAGACAGTGCCAAATTCATAATTGGGCGAATAACAATCTCACCGTCAACCACTACTGGTCGCTGTTGAATACTATGCATACCTAATATTGCAGTTTGCGGCGGATTAATAATTGGCGTAGATAATAAGGAACCATAAACACCACCATTAGTAATGGTGAATGTACCGCCCGTCATTTCTTCGATGGTTAGCTTGCCATCGCGCGCCTTACCGGCATAGTCACCAATGGAGTTTTCAATGGTAGCAATACTCATATTTTCAGCGTTGCGCAATACAGGCACTACCAGACCGCGCTCTGTAGAAACGGCAACACCAATATCTTGGTAACCATGATAAATAATATCATTGCCATCAATTGAAGCATTCACTAATGGGAAACGCTTAAGCGCTTCAACTGACGCTTTTACGAAAAAGCCCATAAAACCAAGGCGAGTGCCATTATGAGTTTTTACAAATTCATCTTGGTAGCTTTTACGCAGACCCATCACCGCTGACATATCAACTTCGTTAAAGGTGGTTAAAGATGCCGTGGTTTGGGTAACTTCTAGTAAGCGTTCAGCAATTCTACTACGCATACGAGTCATAGCGACTCGACGCTCAACTCTCTCACCAGCCTCAATCACTTCGTCTGCTTGAGCCGGTGGCGCACTAGCAGCTGTCGATGGTGCAGTTGCGGGTGAGAAGTTAACCACATCTTCTTTGGTAATTCGTCCACCCTTACCTGAACCCTGTACTTGAGCCAGATCGATGCCACGCTCTTCCGCGAGCTTTTTGGCCGCCGGATTAACTAGAGATTCTGACTCTGATGAGTCCTGTGCTTTTGGGGCTTCAGCGGCAGGCGCTGTAGCAGTCGAGGCCTCGACAGCACCCTCTTCGATACGAGCAATAACTTCATTACTCAGCACTATATCGCCTTCAGCTTTAAGCACCTCTGTCAGTGTGCCGCTAGCAGGAGCAACCACTTCAAGAACCACTTTATCGGTCTCAATATCAACCACAAGCTCGTCGCGAGCTACAGCATCACCAGCATTTTTGTGCCAGGTAGCAATAGTGCCTTCTTGAACTGATTCAGGGTAAGTTGGTGCCTTAATTTCAATGGCCATTGATCTATTCCTAATATTTTAATTATCTAAAGTTAGAGCTTCATCAATAAATGCATGCTGCTCTTCTAAGTGCACCGACATATAGCCACTAGCCGGTGCCGCTAAACTCTTGCGCCCTACATAGCTGAGAACAATCTCTGGTTTGAGGGAATGAATAACACGTTTCATATGATGCTGACTACTATACCAAGCGCCCTGATTAATTGGCTCTTCTTGACACCAAACCACAGATTCCATATTGGTATAAGCACCGAGAATTTCTTCTAACTCGTCATCGGGGAATGGGTACAGCTGCTCAATACGAACTAAGGCTATATTATCAATTCCACGAGCCATTCGCTCTTCTAGCAAGTGATAGTAAACCTTGCCGGAACATAGAATAACGCGCTTTACTCCCTTAGGCTTAACATTATCGCCAATGGCATTCTGGAATTTACCATTTGCCAATTCCTCAAGGGAGGATGTGGCCAACTTGTGACGCAGAATCCATTTAGGACTCATAATAATCAGCGGTCGACGCATAGGTCTGATAGCCTGACGACGCAGAAGGTGGAAAACCTGAGCCGGCGTTGTGGGTATTGAAATTTGCATATTGTGCTGAGCACAAAGCTGCAAAAATCTCTCCAGACGCGCTGACGAATGTTCTGGGCCCTGCCCTTCAAAACCGTGGGGCAACATCATGGTTAATCCAGATAAACGACCCCATTTGTGCTCACCACTGGCAATAAATTGATCGATAACGACCTGAGCACCATTGGCAAAGTCGCCAAACTGAGCTTCCCAAATAATCAATCCTTTAGGTGCGGTAGTCGCATAGCCATATTCAAAAGCTAACACCGCTTCTTCCGAAAGAATTGAATCATAAATATCAAAACGCGGCTGATCTTCAGATAAAGCTTTCAGCGGAAGATGAGTCTTACCGTCCTTTTGATTATTAATCACTGCGTGACGGTGAGAAAAAGTCCCACGACCCACATCTTGACCAGTTAATCGAATGGGGTAGCCCTCTTCAAGCAAGGTGCCATAGGCTAATAATTCTGCCATACCCCAGTTAAGAGGAAGTGCACCACCGGCCATTTTATGACGATCATCATAAATTTTAGCCACCTGACGCTGGACCTTAATGCCATCGGGTATGGTTGAAATCTTATTGGCAACTTCTTGAAGCTTTTTAAGTTTAACACCGGTTTTTGCTTGTGTTCTCCAGCCGTGATCCAAATAAGGCGACCAGTTAACAAATAAACTGGTATCAGGTTCACTTACCAAGTTGTGCACTACATATTCACCACGATCCAAGCTAGCGCGATAATCATTGGCCATTTGATCTGCTTGCGCCTGGCTTACAACATTTTCTTTAACAAGCTTTTCGGCATATAGGGTTCGCACGGTTGGGTGCTTGCGAATGACGTTGTACATCAGGGGTTGTGTCGCTGACGGCTCGTCTGTCTCGTTGTGACCACGACGTCGGTAGCAAACCAAGTCAATCACCACATCCTTGCCAAACTCATAGCGATAATCCATAGCCAACATGGCGGCAAACATAACCTCATCAGGATTATCAGCATTAACATGTAAGATTGGCGCTTGGACCATCTTGGCGATATCTGTGCAATATTCTGTTGAACGTGCGTCTTCTTGGCGGCTAGTGGTAAAACCAATCTGGTTGTTAATTACAATATGAATTGAGCCACCCGTTTTATAGGCACGAGTCTGGGATAACTGGAAGGTTTCCATTACCACACCCTGACCGGCAAACGCTGCATCACCGTGAATCAGAATAGGCACTACCTGCTGACCATCAGCATCGTTGCGACGGTCTTGTCGAGCACGACCTGAGCCTATAACTACAGGACACGAAATCTCAAGGTGGGATGGGTTGAATCCCAGTGCCAAATGAAGCTCACCCCCGGGGGTCATAACGTTGGATGAAAAACCCTGGTGATATTTAACATCACCCGATGTGTCAACCATACGCTTACCCTCGAACTCTTCAAAAAGTTCGGTAGGGTTTTTGCCTAGCACATTAACTAGAACATTTAGCCTGCCGCGGTGGGCCATAGCCATAACAATTTCTTTACAACCATATTCACCAGAGCGATGAACCAAACAGTCAAGCAATGGAATAAGACTCTCGCCACCCTCAAGACCAAATCGTTTAGTACCAGGATACTTAGAATCCAAATGCTTCTCTAAGCCCTCAGCAGCAGTAAGACGACTGAGAACATCAATACGTGCGCTATCGTCATAACTGGGCTTTGATCTATGACTCTCAAAGCGCTGCGCCAACCACTGCTTTTCTGCAAATGAAGTTATGTGCATAAACTCCGCACCCAGACTTTGGCAGTAGGTCTCTTCAAGAGTCTCTACGATCTCTCTCAGAGTTGCCTCAACCTTGCCCATATACAGAGGGCCTGACTGGAATGTAGTATCGAGGTCGGCCTTGGTAAGACCATGGAAATGCAAGTCAAGATCGGGAACATGCTCGCGTTTCATAATCCCCAAAGGATCAAGATTGGCTTTTTGATGTCCACGGAAACGATAAGAACTTATCAGCTGAACAACTTTAACCTGTTTGCGTTCATGTTCAATATGAACACCACCTGAACCAGGCGCGGGAGTTGGTCGAGCTTGCCTGCGGCCTAGCAATTCGAAATGCTTAACCACAGTGTCATGAGAGATATCTGGAGTTACCGACCCATTTGTGCGCGGCAAAGAGTCAAAAAAGCGGCTCCACTCCTCTGGCACATTGTTTGGTTCGTGCAAGTAGGTTTCGTAGAGTTCTTCTATGTAAGCGGCATTTCCACCAGAAAAGTGGGAGGAGTTTAAAAAACGCTCCATTAAGCCTTCTGCCATCGCGAAAATTCCTCGTAGGGTTACATCGGCATCCAGTAAATTTAAGGCGCATATTTTAGACCTTTATTGAACAAACAACTAGTATAAATTTGCGAATAATGTACCGAAATTAGCCATATAAAGCGTTTATTGGCTGCTTTTTGAAATAACCCAGCAAAGAGTCACCATAATCGCCCTATTTAACAGTGGTTTAAAGCAAAAAAGACAAACAAACCAAGCATAAAAAAAGAGGCTAAAAAGCCCCTTTTAAATTCAATACTGACACCTGCTTAGGTGGCACTCGACAACAACATGCTACGAATATGGCCGATAGCCTTTGTCGGGTTTAGACCCTTTGGACATACCTGAACACAGTTCATAATACCGTGGCAGCGAAATACACTAAATGGATCATCTAAATTTGCCAGACGGTCTTCCGTGCCGGTATCTCTGCTATCCGCAAGAAATCGATAAGCTTGAAGCAGACCCGATGGCCCAATAAATTTATCTGGATTCCACCAAAAGGATGGGCAAGCGGTTGAACAGCATGCGCACAGAATACACTCATATAAACCGTCGAGCTTGGCTCTATCTTCTGGGGACTGTAAGCGTTCAATTGACGGCGCGGGCGTATTGTTGATCAAATAGGGCTGAATTTTCTCATACTGAGCATAGAACTGGGTCATATCGATAACCAAGTCGCGTATCACCGGTAAACCTGGAAGAGGACGGATAACCAACTTATTATTTTTTACCACCTCAGATAGCGGCGTAATACAGGCTAAGCCATTCTTACCAGATATATTTACGCCATCTGAACCGCACACACCTTCACGGCATGATCGTCTGAAAACCAACGTAGGATCCTCTGCTTTAAGCTTTTCGAGAACATCTAACACCATAACGTCTTTGCCCTGAGTGTCGTATGAGAACGCCTGCATATAGGGCTCAGAATCAACCTCTGGGTTATAACGATAAATACTTACTTCTAACATCGACACGCCTGACTCTCCTAGTAAGTCCGAACTTTAGGCTCAAAGGCCTCTCGGGTTTTAGGGGTAAAATTCACATCTCGTTTTGCCACAGTCTGACTTTCTGGCAAGTAGATTGAGTGACACAACCAATTCTCATCATCACGCTCTTGGAAGTCTTCACGGGCGTGAGCGCCGCGGCTTTCAGTTCGCCACTCAGCTGCTACAGCCGTCGCCTCAGCAACCTCAAGAAGATTTTGCAGCTCGAGAGCTTCAATTCTAGCGGTATTAAAGGCGTTACTGGTATCGCTTAACTGAACATTCTCAATGCGTGGACGCAGGGCTTTTAATTTCTCAATCCCTTCCTTCATAAAGTCACCGCGACGGAATACTCCAAAATGATTCTGCATGATTGTCTGCAATTCAGCTCTCAATACAGAGGCTTTTTCACCCTCTTGAGACTGATTAATACGATTGAGGACCTGCATTGCTCTATTGATATCATCTTCAGTAGCATCTTTGAGATCAACACCTTCGCGCAATTGCTTCTCGATAAATAAACCTGAAGCGCGACCAAATACAACTAGATCAAGCAGTGAATTTCCACCCAAGCGATTAGCGCCATGTACAGAAACACAGGCAGCTTCACCACAGGCATAGAAACCCTCAACAACCTGCTCATTACCCGCGTCATCAAGAGTTAGTGCTTGACCGTCGACATTGGTAGGAATTCCGCCCATCATATAGTGACAGGTTGGTACTACTGGAATCGGCTCCACAACCGGATCGGCGTGAGCAAAGGTTCGAGATAACTCTAATATACCGGGTAACTTGGCATTGAGTGTTTCTTCACCCAGATGATCAAGTTTTAAAAACACATGGTCGCCATTTTCACCACAGCCACGACCGGCAAGAATCTCTTGCACCATAGAGCGGGCAACAACATCCCTGCCTGCAAGATCCTTGGCATTGGGTGCATACCGCTCCATAAAGCGCTCACCATCTTTATTGACTAAATAGCCGCCCTCACCGCGGCAACCTTCTGTTACCAGCGTACCGGCACCGTGGATGCCAGTAGGATGGAATTGCCACATCTCCATATCCTGTACTGGGAAACCTGCACGCATTGCCATACCAATGCCATCACCGGTACAAATATGCGCATTAGTGGTTGAGGCATAAATACGCCCTGCTCCACCGGTTGCAAATACCGTAGCCTTAGATTTTACATAAACGGTTTCGCCAGTCTCAATATTGATAGCGATAACACCTACTACAGCATTGTCGGCATTTTTGACCAAATCGACAGCGAACCATTCATTTAGAAATACAGTTTCATTTTTTAGATTGCCCTGATATAGGGTATGCAACAAAGCATGACCAGTTCGATCCGCTGCCGCACAGGTTCTTGCTGCCTGACCACCCTCACCAAATTCTTTTGATTGGCCACCAAAAGGACGCTGATAGATACGACCGTTATCATTGCGGGAGAAAGGAAGACCCATATGCTCTAATTCGAACACTGCCTCAGGCCCAGTTTTACACATATATTCGATAGCTTCTTGGTCACCAATGTAATCCGAACCCTTAATGGTGTCATACATATGCCACTGCCACTGATCATTGGGATCATCACTAGCAATCGCGCAGGTAATACCACCTTGAGCTGATACAGTATGTGATCTTGTGGGGAAAACCTTGGTAATTACCGCTGTCTTATAACCTGACTGAGCAAGCTGAAGCGCCGCTCTCATGCCTGAGCCGCCACCACCAACGATAACCGCATCAAAGCTCATTGTTCTCATATTTGCCATCTAATTAAATTCCCCAGAGGATATCTAAAGTCCAAACCACATAAAAGAGTATTACTGCGATCATTGCCAACTGTAAAAACATACGTATTGGCGTGGCCTTCGGCCCAATTAAGCGAACTGTAATATAGTCAGTTAAGACACACCAAATACCGATCCAAGCATGGGCAGCGATAGACAATATGGTCAAAAGGCTGAAGATGCGCATAGCCAGCGAACTGTGAAGACCTGACCACTGCTCGTAACTTGGACTTGGATTCAAAATGAAGAACCCGACCATAAAAATAAGGTAAGCAGACATTATCAGCGCCGATACTCGTTGCAACAGCCAATCAGACAGACCACTGCGACCTAAGCTAGTTACTGATTTCACCATAGTAAAATCCACCCTGAAATAGAAGTAATAAGAATAATAGCGATAGCCACCACCACCCAAGCACTGTTGCGGCCCGACTCAAAGCTATCCTCGCCAATACCAAAATCCATAATTAGGTGTCTAATGCCAGCAACAAAATGGTAAGCCAACGCCGCTAGTGCAGCCCAGATAACAAACTGTGCCACAGGGCTAGAAAAGCTATCTTTAAGTGACTCAAAGCTTTGCTCTGACTCTAAACTTGCATCAAAAACGCAAAGCATCAATGCAACAGCAAAAAATAAAGCAACACCGGAAACTCGGTGCAAAATGGAAACATATGAGGTTATTGGCAACTTAATCGAACCAATATCCAAATTAACAGGTCTTTTTGTCTTCACAGTGGGTTAACTCTTAAATAAGAACTCTAAAAAGGCGAAGTAGAGGGCGTCTGGTTAGAGCTGGAAAATTAGATTGATCTCGTCGTTAAGATCGTTCTTTCACTACGGCGTTGCATTATAGTTAGTTCATACAGCTAATTCAATCTGTTGCGATTGAAACCAATAAATTATGAAAAAAATTGGTAAATTTGCTTCCCAAGTTGACAATTTTATCAGAGTATTTATAGTATTCGGCTCAGCTAAAGCCAGTCACATCATTAGTATTTCTCGAGGACCATGCATGACCAATCGTAAAGCAACTCTGTCTATCGATGGAGATTTAAACGTCGACCTCCCAATTTTGGAAGGTACCAAAGGACAAGATGTAATTGATATAGGCACACTTGGCAGCCACGGCTACTTTACCTATGACCCCGGCTTTTCTGCTACAGCCGCCTGCAGATCGGACATTACCTATATTGATGGCGCCAAAGGTGTATTACTGCATCGCGGATACCCTATTGAGCAGCTAGCTGAACAATCAGACTATTTAGAAACTTGTTATTTGTTGCTTGAAGGAAACCTTCCTGACGCTAGCCAAAAAGCTGATTTCGAAAACAATATCAAATATCACACCATGGTGAATCGCTCGATTGAAAACTTTATCAGCGGCTTCCGCCATGATGCACACCCAATGGCAATGATGTGTGGAATCGTGGGTGCCATGTCATCTTTTTACCATGATTCGCTAGATATCACTGATGAAAATCACCGCAAAATTTCTGCCCATCGCCTCATTGCTAAAATGCCGACTATTGCGGCGATGTGCCACAAACACTTTATGGGCCAACCCTTTATGTATCCAGATAATTCTCTGTCATATTCAGAGAATTTCTTACATATGATGTTCGGCACACCATGCGAAAGCTACAAAATAGAGCCGGCAATTGCCAAAGCCATAGATCGCATCTTCCTTCTTCACGCTGATCACGAGCAAAATGCTTCGACTTCAACAGTAAGATTGGCTGGATCATCAGGTGCCAACCCATTCTCTTGCATTGCTGCTGGTATTGCAGCGCTTTGGGGACCGGCTCACGGCGGCGCTAACGAAGCCGTACTAGTTATGTTAAATGAAATTGGCCATGAAGATAATATTGCTGAATATATTCGCAAGGCCAAAGACAAGAATGATCCATTTAGACTTATGGGCTTCGGGCATCGGGTTTATAAAAATTATGACCCAAGAGCAACAGTGATGCGTGAGAGCTGTAACGAAGTTCTCGAAGTTTTAGGCCTAGAAAATGATCCACTATTCCGCTTGGCTAAAAAACTTGAAACCATAGCGGTTGAAGACGATTATTTTGTCAGTAAAAAACTCTATCCAAATGTTGATTTCTACTCGGGAATTATTCTAAAAGCACTCGGTATACCGATCGAAATGTTTACTGCTATTTTTGCTACAGGCCGCACTGTAGGCTGGATCTCTCATTGGAATGAGATGATTACTAACCCCTACCGTATTGGTCGCCCCCGTCAACTTTATACGGGCGCTGATAGCCGCGATTATTTGCCACTTAACAAAAGATAAGCAGAACAGAGTTAAAAAAGGCAGCCAATGGCTGCCTTTTTTAACTTTTATTGGAAATTTTGGAAATAATTATTAATAGAAGTTACTAATAAAACCAGAAGTATGCCATTAGAAAACATACTTCTGGCTCCATAACTTTTAAAAACGTTTTAAACCCATGGTGTATTAGGTGATCACTCGTCATATTTGATGATTAACCAAGAAAAATTAGCGTCATATCTATTTGAAAGTTCGCTTGTTAATTTATTGGTATATTTCTCAAGTCCATCAACATCGCTAATGGCGCAATAACCATTACAAATTTCCCCCACACCCACAGTTTGACCTCCAACCAAATGGCTATTTATGCGCGAAAATACATCGTGTTTATAAGCATAATAATTATTATAAGTAACAAGCTTGTAATATAAAGTTTCGCTTATATGTATGACACATCTGTATTTGCTGCAGTATATATAGGGCTTTAAGCCTGAGCTTTTAATATTTTTAGCTTTTTTTGGCTTTTCCGGAGGGGGAACTGCACTCTTATTAAACGAAAATTCACCATATTGACACATGTATGAAACATAATTTTTAGCTATTAAATCAAGTCGCGAATGATTTGGACTTACAGCAAGTAAAGGACTTTTTAATAGCCTATCATTACATTCCTTCGATTCAAATGACTCGATTATTTTGATAAGTAACAATGTCCGCTCCATATAGTGATGGTCAGAATAAACATTACCATAATGCTTAAACAACATAACCCGATCATAAGCATCTGCAAGCGAAGTAAAGTCTCTATCGAAGTAATCATTGGCTACCGCATTATAAACAACGATAGACTGATTAAATTCAGATTTCTTTTTATTCGAATAATTAGCCCACGATGGGAAAGTGTGGAAAAAATCATACTCATTACTTGATACTGTAAGCATCGGAAAATGTGACGTGGATGAAGAAACTTCCTTAGTCATGCTTTGTATTTCTTTTGAAATAGCTCTTTTAAGAGTAGGCGTTACATCTATGATGAAATTTTGTTTTTTCCAATAGGCATCCCATGCGTTTTTATTACATGCTGCCAAATCACCGTCAAACCAGATATCCCAAAGGTATGAAAAAAAATTGGAGTACTTTGAAGCACATTTACGAGTCTCTATAATAAAATCAGTGAATGATAATGAGAAAGAAAAAACCAGTCTTGACTGTGGGAAATTATCTACAGGATAGTCCAAATCTCCTAGTTTCATCTTACTAAATAAATGGGAGTAGTTATCGTGCTCTGTGAGTCGGTACTCCTTTTTCCCTATGGTTAAATTAAACTTATAAATTATATAGTTTTCATAACCTTCTAAGGTTTCTGGGGGGCTACCCGAAAAGGATAAAATGGCACTATCCTGCTCATGATCAACATGTATTTTTTCAGCTTGGTAATATTCATCACCGTAAGAGTTGGCAGAAAATAGTAACGCAGTACAGATTAAAAATGGCCTAATTTTCGATGATTGAATATGATGAATAAAATTGCAAAATGATGTTGGAAAATTTTTTGCCGGCGTTATGAGGCGACCAGAAAAACCTTGTGTTAATAACATAAATCCACTCCTTGGATTGAAAATGATAGAAATTACTTAATGTGTCTCAAGTGCTGTCAAAATAATAAATAATTTAAATATCTAATCAATTACATAAAATCATTAATCACAATGTTTTAAGCACAGGGACCTGAGTGAAATCTAAACTCCGTATCGGGTGATTCCACAAGCTGCTTTTCAATCTCCAAGAAAAGCTGTAAACGATTATCGATTTGCTGCTGAGAAGCCACGGTGCCTGCCAAAGTAAGATAATCTTTGAAGTGCCTACCCTCTGATTTAAGAAGTGATAAATAGAATTTTTTTAATTCCTCATCAAGAAAAGGTGCAATTCGCGCAAATCGCTCACAAGAACGTGCCTCTATAAGGGCACCGACAATCAGTATATCTACTAGTTTATCTGGATCATTCGGCCTGACAGCCTCCCTAAGCTTGACCGCATAGCGAGAAGCCGTTATTTGCCGATACTCTATATTTCGGCGCTTCATAATGGCGATAACCTGCTCAAAGTGTCGCAACTCTTCACGTGCTAAGCGCGACATTTTATTTAGCAGATCAAAATTATCCACATAGCGGTACATTAAATTTAACGCTGTGCTCGCCGCTTTTTTCTCGCAATTAGCATGATCAATCAATAATAGCTCAGGATTGTTAAGGGCATTTTCAATCCATAATTGCGGAGTATTACAGGGTAGGAAATCTTCAATTTCTTGTAGAACTGTCATAGGGATTAGCGATTTAATTTTAAAGCGTGAATTATAAACTATCGAGACCTGACTAACAGCCCAAGTAAGTAAAAATTATACAGTCAAAGTATTCCCCTCATGCCGCACCAAGCTACAGCAGGGCAAAGGAACTTTTGACAACGAGCATATCTTTCTGTAAAAAAACTACAAATTCTTGTACAATCAGCCCATACCAACCCAGAAACCTAAGTTTTAATTTAATTAAATCTTGTAACCTATTGTTATTAATGAGGTATTCCGTGTTAGAAGCCTATCGCGCCCATGTTGCAGAACGTCAATTAGAAGGTATCCCGCCTAAGCCATTAACCCCGGAGTGGACATCCGCTTTAGTTGAGCTACTCAAGAATCCACCGGCAAATGAAGCCGAGTTTTTACTCGATTTAATCGCCAATCGCGTACCTCCAGGTGTGGATGAATCAGCCTACGTCAAAGCGAGCTTTTTAAGTGCCATTGTTAAAGGTGAAACCACCTCCCCTTTGATTGATCGACCCGCTGCGGTTGAGCTTCTTGGCAATATGCATGGTGGCTATAATGTAGCAACCTTAGTTGAGCTTTTGGATGACAGCGAACTTAATGAATTAGCCGCCAATCAACTTAAGGCTACCACCCTAGTATTCGATGCTTTTCACGATGTTGCCGAAAAAGCTGATTCAGGCAATGCCTCTGCACAGTCGGTTATGCAGTCTTGGGCAGATGCGGAATGGTTTACAACCAATGATGCCGTACCAGAGAGTATCAAAGCCGTGGTATTTAAAGCCACTGGCGAAACTAATACTGATGATCTTTCCCCAGCACAGGACGCTTGGTCACGACCCGACATCCCCCTTCATGCTAAAGCTATGTATAAGATGACCCGCGATGGCTTAAACCCAGAAGAACACGGCGCTATCGGTCCTATGGCCCAGATTGAAGACATTAAATCTAAGGGTTTACCGGTTGCGTTTGTAGGCGACGTCGTTGGTACTGGCTCCTCACGTAAGTCAGCGACTAACTCAGTGCTGTGGTTCTTTGGGGAAGATATGCCTGGCGTTCCCAATAAGCGTTCTGGCGGCATCTGTATCGGCAGTAAGGTAGCCCCTATTTTCTTTAACACTATGGAAGATGCAGGCGCCTTAGTATTTGAAGCACCAGTAGACGATATTCACTACGGCGATATTATTGAAATTCGCCCCTACGATGGACAAATTCTTAACGAAGCTGGC
>Ga0213866_10002508_pt1 | contig 12920 bp, 13 predicted proteins | sample PICome_11_FD_160079 | JGI IMG/M metagenome (GOLD analysis project Ga0213866, IMG submission 160079) | Coastal seawater microbial communities near Pivers Island, North Carolina, United States - PICO284 | ecosystem: Environmental > Aquatic > Marine > Coastal | place: USA: North Carolina... | reverse complement strand
ATTTTTGTTGATTTCTTTCACAGCTTTATCTGCACTAAAAAGAGGTCCTTTTCTATAAGACAAAATTTTGCTTGCAGTTGTTTTACCTGCAGCTAATGATCCTGTTATTCCAATTTTAATCATTTAGCTTTGATTTTAATAACTCAATTAATTTATCGTCGATTTCGGGGTTTACTTTGTTCCAAAGATAGAATGACTTTTGTCCTTGGTAGATAAACATATCGAGACCGTTGAATACCCTTCTGCCTTCTTCTTTAAGGTATCTGAAGGTTCTTGTCTCTAGAGGATTATAAATTGTATCAATATAGATAGTCTCGCTTTTAGTGTTAATAAAATTGAAATTAAAATCATCACCATTTTTTAAACCTAGGCTGGTTGCATTAATAATTATATCAAAATTTTTAATTTCGTTTTTTAAATCTTCCCAAGGTATTATATTCAAAAAATTAAATTTCTTTTTTAAAAAAATACATTTTTCGTCAGTTCTATTTGTTACAGAAATATTACGTATACCTGATTTTTTTATAGATAAAATTACTGAGGGTGAAACTCCACCAGCACCTATAACTAAAGCTTTTTTGCTAAAGCTATTTTCAATTTCTTTGAGATAAGCAGCTTGCAAACCATACACATCGGTATTCTCACCAATCACTAATTTTTCATTGTCTAAAAGAATTGTATTTACCGATCCAGTCAGTTCTGCATCATTAACAACTTTATCAATATGATGCACAATTTTCTGTTTAAATGGCAAAGTTACATTGACACCTGTGAAGTTGCCTTGTTTAATTTTTTTTACTATTTCTGGTAATTCCTTATCTGCAATCTCTAAAATTGAGTAGTCAGCATCAATATTGTATTTTTCGAACCAATATTTGTGTAATACTGGTGACAATGAATGTTTAATAGGGTTTCCAATTATTCCAAATTTTTTCCTCATTTTTCTAATTTCTTAATATAGTTAATGATCTCCTTGATGGGTAGACCCATTATTGATTCTTTATCACCTTTTATATATTCAAATAAATTTAACCCATCTGCTTCGATTTGATAAACACCATAAGCGAGTAAAGTTTTTGTCTCTATTTTGTTAAGATATGAAGAAATTTCGTCATCATTTAAATTCTTCATTTTGAGCTCTGAAGAGTCAGTATGATTCCATATCATTGATCCATTTTTTGAAATACATACAGAACTAATCAAGTTATGTTTTGAATTATTAAGTTTTTTTAAAATAGTAAATGCTTCTTCTCTAGAATTTGGTTTATTGATTAATTCTCTATTGAGTGAAAGAACACTATCAGCGCCTAGAACATAACGGTCAGGGTTTTTATTGCTTACTTTTATAGATTTTATTTCAGCAAGATTTTTTGAAATAGAAACCGGGTCTTCCCCATTGCTCAATAATGATTTTTTTACCTCATCCTCATCAACATTAGAAACAATTACTTCATTGTCAATTTTATATCTATCTAAGATCTCTTTTCTTACTCCGCTTTTGGAAGCTAATATTATCTTCATTTGCTTTTCTTAATGTCAATAATTTTTAATATTGAAGCAGCAGTTTCCTCTACAGACTTTCTAGTAACATCAATGATAGGCCAATTATTTTTTTTAAATAATTTTTTTGAGTCCTCTACTTCTTTTTTTATTGAATTTAAATCAGTATATTCTTTAAGATTTTGATCTTTCATGATGGCCACTCGATTACGTCTTATATCTGATAACCTCTCAGGATCAGCTACTAGTCCAATTATACATAATGTTTTGTTTGTTTTTAAATCTTCTGGTATTTTTTGCTCCAATACTAATGGAATATTAATAGTCTTGTAACCTCTGTTAGCTAAATAAATTGAGGTTGGTGTTTTACTTGTTCTGCTAACTCCTAATAGAACTAAATCTGCATCATTAATATCATCCACTTTTTTTCCATCATCGTGTGACATTGTAAACTGAATGGCCTCAATTCTTTTATAGTAATCATCATCTAAAACATGTTGTGCACTAGGTTTATGAATGGCTTTCTGATTCAGAAGTTTTGAAAAACTTAAAATTAAATTACCTAAAACACCAAAACAAGGAACTAAATTTTTTTCACTTTGATTTGCAAGATACTTGGCTAATTTTGTTTCCACAATTGTATATAATATGATTGAGTTATCAATATGGTTGCACTCTTTGATAATTTTATCAATCTGCTGCTCTGTTCTTATGAAAGCAAACTCTTTTTTTTCATATTCAAAATTTGCAAATTGTGATTTGAGTGATAGAAATATTCTATCTAAGGTTTCACCTGTTGAATCAGACACAAGATATACATTGTATTTTTCGTTCATATCTTTGTTAATAAAATTATAACAAACTAATTTTTTACATATTTTCTATAAATTTTAGAAAAATAATTAACATTAATTAACATTAATTAAACAAGTTATTGATTGTTTATAATAATGTTTTTTTAATGTTAATTAAATGAATAAAACAAAAAAAATGAGTAAAATTGTAGAAAGTTATTAAATTACCCATGTATAAAACTTGTAAAAATCGTTATATAACTAATTAACAGAACCTACAGCTTAAATTACATTTATAAATTTTAATTATTTAATGAGTAATCTTAGACAAATATTGGAGAAGAAGAAAATTTGTAAATCAGTCTGGTTTATGAGACAAGCAGGTAGATATCTTCCTGAATTTAGAAAAATTAGATCACAAAATAAAAATTTTATTAATCTCTGTTTAAATAGCGATTTAAGTTCAGAAATAACATTACAACCTATTAAAAGATTTGATTTAGATTCAGCTATTATTTTCTCTGATATCTTAATGGTTCCTTATGCTTTAAATCAAAAAGTAGAATTTGTAAAAAATAATGGGCCTGTATTAGAAGAGTTTAATTTTAAAAATTTTTTGAATAATGATAAAATTTCTTTTAGTCAGAAACTACATCCGATTTATAAGGCAATTGAAAAAACAAGGAAAAAATTAGATAAAAAAAAATCTCTAATAGGATTTATAGGAGCTCCATGGACCTTATTAATTTATATGTTAGGAGTAAAGGAAACTAAAAAAGATATTAATTACAAAAAAATTAAAACTAAAGATTTTGAAGTAAATTTAATATTAGATAAATTACATGATTATCTTTGCTTGCATATTGAAAATCAAGTAAATGCTGGTGCCGACGTTATACAAATATTTGACTCTTGGGCAGGTTTAATATCTACAGGGGATCTTCCTAATTATTGTTATATACCAAATTTAAAAATTGTAGATTTTTGTAAAAAAAACAACATTCCTGTTATGTGTTTTCCAAAAGGTTTAAATGAAAATTATAAAGAATTTAATAATATAGTTAAGCCAGATGGTATAAGTTTGGATTATAACGTAGACCCTTTTTGGATTAAACAAAATTTATCTAATGTGATTTTTCAAGGGGGGCTTGACCCTAAACTTTTGTTAGCCGATGAAAAAGAATTAATAAATTCTGCGAAAAAATACTTGGATATATTCGAGGGTTTACCTTATATTTTTAATTTAGGTCATGGTTTGCTTCCTGGAACAGACCCAGATAAGGTTAGTAAACTTGTAAGATTTTTTAGGGAATATTAAATAATGAACAATGATCACCCAAATATAAAATTTGGTAAAACTGGAGTTTTATTAATTAATCTTGGAACACCAGACTCAACTAACTGGTGGGATATTAGAAAGTACTTAAAAGAATTTTTATCTGACAGGAGAGTGATAGAAGTTAATCCAATATTATGGCAAATTATATTAAATTTATTTATACTAACATTTAGACCATCTAAAACAGCCCACGCTTATAAAAAAATATGGAGAAAAGATACTAATGAATCTCCCCTTTTATATTTTACTAGAAATCAAGCGAAAAAGCTTAAAATTAAAATTGAAAATGAGAAATTAATTGTAGATTTTGCAATGCGATATGGAAATCCTAGTATAAAATCTAAATTAAAATTACTTAAGGATCTAGGGTGCGAAAATATAATCATCTTGCCTCTATACCCTCAATACGCTGCAGCTACAACAGCTACAGTGTGTGATGAAGTTTATAGATCTTTAATGAATATGAGGTGGCAACCTAGTTTACAAGTAATTCCTCATTATGAAAGTGAGCCTTTCTATATCAATGCGCTGACAAGAAGTATTGAGGAAAAAGTAGCATCAATTAATTGGAAGCCCGATTTAATTATTTCATCTTATCATGGTATCCCAAAAAAATATTTTGAAAAAGGTGATCCATACCATTGCTATTGTCACAAAACCACTAGACTAATGAGAGAAAAATATAAATCTATAAATATTGAAACAACATTTCAGTCTAGATTTGGTCCTCAAGAATGGCTAACACCATACACAGACAAGACAATAGAAAATTTACCAAAGAAAGGAGTAAAAAATCTATTGGTAATATGTCCTGGTTTTGCTTCTGATTGTGTAGAGACGTTAGAAGAAATAAATATTCAAGCCAGAGAGAGCTTTATAAATAATGGAGGAAAAAATTTTGATTTAATTCCATGTCTTAATGATAATCCTGACCATATTAATTTATTCGCAAAATTAGTAACTAAATATATTTAAATGAATTTATATCTCTTATATAAGTCTCTTCATTTAATAGCGGTCATATCTTGGATGGCTGGACTGTTATATCTGCCAAGAATATTCGTTTATCACTCAGAGGCTTCGCATATTTCTCAAAAAGAAGTTTTCAAAGTAATGGAAAGAAAACTTTACAACTACATAATGATGCCAGCAATGTTGCTTTCGTGGTTATTTGGATTTTTGTTAATACACAATTTGGGTTTCACTATCTTAAATGAACTATGGATGCAGATAAAAACAGTGTCTGTATTAATTTTAACCTACTATCATTTTATACTTGCAAAATACCTTAATGATTTTGCTATAGATGACAATAAAAAATCCTCAAAGTTTTTTAGAATAATTAATGAAGTGCCCACAATACTACTAATTGTTGTTGTATTTGTTGTGATTTTTAAGCCAATATATTAAGCTTGAATTTTTACTAAAAAGTCATATATTTTATGTACTTTCCTAAAATCTTAATATTTCATGAATTTACAACAATTAAAGCAAAAGAATCCTGCAGAGCTTATAAACGAGGCTGAAAAGCTAGGAATTGAAAATCCCAGCACATTAAGAAAGCAAGAAATTCTCTTTGCTATTTTAAAAAAATTAGCTGAAAAAAATGAACAAATCACTGCAACAGGTGTATTAGAAGTTTTACAAGATGGATTTGGTTTTTTGAGAGCAATCGAGTCGAATTATTTACCGGGCCCAGACGATATCTATGTAAGTCCTAGTCAGATAAGAAAGTTTGGTTTGAGAACGGGGGACTCCGTTGAAGGAGAGATAAGGGGCCCAAAAGATGCCGAAAGATATTTTGCACTATTAAAAGTAAACAAAATTAATTTTGACGAACCAGAAAAAGGAAAAAACAAAATAGCTTTTGACAATTTAACTCCTCTATATCCTAACGAAAGAATAAAATTAGAGGTTGAAACAACTAAAGTTGAAAAAAAACCAGATAATACCGCAAGGCTTATTGACCTAGTAAGCCCTATTGGAAAAGGGCAAAGATCCTTGATAGTATCTCCACCTAGAGCCGGGAAGACAATCATTCTCCAGAATATTGCACAATCTATTACAGCAAATCACCCAGAATGTTATTTGATGGTATTATTAATAGATGAAAGACCGGAGGAAGTAACAGATATGCAACGATCTGTTAAAGGAGAAGTAGTAGCCTCTACATTTGACGAGCCAGCTTCTAGACACGTTGCTGTAGCAGAAATGGTTATAGAAAAAGCTAAGCGTTTAGTAGAGCATAAAAAAGACGTAGTAATTTTGCTAGACTCTATCACAAGATTAGGAAGAGCTTACAACGCTGTTATACCAAGTTCTGGAAAAGTTTTAACAGGAGGTGTTGATGCTAATGCACTTCAAAGACCAAAAAGATTTTTTGGTGCAGCGCGAAATGTTGAGGAAGGTGGTTCTCTTACTATAATTTCAACGGCACTTATAGATACTGGTAGCAGAATGGACGAAGTAATTTTTGAAGAATTTAAAGGAACTGGTAATTCAGAACTTATTCTTGATAGAAAGGTTGCTGATAAGAGAATTTACCCTGCCTTAGATATAACAAGATCAGGTACAAGAAGGGAAGAACTTTTATTTGAGAAAGATGATCTCTCAAAAATGAACGTGCTTAGAAGAATTATAAGTCCGATGGGGACAATGGATGGTATAGAGTTTTTAATAGCTAAACTAAAAAATACAAAAAATAATGCAGATTTTTTTGACTCTATGAATAAATCTTCTAACTAAAATTATTGAATAGTTTGAGTATTTAAATTTGTCTCGTAAAGATAAAAACTAATTATACTATCAAGTGTCTCAATTTTATTTTTTAACGAAATAGCCTCTAGAAGTTTTTGCTTCTCTTCATTTGTAATAGGAGCAATCATGGCTAAGGTATTTATTCTTTGTGATTGGTTTAATTTTTCAAATTCTCTCCAATTAAGCAATAAACCGTTCCGTTTAAAAAATATTTTAGCCTTGTTCATTAAATCATCAGAATTAATATCGTTTTGAACTATTTCAATATCCTCACTGAAATTTTGATAATCAACACGAAACTCTCTATATAATTTTTTATTTGATATTTCTTCTAGTATCTTAAATCTAGAAATACCAATTAGATTTATTAAAATCCTTCCATCTTTACTTTTTTGGTAATCACTTATTTTACCTAAACAGCCAATATCATAAACTGCATTTCCTTCCTTTTTAGACTGAACCATTCCCATAAGTTTATCTTTTTTATAAACGTCATTGACTAAATTAATGTATCTTTGTTCAAAAATATTTAACGGTAGATTAGTTTTAGGAAAATATATGACTCCACTTAAAGGGAAAACAGGAACTACTTTAGGAAATTTTTTCATTTAAATACTATATAAAAAAAAAGTAATCGTAGGTAGTGACATTTTATAATGGTTGACCACTCATAAGAGTGTGTACTATACTTAAAGTTTGCGGGCATAGCTCAGTGGTAGAGCGTCTCGTTGCCAACGAGAAGGTCGAGGGTTCGAACCCCTTTGCCCGCTCCATTTTTTGCACGTTGCAACAATTCTGATCACAATCTGATCACACTTAACCTCAATTTCCTGTTGAGTGAGTCCGTATTGTGTCCAACGTTTTTTAAATATACGAGTATAATTAATTTTATTAATAGCCATTAGATTTTTTTATATTAGGTTTTTATGTTATAGGAATAATTAGATGATAAGCCGGTGTTTGCTATATTTAAAATCATATTATCATAGCTCATATCAAGATTTAATGAACAAGATCTATAAAAATATCCTCTTCGGAGACCGGGCATAAGATTAGCTTCCATAAAGTGAGGAACTCCTTGATGGTTCATTTTAATATCAATTCTTCCTAAAGATTTTCCACCAAGTGCTTTGAAAGCTTTTTTTGCTAAATCAGAAAGTTTTCTCGATATTTTTTTATTAGTTACTGCTATTACTTTTTCTTCATCATTTTTTTTAACATCAAAATCAAGTATGCAGTGACCGTTAATGTTCTTCTTTATAATAATTTCTATAGGCATAGCTCTCAAAGTACCATTTATACTATCTTGAAAAATACCAACGCTATACTCTTTACCGGGCAAATAAGTTTCTACAAGGGACGAAAGGTTGTGTTTAGTTTTAATTTCTAAAACTTTCTTTTTAAAACTTGAAAAATTATAAACAATCGAGTGAGAATCTATTCCTCTACTATCTCCGCCTTTAACTGGTTTAATAAATAAAGGGAATGAAATAGGAATAGACGATTCATGTTGATGTTGATCAGGTTCGGTTACAAAGAAATCTGCTGTTTTAATTTTTGCTTTTAAAACAAGTTTTTTTGCTAAATTTTTATCACTTTCGTTATCTAATGCTGTTCTGCTAGATGCAATATATGGAATATCATGAGCTTCCAGACAGTCATTCAACCAAATTTTTTTATCATTAAAGTTAAAATATTTAACACCAGAAAAAACCAAATCAGGCTTTCTTTTTAATAATCTATCTAAATCTTTTTTATTATCAATTTTTGTTATGGAAACATCAGTATATCGTTTAGATAGAATTTTTAAAATTTTATTTTCTTCTAATATAATACCTACATTATCTTGATGAAAATTTTTTTTTCCAGGATTATGAACTATAACTATTTCAATTGATTTGTTGATTTTAATTTGAAAAATATTTTTTCTAAAAGGTAAAACTACACCAGTTTTTTTTATTTTTCCTTCAGTAATGTCTTTTATAATCATAATAAGCGCGAGTAACTGTTCATGGTTTTACGCATGAATGATAAATTTTTAGATGGGTATTTTCCGAAAAATGCTTGCCTAATAGAGTGGTTTAGCTTTGTTTAGCAGTATCTAAAAATATAATTATAACATCTTTAATTGATAATAGATAGAACTAATAAGACGATTATAAAGGAGTGTTCTGTTGCTAGAGGCGCTCCTAAAGGTGATGAATTTGTTTGGGGCGTTGGAGCTGCGATTGTTACGCTTTTAATAATTTTATAAAACCTAGAACTATGATCTCCAAATATTTCATACTTATGATCACAATCTGATCACACTAATTAAAAAATTCAATAAATTTTGACGCAAAAAATGTCGTATTGTAATGGTTTTTATTTAAGGTTATTGTTGCCAACGAGAAGGTCGAGGGTTCGAACCCCTTTGCCCGCTCCAGTTTATGACAGATTTATCAAAAAAAAAATGTGTTGCTTGTGATGGAAATATTCCTCCATTTGATTTAAACGAAATTCATAAATATTTAAAAAAAGTTGATGGTTGGGATGTTAAAAGCAATGATGAAAAGAGTTTTTACTTAACAAAAGATTTTAAATTTAAAAATTTTATAGAAAGTCAAAATTTTGTAAATAAAATTAGCAAGATAGCAGAAAATGAAAATCATCATCCGGATATTTCTTTTGGTTGGGGTTATTGCAAAGTAAAAATTTTTACTCATGCAATTAAAGGACTTGCGGAAAGTGATTTTATTCTTGCAGCAAAAATAGATAAAATTTATTAGTGGTTGAAATGTCTTATGTCAGTAAATAGCATTTTAATTTTTGCTTTATTAGCTGCATTAACAACCTCTTGATCTCTTATAGATCCTCCCGGTTGGACAATAGTTTTCACACCAGCATTTATAAGAGTTTTTATTCCATCAACAAAAGGGAAAAAAGCATCTGATGCAGCAATAGAATTTCTTATTTTTGAGGGTTGAAATTGCTTTGCTTTTTGCACTGCTATTTTGCAACTGTCCAATCTGCTTGGTTGACCAGCACCAATACCTATTGTTGTAAAGTCATTACATAAGACTATTGCGTTAGATTTTACATGCTTACAAATATTAAAAGCAAAATGTATCTCTGCCATTTCTTTTTTACTAGGTTTAAGTTTGGTCACGCACTTTAATTTTCTTTTATCAAGAATAATGTCGTCAATACTCTGCATTAAAAAGGAACCATCAAATGATTTTATAGATGTAATATTTTTAAGTTTAAATTTAGAAATATCGATTATCCTTAAATTTTTTTTTCTCCTTAATATTTCTAGAGACTCCTTATCAAAACCTTTGGCTAAAATAACTTCTAAAAAATTTTTAACAATTTGGGAAGCTATTTTTTTATTCATCTTATAATTACATGCGATCACTCCACCAAAAGCACTAATTGGATCGGAGGAGAAGGCATTTTTAAAAGATAGTAAAGGGTTTTTGTTTTCAGAGACACCACACGGGTTAGCGTGCTTGATAATTACGGTACCTGAGTCTTTTTTTAATGAATTCAGAATTTCTAAAGCGGCAAACATATCATTGTAATTGTTATAACTAAGTTCTTTTCCATGAATTTGAGTGAATTTAAGCTGTTTATCTTCGTAATCACTCACATATATAGAGCTTTGTTGATGGGGATTCTCACCATATCTTAATTTTTTAAATTTTCTTCCAAAAATGGTTTTCCTTTCTGGAAACTCAATTTTAAGCTTTTTATTAAACCAATTTGCAATCATAGAGTCATAATAAGCAGTTAAACCAAATGCTTTTGAAGACATTAGTTCTCGAAATTTCAATGAAGTTTTTCCTTTAAAGTTTTCTAATTCTTTTATTAAAGACCCATAATCATCTCTACTAGTTACAATAGTGACATTTTCAAAATTCTTTGCAGCAGCTCTAACCATTGTTGGACCACCTATATCAATATTTTCAATAATTTGTTTTGAGTTTCTTGTGTTCGTAACTATTTTTTGAAATGGATAAAAATTTACAACAATTAAATCAATAGATGGAAAATTTTTTTTGTTCATTTCGTTTTTATGTTTTTTATTCTTCCTATCGTGTAGAATTCCAGCATGTATTTTTGGATGAAGAGTTTTAACTCTACCGTCTAACATCTCTTTAAAACCTGTATATTTTGATAATTCTACACATTCATAGCCTAATTTTCTTATTGAAGCGTAAGTTCCACCAGAACTTATAATATTTATTTTGAACTTTTTTAAAGTTTGAAGAAGTGTAACTAAGCTTTTTTTGTTAGAAACAGATATTAAGGCATTTTTAACTTTTAAATTCATTTTTAAATATTTTTTCTAATTTCCCAGTTAAAGGTTTTATTTTTATTAACTAAATTACCACTTATTGTTATACAAGCACTATCTATTATTTTTTTTTCACCTAAAAATATACTTTTTTCTATTTCTATGTTTTCGTTATTAATAGTGAATAGAAGGGATTTGTTTTTAGAAATTTGAATTAAAGCGCTATTTCCACTCTTAGTTTTGACCACAGTCAGCTTTGGATTAATATGAAATCTAAAGGCATATTTAATTGGATACCCATCTTTAACTTTAAAGATATGATCTGTACCTCTTAGAAAATTATTTTTTTTATCTATAAACACCTCTCTCTTATGAGTGCAACCAAATCTTTTTTCATATCCATTATTCGAAGCGGAACATCCAATTATATCACCCTCATTTTTTGATGAAACATCAAATGATTTAAAACTATTTTGAATAGAATTTCCAAAAACTTTATTAATCATTTCATTTTTCTCAAATTTAGTAATAGAAGTATCATTAATAGTTAGAGTAGACTGACATGCTGTAAGCCTACTTAATATTTCAGCTTTTTTTGAAATATGATTACCAAAACCAGAATTAGTTATTATTTTAGTTCCATCTAAAAAATATTCAAAAGATAGAGGTCCAGATTGATAAGATTTGGAGAATTTTTTTGGCGGGGGTTTATCTACATCTATTAGAAGAAAATGATTTTTGTGTTTTATTTTAAATAGACCTCCTATTTTGTTTTTTTTACTATTAGATTTAAAATCCTCTAAATGTCTATCGATTTCAGATAATCTAAATTTTGAAGCACCGTTAAATAAAGGTAAATTATCGTCTGGTGTTTTGATAAAATGAATACAATTCAAATTCTTTTGAATTATATCTTCCAAAAATTCTGGAACATGATTTTGACTATCTTTAATTACTTCTTTACAGAATATAAAGTATTTAGAAAAAAAAATTAAATCATTTGGATTTCGTGATAAAGGAAACCCATTAATATCAAAAAAATTTTTTACAAGTGATTCAATTTCTTGAATTCCTTGATTATAATTTTCTTTATATTCTTTAAATACAAGCCCAGTAAGAATAATAGCAGTTAATATTTCTATTTTTTTTGTAAGATTATTTTCAAATTTAATGTTTTTTTTTAAATGGTTAGTTTGATTAATAATACAATCAAGAAAATTTTTTTTGAAATCAAAGGTACTATTATTTAAAATAATATCTATATTTAGTATCCAACTAATTATTCTTGCGCTTAAAGTTGATGTTTCCCATATTTTTCTTTTGTATTTTGAATTTTTTATCATCCAGATAAAAATAATTTTTTTTAATTTTTTGTTATCTGTTTTTCTATCTAAAAGATTGAGCCAAAAGAAATCATGCATTCGATCAGATTCTTTTTTTTTATTTTCCAGCCAAAAAATATTTGGATTTATTTCATTAATCTTAAATGTTTGATTATTTAATGGTGCAATTATCGAAAGTAAGAATGAATTTGGATTATAATAGATTTGTTTTGGAGTAACGGATTCTAAAGATTTATTATAGTTTTTTGATGAAAAATATAATTTCTTGAAAAATTTAATCAAAATTATCTGACATGCAATCAAATAAAAATAGACACTTTTCAGGCCAAACATTTATTAACTGTTTCTAAGAATTTCTATATTTTTTTTTAGGTCGCCTTTATTTTCTTTAAAAACCGTAGACCCCGATACAAGAATATTTGCACCTGCATCTTTTGCTTTAGAACAATTTTCAAAATTAATTCCACCATCTATTTCAACATCTACGCTTAAGCCTTTTTGGTTGATTAGATTTCTAACAGTTTTTGTTTTCTCTAAAACTTCTGGCATAAATTTCTGTCCGCCAAAACCAGGCTCCACACTCATAATTAAAACTAGGTCAATTTTTTCAAGATGATTTTTTAATAGCTCTATTTTCGATTTTGGTTTTAAAGAAATACCAACTTTTTTATTTTTCTCTCTTATTAATTTAATTGTATTAGTAACGTCAGTTGTAGCCTCTGGATGAAAAGTAATGATATCTGCACCAGCATCTGCAAAATCTTTTATAAAATTATCAACTGGCGAAATCATTAAATGAACATCGAATGTTTTTTTTGTAAGAGGTCTGAGTTTTTTTATAACTTCAGGGCCTATCGTTAGATTAGGCACAAAATGTCCATCCATCACGTCAATATGTATATAATCTG
>Ga0213866_10002507_pt1 | contig 12924 bp, 7 predicted proteins | sample PICome_11_FD_160079 | JGI IMG/M metagenome (GOLD analysis project Ga0213866, IMG submission 160079) | Coastal seawater microbial communities near Pivers Island, North Carolina, United States - PICO284 | ecosystem: Environmental > Aquatic > Marine > Coastal | place: USA: North Carolina... | reverse complement strand
GGCCAAGAGGCGCTCTTTGGCGCCGAAGGGCGGGACGAGTGAGGAGAAGAAGCGGGTCAGGCCGCTCTCGGTCGCTTCCTGCTCCCGCAGTTCGCGTTCGATGGGTTTCTTGTTCTGATCGGTCATGATCTTTCCTTCAGGCCGCCCCTGAAATGGAGCGTTGCTGTAGGGATGGACGGGGTAGCGGCAGGGGCGTTACAAGCGCACACAGGGCGATTGCAATTTTTTTTGAGGCTGAGCCCCTGCCCGCTTAATCGGCATAACCCCTACAACTGGCCGCCTATTCCTCGTCCAGGCCCAGGGCGGTCCGCACCGCGGGGCTGGCCCGCAGCTTCTCGTAGGCCCTGAAAAGGCGGACACGGGCGTTATTCGCCGTGATATTCAGCCGCTCGGCCAACTCGGCGATCTCCAGGCCTTCCACGTGCCGAAGTGTGATGACCGCGGCCTGGGACTCGGGCAGATCGGCGACCGCGTCGAACACGATCGACCGCTGGTCCTCGTCCATCTGGTACCGCTCGTCCGCTTCTTCCGCGGCGATCTGGATCTCTTCGGCGTCGGCAGCCCCGGTCCCGCCCGCGGTGCGTTTTCGCTTGCGGACGATGTCTAATGCGGCATTGCGTGTGATCATCGCCATCCACGAGACGATGGCCCGCTCGTCATTGAGCGCGTCCAGTCGCTTGAAGCCGTTGAGCGTCGCGGTCTGGACGGCGTCTTCAGTGTCGGCGGCGTTGCGGACGATCGGATAGGCCGTGGCATAGAGGAATCGGTAGTAGTCGCCGACAATGCGGGCGTACCACTGCTCCTGCGTTTCGCCGGGCTTTGGGAGGTTGTCCATGTGACTCTTGGGGCGGGGCATCTGGGCGAGCCGCAGCGCTTTGGCGGCTTCTTTCCCGTCATCGTCCGTGGTGGGCTGCTGGGTTGAGCGGCCTTGGGTCCAGGATTTCCTCGCAAGGTTATCCGGGACAACGGGCTGAGCCAAGCGGATGTCGTTGGGGTTGGGGGGGTACGAGTCGATGCGGTAGTTGTTTTGGAGGCGGGTCACGACGCACGGTCCTTTCCCAGCCGGGCGGGTGCCTTCAGTAGCATTAATGTGCCGGCCGGAGGTAAAGGACGAACCGCGGGCAGGACGGATTACGCGCACGGGACAATTTTTTGAAGTGCCTACTGACGCCCTGTAGGGCCATAAAGCCTGATATCGTGTCCAAATCTTGGCCTACGGAGCACACCATGTTTGGCCTCTTTAAACGCGGATCTCGGCCGAAGCCGCCGAACTATCTCGTTTGGAAAAACGACGCCTCGCGCTGGGAGGGCATCTGGAAATCGGTCGCGGGCCGAACCGGCGACGGCCGGCTCCTGTTCATCGCTCACTTCGATGAGACGCTGGCGATGCTGCATGAACTCCTTGAGCAAGAGGGCATGGTCGCCGAGTCGCTCGAGCGCGCCTATCAGCCCAGCGATCTGTGCCGCCTGCCCCCGGGCATCTATGTTGCCCACGCCTCACGGCTGGATGAACAGACGACCAACCGTGACACGAGCAGCAACACGCCATTGAAAATCATCGCGATCGAGCCGCACCTCATGCCCGAGCCGGATGGGGAGTTGAAGCAGGCCCTCGTCGCGATCCGAGGAGATGTGCTGTTCGAACACCACGCCAGCCTGGATGATCTGCCGCTGCGCATCTTTGCAGGCGAGCGGACGCTTGAACTGCTATCGAATGCAGGCTTCGAGGAAGGCGACTGCTTGAATAGCGGGATGGTCAGCCGAGCGATCCGCCGTGCACAGACAAAGCTGTCGGAAATGCCCGGCATCGATCGCGAGGTGACGAGCCTCAAGGCATGGGAGGCACAACTCCCCGAAACGGACGGCCGTTAGCCCGCGTGAACGGGTTGCTTGTCATCGCTCATCCAGTCGGCCCGCCAGCCTTGGGCGTAACGGTCGGCGTAGGCCTTGAGCAGGGCCTTGATCTCAAAAACGGATAGGCCCGGTTTGGCCGAGAGCATCCGTGCGGCCAGGCCGCTGACCAGCGGGGTCGCGTAGCTGGAGCCGGTGACTTTCCGCGTTGAGCCGTGTTGCCAGGCGACGACACTGTCCACACCAGAGGCGACGAACTCGACCATATCGCCCTCGCGGTAATGCAGTTCGGCGGTCTCCAGCGCGTCGTAGGTCACGCCGATCGACGCGCCGAAGCTCGTGGGGTAGTCCCGGCCGTCCTGCTGGTAGCCCTTGGCACAGATGCAGGGCACGTGCTTGGCGTAGAGGTCGTCGACCGCGTGGCCGATGCGCAGGGCCAGCGCGAGCCGCAGCGTCGACAGGCTCATGTTCACAATGTCGACTTTCTGCTGGGCCACCCACTGCAACGCGGAAACGAGTGCTTCGCTCGAGCCCTCGCGCGACTCGCTGAGCACGCGGATGCTGATGAGCTCGGCCTCTGGCGCGATTCGTCGGATCTGTCCCGCCGCCGCCGTGCCGTGCCCGCAGACGTCCATCGGTTCGCAGGCCTCGATGTCGGCCCGGCCGTCTTCAAACATCTTGACGCCGTACGACTCCGCGAGCTTGCCGCCGACCCACGGGTGGTCCGCTTCAACGCCGGTGTCGATGATCGCGACGCGCACACCGCTGCCGTCGTGGTTCCCCAGCGCATCGAGGATGGGTTGGACTTCAAGCACGTGTGCCCCCATGAATACCGGGGTGCCACACAACGGCCCGAAGGGCTGCTGTGTGCGAATCACGCGGGGTGCAGCCTTGGTCTGTCACACACAGCTTGCCGAGGCAAGTTGTGTGGCACCCAAGGATTGTGCGGAGAAGGATTTCAAGCACGGCTCAGCCCCCCGGACAACTCGGTCAGGCGCGCGGTGATGGCCTTCGCGGCCTCCAGGTAACGCTGCAGGTTCTCGTCGGTAAAGCCGCTCTCGTTGTCTGCGTTGATCGCGGTCACGACGCCGAATTCATGGGCGCTGTCGGACAGCGGCACGGCCATCTGGCTGCGCGTGGTCGAGCCGACCTTCTCGTCGACCGACGGGTCGTGCTGCGGGTCGTCGCCGAGTTCGTTGTTGATGGTGGGTTGCTGGAAGGAGGCGACGAGCCCAACAACACCGCGGGTCACCGGCTGCTGGGTGTCGATGAGGTTTGCGGCCGCATCCGAGCTGCACACCGCGAACCGCAGCGCCTGCCCGGAGGGGGTGAGCAGCAGGATCGAGCCTTCCTGTGCGCCAACCGCGCGCACCGCCTGCGACAACTCATTGGCGAGTTGATCGTCGGCCTTGGCGAACTCGTAGACGTCGGGGTTCATGTCAGCAGGAAGAATCATGGTCCGGGTAAGACGCGCGGGGCCTTAGGCGCGTTACCGCCCTTTGATCAGCGCGTGCTCTTCGTCGGTCAGCCGGTACACCTCCACCGGCTCGGGGTACTGGTTGCGGTCCTGGATCACCTCGTCCGGCTCGCGGATGTCCTTGCCACCGGCCAGCATCAGCCGCTTGTAGCACGTACGTGTGACCGCCAGCCCGAACCGCCGGCACGTCTGGCCCGTGACCACCCGGCTGGCGACAACGATCGCGTCGGACAGGTTTACCGCCATCGGCGTGATGTCGTCGGCAAGGGTCTCTCGCATCGGCATCCGCCAGACCTTGCCGGTGTGCATCCCCGTCCGCAGCGACACGCTCACGCGGAAGCCCAGGTTCAGGAGCAGAGATTTCACATCCTTGTCGAACCGGTCGTGCACCGTGGTCGCGAAGTCGTAGATGGCCTTGGCCGGCCGCTTGCCGTGCGCCAAAGCGAGGAAGCCGTCGCCCGCGTAGCCCTCGACGCTGACGTCGGGGTGGTCGGCCGAGGCATCGTTAAAGAGTCGAAATAGCGCGAGCCCGAGCCGCTGAAGACGCGCCTCATCGCCGACGCACTGATAGACCAATTGCGAGTAGCCCGACAGGTCGGCAAAGAGGATGCCGGTCTCGCCCAGGGCCATCAGTTCGGGTTGGTTCGGGTCGTCTGCCACGCGTTGCATAGTTTAGCGGTCGGGCTAACGCGGCGTACGGGTGCATCCTGTCGTACACATGGATTAGGGGCCGAGCGACGGGTCAAGCCCACCGGCTAAACTGTAGGCGTATGGACCAAGGCTTCCGCCGCGATTATCTGCTCCGCCTGCCGCTTCCCCTGGCGCAGCTCTACTCGCGTGCCCACAACGCCAAGGACACCCGCACACGACACGACAACTGCTTCTACATCTTCGAGTCGCTGATCAAGCTCTCGACCTGCCCGCTGATCGGCTCGTACCTGGACGACCTCAAGCGCGGCAAATCACACGTGAAATCGGTCGACAAGGCTATGTCGCACCTCGCGCTGCCCTCGCTGGGCCAGTGGGTCGGCATGCTCCGCGAGCTCGCCCGGCACTACGGCGAGTCCGACGCCACCCGCGGCCATCCGCTGCGGCCCGTCTGGCGCCAGCTCAACCGCAAGCACACCGTCGGCGACTCCCCGGGCATCGTCGGCCTGTACCGACGCATCAAGCACGGGCCCGACGGCAAGCTCTCGGCCGACACCACCTGCAACCTGCTGGACCTCTTCGACAAGCTCGTCCGCTACCGCAACGACGTCGTCGGTCACGGCGGCCCGCGCTTCGACGCCTTCTTCGATTCGGAGATGGGCCCGCTCATGTTCCCCGCGGTCAACGAGGTCCTCGCCGAGCAGACTTTCGAATCAATGGGCCCGCCTGGCACACGCCTGGTCTACCTCACCGAACTTCGCATGATCGAGGAGGGCAAGTTCGAAGTCTCCCTCCGCGAGCTGATCGGGCTGCAGGGCGAGCGCAGCGCGCCGATGACGTTCGACAGCGACCTGGCCGACGCGCTCTCGCCAAGGCACGGCTCGTTCCCCGGGCTTGCGCTGATCTTCCCCGGCGTCGCGACGCCGCTGCGCCTGGGTCCGATGATGCGCTTCCGTGAGTCGGAGGTCGCCGACGAAGTGTTGCTGCTCAACCGCGACCGCGGCGGGCGCCAGGTCGAGTACCTCAGCTACACCACTGGCCGAACCGAGCGCGACGCGGAGATGGCCGGCGCGATGGCGATGATCCTGTCGGCGATCTCCGACCGCAAGATCACCGAAGACGACGTGCGCAACTTCGAGAAGCAGAGCCGCAGCGAATCCGAATCGGTCGAAGGGTTGATGGGCGACAGCCGGCTCGGTTCGAGCAGGGCGACGATGCTCGGCGACTACGAACTGCTGGCCGAGCTCGGCCGCGGCGGCATGGGCGTGGTTTACCTGGCCAGGCAGACCTCGCTTGGCCGTGTGGTGGCGCTCAAGACGTTGCCCGGTGACCTGTCGAGCAACGACCGGGCACTTGCGCGTTTCCGCCGGGAGATGCGCGTGCTGGGTAACTGCGAGCACCCGAACATTGTCAAGCTGCTGGACTCGGGCACGCTCGCCGATGGGCAGATGTACTACACGATGGAGTACGTGCCCGGTGCCGACCTCGAACAGGTATGGAAAGAACTGAGCAAGTCTGCCTCAGGCCGTGACATCACGCTGCTCTCCGGTACGGCGTTTACCAACGCGTTGCGCCAAGCCAGTCAGGGCAAGCGTGCGGACGTCAAGACCCGTTACACGCGCACGGTCAGCCCACTGATGCGCCGGGCCGAGGATGAAGAAGAACCGATCGAGCTGCCGCCGCTGCCGCTCCCCGATCTGCCTGATGCGGTTGTCAGCCCGCACAACAATGAACACTACGTTGCGCACGTCGTCGAGCTGATCCGCGACGCGGCCCGAGCCCTGCACACCGTCCACGAGCAAGGCGTCGTCCACCGCGACGTCAGCCCGGGCAACCTGATGCTCACGCCTGACGGCCAGCGCATCGTGCTCATGGACTTCGGCCTAGCCAAGGGCGGTGGCGAGTCGCAATCCGTCTCGATCGGTACCGGCTTTATGGGCAAGCTCCGCTACGCCGCGCCCGAACAGCTCGCCTCGGCCGTCCTCGATGTCGGCGCACCGGCAGACGTGCGTGGCCTGGGCGCGACGCTCTGGGAACTGGTCACCCGTCAGCGCCTCTTCAACGAAGCGGGCGACGAGCGGGCGCTCGCAACGATGATTCACCAGAAAGACGTGCCGCGTCTGCGCGAGATCGACCCGGGCTTTGACCGCGACCTCGAAGCCATCGTCGCCCGCGCGACCGAGCGCGAAATCGACAAGCGCATCCAGACGGCCGAGGAACTGGCCGACTACCTGGACCTCTACCTCGCGGGTGAGGCTCTGCCGATCCGCCCGCCGACCACCAGCGAATTGATCGGGCGCTGGGTCCGCAGGCGAAAGGCCCTCGTCGCTTCGGTCATCCTCGTGGTCTTGCTGCTCTCTGCGATGCTCGGCTGGTTCTACCGCGAGCTGGACAAGAAGGCGGAAGAAGCGCTCGCCGCCCAGCGTGAGGCCGCCGCCGCCGCCACCGACGCGAGCGAAGCCGCCGAGCGCCTGCGCGAATCGCTGGCCAACATCTTCGAGACGCTGACCAACTCCGACGTTTTCCGCGGGACGGGCCTGTATGGCCCGCAGCGCGAGCTGCTCATCCAGATCGTCGAGGAATACCGCGAGATCCGCCGTGAAACCGGCTTCGACGAAACCCTCGCGGTCGACCTGGCCAGCACCCTGCGTCGCCTCGCGGAAACGAACCTGGCGATTATTGAGAGCAGCCGATCGACGACTTTGGGGACCGACGACAGCGACCGCGCGGACGAGGCGGAGCGCCAGTGCCGCGAGGCGCTGGACCTGCTCGAACAGGTCTCTGACTCGTTTGAAGTCCGCTACGAGCGTGCGATGGTCCGCAAAGTCCTCGCGCGGGTCTATGGCAACATCGAACAGTACCTCGCGGGCCTGTCCGTGCTTGATGATTCGATCAAGACGCTGAACTTCTTCCTGGACTCCAGCGCCGCGCCTCCCGTGCCTTACGAAGACCTGCTCGCCGCCCAGGCCGAGGCGCTGCGACTGCGTGGTGAGTTGAACCTGGCGCTGGTGGTCAGCGACCCGGGCAACGCGGACCTCTACCTTCAGAACGCGCTCGGCGCGTTCGCGACGGCCGAGACGATCCAGCTCGGTCAGTTCGATCGCACCAACCCCGATCGCGTCCTGGCCTCTGAGCTCGCCCAGGTCAAGATCAAGATCGCCGAGACGCTCGAGCGGATGGGGTCGGATCAGGACGCCTTCATTGTCTACAACAGCATCATCACGAAGGTGCTGGACCTGTTCAGCGTCGAGGCAGAGGACCCGGCGATGCGCCTGACGACGCCGATGCAGGAAGTGCTCGCGATCGCGCTTAGGCGGATGGCGCCGAGCCTGAATATCAAGGACAAGCAGACGCACCTTGCCGAGTCGGTTGCGTTGCTCGAAGGCATCGCACGCGAGAACCCCGAACGCCTGCGCTATCAGATCGAGCTCGCCAAGTCGTTGTTGGAACTCGCCAGCCACGACCCGCTGACAAAGCGCCAGCGCGCCGAGAACGCGGAGGCGGTCACGCTCGACCGGTTCCAACGTGAACAGGAGTTCGTGCAACTGTTTGACCTGCTCAACCGCCTGGGCGAAAACAACCCCGATGACGACGCGATCATCGATCTTCGAAACCGTGCTCAGGCCGCTTGGGCTCAGTTCGAAGGGGCGGACCTCGGGCCGTCCGGCGAGTAGGGCGGTTGTCGTTGCCGAGGGCTGAATCATTTCACGCGTGCGATCAATGCACTTTGGCTGAAATACGGCCTTATGCCGATGAGTTGGGGTAATATGTCCTTGCCGACCCCGTCCTTTCCAGACACGGTTGGCTGAACTTGAAACGCAAACCAGACGCCCGAAACGAGAGACCCATGCCCCTGACGCATCACCCAATAAAGGCCCGACTCATCCGCCTGATGGCCCTGTTCGTTGCCGCCTTGCTATTGACCGTAGTCGGCACCCCGGCGCTCGCCGCGGAAGCAGGCGGTTCGGGCAAGAGCTGGGGCGGATTCATGGGCCGGCTGCACATTGTTGTGCTGCACCTGCCGATCGGCTTATTGATCGGTGCGTTCGCGATCGAGGTCCTTGGCTTCTTTAAGCGGTCCAAGGGATTCGACGTTGCCGCGGCCTGGTTGTTTGTCCTCGGGGCCGTGTCGTCTGTCCCTGCCGTCATCTCTGGTCTGTTGCTCGCGACCGAAACGACCGGGACCGGGCAGAACGCCTTCTCGATCCTGTGGGCGGGTGATGAAGGCGGCGTCGGCGAGACGCTCGGCTGGCACATGTGGCTGGGCGTTGTGCTCATGTTCGCGGCGATCGCCGCGGCGGTGCTCAAGGTCATGGCGGTCAAGCGGCAGTGGGTCGAAGACTCGGCCGTGCCCGCGCGTGGCGGCTGGCCGCTGAGTGTCGCCCGTTTGGCGCTGCTCTTCAGCATGCTGCTCCTTCCCGTCGCCGGCCACCTCGGCGGCAACATGGTGCACACCCGCTACTACCTCTTCGAACGCTCGCCCATCAACTTCCCGCAGTGGGTCATCGACTTCCCTGCAGAAGAGGGCGGAGGCAACGGTGAAGACAACGGAACACCCGACGGCCCCGTGCTCGGACCAGTCGCCGACTGGAACGCCAACATTCAGCCGGCCATGGACAAGCACTGCATCGCCTGCCACGGCGCGGACTCGCAGAAGGGCAAGCTGCGGCTGGACACACTTGAAGCTGCGATGAAGGGCGGGACCGTTGGCCCATCGATCGAGGCCGGCGAAGCACGCTACAGCGAACTCTATGTCCGCGTGTCGCTGCCCGTCACGCACGACGAGTACATGCCCCCGGCCAAGAAGATCGAGAAGCACGGCCAGTTCACGGCCGAGCAGGTCGCGTACCTCGGCGAATGGATCCAGGCGTGGGACGGCAAGCTCAAAGACCCCGTCGCCGCGGTGAAGCCCGACGATCCGAAGAACGGCGGCAGCGAACCGCCCAAGCCCAAGCCGCTGATCGACCCCGCCGCGCTCAAGGCCATCACCGGCGCCGGCGGCAACGCGCAGTCGCTCTCGCAGGAAGAAGACCCCGGCCTGCTGACGATCAAGTTCGCCTACCTCAAGGACCTCGACCCCGCCGCGGTCGCCAAGCTCGAGCCGAGCGCGGATGCCGTCGCGTGGATGACCTTCGAGGGCTCGGGCTTCGGTGACGAGGCGGCCAAGGCGCTTCCCGTGATGCCCAAGATCACCCGGCTGAACCTCAAGGACACGAAGGTCACCGACGCGGGTCTGGGTCTGCTGCCCGAGATGCCAGCCATCGAATGGCTCAACCTCTTCGGCACCACGGTGACCGACAAGGGGCTCGAAGCCCTCAAGCGATACACGACGCTGGACAAGCTCTACCTCACCGGCACGCAGGTCACCGCAGAGGGCGTCGACGCGCTGCGCAAGGCCCTGCCCGACACCCAGGTCTTCTCCGACCACGATGGCCAGTTCCAGTTCAAGCCGGCTGCCCCCGAGACAACGGAAGACAAGCCCGATCCGGCTGCTGCCAAGCCGGTCAACGATAAGTGCCCGGTCAGCGGCGCCCCGGTCAAGCCCGGCTTCGTCAGTACTTTCAACAACAAGACCGTCGGCTTCTGCTGCAACAACTGCAAGGGCAAGTTCGACGCAGAGCCCGCGAAGTTCGCGGCCAAGCTGCCGAAGTAAACACAATTGAACACCTAACACCGTTTAGCGGCGACGCTGGCGTCGCTTACGCGCGGTGTGGCACATTTATGTTCAGAAAAGCGACGCGTAGCGTCGCCGTTAAACGCGCTGCGCTTATTTCGCCGCTTGCATCTCACTGCTACGTGCCGAGACGATCTTGCCAAGCGGGTCGGCCCCGAGTCCGCCACGCAGCGAGTCGACGTAGCCCGGTGCCTGGATCGCGCTGAGCCGGTCTTGCAGCTTCGCCAGCCGCGCGGGCAGGTCCATGCTCGCCGCTTCTTCCGTCGCTTGCTGGTCCGCGAGCACCGACTCGAGGTACGCAATCTGGCGTTCGCACCCGGTCGCGTCGCGTTTCTGCTGGGTCTCCAGCCGCTGCTGGTACCAGTCGCTGTTGAGCACCTGATCCAGCTCGAACATCTTCCGCAGCTCGGGCGATTCGGCGGTGAGCCCGTCGTGGTCGCCGTGCGCCATGATGTGCAAGAGCGACCGCAACGGCGGGCAGGCCTCGTCGACCGAGCCGGACTCGAAGTACTCGCTCGCGACGCGCTTCTGCGCCTCGGTGACGTTCTTAATTCCGTCGGCGAAGTCGGCCAGCGACTGTGTTTCCGGCTTGAGCATCTCCGGTGAGAAGACGCGCGTCGGGTTGTCGAACACGCGGGCAAAGAAGCGGGAGACAAACTGTTCGGTGATCCGGTAGCCCAGCCGGCTGCCGAGGATCGTTTCCCCTTCGAACTCGAAGTCGTCGATCTTCTCGAGCAGGCCTTCCTTGATGAGGTAGGCCGGGTCGATTTCATGCGGGCTCATGCGCGCGACGATCTCGGGGATCAGCAGCGAGATGTCGTGGTCGACCTGGACGTTGGGCCCGACGTGCCCGGCACTAGTCGAGAAGCCCGCCATGTTGGTGAGCACGAAGCTGACTAGCGCATTATTGAGGTCGGCGGTGGGGCGGAGCGCGTTGAACGGCCGCTTGGTCAGCGCGCCCTCGCTGCCAGCCCCGGTGGTCGACGGGCTCTTGCCGGTCAGCGAGCTGATGAATTCCATGAACAGCTCGGGCAGCGGCTGGTAGTGCACCGGGTTGTACACCGCGAGCGGGCGGATCCCCGCGGCGTGATCCGGCGGGTTGTTGCGCCGGCCGGTGAGCACAACATTGACCGGCATCAGCGCGGGCGTCGACGGCGGCAGCGCCCGGAACAACTGCACGCCCAGCTGCCCAAGGTAGGGCATGAGCGGGTTGGTGAGGTCCGGACGAACCTGCAGGTAGCGCGGGTTCTTCGTCGGCTTGCCATTCACGATACGCGGGTGGGCAGACGACACGACGTAGCCGTCGTCCTTGCTCGCCGCTTCGCTGAGCAGGTCCTGGATCGGCTCGGTCCACTGATTGAACTCGATCACCGAGTCAACGAGTTGCTTCGCGTCCTCCGCAGACTTCGGCTCGTAGTTGCACAGGAAGTTGTTGTGGCCGCCCAGGTCACGCTCGGTGTTCTCGTCGAACCCGCGGTGGATCGCCTCGTCCGGGCGCTGGAAGAAGCGGTACTCGCAATTCTTGACGAACTTCACGCTTGTCGGCGAGAAGCCGGGGTTGAGCCCTTCGATGCCCTCGGCCCCGACGGTGATCGACGCGGTGATGTCGTCTTCGATCGACATCTTCTCACTGGGCATGAAGTCCTGCCGCAGCTTGAACGTCCGCCACGCGCCCGTCTCATCGAACCCGACGCGCAGGTACGACCCGACGACCTTGCGGTTATCGACCTTCAATTCGTGGCCGGGGAAGCCGTTGACCGTGTCGACGGTGAAGTGGCTGCGCCAGTCCTCGCCCCACTCGGGCTTATGCAGCCGCTTGATCGCGAAAAGGATCGCAAAGATGTAGTTGGGGATCGACTCGAGCCAGCGGTTGTACTCGTCGGTGTAGTCGTCCGAGGGCGTGAGCAGCTTGATCACGCTGCCGAGCGAGCGCTTCGGGCTGAGGATCGGCCGGCTCGGGTACTGGTCGTACTTCTGCTTTTTCAGGACCTCGGGCTTCCAGCGCCGGCTGTACTGGGCGTGGATGATCGCTTCGCACTGGTTGAGGTCGAAGTCGATGTCGCTGACGTAGATTGGTCCGTAGAGCATGTAGTCCTCGAGGGACTTGCTGATCTCGCTCTTGCCGCCGCCCGATACAGTGCAGGGCTTGTGGCAGACCGCGCCCTCGCCGAGCGTGCCGACCAGGCGCCAACTCGGCGCCGCGGGGTGCTTGGCCAGCCGGAAGCGGTAGCCCGACGGCGTGACGTACACATTGTCCGGCCGAAGCGGGATCGCGTGCGCCTGCTCGCCACGCTTCCAACTCACGGTCTGCGATTCGACCGTCGCCAGCGCGTCTTCGGGCACGTAGACCACCTCGGGGTGGTGCTTGTCGATGCCGTAGCCAGCTTCTTTAACATCAATGAATGCGCCGTAGTCGCGGGCGATGTCGTCGAAGGTGCGGTTGTTGTATTGCTTGGAGTTGGCCTTGAACTCGACGCCGAGGTTGTAGCTGGGGTACGCGATCGTTCCGCCGGCGTGCTCCTCTTCGCATCGCCCCATCAGGTTCGCCGCGTAGCTGATCTGCGTCTTGACTTCCTTCTTGCAGTAGCCGAAGTAGTTGTCCGCGATAAGCGTGACGATCACGCCCTCGTCCGTCCGGCAGGTGACCTTGAACGCCGAGCCCTTGTTGTACTTCTCGTCTTCGCTCTCCCAGCACATCTCGTCGCGCTTCTGGTCGGCGGTTGCCTCGCTGATGTGCGGCAGGCCCAGCTCTTTCTTGGTCATCCGCTCCAGATGCGGCGCGAGGATGACGCAGCCGGTGTGGCCCGTCCAGCCATCGACGTCCAGCCCCGCGTCGTTGCCCGGCAGGTCCGGGTCACCGCCGTTGCCGAAGATCGACTCGACGAAGTCCAGGTTGCTCACCAGCGCACCGGGTACGAAGAAACGCACCTCCATCTTCTTTTCATCGCACACGCCCGGCACCCCCGGCTGCACAAGCGGGCGAAGCATCAGCGACACCCATGTCCGGCCGTCGCCCTCAACGCCGTCGGCAAAGGGCAGCGTCATCAGGTCGTCCGGCGGGGTCATCGCCGCACGCAGCATGTTCGCAAATACCTGCTTGGGCACCGCGCGCTTGCCTGCGGGGATGGGCAGCCCGCCCTCGGCGACGTGGAACGTGCCCGCCGTCGTCCGCCGGTCGTGCCGCGGGTTATGCAGCACGCCGTTGAGCACGCGCGTCGATTCGACATACGCGTTCTTAAACGTGTCCTTCTTCGCTGGCAGCGCGAGCTTGCGT
>Ga0213866_10002503_pt1 | contig 12930 bp, 12 predicted proteins | sample PICome_11_FD_160079 | JGI IMG/M metagenome (GOLD analysis project Ga0213866, IMG submission 160079) | Coastal seawater microbial communities near Pivers Island, North Carolina, United States - PICO284 | ecosystem: Environmental > Aquatic > Marine > Coastal | place: USA: North Carolina... | reverse complement strand
GCTCAACGGGGCCGGCACGCCGATCCAGTCGAGGGGATGGAGACCCAGCAACCAACGGTGACTCACCAGCACCGCCGCCGCGCCCCAGAGCGCGCCCCCCCAAACCCCACGGGCCAGTCCCGGCAGGGCCCAAAGCGGCAACAAAGCCAGCCAGAGCAAGGGCGGCAGTCCCAGGGGAGGAAGGGCCAGGCCGGCGAGCAGGCCCGCTGCTCCCGCCAGCCACCACCTGCCCAGACGGTTATTGCCCATAGCAGCCGACCCTACGAACGGCCAGGCTGAGGTAGGACTCTTGGCGTCATGGATCCGAACAACCCGCTCCAACAATTGCTGCTACGCGGCCTGGGCACCACGTCCCTGGTGTCGGAACGGCTCCGCACGGTGACCCAGGCCTGGGTGCGCAGCGGCAAACTCGACCCCAGCCAGGCCCCTGCCCTGGTGGAAGACGTGCTGCGGGCCCTGCGCGGCGAAACCCCGGAGCTCGAGCAACAGGCCGAGCGCCAGCTGGAACGCAACAAGGACCAACTCCTGCAGGACCTGGGCCTGGCCCGCCAAAAGGAACTCGATGAACTGCGCGGCCGGATCGACCGGCTTGAGCGGGGGCTGCGCCAGCGTTCGGGTATCGAGGCAGCCTCCGATCTGGACATTCCCGACTGATCCCGACGGATCGCGGCAATCCAGACGGCAGAATTAGTTAGATCTGCGGCGTCCCATGCGCGACATTTTGATCAGTTCCGCCGTCTGCGTGGCCTGCCTGTTGCTGGCCCTGGTGAGCCAGCTGGTGAACCCCACCACGGTGAATGCGGCCGCTCCATCGCCCGTTACCACGGCTCCCCAATCCCGCCCTGCGATCAGCACCAGCCGCTTTGAGCTGGATCCTGACGACCCCAATCCCACCCTCTTTGCCATGGCCAGCGACGTCGACATTGCCCAAGCCAGCGGCCTGGGCGGCGAGCTGATAGCCCCCAAGCAGCGCACCACCGCCAGCGGCCTGCTGATCACGGATCTGGTGCTGGGCGATGGCGCCGAGGCCATGGCCGGACAAACGGTTGTGGTGAACTACCGGGGCACCCTGGCCAACGGCACGGAATTCGACAGCAGCTATGGCCGTGGCCCTTTCTCCTTTCCCCTTGGAGCTGGCCGGGTCATCAAGGGCTGGGATGAAGGGGTAGCCGGGATGAAAGTGGGCGGCAAGCGCAAGCTGGTGATCCCTCCCGATCTCGCCTATGGCGAGCGGGGCGCAGGTGGTGTGATCCCCCCCAACGCCACCCTCACCTTTGAGGTTGAGCTGGTGCGCATCGGCGGCTGATCGCCAGGAGTCGATCGTTAGGATGGGTGCTCTGGCATTGCCCTTTCCCCATCCATGGCCCATACGCTTCCCGAGCTGCCCTACGGCCTTGATGCCCTCGAGCCCAATATCTCCCGCTCGACCCTCGAGTTTCACTACGGCAAGCACCACGCTGCCTATGTGACCAACCTGAACAACCTGGTAGCCGGCACCGATCTCGAAGCCAAGAGCCTGGTAGACACCATCACCGCCGTGGCCGGAGATGCAAGCAAGGCTGGCGTGTTCAACAACGCCGCCCAGGTGTGGAACCACAGCTTCTACTGGCAGTGCATGAAGCCCGGTGGCGGCGGCCAGCCCAGCGGCGCCTTGGCGGAGAAAATCAACGCCGATTTCGGCAGTTTCGAAGCCTTTGTTGAGCAGTTCAAGGCTGCCGGCGCCACCCAATTTGGTAGCGGCTGGGCCTGGCTGGTGCTCGATAACGGCACCCTCAAGGTGACCAAAACCGCCAACGCCGATCTGCCCTTAGCCCACGGTCAGCAGGCCCTGCTCACCATGGATGTGTGGGAGCACGCCTATTACCTCGACTACCAGAACCGCCGGCCCGACTACATGACCACCTACCTGGAAAAGCTGGTCAACTGGGACTTCGTGGCCGCCAATCTCGCCGCTGCCTAAATCGCTGGCCACGGCCTAATCCACTGGCCCTTCACCTGTTGCCGGACGCGCACTGCTCAGCACCGCCTCCGGCGGGATCCACATGGCATCGCCGTAGGAAAAGAAGCGGTAGTTCTGTTCAATCGCTTCGGCATAAAGGGCCAACAGGCGTTGCCGACCAATCAGGGCACTCACCAGCAAGAGCAGGGAACTTTTCGGCAGGTGGAAGTTGGTGAGTAGGCCCTGCACCACCGCAAAGCGATAGCCCGGCTGGATAACCAGGTTGACCGGGCCCGTATGGGGTGCCAGCTGCCCGCCATGCAGCTGGGCCACCGCCTCCAGGCTGCGCACACTGGTGGTGCCGATGGCAATCACCCGGCCACCCCTCGCTCGGCAGGCGCCCACCGCAGCCACCAACTGGGCATTCACCTCCACCCATTCGCTATGCAAGGCGAGGGCGCTGAGATCTTCCCTCTCCAACGGGCGAAACGTTCCCAAGCCGACGTGCAGGGTGGTGCTGGCCAGCTCCACCCCTTTGGCCTTGATTGCCGCTAGGAGCTCGTCACTGAGGTGGAGGCCAGCCGTCGGTGCGGCCACGGCTCCTGGCCGGCAGGCATAGCGGGTCTGATAGCGCTCGTTGTCGCTGCTGTCGTGCGTGTGAATGTAGGGCGGCAACGGGATGGCGCCGTAGCGCACCAACAGGGGCTCGAGGGCCGCCGCATCGCCGCACGCCGGAGGGAACTGCAGGATCCGGCCGCCAGTGGCGGCATCGCAGGCCAACACCTGCACGGGCAAGGGCGGTTGGCCCTCAGCCACCAGCTCGAGCCAGTCGCCCGGCTTGAGTTTCTTGGCGGGCTTGGCGAGACACAGCCATTGGGCCAGGCCATCCTGACTGGGCTCCAGCACCAGCAACTCCACGGCACCGCCACTGGGCCGACGCGCCTGCAGCCGGGCCCGCAATACCCGGGTGTCATTCACCACCAGCAGATCGCCCCTGCGCAGCTCCGCCTGCAGATCCCAAACCGTCAGATGGCGGGCCTCAAAACTGGCAGCTGGGCCATCCACCGCCAGCAATCGGGCGGCATGGCGGGGATCCAGCGGCCGCTGCGCGATCCGCTGCTCGGGCAACAGGAAGTCATAGCTCGAGAGGCGTCGGTCGGCCGGATCCAGTTCCTGAGCTGGTTCTCGGGCTGGTTCAGAGGGCTGGTTCAGAGGGCCAGGCTCTCCGGGTCGGTTTCGATCAACTGGGCCAGGTCCTTCAGGAAGGCCGCTGCATGGGCGCCGTAGATGGTGCGGTGGTCGCAGGTGAGATTGACCTGCATCTGGTTGGCCACCCGCATGGAGCCGTCCTTGCCAGCCACAACCGTGGGCCGTGACGCCGCCACCGCCAGAATGGCGCCGGTGCCCGGGGGCAGGATGGCGTCAAAACGATCAACTCCGAACATGCCCAGGTTGGAGAGGGTGAAGGTGCCGGTGCTGTACTCCTGGGGCTGCAGTTGCTTGCTGCGGGCCCGGGCCACCAGGTCGGCCCAGCTGCGGGCCAATGAATAAAGGTCGGTCTTGTCAGCGGCCGCGAGCACTGGCGTGATCAGGCCACCGTCTTCCATCGCAACCGCCACCGCCACGTTGACGGCAGCGGGATAGGCCATGGCCGTGGCATCGGCGCTGGTGGCCGCATTCACCTGGGGATGGCGAGCCAGAACCACACCCACAGCCTTGGCCAACAGGGCCGTCATGGTGACGCCCTTGCTCTTCACCTGTTTGTAGAAGGCATCGAGCCTGGTGGTGGTGATCGTGTAGCCCACCCGGAAACAGGGCACGGCCAGGCTGGCCACCATGTTGCGGTTGACCGCGTTCTGAAGTGTGTTGAAGCCCACGCTCTCGCCAGGGCGGCCGAAGGCCTCCCCGGCAGGGACTGGAGCCGGGGCAGGGGCCGCCAAGCCAGCCGGGCTGGATCCCTCGGCCACGCGCGGCACCGTGATCGGTTGGCCGGTGGCGGCCAGCACATCGTCGGCCTGAATACGGCCATGGGGGCCACTGCCACGCAGGACGGCCAGGTCGACGCCGAGCTGGCCGGCAAGCTTCTTGGCGCGGGGTGAGGCCACCACCCGACCACTGGCCGTGGAGGCTGGGGCAGCCACGGGGGTTGCAACCGGAATCACCTCCTGCTTGGCCACCACTGGAGCTGGCTCGGCCACAGGGGGTGCAACCACCGCGGCCGGAGCTGCAGATCGGGGAGCTGATGCAACTGGGGCCGCCGGTGCCTTGGCAGCAGCCTCAGCAATCTCGGCCTCCGTTTCCACAATCAGGCCGATGGTCTCCCCCACCGGAGCCGTGCCACCGGCCGGCATCAACACGGCGGCGAGGAAGCCCTCGTTAAACGACTCAACATCCATATCGGCCTTATCACTCTCGACAACCAGCACGGACTCCCCGCGCTCCACCTTGTCGCCGGGCTGCTTGAGCCACTCCACGATCTTGCCCTCCGTCATGGTGGAGGAGAGGGCCGGCATGAAGATTTCGTGGGTTGCCATAAACCAGTGCCCGCTTGCCTTTTAAAGAGGTGTTCCAACCCTTTCGCCAACTTTTCTCCACCAGGGGAGAAGGGTCGGATCAAAGGCGATCGAGCGACTCTAAAACGCGGCGAAATCCGGCCGAAAAGCCGACAAAGCCACTCTCCACAAGAGATCTGCCCGCCCAACCCCAGCCCATGCACAACGGCTGATCTGCAGATACGCTCAAGCCAGATTCCCAACGTCCGATGAAACGCCTGCTCCTGCTTGCCCTCAGCGCGGCGACCCTCATGATCGGTATCAGCGTGAGTGCCTGTGAGAAGCACATCGATGGTCACCAGAACAGCTCCGACACCAACCTGGAAGGCAGTCGTCAGTAGTTGGCAGGGCCTACCAGCCAACCAAACTGGTCGCCCAAGGCCGAAGCGCTGCGCTAACCAAGGGCAGCGGGCTTAGCTGGCCTCGATTGCCTCGATCACCCCGTCGCGCACCAGCACGGCCGCCTGCAATTTCTCGACGAGGTTGTCCCCCACCCGCACCTCACACACACTCTCGATCTGACCCTGCTCGACGATCTGCTCCATCTCGAGGACGCGCACCTGCCTCTGCTGCTCAAGCATTTGGCGTTTCTGTTCATCGAGCTCCGCCCGTTTGGTGGCCACCTGGTCCTGCACTGAAGCCACCTGGTCCTGCACGCGGGGATCGAGGGGATTGGCGCTCTGGCGGCGGATCTCATCGATCAGCTGCTGACCCTCCTGCTCCAGCTGGGAAAGCTGGCCATCCACGTTGGCGATGGCATTGCTGAGCTCCCGCTCGGCGTCCTCCTTCCAGCGGGGGGTCACCACGGCACGCACGGTGATGCTGCGCTTGATGGAGAGGGTGCCGTCGGCCATGGAAAATGCAATGCAACTTCCAGGCTGTCAGCGGAGCGCACCGGGGTCAACCGCCGGTTGGCCGCACCTCAGCGAGCTGCGTAGATCGCCTCGATCAAGCCGCCATCGCGGGCAGCGATCCGATCGCGGCGCTGCTTGAGGGTCTGGGTGAGCAGCCCATTTTCCAGGGTGAATGGCTCCACCAGGGCGACGCCGGCCAGGCGCTCATCGGGCCTGGAACCTGGCCGCGCGGCTAGCAGCCGGTTGCACTCCCGCGTCAGGGCCCGCCGCAGAGCAACATCGCCAGCAGCGCCAGCCCCCGCGGCGAAGGCCGCTAAGGCCTCGGGCTTGGCAACCAGCAAGGCTCCGAGTTGCTTGCGGTCTTGCCCCACCACCATCACCTGCTCGACCAGGGGGCTGGCGGCCAGGGCCTCTTCCAGGGGGCCAGGCTCGATGTTCTCGCCGCTGCTGAGCACAATCGTGTCCTTCGCCCGGCCGGTGAGCACCAGGCAGCCATCGGCAAGCAGCTGGCCCAGGTCGCCAGTGTCAAACCAGCCCTCCCCATCCAGCACCGCCGCCGTGGCCTCGGCCTTGTGCCAGTAGCCGACCATCACCTGGGGGCCACGGGCCAGCACCCGGCCCCGCTCGCCGATGGCCAGGGGCGCCCCGGTGTCGGGATCGACGATCCGCAGGCTCGTGGCCGGCAGGGGCTGGCCGGCACTGCCACGCCGGTTGCTCCAGCTGCGGCGGCAGGTGAGCACGGGGCTGGTTTCGGTGAGGCCGTAGCCCACCAGCAGCTCGATGCCGATTGCCTCGAAGAAGCCATCCACGTGCAGGGCCAGGGCACCGCCGCCGCTGATCGCCGTGCGCAGCCGGCCCCCCACCAATTGCTGGCGCAGCTTCGGCCAGATCAGCAGCGCCGCCAGCTGGTGCAGGGGCCAGCGCAGCATGGCCAGCACCGCAGCGCCGAGTCGGAACGGCCATCCCTCCGGTGTGAGGGTGAGATCGAGGGCCTGGCGGCGACGCTGCCCGTAGGCGCGGCTGTTGGCCAGGGCGGCACGCAGCAGCGTTTGCCGCGGCGCCGGCATGGCTGCCAGGGCGTCCTCAAAACCGGAGAGCAGGGCCTCCCAGAGCCGCGGCACGCTGATCAAATAGTGGGGGCGCACCCGCTGCAGATCGGCGCGGAGCTGCTTGAGGGTGGTGTAGGTCTGCCGGCAGCCGCAGGCCAGCAGAAAGTATTCGGCGCTGCGCTCATAGGAATGCCAAATCGGCAGCACGCTCAGCGCCCGCTCGCCGGGCCGGGGAGCCACGGCCACCCCCAGGTGCCTGAGCTGGTGCAGCAGGTTGGCATGGCTCAGGGGCACACCCTTGGGCTGGCCAGTCGTGCCAGAGGTGTAGAGGATCGTGGCGAGGCGGGCCGGGTCAGCGGGCGGGGTAGGGGCCGGCGTGCCGGCGGACAAGGCCGCCACGCCGCGCGCGAGCAACTCACCCCAACCAAGGCAGGGCAGCGAAGCAGCCCAGGCCTCCGGTTCGCCCGTGAGCAGCACCACGAACCGCAGCTGCGCCAGCTGCTCCCCGTCGAGGCGCAGCGACTCCAGCAGAGCGGCCGATTCGACCACCAGGCCGGCGGCGCCACAATCTTTGAGGATGTACCGGAGCTCCTCCACAGGGGCCGCGCTGCCCCGCACCGCATCGGCGACACCGGCTCGCATCAGGCCCTGGTCAGCCTGCAGCCAGCGCGGGCTGTTTTCCGCAAACAGGGCCACCACCTCGCCGGCCCCCACCCCCAGGCCGGCAAAGGCGGCGGCCACCTGCTCGATGCACTGATGCAGCTGGCTGTAGCTGAACTGCTCAGGGATGGCGGCATGGGGGGCCTCCAGGGCCAGGCCATCGCCGTAGCGCCCGGCCAGCACGGGCCAGAGTTGCTCCAGCCCGGTGAGGCCGCTCCAATCGCTGCGTTGGGACAAGGCGCGACGATCACGCTGGCTGCCGCTCCAGTGGATCTCGGCGGGTTGAATGGTCCTGGCCACGGCGATCGGGGAGGTGGTGCAGGCCCGCAGTGTTACCACCCCTGTAGGCCTGGCTGGGGGTTCGGGGTGCGGCTCGGAACATGACCCCTGGGCCCTAAGCCTGCTGCAGTCGAACCGGGCACGCGGCCGAGTGCCAGGACGCTGCCCCAAGCCCAAACAGCCGCCCAAGTCGGGCTTGATTTTGATGGGGACACTCCTGTGCCGCCCTGCAGCTGCGGCCTGGGAGGTGTACTGGCAAGGATTGTTCAGTGATCCTGCCGCCAGCGACGCACCACAAGCTCGGGGCTTTGATGCTCCAGATCCACCGCGGCATTGAGCTGTTGCATGGTGGCGGCCGACAGGCGGCCCGCCAGACTCTCGACCACCGGCACCAGCTCCGGATGGCGGCGCAGGCTGGCGGCGTTGAACACGGGCACGGCGTCATAGGCCGGGAAATAGTGGCGGTCGTCCTCGAGCACCTGCAGTTGCAGGGAGGGAATCAGGCCACTGGTGCTGTCGCCAGCAATCAGATCCACGCGGCCATCGGCGAGGGCCCGGTAGGTGAGGCCCAGATCCATCGCCAACGGGGGCGCTGCGAAACGCAGGCCGTAGCGACTCGCCAGCCCCGGGTAGCCATCGGCCCGGTTGAGGAACTCGTAGCCGAAACCCGCCCGCCAACGGCGGGCGGGCGCCACCGCCTGGCTGATCGTGGCCAGGCCAAGGCGTTGCCCCTCCGACCGGCGGATCAGGATGGCATAGGTGTTCTCGAAACCGAGCGAGGGAAACATTCTCAAGCCATAGCGCTCCCCATACAGCCGGCGGGCCCGGTTCCAGAGGGTGGCGCGGTCGCTGCCCCCATCGCCGGTGGGCTGGTTGAGAATCGCGGTCCAGGCCGTGCCGGTGTATTCCACGTAGCCATCGATCCGGCCCTGGCGCACGGCCCCATGGCAGAGGAAGGTGCTGCCCAGGCTGAATTCACGCCTGACCTGCAACGCCGTGTGGGCCTCAATCTCCTGGGCCAGCAATTCTCCAAGCAGCTGTTGTTCGGTGAACCCCTTGGCCCCAATCACCACCGACCCCGCTGGGCCTGGACGCGCCAGCTGATGCCAGCCAAAGGCAAGGGCCAGCAAGGCCGAGCCGACCAAAGCCACCAGCAGGGCCTGCCGACGCAGTCGCTGCTGGCGTCGGGGCTGGTTGGCCCGCCGCGGCCTCTGCACCAGGCGAGCCTCCAGGGCGCCAAGGCCGGCATCAGCAGCCAGAGCGATGGCCGCCGCCGGCAGCGCGCCCGCCAGCAGCAGGGCGTTGTTCACCGTGGCGATGCCCCGGAAGATGAACACCCCCAGGCCACCGGCACCGATCGCCGCCCCGATCGTCGCCACCCCCACCGCAATCACGGTGGCCACCCGCAGGCCTGCCATCAGGCTGGGCAGGGCCAGCGGCAGCTCCACATGCCGCAACACCTGGCTGCCAGTCAGTCCCAGGGCCCGGCCTGCCTGCTTCAGCTCCAACGGAACCTGCTGGAGCCCCGTGATCAGCCCGCGCAACAGGGGCAGCAAGGCGTAGAGGGTGAGCGCCACCACGGCCGGCGTGGGGCCGATGCCACCGAGCAGGGGCACGGTGAGCAGCAGCCCGAAGATCGCCAGGCTGGGAATGGTCTGCACCGCATTGGCCAGCACCAGCACCAGGCGACGCCAACGGGGGTGCGGCTGAATCGCCAGGCCAAGCGGCAGGGCGATCAGCAGGGCCAAGGCCACACTGGCAGCCACCAGGGCGAGATGTTCACCGCTGCGCAGTGCGATTTCCCTGGCCAGCTCAGCCTTCACGGCTTGAAAATCTCCTCCAAGGGAGCGGGAGCCCGCAGCACCAACCCAAAGCGGCTGGCAAAGGCCTCAAGCAGCGGACGCCGCAACTGCTGGCAGCTGAGCCCCGGGCGCCAGTCGACCAAACGCCCCACGCACCGATCAGACAGGCCGCAGGGCACCACCGCCTCAAAACCGGCCAGGTTGCCATCCACATTCAGGGCCAAGCCATGCTGCGAGATCCAGCGCCGCGCCCCTACCCCAATCGCCGCCACCTTGCGGCCCTCCAGCCACACCCCGGTCAATCCCTCGATGCGCTCGCCGTGGAGCTGCAGGCCCGCCAGCAGATCGATCACAACCTGCTCCAACTGGCGCAAGTAGAGGTGGAGGTCGGCGCCATGGTGTTGCAGGTTGAGCACCGGATAGAGCACCAGCTGACCCGGGCCGTGATGGGTCACCTCGCCGCCGCGGTCAATCCGGTGGAGGGGCAAGGGTGGGGCAGCCGGATCAAAGCGCAGGAAGGTCTCCGAGGCACCGCGGCCAAGGGTGTAGCAGGGCTCATGCTCCAGCAGGAGCACCGCCTCCGGTCCTTCGGGGTGGTTCAGCAACCGCTGCTGCAGTTGGCGTTGGGCCGCCCAGGCCCGCTCGAACGGCACCGGTTGCATCGCTTCAAAAAGGATTGCGTCGAGCTTGGGGCGCATCAGCTGCCGTTCTTAGCGTTGGGGAACCAGAGCACCGAAGGGGTTCACGATCTGATGAAACTGCTGATCCATGGCCGCAATCTTGACGTCACCCCGGCCATCCGGGAGTACACCGAAACCAAACTGACCCGCGCGATTCACCACTTCGAAGGCCTTGTTAAGGAGGCCGACGTCCACCTGTCGGTCGCCCGCAACCCCCGGGTGCCGCAGCAAACCGTCGAGGTCACGATGTTTGCCAACGGCACCGTGATTCGGGCCCAGGAGCGCAGCGACAATCTCTACGCCAGCATCGACCTGGTCGCCAGCAAGCTGAGCCGCCAGCTGCACCGCTACAAGGACCGCATCCAGGAGCAGAGCCAGGGGCCCGTGCACCGCTCCGCCCGGGCTGAGGAGGCCGGCGCCGCCAGCCTGCCGCCCCCCGGCAGCACTTTGGTGGATGGCAAGGAGCCAGAACTGCCTAGCCCGGGCGTGCGGCGCAAGTACTTCGCCATGCCGTCGATGAGCCTCGATGACGCCCTGCACCAGCTGGAGCTGATCGACCACGACTTCTACGTCTTTCGCGACGCCGACAGCGGCCAGATCCAGGTGGCTTACCGCCGCAACCACGGAGGGTTCGGCGTGATCCAGGCCAAGGAGGCATGAGAGCTGAACGACCCGACCTCGCCCCCCTGATCGACCATGCCCTGCTGGACCCCCACCAGGGCACTGCCGCCATCCTGCGCTGCTGCTCCGAAGCCCGCCACTTCGGCTTTGCAGGCGTCTGCGTGGCCTCCCGCTGGGTGGCGACTGCCCGAGAGCAGCTGCCCCGGCAGGGCAAAGGTCCGACCCCCCAGCTGATCGCCGTCGTGGGCTTCCCCTTTGGAGCCGTGCCCGCAGCGGTGAAACAGGCCGAGGCTGAGGCCGCTGCGGCAGCAGGGGCCGATGAGCTCGATGTGGTGCCCGATTTCGGCTCGCTTGCGGATGGTCAGAGCACGCCGATCCACGACGAACTGGCCGCGATCTGCGAGCTGGGCCTGCCGGTGAAAGTGATTCTGGAGGTCGGGCGGCTCGACCCCGAAGCGCTGGCCCTGCTGGTGGACATCAGCATCGATGCTGGCGCCCGCTTCCTCAAGACAGGCAGTGGTTTCGGCCCGCCGGTGACAGCTGGGCAGGTCGGCCAGCTGCGGGAGCTCGCCAGGGGGCGCGCGGCGATCAAGGCCTCCGGGGGCATTGCCAGCCTCGAGCAGGCCCTGGCCTTGGTGGAGGCCGGTGCCAGCCGCCTGGGCACCAGCCACGGCGTGGCCCTGGCCCAGGCGCTGCGGGGCTGATCCTGCCGTGCCGGAACAGAGCCTCGAAGGCTTGGCCCTGAGCTGCAAGCCCCTCGGCGAAAACGACCGCCTGCTGACCCTGCTGAGCGAAGACCAGGGCGTGGTCCGGCTGGCGGTGCCCGGGGCGCGCCGACCCCGCAGCAGCCTGGCCGCCGCCGTCCCGTTGAGCCATCTGAAGCTCCAGGTGGGGGGTGGCCGCGGCCTGCGGCGGGTTCGGCAGCTGAAGGTGGTGCGCAGCTACAGCGGCCTGGCCCAACAGCTCGAAGCCCTCGCTGCCGCCCAGGCCCTATGCGAGCTCTGCCTGGCCCTTGTACCCGGCGACACACCGGCCCCGGCAGTGCTGGCGGATCTGCTGATGCAGCTGGGGCGTCTTGATGCCCTGGTGCGGGAAAAGGCCTGCGACCTCGAGGCCTTGGCGATTGCCGTGCAGGGCAGCATTCACCTACTCGCCCTGGGTGGCTATGCCCTGCCCCTGGGCCGCTGCGCCCGCAGCGGCGACCCCCTGGAGCCCCCCGTAGGCAACTGGGATTGGCGCTGCAGCCTGATCCCCAGCGAGGGTTTGGTGATCGGCGGCATCGCCGGCGCCCGGGTGGTGCTCAACGCCTCGGAACTAGCCCTGCTGCAACGGCTGCTGCGGCCAAACCTCCCCCACCGGCGCGATGGCGAACTGATGGGGCCTGCCGCGGTGTGGCTGCACCTGCTTGCATTGGTCGAGCACTGGTGTCAGGAGCACTTGGGCCGGCGACCCCGGGCCCTGGGCCTGCTGCGCTCCAGTTTCACCGCCGGTGCTGGGTCAGGATGAAGGCTGATCGGTGGTCCGGGCGAACTTGAGCGGCAGTTCTCGCGGCACGGGCTTGCAGGGCGTTCTGGCCCTGCCGGATTTTCGGCGCCTGTGGCTGGGGCAGATCTTTTCGCAGCTGGCCGATAAGTTCTACATCGTGCTGATGGTGTTCCTGATCGCCCAGACCTGGGTGAGGGGAACACCGGAAGCCAATCCCGCCCTGGCTGAGGCCGCCTCGGCAATTCGCCTCGACTTGCCGGAGACCAGGGCCCAGATGATCACCCTGCTGGCCACGGGGATCTACGTGGCCAACACGATTCCAGCGATGCTGCTCGGCACGGTGGCGGGGGTCTGGGCCGACCGCTGGCCCAAGCGCTCCGTGATGGTGGCCTCGAACGCCCTGCGGGCCGCCTTGGTGCTGCTGGCACCGCTCTGTCTGGTGCAGGAACCCCTGTGGCTTGGGCTGAGCTGGGGCTACTGGGGGCTGGTGCTGATGACCTTCCTGGAGTCTGTGCTCACCCAATTCTTCGCACCAGCCGAGCAGGCGGCCATTCCCCAGCTGGTGCCCTCCGACCAGCTGCTCGCCGCCAACTCCCTCTATCAGGCCACCAGCATGGCGGCCACGATTGTGGGCTTCGCCCTGGGCGACCCGATTCTGCGCCTGCTGCATCTGGGCCTGGGGCGCATCGGCATCGAAGGCGGCGAATTTCTGTTGCTACCCCTCTGTTACGGCGCCGCTGCCCTGGCAATCAGCCGGATCCGCTGGCGGGAAGAACCCCGGCCCGCGGGCCGCACCTCGGTGTGGCAAGAAATCGGCGAAGGGCTTCAGGTGCTGCGAGAGCGGCCGCGGGTGCGGGGCGCCATGCTGCAGTTGGTGCTGCTCTACAGCCTGTTGGCCGCCCTTTACGTGTTGGCGATCAGCCTGGCCGCCGCCATTCCAGGCCTGGGGCCCACCCAGTTCGGCACCCTGCTGGCGATGAGCGGCCTGGGCCTCGCCAGCGGGGCCCTT
>Ga0213866_10002502_pt1 | contig 12942 bp, 15 predicted proteins | sample PICome_11_FD_160079 | JGI IMG/M metagenome (GOLD analysis project Ga0213866, IMG submission 160079) | Coastal seawater microbial communities near Pivers Island, North Carolina, United States - PICO284 | ecosystem: Environmental > Aquatic > Marine > Coastal | place: USA: North Carolina... | reverse complement strand
TCATGAGCTTGATTGATGGGATCGCAGGTGGTTTGGGTCGTTTAATTCAACACCTCGGATTGTTTCCTCATGCCATTAGTCGCCGGCTTTGATCTCTTTTCTTTTTAAAATACTTGTAGCTAGATGATTAGGTTTTTGGTCTGAATATCCTGTTCAAGAGCTCTTCCGACGATTGCTTTGATTTTTCAGGGAGACAAAAAGTGATCCGGTGAGTCTTCCTTCTTCTGGTCTGACCGTTTCGGAGGAAGAAATCCCGGTGGGGATCGTGGGTAGGCCGGGTCGGCGCTTGGTTCTTTGACAGCGGGGAAAAACCTGATACGCCGTCGCATGATTGAAATTCGAAGGAGGCTTTGTGTTTTAAAATTCACGTTTTTCTCAAGTTTGGCAGGAACACTGGTTCATGCGGATTCAGGGAGGCCGGAGAAGGCCGTGCCCGTCTTCAAAGATGGTGAGGCGCAGATTGTGAAACGTTTTGAAGATCCGGATTTTTGGATTCGACATGATTTGTGGGTCGAAACAGAGAGTGATGTTGATGAAGATGGTCGGCCCGACCGGGTGCATGTGGCGGTGACCCGGCCTCGCCAGACGGATACCGAGGATCTGAAACTCCCGGTGATTTATATCACAAGCCCGTATTTTGCAGGCACTGCTCCCGATGCAAAGGACACCATGTGGTCGCCCCGTCAGGAACTAGGCGAGGAGCCACCAAAGCGGACGGAGAGCAAACCGATCACGAGGAAAGGCGAGCGGCCCATCATTTCAAAAAGTCATGTCAAGACCTGGGTGCCCCGCGGTTACATCGTGGTGCATTCCTCATCTCCCGGGACGGGACTTTCCCAGGGATGCCCAACGATCGGGGGGATGAATGAAGCACTTGCGCCAAAGGCGGTGATTCAATGGCTCACCGGGAAGGCGTCCGGCTTCACCACTCCGGACGGACAGGAGCAAGTCGAGGCGTATTGGTCAACTGGTAAAGTGGGGATGACCGGGACTTCATTTAACGGGACTCTTCCGCTCGCCGCAGCAACAACCGGAGTCGAGGGTCTTGAGGCCATTATTCCCATTGCGCCGAACACGTCCTACTATCACTACTATCGCTCGAACGGTCTTGTCAGGCATCCCGGTGGCTACATTGGGGAGGATATCGATTGTCTTTACGATGTGGTTCATAGCGGAAACCCGGAGAAGCGTGATTTCTGCGACTGTGCCATTCGTGACGAGGAAATGATCAAAAGCTTTGATCGCAAGAATGGCGACTACAATGACTTCTGGGCAGGCCGGGATTATCTCAATCAATTGGATCAGTTGAAGGCAGCCACCCTGATGGCCCACGCCTTTAACGATTGGAATGTCCAGCCCGAGCATAGTGTCAGGATTTACGAGGCCTTGAAGAAAAAGGGCGTTCCGGTACAGGCCTATTTCCATCAGGGAGGTCACGGTGGTGAGCCTCCCTTGAAGCAAATGAACCGTTGGTTTACACGCTATCTTCACGGGGTGGTGAATAATGTCGAAAACGATCCCAGGTCATGGATTGTGCGTGAGGGAGACAAGCGGGAGGAGCCGACCCCGTATCACGACTATCCAAATCCGGCGGCGCGACCTGTGGAGTTTTTCCTGAGCCCAGGGGCTCCGGAGCAAGGAGGGCTGGACATCACAAAAGTAGACAAGCCGGGGAGGGAAAAATTGGTCGATAATTTTTCTTTTGATGGAACTTCCCTGGCCAAAGCCGAGTGGACCAAACATCGCTTGATGTATACCACGCCCATCCTGAAACAGCCGGTTCACCTCTCCGGGACGTCGACAATTAAGATCCGATTGGCCAGTAGCAAACCTGCGGCCAACCTTTCGGTGTGGATGGTTTCTCTGCCATGGAAGGACGGGAAGAATACGCTCATCACCGATAACATCATCACACGTGGTTGGGCCGATCCGCAGAATTATCGTTCCATTCGAAAGGGCGAGCCTTTGAAACCTGGCAAGTTTTACGATCTGACCTTTGATCTGCAGCCGGATGATCAGGTGATCCCGGCGGGTCAGCAGATTGGGTTGATGATTTTTTCGAGTGATCGCGAGTTCACCTTATGGCCTGATCCGGGTACTGAGTTGACGGTCGATTTGGCGGCCACTTCAATTACCCTTCCGGTGGTTGGCGGGCTTGATGGATGGAAGAAAGGTCAGACAGACAAAGCCGCGGAACAAAAAGAGGAAAAACCCGAGGAGAAAAAACCGGTTGGTTCACCAAGCGGTCCCAATTCCGGGAAGATGTGGTTCCACCCGGATGAGGAAGTGCTTCCCCTGCGTCTGAAGGACGACGTCGAGGCAGCGGACTTTGATCCGGCCAAAGTGGCCTATGATCCCGAAGACTCCGAATGATTAGGGAAATATGGACGTCCACCCATTGGACTGGAGCGAATGCTCCGTTTCCACTTCCTACAACAGTGGTATGGCCTCGCTGACGAAGCTCTCGAAGATCCTGTTTATGACAGTCAGGCCATGCGCGCTTTTTTCGGGATCAACCTCGCCAGGGACCCCATGCCTGATGCCACGACCTTACTCAGATTTAGTCATCTGTTAGAAAAGCACGATCACTGTGCTACCATCATCAATGCTCCCTCTTCCACGAAGAACAAGGACAGGGCTTGTGCCCCAGAGATGCATCAGATCAAGAAAGGCAACCAATGGTATTTCGGGATGAAAGCGCAGTGGAAGATTCCACCGGGCGCATTGATTGGCAGATAGCGAAGCGGCGAAGCCCGATCAAGAAGTTGGAAGAAGGCCCGGAAAAGGACCTCATTCTGATGGCCGGAAAAGCCAAGGCCTCGGTGCGCACGTTCGTTGCACATCCCTTCTATCTCCTCAAAAAACTCTTTCGCCACCGCAAGACCTGCTATCGGGGGCTGGCAAAAAAATCATCACCAACTTCAAGTGTTCATTGGCTTGGGCAACCTCGTGGTTACAGCTCGTAAGCTGGGCTGTAATGAAGGTGAAGAAGGCCGAGGAAGCCAAAAGAGCCCACCAAAACCTCGGAATCGTCATTGAAAACAATTGACGCAGATCGTCTCTGACGTGAATCGGAGACTTGGTGCGGTCCCGAAATTAATCAGAAAAGAATCTTGGGCGAATCGTCCCTTTGTCCAGCGTTTCCCTCGATCTTCTTTTTGGTTGGCGGCATTCACTATCCTTCATCACCCAAATTACAAGGGTGGTTAGAGTTCCCTCTCGTCCCTTTACGATTTTTTTGGAGCCTTTCTTGTTGGGTGCTGTCAGGTGATCGCGTAAACAGAAACGATGATTACGTTTCGTTTTTTGATCAGGGGGTTCTTGGCAATGTCTTTTTTGTCTCTGGCAAACGTAGCATTTGCTGCTCCCGGTCAGCTTTCGTTGGAGGTCGTGAAACGTGCGCGCGAAATCTATGCGGGTTTCGAGGGAGAGAGAGGAAGAGTGGCTCAGTTCGGCGATTCAATTACTTACTCAATGGCATTCTGGTCGGCGATGAGCTGGTCCGACCCCGGAAAGTTTCTCACCGCTGACGATGGATTGCCGAAAACGCCTCCCGACAAGCAGTGGAAGAACGTCATCAAAGGTGCCCGTGACAAGGGACCCAAGTTTGCCAACTACTCCGGCTGGAAAATCGGAAACCTTCTCAAGTCGATCGAGGCCGTGATTGCGCGCGACAAACCGGAGGCCGCGCTCATCATGATTGGCACCAATGACATCAGCGGTAAAAAGGTTCCGGAAGGGTATCGGGAGGGCCTAGAGAGGGTGGTGGGCAAGTGTCTCGCTGCTCACTGTATTCCGATTTTGAATACCATCCCGCCCCGCCGCGATCACGATGAAGCGGTCGCCGCCGTCAATGTTATCGTCCGCGAGATTGCGGCTGCGCAGAAGCTACCACTGGTCGACTTCCACGCGGCCTGTCTGCGCATGCGCCCGGGCAAAACCTGGGACGGCACAATTATTTCCAAAGACGGTGTTCACCCCTCGGGAGGAAAGACCAATTTATACGATCAAGAAAATCTCAAAAACAGTGGGTATGCCCTGCGAAACTGGGTCAACTTCCTCGTATACCGTCAGCTCTACTTTGAGGTCTTTACAGGCAAGTAGGAAAGGGGGCGAACTTTGGGCATGGATGATAGATCTATGTTTTCTTCTCACGAATTTAGGAATACCCCGAAACAGGGTTAAGCCCTTTCCCGGGTCCGGCACGCGCCTGCCGAAAGGCTGCGCGTACGGCTTCGGCGTCATCACTCTGCTTGACAAGGTGGAAGTATCGAAGACTCTGGGACATAGATCTTGGTAGGTCTTGATCCCATCATGTTACTTCAAACTTCATTCGCTTTTAGTCTTTTTCTTTTAGTCACCTCGGTCGCATCGGGGGGGAATTGGGTCCACTGGAGAGGGCCTGCGGGGAATGGCTCTTCGCCTGATGCCAAGCCGCCAATTGAGTGGAGCGCGACTAAGAATGTGAAGTGGAAAATCCCGGTTCCAGGGCGTGGTTCGGGTTCGCCGGTGGTCTGGGAAGACAAGATCTTTGTGACCTCGGCGGTCGCTGCCGGCGGCGGGCGGGGATTTGACGGAGAGCGCCTTTCTGAGTTGGCTTTCAAGCTCTTTTGTTTTGATCGGGAGACGGGAAAAATCCTCTGGAAAAAAACGGCTATCACTGCGACTCCCCACCAAGGAACGCACTCAACGAATGGCTTTGCCTCGGCTTCTCCGTGCACGAATGGCGAGCATGTCTATGCCCACTTCGGGTCCCGTGGACTCTACTGCTACACCATGGATGGGGAGTTGGTTTGGAAGAGGGATGACTTTGGTAAAATGGACACCCGCAATGCGTTCGGTGAAGGGAGTTCGCCCACCTTGGAAGGAAACAAGATACTTCTTCCATGGGATCACGAAGGTCCTTCCGCTCTTTACGCTCTCAATCGGTTAACTGGCAAAACGATTTGGAAGACCGTGCGTGACGAACCGACCAATTGGTGCACACCTTTCGTGGTCGAGCATGATGGCTCAAAGCAGGTGGTCATGAATGGGCAAACTTGCATCCGGAGTTATGACCTTGAAACAGGCAAGGAGCTGTGGCGCATTGCCGGAGAAGCCCAACGACCGGTCACCTCGGCAGTTGCTATCGATGATCTTGTCATTGTTGCGAGCGGGTTCCGGGGATCATACGGAGGAGCGTTTCATCTGGGAGGACGGGGTGACCTCAAAGGGACAAAAAACGTCGTCTGGAGTTGGAAAAAAAATACGCCCGATCTCGCTTCCCCGCTCTTATCTGGCAATCTTCTCTACATGCACAAAGACAAGTCGGCTTCACTCTCTTGTGTGAATCCCCTGACCGGCGAAGCCTACTATACAGCTTCGAAGATCCCGGGGTTATCGACTCTTTACGCCTCTCCGGTTTCGGCCAACGGACATGTTTATATCACCGGCCGAAGTGGCACGACTGTGGTCATTAAAGACGGAAAAAAGTTGGAAATCATTTCCACCAATTCCGTGGATGAAGGGGTGGATGCCACCCCGGCTCCTGTCGACAACCAACTATTCATTCGAGGCGAGAGCCACCTATTTTGTATCGAGGCTAAAAAGTAGTGCGCACGTATTTTCAATTATTAAAATTACTATCCCTTGATGTTTTTTCTAAAACATATCTGTGATAAAAAATACACTGGGTAGACTGGTTGTCGTATTCGTACTTTTTGGGGCCAGGCTCCGGAGTGCACTTGCCGAAGCAAGCTACCCACACGGGAAGGTTATCAGGACCAAGTCAGCCGGGGCTCTGTTTTAGGAAATTGTGAAAAAGAGCTGTGACCCGGATTCGAAGATGATTCCGAACGTCCGGCTGGGGCACTCAGATATCTACTTTCGCCTGCCAACGATCGCAAGGGCTTGCCGACAATTTTGTCGGCCCGAATCGCAAACTCTCGGATTTGGCTGAATTTGCTGTCATCAACATCGGTAAGGCGGAGTTCAAGGAAGTCCACGATGCCGAGTATTCAGAGTTGTAGGCGAACTTATCTACTGCATTGATTGACATGGGCTTCAGTAACCGTATCAAACCTTTATGAGACTTCGGAACAAGGTGATCAGCGGACTTCTTTTTGTGGCCTCGAATCTGGGGGTGGTAGATGCGGCGGAGAAACCCAACATTCTCTGGATTACCAGCGAAGATAACGGAGTGTCCTGGGTCAGCTGCTACGGCGGAAAAAATACCAGAACTCCTGCCATTGATCAACTTGCGAAGGAGGGCTTTCGCTACCTGTATTGCTTTGACAATGCGGCGGTCTGCGCGCCGACCCGTTCTTGTTGGATTACGGGCATGTACGGCATCTCGAACGGAACGCAACCGATGCGGAGTCGAAATGAAATTCCGCACGATAAAATTCCCTACTACCCGGATCTTTTGAAGAAAGCCGGATATCACACCTCGAATCCCGGGAAAACCGACTATAACATCGGGGGGCGCGATGACTACGCGGCCTGGGACCTGGGAAAACAGCGAAGCAAGGGAAAGCGTGTCGCTTATGGTTGGCAGGCTCGCAAGGAAGATCAGCCTTTCTTCTGTGTTTATAACACGACCACCAGCCATGAGAGCAAGGCACACGGGGAAGCGGGTCAGTTGAAGAACAATCCGGATAAGATGACCCTTTTCTCGTATCACCCCGACCTCCCGGTGATTCGCCAAAATTACGCCAAGTATGCCGATGCCGTCGAGCGTATGGATGGCGATGTTGCCAGATGCATTGCGCAGCTAAAAAAGGACGGGCTCTACGAGAACACTATCATCATTTACAATTCCGATCACGGTGGCGTCATGGCGCGGAGTAAACGCTTCCTCTACTCCAGTGGAGTGCATTGTCCGCTGATCGTGCGTATTCCCCGGAAATACAAACATCTATATCCCGCCGATAAACCTGGATCAACGGTGGAGCGTCTGGTGAGTTTTGTCGATATGCCCAAGACATGGCTTAGTCTCGCCGGAGCGGAAATTCCGGACACCTTTCCGGGACGGATCTTTTTAGGGGAAGGAACCGAGGCCGAGCCGAAGTATCACCTGGGATTTCGCGAGCGTGCCGACGAGCGTCTCGATCATGTCCGCTTGATGCGTGACAAGAGATTTGCGTATCACAAAAACTACATGCCTTACGCGCCTGCCGGTCAGCATTTGGCGTATCTTTGGAAAGCTCCCGCGACGCCCGCGTGGGAACAACATCACCGCGAAGGCAAGACCGACGAAGTGACCGGTCGTTTCTTTCGTCCCCGCGTGTCCGAGGAGTTTTATGACAACGAGAATGATTTCGATAACGTTAAAAATCTCATCAATGAGCCGAAACATCAGGCTAAAATTGCCGAGTTGAAAGCAGCGCTTCGGACGAAGCAACTCGAGCTATTTGATTCCGGACTTCTTCCCGAGGGGATGCGGATGCGTCGGGCTGAGGAGAATTCAATGACGATCTACGAGATGGTGCGCCATAAGAAGCTCTACCCGCTTGAGACTTATCTCGATGCTTCTGACAAGGCCTTGGCTCGTGACTCGAAGAATCTCGATGGCTTTGTGAAGGCGATGTCCCATCAAGACGAAGGCATTCGCTGGTGGGCGGTTGTGGGACTTCATTTGCTCGAGAAAGATGCGACATCGGCCAAAGAAGCTTTGCAGAATGCTCTCACGGACGAGTGTCATGAAGTGCGTATGATGGCGGCCTGGAGTTTGGTGAAGTTGGGCGACTCCGATGATGCTTTGGCCTGCCTGAAGGACCTTCTTTTCAAGGCTACTGAAAATGAAATGATGCTCCATAATGTCCTCGACTGGATGGGCGAGCCGGCCTTCCCGCTGGTGAAAGAGTATCTCGCCAAAGGTGGCACGAAGAAGGGGAAATACGGCATCAGCATTCTTGGCAGAGTGGGGGAGTTGCAGGGCTGGTAAAACTCACCTTAAGTCCAGATGATTTTTCGGCCTCCCGACTGATCAAAATGGAGCCATCGCCGACCAGGAGAATTCATGGAAAATTGTGTAAAACAATACGGAAAGCTTCGTTTGATTGGACTCCTGGCTTGCAGGTTTTCACAAGCCGCTTGTTGAAGCGGATATGCGAATGACTTACGACCTTGTGGTTGGGTTATATGAGAATCAGGGAATCGAGTTTCACGGTTTGATGGCGTTCCGCGAACAGTCGGCTTTCGAATTCCATCACCCAGTTATGATTACTCAGAATCGGCGAAGGTCGAAGGTGTTGGGAGGCATGGTCGGAGAGTATCGAGGATCTTGGGATCATAAGAAGGTTTTGTCTCGGAGGAAGAGGACTGTTTGGCGGGAAAGTTTGCAATCCTTGGAATTCTCGCCCATGAGGTCACCATGACATTTGCAAGGATCACGATTTAAATCTTTATGACTCCCCTTGCCGGAAATTACTCGCTGACGTGTATGCCGAAAGGATGATAAAACTCTGGGCGGGTCATCCGGCGTTCGAACAACTTCTCGAAGGGTATCAGGCCCATGTTCTTGGGGGACTACGGATTGCGGTGCCGGCGAAAATTCATCTTAAATTGCCCCGTGGCGATTGCGGAATTTCATCGTTGGGAGGCTTGCGGGATTACTGCGCGAAAGCTGTTTTTCCAAGAGACTTTTTAAGAGCATCGTATGTCAGCTTGCAGCTAGATCGACAGCGTTTCCTTTTTGAGGCCGCTGAGTTGGAGCCCCTTTCCGGATTCCTGAAAGCTGTGCAGGCCCGGCGTCCAGTCCGGTACTGGGTTAAGGATGAGATGTTCCTGAAAATCCTCGCCGATGGGGACGTGTCTCTCTGGTTGTTGGTGGAAGGGGACACCTGCGAGTTTTGGGTTATTTCTGAGGCTGATTTGGTGGCAACTTGTATCCGAGGTCTGAGGGAAAAAGCGGCCCGTGTTTTCGTCGGTTGAAATGGTCCCGCTAAAAATTAATATTTGGGAACGTTTGACGCCAGTTCAGTTCCTCCAGAACTGGCTCCACTCGGAGCGCTCCGCAACCGGTAACCAAAACAGGGCGGCGCGATGAGCTGTGCTTCAGACCACCCGGTTGGATCAATTAGACCACTGTTGCAGATGCTCGGTGAGAAATCAGTGACGCCCGGAAAACACCTGGTTCATAATCCGAACCTTTTTTCCAACGATCAGGTTAAAAATCTCTGCCCAAATGTGTAGAAAAAAACCACGACCTCCTCTTTCAGAAAATCGTGATTTTTAGAATCTTAACGGGGGAAATTCCCCCCCGCCAATCCGATCTATTGCTGTTGTAGTTTGGTCACGCGCCCCGTGACATTCCAATCTTGCACGATAATATTCCCGTCTTTATCCCAACTTAATCCGTGCGGCGCGGTAAAGAGCCCGTCGTAAAGCTTCTCTGCGGGAACCGGCTTCTTCGCCCATAGACTGTGATCGGGCTGGTCTCCCAGGAACGCGAGATGTGCACCGTTTTTGCCAACAATCGTCACGCGACCTTCAAGCTCCGCAACAGCCGCATAGTCCCCGCGAATTGACACGGCACAAGGGCGCCGGAGATGCCGGGAGTGAACCTGCTTGAAATTCAGATCCAAATCGAAATGAACCAGACGGCGGTTCTCACGGTCACAAATCAAAAGGAGAGGGTTCCCGCTTCTTGTATCGAGCGTCACTCCGTGACAAGTCATGAATTGGCCGTCAGCCTTTCCCCGTCCACCCGCTGTTTTGAGGAGTTTTCCTGCAGGATCAAACTTATGAACCAAATTCGACCCGTAACCACAAACCACATAAAAGTTGCCCTTAGGGCCAACCGTCACTCCGGTCACCCCCCTGAAACCACCTTTGATCTCTCCCGTGCCCTTGTTGGGAATCGACATCAGGATTTGACCGTCCAAGTCCAGCTTCAGTACTTTTTGTGCTGACACCGCGGCACCAATCAACACTTCCTTCTCGTCTTCTTTGATCAGAGCCAACGAATGAAGAGCCTTTGTTTCCGCACCGAAGCTCTTTTTAAACGAACCATCAGCCGCAAACTTCACTACTCCGTGGTCAGCCTCGGTGCTCACATAAATATCTCCCGCACTATCGACAGCCACACCACCGTGTGTCGGGCCGATATTCACGCCCTTCGGCATCGCCCCAAATCCGGGGACCGTCTCAAAAACAAACTGTCCGTTCCCGGTCTTCTGGACACTGCTCACCACTTTTCCCGCAGGAGGATGTGTATGGCCTTCGTGGCCAAATGCTATCGAGCCGCTTACCAGTAATGTCACAATAATCGTATTTTTCATAAGTTGGATCTGCTGAGCGAAAGCGGTAGTGATCGTTTTGATCAACTTGAGGCTTTTGCAATTTTTCGTGGGGGCTTCTATGCAATCTCTGTTAAGAAAACAATCTTTTGTAGAGACAGGCATGATCACCGGATGACTCCATAATGAGGTGTTGTTGATCGGGGGACCTGTTCGCTAGGCTATGGCATAAAACTGCTTTTCAGCCTCCTCATTCTTTTTATGGTCCCGGCAGTCAAGCCGGCGACTCGATTCGTATCCGGTCCAGGCACCGGCTAGTTTACGATCTTAAGCCGGCCGCTTTGATTCCTCTACTCCACATCGAGGGCTCTCTCTTGTATTTTCTCGTGATCAGCATACCGAGTTGAACGTCGCCATCCTGAAAGTGGGAGGTGGAAGGGAAGCCCATGCGGGGGTCGCAGACGTTTACGGACACGTGATGGCGCCGATCACCGCTAGGCTCGAGGTACGCACTCTCGGTGAGCCGATTCCCAGCCGCGTGACGGCGCGGATTAGCGTGTATTACATCGACGGGCTCGACAAGGAGGAGACCCCGGTGCTGATTTTTCGTCCCGGCTGGCGTATGGATTTCCGCGGTTCGCCGATGAGCCGCACCTGGCTGGATCTTGGTGCGGATGCCAAGCCAGGCGATCAAACACCGACCTTGTCCGAAGAGGTTACCGGTTGAAAAAATCCATGCCGGAATCAGTCTGAAATATCGATGTGAGGTTGCCAACCTTTCGCGCAACGTCATTGTGGAGAGCGCTGATCCGGATGGTGTCCGTGGCCACACCATGCACCATCGCCACAGTGCAGGTTCGATCAGCTACGCGCGCTTCGCACATCTAGGGAAAGAAAATGTCCTCGGTCGCCACCCCATTCATTTCCACCTGTGTCGTGATTCGCTTCGCGGTGAGAGCGTCGTCGGCGCTGCCATTGTTCATTCACAAAACCGCTGGTTCACAATTCATAGTACTCAGTATATGGTGGTGCGTGGATGCGTCGGTTACGGATCAGTCGGTCATGGTTTTTTTCCAGGATGTCGGAGCGGCTCAGGATGAGTCTCATTGGGACGAAAAGATAGAGATCAAGGATTCGTCGGCAAGCTCCGGGAGATGATCGATTGCGGATTGGCTGCGATTATGTCAGTCTTCGGCATGAGCGATAAAGCTGATCAAGAAATTACCCTCGAAGCCGGAACCCACTGGATGTGTACTTGCGGCAAGTCCGCCAACTATCCTTTCTGTGACGGGTCGCACAAGGGAAGTGGAATGGGGCCGGAGAAGCTTGAACTCGAAGAGCCGACCACTGTTCCGGTAAAGCGTCCTTCAGAGGGTGAGTAGCCTTGGGCAGTCCAGGGGTAATCCCTGAATGTCATCCTGAAGTGGTCCTCGAACGAGCAATCGGAGCACAGTTTTTGATCGAATATACATAAATGGGAAAGGAATAATAACTGGGTATGGGGAGGAAGACCGGAGGCTTGGTGTAAGCTGTTTGATGAGCGTTTCCGATAACTTCAATTTAAAAACTTACCCCAAGAAACAGAAACCAACCCCTGCCGACTCACACAGCCATAAAACTAGGCCCGGGCCCTTTGATTTAAGATGCCCACTGCTGAGCCCGGTGGCATCAATTGTTTGGTTAGAAGTCTCACTTTTGCAACGCAGTGTGATGCTTATTTCCTGGGGAATCGGGGTCGCTGATGCACAGACTGGCGCTCCAATTTCGGGGATTGAGTGCTACGGCGGAGCAAGCAGTCGGGCGGATTTAACTCCGCAGGCTTTTTCTGATGAGAATGGCCATTATTTGGTGACCTACGATGACGAGTTGGATTTAACTAATGGAAGTTCTACGCACTCACTGCGACGGACCTTCTTGATCTGTTAAATGCCACCCTCAAAAATTTGGGCGACGAGTGGGAGGTTTTGATACTTCCCGTGAAGGATTCCCCAGCAGCGCAAATAAGGTGATTTCTCCGTCGGCACCTCACTCGTATTGATTGCAGATCCCCAGTGAAGCACTTCAAGAGCCGAGTGGGGCATGCCCTAGCTTTATTGCTAAAGCACAATTACGGTCCGAGGCCGCTGGCTTCCGGCCTAAGGCCCGCTCCGGGAGCGTAAAGAGCGCCTATAATGCCATCGAGGTAAAGGGCGTCGGAGCAATTGAGTTAGGCCCTCAGGAACATCGCCATTTCGTGGAAGGAAACAGGTGTTATTGAGATCGTGAAGCAAAGGTGCCAATCGCTTCGGACCCCGACACCGTTGTGGATTAGTTTGTTTGGTGAGTTTGGGCGAATGGAAGGGTGGAGTATGCCTTGTCTGACGAGGCGAGGGCCGGATTGCGTGGCACCTTGAACACTGGGAACGATCGAAAGATCCCACTCGCTGGTCCTGATGATTTGCGCCCCGTCCTTGGTGAGAAAGAAAATGCCGGTTGGCTTCAAAAAGAAATCCCCTTTACCATCAGAAGTGTTGACCGGCGTGATCTCGAGGCCGATCCGTGTTCTTGAGGTTTGCTAAATGAAGGCCAATTCTCTAGAAGCTTGAGATTGCAGCAAAGGTGCAGAGCAATGATGACTTGATCGGAGGTCAAGGTAGCTGGAAACTCCAGCTTTCAGTTTTCGCGGTTAAAGTTCCGAAAGCGGGATCTTTCGACTAGTTGTCTGGATGTTCCTTCAAGAGTT